>JAEHJW020005393.1_pt1 | contig 44512 bp, 68 predicted proteins | sample 9271431 | NCBI WGS metagenome assembly JAEHJW02
TGATCTCGAACGGCACCACGGCGCAGCCGGGCTATTCGACCGCGCTCCCGGGCGTCACCAGCGTCAACGGTACGACGATCCCCGCGGCCTCGACGTTGCTATACTCCGGCGGTGCGCTCGGGACGCCTTCGAGCGGTGTCGGCACGAACATAACCGGCGTCAACGCGGCCTCGGTCGGCGGCTTCACGCTTCCCTGCACGGTCCCTTCGCTGGTGAGCGGCGATTACCTAACGAACAACGGATCGACGTGCTCGTGGGCGGCAGTGAGCGGGTCGGGCACCATGACGGACGGCACCGGCACGACCGTAGTCGGCGCGATTCCGTATTCGAGTACGACTGCGCACGCTTACTCGCTGCTCGCATCGCCGACATCTGGTGCCGGTATATATAGCGTCCAATTCGACCCGACAAGCACAACGGCGGTTGCGCCGACGGTGGATCAAGTCGGCGTGGCTAGCCGCTCGATCAGCGGGGCCACCACGACCGACACCGTTCTCTACAGCGACGTGCTCGGGCTCATCGTGCATGACAAGGCCGCGACCGGCGCGGTGAACGAGACACTGCCAACGCCCGCGACGCTCGGCAATACGAAGTTCGGCTATACCTATTGCAACGACTCGGCTCAGACCGACACGATCACGCCAACGACGTACACCATCGCCGTGAATGGCGGAGCGGCAGGTGCGTCGATCACGGTTGGCACCGGTATCTGCGCTCAGATCAGCGTCGATCCGTTCAACTCGACCCAGTGGGATGCGTTCACGTATGGGGCATCCTCGGGCGGATCGGCAGCCTTCAGCGCAATCACAACCGGCACAAATACTGCCGCGACGATGACTGTCGGAACGGGCGCAACTATCACCGTCACGGGATCTGGAGTCAATAACGCCAATCAGGTGAACGGCGCGGCGGTAGCGACAAGCGCCGCCGCTCTGGCGAGCAATTCATCGGGGCAGATTATCGCGGCCACTACGACCACTTACCTTATCGATTCCGGCACGGCGTTCACGCTCGGCACCGGCACAGGCGCCTGCGCGACGGATGCTGTTGTGAGCGGTTCTGGTGCGGCGACTGGGGCTGTCACTTGTTCGGGAACCACTGGAGCAGCAACGCTGGTCGTCAATCTGCCGACGGCGACCATTTGGGCCTGCACCGCGACAGATATCACGCATCCGGCCACAATCCCTGAATCTGCCTACACGACGACGAGCGTCACATTCACAGCCGCAAGCGTGACTTCGGGTGACACGATCACGCTGAGCTGCACAGGTTCGACCTGATGGATCGGCGCGCATTCATCGCCTCAGCAGTCGGTACGGCCGTCGCTGCGGAGATGCGGCCCGCGTGGGCGGGGCTTTTGGGGTTTGGGCGTGGGCGTGGAGTGCCGGGGCCGGCGGCTGCGGCATTCGATTACTACATCAGCGCAACTGGTAGTGCATCGAATGACGGAAAGACCGTTGCTACGGCATGGTCCCCGGACGTGTTAGCGTACGGGACTGCGCTCACGGCTGCCACTATTGCGGGCAAGCGTATCGGCTTTGTCGGGCCGTATATACCGGTATCCAGTCTCGCTGCCGGTGTGGCCTCGCATGCCGGGTCTGGAAATCAGGGTGGCTTTATAGGTATTCCTGGTGGAACCCAGGCTAACCCTACGTACTACGGATCATCGGATTCAAATGGCATGGAATCTCCGCGCAGCTGCACGCTTGATTTCCACCCAAATGCAACCGCCGGCCAATCAAGTGTGACTTACGGGCTCGCGATTACGATAGCTGCCGTTACCACTAGCGGATCGAGCGGCGTAGCCGCCAATCAGACGCTCATTGAGCTGAATTGGACCGGGGCGACGAACCCGCTTGCAGGGAAGGTCGGGGATGTCCTATTCGTAGACGCGGTCAACACCGCCGGGCTTACCGGAATCGGCCTTGTTCCACCTAGCCACGGTGGGGGCGCTGCCGGAACAACCTACACAATTGCCGCAGTTAGCACTACGGCTCCTTGGACTGTAACGATAGATGCCACTACGAGCGGCACGTATACAGCCGGCACGCAGGATGCGATCTACTGGAATTACACCCCGGTTTTTGCGAACGGTGTGGGGCAGACACTCAATTCCCCGCTCAACAATTCCCAGGGATGGTTCACTATCAGCGGCTTGAACGTAACAGGTGTCTGCGGCCACGGCATCGCTGCGAACGCTTCGAGCATCGCCGCTTTCCACTCGCGATCGTATATCCCCACCAACATCGTTCCTGGGTCAACCACGACCACATTTTACTTTACGGATTCGGGTGCTACGAACCCTCTGGCAGTCGGCCAGTACCTGCAAGTGGATGGTATCCAGGCAACCGGTACGGGCGAGACGCTGACAAGTCTGAATTATGCGTCTGGTGGAGGGTCTTACGCTATTACAAGTGTCGGCGGTACTTCGCCAAACTACAGCGTTACCATAGGTGTGGGTACTACTGGAACCTATGACACTGCTTCGGCTGCCCATATTACTTTCGGGATGCCTGGAGTTCTGGTTGACGGTTGCGAAGTCTATGACATCGTCGGCGAGTCAGGCGGCGAACCCGCCGCGCTGTACGCGGAAACCACCAAGGGCCTAAAGATAAACAACTGCAAGCTCCATGATGTAAACAACTACTTGCCTGACGCCGCCGGGCCATCAGCGGATGGTCTGGAGACGTTCTACTGCTACGATACGGTGGTCCAATACTGCACGATGTACAATGTTCCGGGAGGTGTCTGGCACAAATCGCACCCGATGGGGAATGCGGTGACGCAGTATTGTTTCATCCAGTCGCTGTCTGGAAATGTTGGGTGGGGTGTGTATGAGGGTGCAGGCCAAGTAGTAAACGGGTACTCGAATATAGTTCGTAACTGCATCATCATCGCGCCGAACGGATGCTCTTTCGGTACTACCGATTCGCAGGTCGAAACGTACACGTCACCAGAAGTGTACAACTGCACGTTCTATCAGTATCAAAATCTCGGAAACCTAACGAGTTCTCCAGGTATTTTGGTTCAGTCAGGGGCAACTACGGCAGGAACACCTGTGTCGGCTACCCCGCAGCCCAGCGGAAAGGTTTACAACAACATCTTTAATTGCTTGGCCGGAGGAAGCACGATGCCCAGCAACGAGTGGGGATACATTGTCGCCTGCGCGCAAGGAACCGCGTCTGCCCCAACCAACATAAATTTGTCGCTGTCTGACTACAACTTTTTCGATAACCCAACGGGGGGCGTCGCTTCCGTCGCAACGTATACACTCCCCTATCCGGCATACACGGGCGGCTTCACATTGGTTAGTTGGCAGGCTGACACTGGCCTAGACGCCCATTCTACGGGTTTCAGCGGAGCGCCCTATGTTTCGGCGCAGCTTGGGTATCAATACCCGACAAGCAATTTCCAGATCGCATCTGGCAACGCGTTGAAAGGCGCCGCAAAAGTCGGTGGTGTTTCGGGAGGCGCTGCTACAGACCCTGGCGCGTGGGGAGGAATCGACGTGAATACGGGAAGCGCTCCGGCCCAGATAGGGAGCAGTTTCTAATGGCGCTTCGCGGGACAACCTCTTACGCGTCTAGCGCGGCAGGTACTTCTGGCACTATCACCTACGCAGGAGCGAATGCAATCCAGGCGGGTGATGTTATCGTCGCCATCGTGTATCAGCAGCTTAGCGGAATAGCCGCGTATACTGATCCCTCTGGCTGGACGCCTGGATCGTCTATTTCGCTACCGGACACGCGAATCGGGAGCGGGAACAATTACCACGTCGCCGTCAAGATTGCGGGGTCGGCAGATGCTGGAACACCGTCTTACACATGGTCCACAGCGTATTCCGGGTATTGGATGATCCAGCTCCGCGTCTACTCTGGGCGCGTCAATTCGTCTATTTCTGCGGCGTTTCCGAATAATGTGGCGACCCCGGCGGGAGCATCGGGTAACACACCCTATGCTTATTCGCTTACTGGGCTTACTGCTAATGCGGGCGATGATCTGATCGCAGCCGTAGTTACGAACGGATCGGGGGGAAGCAACCTAGGCTCGGCTACAGCGATATCCGGGTTTTCAAATGCAATAAGCTCTATTGACGTTGGTGGCGCTTTAGGCGGTGTCGTCATGTCGTTGGATAAAGTGAATGCGGCAGCAGGAGCAACTGGAACACTAACTGCGAGCATCACCACAACGAGTGCTGAGACCATTACTCCTATCGGGTTCGTAATGGCGCTTCCCCAAGCCGCAGCAGCGCCGACACCCAAGCCCGTCCTCTCCGGCGGCAAACTCCTGATCTCTGGTGGTCACATCGTCACGGGAGCGATGTTGATGCCGCTCGCATGGTCTATCAACCGACGCAACAAGCTGGCGGCGGAGCGGCGCGCGGTACGGGACACACTGAAGCGCGGACGATGAATTACGACGAATCATTTTCAAAGCCATGCTCACCCTCCTGCAACAAAACCTGAACCTGACGCTGCTGCGCTACAGCTACGCGCTGGTCGAGCCGTTGTCGCAGACGGGCGTGCAGGCAGCCGAAGAGTCGTACCAGGCCGGCTCGATGTGCTACGTCAATACGGCGTACTACACTGCGCCGAATCAGCTCTTCGTGCCGCGCTCGATCAGCTACCGCGTGGATGACGTGGCAAGTGGCTACAACATCGTGCCGTGGACGACGCTGCCGCAAGAATCGCGCAACACGATCACCGTGACAGGGGCCGAAAACTATGTCGTCGATCAGGCGCGCACGTTCGAGCAGCATCAGATCACGATCGCTGTGACGGATCAGACCGGCGCGACGGCGTACCAGCCGGCTGTCTACACGATCATGGCGAACTCGTTCACGCCGCCGGTATAATGCCATGAGCGACGCCAATAGCCCCGTCACCAGCTCGTACATCACGACTACCGAGTCTACCCTCGGCGGCGAGATCAAGCGGATGCTGGAATCCGATGAGATGCTCATCGGCGACGGTCCGAGCTATGAGCTGGCGAAGTCGTGCTTTCTGTATCACCCGCTCGGCCGCAAGATGGCCGAGGGACCGGTCGCGCTCGCCCAGTCGCAGAAGCGGCGTATCACGGTGGGCGATGCGCCGCCTGAAGTCGCGAAGCAGTTCGAGACAGAATGGAAGCGGCTGCGTGCGGACAAGCATATCGCGAACGTCGCGCGGCTCGCGCGAATCTACGGCATCTCGACGCTGATCATCGGCGTCGGCGAAAACGAGGATGCCGATAAGGCGCTCGATCCGACGGTGCTCGCCGACAAGGACGTGTGGTTCTCGGCGCTCGATCCGCTGAACACGGCCGGCTCGCTGGTGCTGTCGCAGATCCCGACGTCGCCCGACTTCAATAAGCCGGTGACGGTGCGCACGAATGGGAAAGTGTTCCATCCCTCGCGCTTCGTCGTGGTGATGAACGAGGAGCCGATCTACCTCGCGTATACGAACGCGGCGTTTGGCTTCGTCGGTCGCAGCGTGTATCAGCGCGCGCTCTTCCCGATGAAGAGCTACCTGCGCTCGATGATCGCGAACGACATGATCCAGAGCAAGCTCGGCATGATCGTTGCCAAGCTCGTCTCGCCGAGCCCGATGGTCACGAAGGAAATGGGGCTGCTCGCGGCCCTGAAGCGTGCGTTCATCAAGCAGGCCAAGACCGGGAATGTGCTCACCATCGGCACGACCGAGGGCATCGAAACGCTGAACATGCAGAACGTGGACGGCGCCGGCATGTACTCGCGCACGAATATCCTGAAGGATATCGCGGGCGCCGCCGACATGCCGGCGAAACTGCTGGATCAGGAAACGCTCGTGTCCGGCTTCGGCGAGGGCACGGAGGATGCGAAGAACATCGCGCGCTACGTCGATTCGATCCGCGAATGGCTCGAACCGCTCTACGAATTCATGGCCAGCGTCACGCAGCGCCGCGCCTGGGACGCGAATTTCATCAAGACGATGCAGACCGAATATCCGGAAGTCTACGGCGAGCGCAGCGCGGATGAGATCTTCAGCGAGTGGCGCGCGGACTTCACGGCGGAGTGGCCGAGCTTCCTGATTGAGCCGGAGTCCGAGCAGGTCCGCGTTGATGATGTGCGGTTGCAGGCCGCTGTTGCTGTCGTGCAGACCGTCATGGAGATCGTGGACCCGGAGAGTCAGCTCGAAGCGCTGAAGTTCCTCGCCGACAACGTGAGCGCGAACAAGCGACTGTTCCCGCATGCGCTCGAGTTCGACTGGGACACATTGCAGACGTATCTCGAAGACAAGGCCGCGCAGCAGAACATGGAGCCTGGCGATGCCGAGCAGAACGGCGGCGTAGAACAGGTTGGCCCCGAGGCGAAGCGCTTCGGGCGCTTCGATGCCTCAACCGCGATGGCGAGCATCAAGAATGCGGTCAGCCGCATGGATGCTGAGATCACAAAGCCGCGCCCCGCTCGGCGCGCGTCGTAATTCGCGGCGATGGGCGGCATTACCCGCGCAGAATCGCCGCGGGAGCGGTTCTATCGCATCGTCGCGGAAGCGATCACCGACTTCGAGATTCACGGGTTCGATTCGCAGGAGCGCCTAGATCACTGGATGCGCGAGATAGCCGGCGCCGCGAAAGCCGCGCAGGTGCCGGAGCGTGAGGTCATCGAGCGGCTGAGCGGCCAGCTCGACCGGGCCTATCGCAGCACGCTATCGCGCCCGCGACTGGCACGGGTTCACCCAGGCGTCGGGCGCTGGACGATTGAGAAGATCAAGCCAGAACTGCGCGGCGAACTCCGTCGGCGGATTCTGGCATCGGCGAGCCTGATCAAGCTCGACCGCGAGGCATCGATTCAGCGCACGCTCTCACGCTTCGCCGGCTGGGCGTCAGCGGTTCCCGTCGATGGCGCCGAGACTCAGGATCGTGCCGCGAAGGCCAAGGAGATCCGCCGCGGCATCGCTGGCCTGCCGTTCGTCGAGCGGCGCGTCATCATCGACCAGTCGCACAAGCTCGCCGCCGCGATCGACGATTTGATCGCGCGTGATGCCGGCGCGATTGCCGTGATGTGGCGGCACGTACGGCCGCAACCGGGCTACACGCCGCGACCTGAGCATGTGGCGAGGGACGGCCGGGTCTACCTGCTGCGCGACTCCTGGGCGCGCACAGAGGGTCTGGTGAAGCCGGGCCGCTGGGGCTACTTCGAGGATGTGGACGGGCAGCCGGGGCAGGAAATTTTCTGCCGATGCTGGGGGCAATTTGTGTACACCCTCGACCGGCTGCCGGCGGACATGCTTACCGCGAAGGGCCGCGCATTCCTGAAGCGCGGCGAGAAATTGATCGCCTCGGCCTGACCGCGGCGCACTGAATGAGAGGTATCACTATGGCGACGCTGGATGACGTGCTGAACGAAATCGGACGGCACGAGAATGGTGGCGTGCGCGCCGAAGGACCGATGACGCAGCGCGCCATCGCGGAATCGGATGCAGCCGTGGCACCAGCCGGCAATCCGTCTCGCCTCGATGCCATGCTCGCTGATTGCGACCGCTACGACCGACGCGATGCCGAGGGCCGCAGTGACGTGCATATCGGTTGGGATGCGATGGTGCGCAAGCTCCAGGGCGAAGGTCACTCGAAAGAATCGGCCGAGAAGATCGCGGGATACATCAACAAAAAGAAGTTCGGCTAGTCCGTGACCGCCACCGTTCGAGCAGCCGGGGCCTTGCTGGTAGACCCCGACGGGCGGGTATTGCTCGCGCGCCGCCGTGACGGTCAAGGATGGTCGCTGCCCGGCGGTCATATCGAAGACGGCGAGACGCCCGAACAGGCCGCACGCCGAGAGCTGAAAGAGGAAACTTATCTCGACGCGCCGGAATCGCTCTCGGAGTGGACGCGGCGCATCCGCGACGGTGTGGACTTCACGACCTTCGTGGGCCGCGTGGATCGGCCAGAGACGCCGACGCTCAACGACGAACATTCGCGCGCGGTCTGGGTTCAGCCGCAAGCCGCGCTCGAAACGATGGACCTGCATCCCGGTATGCGGATCGTATTGGAGCGGTTCTCGCTCGATGAACTCGGTGTCGCCAAGGCGATGCGCGATGGCGAGCTGACGAGCCCTCAGCGATACGGGAATTTCATGTTGGTCGCGCTGCGCGTGACCGGCACCGGCGCGTCTTACCGACCGCAACACGATGAGTTCGTGTGGCGCGACCCGGCGATTTACTTGAATGCGGAGTTCCTTCAGCGATGTCAGGGGCTCCCGGTACTCACCGAGCACCCGCCCGCAGGCGCGATGCTCGACTCGGCCGAATGGGCTGATAAGGCCGTCGGCACTATCGCATTACCGTACATCGTGAAAGATGAGGTCTGGGGTATCGCGAAGATTTATGACGACGCTGCCATGCGCAGCATCGACTTCAGCGACCTTTCAACGTCGCCAGGCGTCGAGACGAGCGGCACGAAGGTGCCGTGGAAAGACGGCAAGCACGTTCTGGTCGAAGATCGACCGGAATTGTTCGACCACGTGGCGCTGTGTGACAGCGGCGTCTGGGACAAGGGCGGCCCTCCGACGGGCGTCCAGACTTCAATCACTACTACCTCAACTGGAGAGCCTGAAATGGCCGAGAAACGACACGATTCCGAAGAGGCCGAGCGTAAGGATGCGCACGGCGAGAAGCTTGACAAGATCCTGGAGCACATGGGATCGCTTCACTCCAAGCACGACGCACTGATGAAGGGGCACGAGGAACTCTCGCGCCGGATGGACGCGCTCGAAACGCACGTCGGCAAGAAAGAGCCGGGCGAGAAGGAAGAAGAGCATGCGCTCGAAGTCGAGGGCGATGCGAAGAAAGACTCGGAGAGCGGAGACGATGCACCGGGCAATTCCGAAGGTGCGCTGGCGAAGGAGCGCGAAGGGAACGACCTGAAGAAGAACGACGCGAAACGGCACGACAAGTCAGCCGAGGAAGAGGAAGAGGAGCGCAAGCGCGCTGATGCTGCGCGTGAGGATTCTGCCCGTCATGACGCTGCCGTCATGAAGCAGCTCAAGGACGCGCAGGCCCAGATCGAGGAGCTGCGCAAGGACATCGCGAACCGTGGCCGTGAGGCATTCATCGGTGCGCAGGTTCGCGCCGATAAGGTGTATGCCGCGTTCGGCGATTCCGCTCCGCGCTGGATGACTGGAGAGGCCGAGGAAGGCTATCGCGTGCGCTTGCTGACGCCGCTGAAGAAGCACAGCAAGACGTGGAAGGACGTGAATCTCTCCACGCTGCCCTCGGACGCACTGAAGATCGCCGAAGAGACGATCTATCACGACGCCATCGAGGCGGCGGCACACCCGGCAACTGGCCCCGAGGCTGGCCTTCAGGAAGTGTTCGATGCCGAGCCGCGCACCGGCCGTCGCATCTCGCGCTTCCGTGGCCATCCCGAGGCGTGCTGGGCACCGTTCAAGCAGCCGCCGAAGTACGTCACCCGCTTCCTGCACGGCAGCGCCGCGCGCCTCTAAGCGTTCTCGCTCGCATCTCGCGGGCTTCGTCCCTTCACTCGTGCCGGCGCATGCGTCGGCTCATAGGAGCATTTTCAAATGGCCGCAAGTGTCAATTTCAACCCGATCCAGACGACGAACTTTCCCGGAACGTTCTTCGTCCAGACCGATGGGTTCGTTCAAGGCGTGATGGAAGACGATCCGGTGGCGCGGTTCGCGCTGCGTTCCGGCGTCGTTTCCACGGCTGCCACCGTCCCGATGTGGGGCGGCGTCGCGATTGCTGAATCGCTCGCAGGTGGCACCACCGGCTTCGTCGATCAGTTGAACAGCGTGCTCGCGCCGGCTTCGTCCGGCAACGGCATCACGGGCTTCACCGTGTTCAACCAGGCGAGCGCGATGGTCATCACCAATTCATCGAACGTGCCGCTCTCGGGCTCGTCGATGGCGGTGAATTTCTTCCGCTTCGGTTCCGGCGCGCGAGTCGCGGTGGCCACCACCTCGGCCGTCGCAACGGCGCTGGCAGGCGGCACCATCTCGCCGACGCTGTACTGGGACCCGGTGGCCTATCAGGTCACCACGGTCTCGACCAGCAACGTCGCGCTGCCCACCACGGTGAAGCTCACGCACGTCAACGTCGGCAACTCCAAGGTCGTGAATTACGCCTCCGGCACCGGATACGCCACCTGGACCGATGGCGGCTCGACGCTCGTTATCGAACTGTAATCCCGGACCGCAACCCGGAAAACCACTGAGGAACCAGCCAAATGGCTAACATTGCACCTTCCTGGACGCAGGTCCACCCGTCGTTCGTCGAGCCGGGCCTGCTCATCCAATACAACCAGAAGTCCGGCGCTTTCCAGACGCTCGCCGGCGGCAACCCGCTCGTCAAGATCGGTGCCGAAGACAAGTATGTCTACATGAAGAGCGTGAGCCTTCGCACGAAGGTCACGATCGGTCAGCAGGCGGCGAATCAGTTGCCGTCGGCCAGCACCGTGTTCACCATGGCGTCAACCCCGGCGTACCTTCAGCGCATCCGTGCCGAGTACGATCATCACGATACCGCAGCAGTCGGCCGATGGGGCACCTCCATCGTCGATGCGCAGCGGCTCGCGATGCGCCAGGGTCATTTCCAGATCCTGCGCAACAATCTGCTCTACGGTGTCAACGGCGCGCTCGGCGAGGGATTGCTCAACGCCAATGGCGCCACGCAGACCACGCTGCCGCCCGACTCGCAGGGCAACGATACCGTCGTGACCTACGACAACGGCGAGATGGCGTTCTTCCTCGCGCAGCAGATCCTGAACATCAAGACGCGCACGATGACCCTCGGCATCCCGCGTCGGTTCGTCATCCTCGGGCCTCAGCGCGTGCTCGGTCTGTTCGAGTACAACGTGGTGCAGCTCACGAGCTACATCCGTCAGGGCGCGGGCTCGAACTCGACGGCCGGCACGCTGAAGGATATCGCCGAGTGGAACGGCGACAAGATCGAGTGGGTCTACGATGACACGCTGATCGGCAAGGGCGCGGGTGGCACCGATGCAGTGCTCCTCGTGATGCCGGAAGTGGAATACGCCTCCGGTTCGCTGCCGAACACGAACGAGTTCGCCGAGCTCGAGCCGGGCATCCTCGCCTGCACGCTGATGTACTCGGACGTGGCCGCGCCCATCGAGATCCCGACCCCGCTCGCCGGGGGGGCCATCGACGTGGTGTCGGAGATGACCGCGACTTCCGGGTGGGCTCCCCGTCCCGAGGGCGTCGAAGTCATTTCGATGCAGTACCAGTAAGGTCTCAAATTCATCGCCATAACAACCGCAGCACCGCAGTTGTGGTGACGTCCGTGCGGGGTCGGGGCTCATACACCCCGGCCTCTGGTTCAACTCCAGAACGTCACCACCCTTTTCACCCAGGAGCTATTCAGTATGAAACTCTTTGTCGCTAATCTGTCGAAGCACAATTTCCACTTCACCTATCGGCTGCCCGAGCGGCCGATCATCGCCATGGATATCCCGATTGGCTTTCAGAAGCAGATCGGCGGTGATATGGAGAGCGCCGACATTCAGCGCATCGTCGGTCATTACGCGAAATATGGCATGCTGCCGGCGCGCGAGATTCCGAATCTTCGCCAATGGACCGCGCTGTGTTATTCCGTCGATGCGCCCGTGGACCTCGATACGTTCTATGAAGGCTATGAGCGCAACGACACCGAGCTCAAGGCGCGCAGCGAGGAAACCCGGGCAGAGACGGCCGTCGCCATCAGCGCGCAGACCTCGCAGATGCTCGACACGCCAATCAATCGCACGGAGATTGAAATGATCGAGCAGACCACGGGATCGACGCCGCGCGTGGCATCCGGTATCGAGGTCGTCAGCGAGGGCATCCGCCCCCGTCATGAAGCCGCGCAGCAGAAGCGTCGCGGCCGAGGCTAAACGAACGTGGCTGCGCCGGCACCTTGGGTCAACCCGCTACTCCCGAATCTCACGGACTATTTGTCGTTCGTAATCGGGGAAATATCCAACCCAAGCGTCAATCTGCCCTCGGCTGCCGGCGCAGCGACTTCCGTCACGCAATCCTCGCTCACGGATACGGCGCAGACATGGACGGTGAATCAGTGGGTGAACTGTTGGCTCTACGACTCGACGGCGAACGTCACGGTGCCGATTACGAGCAATACCGCGACGACGGTAAATTTCGCAACGCAGACCGCGCCGCTTGCCGTGGGCGATGCGTACGTCATCATGCAGCCGATTGTGTACACGTCATTCACGGTCGCGATGGCCATCGTGAATGACGCGCTGGCGCAGGCTACGCCACTGACGTATGTGCTAGCGGTCTACAACCTCGCGATGGACCGGCTCGTACGATTCGCGCCGGATCAGCAGAATCAGACCTATTTCAGCGGTCTGCGTACGCAGTTCAATCTGGTCAGCACATCGGTTGGAGCCGTAGCGTCGGCGTCCGATCAGGGTACTTCGGCCTCGATTGCAAATCCCGAGTGGATGCGCCAGATGACGATGCGCGACATTCAGACGCTGCGCACGCCGTGGGGGCGCGAGTACATGGGATTCGCGCAGGCGTGGGGTCCATTCGTGTGGGGGCTTTCATGACCACATTGCATCTCGGCGTGATGGTCATGCCGTACCGCGCGAAGTTCCGCGCGAAGAAAGGCGGCAAGCCTGGGCGTCCGGTTGATACTGGCATCGTCGCCGAATTTCTCGAAGCCGACTACGGCATCATGCAGGCATTCGCGCGCGAGGACGTACGCGGCAAGGATATCGTGCGCGCCGTCGAGGATTCGTTGGAATCGGCGCTCAAGACGCTGGTGACGACGAACTCCGCGAAAATCTCACTGCCGTGGACTGCGGCGTCCGCTGATATCGAATCCGCATTCCGTGACTTCATCGACTCACGCGAGGCTGAGCGCGTCGGTATTCCCGGTACGCCGACGAAGGCCGCGCTCGCGGGCGTCAATCATCGCCTGAAGCATCCATACCGCAAGACGAATCCGCGCCGCCCGTCGTTCCGAGATACCGGTATGTACGTGCGTTCGTTCCGCGCCTGGGTGGACTGATGGCGACCGCTGACGAATACGCGCAAGCGCAGCAATCGCAACTCTCGGGCGCGTTGCAAGACGGACTTGATGTTCTCGACCTGCGCCAGTCGGTCACGTTTACGCGGTATTCACGCGCGGTATTGCCGATCGACCGCTACGTGTACTGGCAGCCCGTCGAACAGGTCAAACTGAACGGCTCGCTGCACTATTCGCAGGAGACGGTGCAGACCGAGGAAGAAGTCGCCGGTATCGCACGGGTCGTATTCACGACGCGCGACAAGGCGCAGACGTTCTCCGAAGCGCCAGTAAACTCGCTGTTCGTGACCGCGGTGGGCAATACCCGCGCGGCATTTTCGCGTCAGGAGGGGTTCTACACGCAGGCCGCGCTGTGGCACTACTCCGGTATGTCGGTCTATCCGGCGCTGGCGTCGCAACTGCTCGACCGGCCGGGCATGATCGACCCGTCGCGCGCCGTGGCGTCGAACTCGCTGCCGCTCTGGATCGCGCTGTCTCAGTACGTGCCGCTCTACGCAGGCGCGTTCGCGGCGGGGATTCAGCTCTACCCGGCATTCGCGGTCGAGCCGAATCTGGTGCCGCCGTACGGAGTCGTGAACATCACGCGCACGACGGCAGACACGTCAGCGCCGTATTTCGACAATACCGGCACCGGCTGGCGCGTCTGCCGCGACGCGGTGCGGATCACGCTGTACGGATTGCAGTCCGATGAGGCGCATCAATTTCTCTACGCCACGATGCAGTACTCGGTCGATACCGACGCCTTCGGCATTGTGAATATGCCCGTCGTGTCGGACGACAAGCGGCCACAGGCCGAAATCATGGGCATCGCGATGAAGAAGTCCATCGAATTCGAGGTGTCATACCTTCAGGAGCGTGCCGCGAATGTTGCGCGGCAGCTCATCACGAAAGCGACGATGGCGCTCGAAATAGCGCCGAATTCGTAGCAGCCGGGCACAAGCCCACCATCGTGGCCTTCGGGTCACATCTTCAATCAGAGGTTCGTCATCATGCCCCAGGGTCCCATCAAAGTCTCCGTCACGCAGCCGGGCGGCAATAAATCCACTCTCGATATCACGGCCGCCACGGTCGTGAAGGCCACGAACGGCATTCTGTTCACGATTGCCACCTCGACAGCCGGAAGCGCTGGCGATTTGGTCATCAACGACAATAACGCCACTGGCGCGACGAATGTTGCAACGAACCAGATCATCTCCATCCCGTTCGGGACTCTCACGGCCGGCAGCGTGGTCACGCTGAAGTGGCCGTGCGCCACCGGCATCACCATCTCGGCGGTCCCGACCGGCTGGGTCGGCGCGGTCTCCTACTCGTAAGCCACTCTGAGCGCGCCCCGCTTCGGCGGGGCGTTTCTCTCCACTCTCACAGGAGCCGCCATGTCCATCGTTACCGAGAACGTCGTCATCCTCAAGGGCGAATCGCCGAGCACCTTGCAGCAGACGGGCGCGCTCATCTCGCAGGGTGCGACCTCGCTTGCAGCGGGTTCGTTTTCGCTGCTGACGCAAGCCGCCGACCTCACCGCTATTCTCGCCCCCGCCGCGACGATCACGAATCTCGCGTGGGCTGGCGGCGTCGTGACGGCCACGACTTCCGCCACCATCGCTGGCCTGACCGTCGGCGATACCTTCCTCACCACCATCGCGAACGCCGCGCCGTCGCAATACAACGGCACGTTCACCGCGACCGTGACGGGCAGCAACACCTTCACGTATCCGCTCGCCTCGAATCCCGGAACCGCGACCGCGACCGGCACCTTCACGCCGAGCAATCAGGTCGAACTCTCCGCCATGGTCGGCACGTTCTTCACGCAGGGTACGCGCCGCGCGGTCTACGTGCTCGAGCTCGGCCCGTCGGATGCGACCACGGGACCGCCACTCGTCACCTCGTTCATCGTGGCGAATCCGGGATTCTTCTACTCCTACCTGATCCCGCGTTCATGGGACGATACGAGTGCGCTGCGCACGTTGATCGGCGCGTTCACGTCGAACGTCGCGCAGACGTACTTTTTCATCACCACGACCACCGGTACGTATTCCACGTACACCGGAGCGCCGAAGTGCGCGTTGCTCTTCGTCGAGGCGCCGGGTATCCCGAATACGGAATTCTCGGCGGCGGCAGCGTTTCAGGCGTCCCTGTCGTATGCGCCGTCGTCCTCGAACCGCATGACGCCGTTCGCGTTACAGTATCTCTACGGCGTCACGGCGTATCCGACGACGGGCAATGCCGCGCTGCTCGCGAATCTCAAGGCCGCAAACGTCAGCTATGTCGGGACCGGCTCCGAGGGCGGCATCTCGAATACGCTGCTCAAGGGCGGCAAGACGCTCGACGGCAACGACTTCACGTACTGGTACAGCATCGACTGGGCCGGGATCAACGGCGACATGGCGCTCGCGAACGAAGTCATCGATGGCTCGAACGACTCGATCAATCCGCTGTGGTATGACCAGTCGGGCATCAATCGCTTGCAGGACCGCGCCGCGCAAACCATGTCGGATGCGGTGTCGTATGCGCTCGCGACGGGAACGGTCATCAAGACCGCGCTCACGCCGACGCAGCTCGCCAACGCGCTCGATGCGGGCAGCTATGTCGGGCAGATCGTGGTCAACGCCGATCCGTTCATCGACTACGTGACGAACAACCCGACGGACCGGCCGCACGGCATCTACTCGGGCATCACGGTCGTGTACATCCCGGCGCGCAACTTCACGAGCATCGTGTTCAACCTCTACGTCACCGACCTGCTGGTCCAGTGAGGAACTGAGTCATGCCGTCTCCCAATATTCAGCAAGGGCAACTGAACCGGCTCCTCGCGAGCGTCAGCTTCCCATCCAATCCGACGCTCAACGTCTCGCCGAGTTTCATGGCGCGCGAGATGGTGCGCATCAATTTCGACGGGGCCATCACGACGTTCATTCAGACCGCAACGGGCGTCGTCGTATCGCCGGAGCCGTATCAGGTCGTCACCGTGATGATCAATATGTCCAAGGCGCAGGGACTTGCGCAGCTCTACGAGAACTTCTACGCGAACAATTCCTATCTCGGGGATTGCGTCGTGCGGCCGGACTCGACGCCGCTCTCGCCGTTCACGTTCCAAAACTGCGCCATCGAGAACATCGAGGCACTTCAGTTCAACGGCGAGACGACGAATTACAACATCACGATTCGCGGCTATCGTCCGATCAATAATTCGCTCTGGGGCTGATCGCTCTGCGCGATATGGAGGATTCGTAGCGTATGAAACTGAATCGACAACTGAATCTCGTCATCCCGGTCTATGCCGAGGATGGCGAGACGGAGCGCGCCTATGTGCATTCCGTACCGGTCTCGACGGAGATCTACACGGCGCACTGGCGCGTGCTCTCACGGACGTTCTCGGACATCATCACCAGCGGCCTGATGCCGGTCGGCGCGCGAGTCGCGGCGAAGATGTTGGAGGACGTCTCGCGCGAACTCGGCGCATGGGACGGTGCCAATGGCGCGCGCTCGACGCTGCTGCCGGAAATCCATCGGCTCACGAACGTCATTGTGCCCGGCGACAAAGGCTGGAACACGTTGCCGCTCGAGGACGCAGTGAAAACCGGCGCGCTCGATAAGGACGATGCGGACGAAATCGAGGGCACGCTCGTTTTTTTTACGGCCGGCTCGCATCTTTTCATGCGAGCGAACCGCGCGGAGATGCTGACGGGAGCCGTGGCGAGCTGGGGCGGGCGGATTGTGTCCTCAAGCTGTACGGACTTCCTGGCTTCCTTGCCGACATCGACCAGCGCCGCGAATTCTGGCGCGCTGGCCACCTGATCGGCGACACGCTGGACTGGCTCGCCACGGAAGGCTTTGGCGACTTTTTCGAGCGATTCCCGGACTTCAGTTACACCACGGCCGAAGAGTATCGGCAGCGTTACGCGGTAGCAGCGCTGCGCGGACTCATCGGCACCATGAGGTAATGCGATGCGACACAAGACTGATATCGAGCGAGCCGGCGAGCGCCGTCTAGCCGAGCTCGGGCAGCTCGCATCCGAGATCGCCGAAATGACTGACGCCGATGCTGAGGCCGCGCGCGAGGCTGTTGCGCAGCATCTCGCCGAGCATGCGAAGCTGTGCCAGAGCACGGAGATTGCCGCGTGACACTGAAGTCCATTCTCGACATTGACGTCGAAGACGCCAAGTTCAAGCGCTTTGCGGAACTATTCTCGAAGTACAACGAAGCGCTCGCGAAACAACCCGGCATGTGGTCGAAGGTCGGCAAAGCACAGGGAGAGGCCGCCAAGACCGCGGCGATGATGACGGCCGCCATGATGGCGCAGGCCGATCACATGAAGGAAATCGCGCACGCTGAGCGCGAACAGCAACGGCACCTGACGATGGCGAGCCGCTTGTGGACGGGCATCGCGGGATCGGCGAAGTCCGTGGCCGGCTCAATGCTGCACGCCACGGGGACGCTCCTGAAGTGGGGCGGTGCGCTGCTCGGAATTGGCGGCGCACTCGCGACTGGGACGCTGTTCGGGCTCGACCGCATGGCCGGCGATGTCGCGAACCAGCGGCGTACGTCGATGGGTCTCGGGATGTCCATCGGTTCGATGAAGGCGTTCGGCACTGACTTCGGCCGCGTCGTCGATCCGAATGCGTTCTTGACGGGCATCATGAACATGCGCACGAACCCGGCGATGTCGGGCGCGCTGTGGGCGCTCGGCGTGAACCCGACGGGCTCGGAGCGCCACGTCGCGCTCGAAGCGCTGAACGCACTGCGGGCGCGTGCGAAGGCGACGCCGGACTCGCAGCTCGGGCTGATCCTGCAATCGCTGCCGGATATGCAAGGCGTATCCGTCGAGGACTTGCAGCGCATGAAGTCGATGCGCTCGTCCGAGTGGAATGCGCTGATGGGGCACTACGCGCGCGACAGCCGCTCGATGAACATCGGCTCCAGCACGGCACTCGCGTGGCAGAACTTCTCGACGCAGCTCGAACGTGCAGGGCAGCAGATTTTCAAGACGTTTGTCGTAGGGCTGGCGCCGCTCGTGAAACCGATGGAGGGCATATCGCGCGGCATAGCGCATGTGCTTGGCGTCGTGATGTCGAAGAACGGCATCGTCGAGGAAGGAATCAATAAGCTCGCGAAATGGCTGAATGACTGGAACGGGAAGATCACCACTCCGGCATTTTTTAAGTCCGTCGAACACTTCACGTCCGATGTTGGAACCGTCGCACGCGCGATGCATCACTTCGCGATGTTCGTGCAGAAGTTTGAAAAACACCCCTTCAGTACCGCATGGCATGAACTGAACAAGATTCCGGGTCCGAATTTCAACGCCGCCGATAAGAAGATCTACGACTGGGCGACGGGCAGCACCATAGGAATGCGATATGATAACCCCGGCAATCTGATGTATGCCGGGCAGCCTGGTGCTACCGCAGGAAGGCATGGCCTAGCGAGATTCAAGACGTGGCGCGGCGGTCTCGGCGCGATGGCGCGGCAGCTCGAACTGTATTACGGGCGCGGCTACGACACCGTTGCCAGCATCGTCTCGCATTACGCGCCAGCCAAGGCCGGCAACGATGTGCCCGCTTACATCCGCGCCGTCGATGCGCAGATGGGTGTCACGGCGACGCAACGGCTGAATCTCGACAACGCCAAGACGCTCGCGCAACTGATGCGCGCCATGATTCATCATGAACAGGGCTACCAGCCGGGATTCATGGGCGCAGTGGGCCGCGCGGCGGAACACGTCGCGGGACGCTTCGGCACGATTCGCATTGAGAACGCCACTGGCGGCTCTGCGCATATCGCCGTCAACGGACTCGCGCAATGAGCCAAGCCGGCTACACCGCATTCAAGCTTGCCATGACGGTGAGCCCGATCATCTTGACGCGAGGCATCGCGCAGGGTGTCGGCGGCTCGCTGCCCATCGTGGCGATAACGGAAGGCGCGAACTTCATCGACAATATCCTGACGGCCAACACGCCGCCGTCGTTTGATCAGTTCTTCGCGCATTACAAATTGATGCCGGGCGCGACGCTCATTTCAAACGACATCGGCACGTATCCGTTCGCCAATCAGGCGACGGCGGCGAACGCGATCATCGAGACGCCGCTCTCGCTCTCGCTGCGCATGATCGTGCCCGCCAAGGGCGTCGGCGGCTATGCGGTGAAGCTCGCGACGATGACGGCGCTGAAGAAAACGCTGGAACAGCATATTTTCCTCGGTGGCACATTCTCCGTCATCACGGAGAGCTATATCTACACCGATTGTCTGCTGCGCAACATGCAGGACGTATCGAGCGGCGAGAGTAAGCAGGATCAGTACGAATGGGCGTGGAATTTCTTCAAGCCGCTCGTTTCGGAAGAGTCCGCCTCGGCGGCATACAACACGCTGATGCAGAAAATCAAGGGCGGCCTTCCGCTGACGGGGCAGGTTTCGACCTCGATCAGCGGGCTCCTGGTCGGCAATGCGGCGGCGTCGCTGCTCTCTAGCGTCACGTCTATTGTGGTGCCGCAGTGACGACGTATACGCAATTCACACCGACGACGAATACCGCGTTTTCGTTCCAAGCGACGCTCGATGGAGAATCGTACAACGTCGTGCTGACGTACAACCTCGTCGGCCAGCGTTATTACGTCACGATCTACGATCTCTCGAATAACCTGATCGTCTCGCGTGGCCTCGTCAGCTCGACGGCGACGAATAGCGCAACGCTGACGTGGGCGGATGGCATCGCATACGTCGCCACGTCGCAGCCGCATGGCATCGCGCTCGGTTCCGTGGCTGAAGTCACCGTCTCGAATACGGGCGGCAGCGGGTATGACGGTACCTTCGGAATGCTATCTACTGGGCCGACGTCGTTGCAATACATGCTGCCCGGAAATCCCGCCGCATCGGGCGGTACCGTGACGGCATCCGCGAGTGGATCGGCTCCTACGACGGTCAGCGGGACTGTGGAGCAGAATATCTCGTTCCCGTTGCAGAAGCTCGATGGCAGTTACTTCAGCTCGACGCTGGTATACCGGTCGAATACCGGGCAGTTCGAGGTGTCGCCGTAATGCGGTACTACGACCTCAAGATCTACGACGGTGTGACGGGGCGAGTCTGGGCGGTGAGCCAATCGGGGGACTTCGTACTCGGGAAGTCAAAGACGAGTTTTTCGAGCCTGAGGGCGGATGGCTCGGTGAATCCGAGCGCGCTGAATCTGGAACTGGATGTTCCGGTCATCCCGTTCAATACCCCGCAGGGCAAAGGGACGCTTCGCGTCTGGGGCGTCCCGCTGCTCGCCCTGAGTCACGCCGCAAACCTGAACGGCGCATTATTCGAGTTGCGTGCCGGTATGTCCGCAGGGCTGCCGCTCGCGAATCCCGATCAGGCTGGTCTCATCGTCAAGGGCCAAGTATTCCAGGCGTTCGGCAATTGGCAGGGCATCAACCAGACGCTCGACCTCGTGCTGTTTCCCTCCGCTGCGTCAGAGCAACTCGACATCGCGTTCCAGTGGAATCCGGGAGAGCCGCTCTCGACCGCGCTGAGCGCGACATTCGCGCAGGCGTTCCCTGGCTTCTCGGCGTCGGTCGCCGTGTCTGAGAATCTCACGACGCGCACGCCGGAGCGCGGCCACTGGACGACGCTCGCGCAGTTCGCCAAGTACGTGAACCGTGTCACGCGCGTCATCGGCCAGCAGTCCATTGGCGCGACTTATGGTGGCGTGTTCGTCACTGTGCAGGGCACGACGGTTCAGGCATTCGATTCGGTCGGCACCGTGCGCCCCGTCGTGACGCAACTCGCGTTTCAGGACTTCATCGGTCAGCCGACATGGATCGGGCCGACGACGATCAACTACAAAAATGTCCTGCGCGCCGATGTGGCCGTCGGGAGCTACATACGTTTCCCAGCCGGGATCGTATCGCCCTACGCGATCACGACTGCAGCGGCGGCCTACCCGAACGCGCCGGCACGGAGCAAGCTCGTGTTTGATGGCCGCTTCCAAGTCGTCGAAGTCCATCACTTCGGCAATTTCCGCCAAGCCGACCCGGACTCGTGGGTCACGACGTTCAATGCGGTATCGGTCTCTGCGGCAGCTCCGCAGTACATCGCCGGCCCGAACGTCGCAACGCTTCGAGGCGTCGCATGAGTCTGGCGCAGAAAATTCCGCTGTCGCGTACGCTGCCGCTTGCCATCGAACGCGGCGCGCTGGACGAGATCGGGCAACTCGGCCTCGCGCTACCGGGCCGCGTCATCGCCGTGAGCGGCGCGATCGTCACGGTGGCATTCAACGTTTCCGGTGCGACGCTGCCGCAGGTTGAGATGCCGCTCGCAGGCTCCGAGTATGTGCGGCTGCCGATTCAGATCGGTGACCTCGGCGTCGCGATCCCGGCCAGCGTACTCACGGGCCAGGAATCCGGTCTCGGCGGCGATGCTGCGACACTGTACCAGCGTGGGAACCTGTCGTCGCTGATGTGGGTACCGCTCGGAAGCAAGTCGTGGCCAGCGGTAAACGCCGATTACGTCGTGCTCTACGGGCCGAGCGGCTGCCAGTTGCAGGATGAGTCCGGTGCCGTCGTCGCGACGTTCGACAAGACCGCAGGAGTTTCAATGACCTTCAGCTCTGGGTCGATCACTATGAATGGCAGCGGCCTCACGCTGGCCTTCGGCGGAAATTCCGTCGTCATCAATTCATCGGGCGTCACCATCGACGGCATCCTGTTCGACACGCATTACCACACGGGCGTCACGACGGGTACTGGAAATACCGGAGGGCCGGCATGAGAACCTACGGTCGCGTCTATGCCAAGAACGGAACTTATAAGTGGGTCGAAGTCACGACGGATGCCAATGGCAATAACGACCTCGTGTATTTCACGACGCTCGCGCAAGTCTTGAAGCTCTCGCTCGGGGAGAGCCCGTTCTATGCGAACTACGGCATCCCGTCGCGGCAGTCCGTCATGCAGCAGGTCTGGCCTGACTTCTATGTCGCGCTGACGCAGCAGACGTTCGCGCCGTTCTTCGCGTCGCTCCTGCTGAGCAAGTCCGCGACCGCGCAGGTGCCGACGTACACGATCACCGCGATCACGCATGCCGGCGTGCCGCTCAATACACAGGTAGTGGCATCGTGATTATCGTGCGCCATTCATTCACCGAGGCCCATCACCCGTGAGTTTTCAGTATGATCTCCCCGTGGTATTCACGGCTGCGGGCGCGGTGCCGACAGATCCTGATACGATCCGCTCGCAGATCGTCGCGAATGTCACGGCCATAGACCCCGACTTCACCGCGAATCTTCCGGCTTCGATGGTCGAGGATCTCGTCTCGACCTCCGTTGCTGCGGCATCGGTTTCCGATCAGGCGCGCGTCGAGCTGCTAAACTCTCTCACGCCGGCCGGCGCAAACGAATTCCTGCTCTCGCAACTCGGACAAGTCTATGGCGTGCGTATGGGGCAGCCGACCAATCCTTCGGTGCTCGTCGTGTTTTCAGGCACCGTCGGCTATTCGGTCTCGCAGGGCTTTCTCATCACCGACGGCAGCTACGTCTATCAGACGCAGGCGACCGTGACCGTGGGCGGTACGGGCTCGACGCAGCCCGTGCTCGCCATTGCGCTCGATCCGAACGCGACCGTCGCGGCGGCGAGCGCAGTGAATCAGCTCGTGACCTCCGTGCCGAGCCAGTACACGCTTGCCGTCACGAATCCCGCTGCCGGGACGCCTGCCTCGACACCGGAGACGTACCAGTCCTACCGCGGGCGCGTCATGGCGGCCGGTGCATGCGCATCGGTTTCCACGGGGCGATTCATCCGCACGCTGCTCGCGCAAGTGCCGGGCGTGAACCCGCAACAGATCGGCGTGCAGCGGAGCACCGCCGGCACGCCACTCGCGCCTCCGACGCAGACGGCCGCGTCCACCGCGACGACGGGCGGCACTATCGCGGCGAATACATACTACCTCGTGGTCACGGCCGAGAACGCACTCGGCGAGACGGTTGCCTCGAACGAAGAGAGCATCACCACGACCGGCACTACCTCGACGATCACGGCGAATTTCACGCTGCCGTCGGGCGCGACGGGCGGCAAGCTCTACGTCGGGACCGCGACGGGACTAGAAAACGTCGTCACGACATTCGGCGCAGTCTCGACGCTCACAATCACTGCGATTCCGACGCTCTCCGGCACGCCGCCAACTTCCAACACGACCGCAAATACGGCTGGCTTCCGCGTCATTGTCGGCGGCACGGGCGATCCGTACGAAGTCGCCAATGCGATCCTACAATCCGTCTCAGACCCGACAGACCTCACCGGCTCGGCGGTCAGCTCGACGCGCAATGTCCGCGTCAGCATCAGCGATTACCCCGATACCTACAGCATCGTTTATGTCGTGCCGCCTTCGCAGACTGTGACGATGGTGGTGACGTGGAATACGTCGCTCTCGAACTTCGCGGGCGGCGGCACATTCCAAGCCCTCGTGGCGCCGATCATCGCGCAATATGTCTCGAATCTCGCTGTCGGCGCGCCGATCAACGAACTCGAGATGACCTACCTATTCCAGCAGGCCGTCGCCGCACAGATCGACCAGAACCTCATCACGCGCCTCGTGTTCTCGGTCTACATCAACGGCTCTCTGGTCTCGCCAGCGTCGGGCTATGCCGATGTCATCGGCGATCCCGAGGGGTTCTTCGTCTGCGCCTCCACGGGCGTCACGGTCACTCAGGGGTAGCGCGTGCTGAGCCAGACCCTTCAGGCGTACCTCTACGAGGAATACGCCGACGATCCCGATTTGCCGGCGATCATCGACGCGCTGAACGAGATCCAGCAGTACTACCTCGACTGGTTCACGGGCATCGGGCTCGCCTACTATCCCGGCCTCAGCGGCGACATGCTCAACTGGATCGCGCACGGCGTCTACGGCATACAGCGACAGAATGTCGTGCTCGATACGATTGCCGCATCGGGGATGCTGAACACTCTGGCGCTCAATACCGAGCCGCTGAACGAGTTCACCGAGCCGGTGAGCATCACGCTGCCGGTCTCCGATGACGTGTTCAAGCGCATCATCTCGTGGAATTTCTACAAGGCTGACGGCTTCCGTTTCACGATGAAGTGGCTGAAGCGCCGCGTGATGCGCTTTCTCGTCGGCGTGAACGGCCTAGACCCCGATCCGGCTGCCACGGGATTCACCATCGGCACCGAGGATACATCTGCGATCAGCGTCACTGTCGTCAACGACACGCTGACCATCACGGTCAACGGCGTGCTGCTCTCGCATCGCACGCAGCTCGACGCGCAGGTACTGTATCTGTTCAAGGCCGCATTCCTCGGCGGCATGCTTCAGATGCCGGAACAATACACGCTGGCAGTCACGATCATCGCGGCGGTCACGGCGAGCATTTCGCCGAGTTCGGTGAGCTCCATCGGCATCGCCACAACGCAGACGACTCCGACCGCCACGATGGTCGCACTCGGAGGCGACGGCGAGTACAGCTATTCATGGTCATGGCAATCCGGTGGCACCGGGATCACGATCAATGCCGGGCTCGCCGCAGAGACGAATTTCACCGCCACCGGCATGACACGTGGCGCGACGCTCTCGGGCGTTGCGGCCTGTACCGTCACCGATAACAGCGGCGAGAGCGCTACGGCCACCGTCAACGTCACGATCACTAACGTGCCACCGGTCACGGTCACCTTGTCCACGACTTCAATCTCACTCACTGGCGCGTCTTCGTCCGAGATTACGCAGCTAGTCGCTTCGACGGTCACGGGCGGCGCAGGACCGTATACCTATCAGTGGTCGTGGTCGTCAGGCGGTGCTGATATCGCGATCACCGACCCGACAGGTGCCAGCACGACGTTCGACGGCGTTCTCTCGCCAGGAACGACGGCGACCGGCACGGCGCAGCTTCTCGTGACCGACAGCTATGGGCAGACCGCAACCGCCGATTGCGCGGTCTCGATCACGCGCGTCTCGTTGCTCACGGCGACCGGCTCTACATCGAGCATTTCGGATATCACGGCGGTTTCGCCCTCGACGACCAGCTCGATCACAGTCACGCCCTCGGGCGGCCAGACGCCGTACAGCTACGCGTGGACGTGGCAAAGTGGCGGCGCGGATATCAGCATCGACGATCCCGCAGCCGCGACGACGACCTTCACCGGCTCCGGTATGTCGCCGGGCAATACCTACTCCGGCACCGCGCAATGCGTGGTGACGGACTACTACGGCCAGACCTCGGCGGTGACAGTCACGGTCTCGATCCAGTACACGCAGCTCACGCTCACAATCTCCCCGACCTCGCTCTCGGTCACTTCGGACGCGGCATCCGAGACGACTGGCACCGCGACGGTCACTGCAAGCGACGGCGTCGCGCCGTACACCTACGCTTGGAGCTTCCAGAGCGGTGGCACCGGCATCACGATCAATACGCCGACGGCCGATGCCACGGACTTCACTGCATCGTCGCTCACCGCTGGCGAGACGGTCTCCGGCACCGCGCAGTGCGTCGTTACGGATTCCGCGAGCCATCAGGCCACGATCACGCTGCCGGTCTCGCTGACTCGCGTGACGACGCCCTCCGTATCGGTCTCGCCGCCCTCAGTGAGCGTTACGGGCGCGTCGGCCTCGGAGACGACGCCTAGCACCACGGCGACCGCATCGGGCGGCGTAGGCCCGTACACGTACGCCTGGACGTGGCAGACCGGAGGCACCGGGATCACCATCGGCTCGGCATCGTCGGCCTCGACGAACTTCTCGGCCAGCGGACTCACCTCTGGCGAGACGCTGACCGGTACCGCGCTCATCACGGTCACGGACAGCTACGGGCAGACCGCGACGAATACCGTATCGGTCAGCATCGAGCGCGTCACGGCCGTCAGTGTGGCCACTGCACCGACCTCGGTGTCGTATACCGGTGCATCGCCAACCGAGACGACTTCGGCGGTTACGGCCACAGCGTCGGGCGGTTCAGGGGTGTATACCTATGCATGGACGTGGCAGTCCGGGGGTGCCGGTATCACCATCGGTTCGCCGTCCTCGAATGCCACCGAATTCACCGCAAATAGTCTCTCGCCCGGTCAGACGCTCACCGGTACCGCACTCGTCACCGCTACGGACAGCTATGGGCAGTCCGCGACCGCTACGGTATCCGTCAGCATCGCGCGTGTCACAGTCGTCTCGGCGACAGTTTCTCCGTCGTCGATTTCCGATTCCAATTCCGCCGCCACGATCACCACGGGAGCGGCTGCTGTATCGGCGTCCGGAGGGTCAGGGTCGTATACATATGCCTGGGGCTGGCAGAGTGGTGGCGCGGGAATCTCGATCAATACTCCGAGCGCATCGTCAACGTCCTTCACGGCGTCTCCGGCATCGGGTTCAATAGATTCTGGAACGGCAGAGTGCGTCGTAACCGATGGATATGGCCAGACTGCCACGGTCACAGTTTCCGTCTCGATCATCCGGCTCGCTCCGCTGCTGCGAACTTACACGTCTGGCTCAAACTTCTACGAAACGGCACCTACGGGATACAACAATGTCGTGGTCGAGGGATGGGGCGGCGGCGGCGGTGGAGGTGCCGGCGAGGGCTCTCTGCAGACCGGATACTTCGGCTCCGGCGGTGGCGGCGCTGGATATTTCCGCTCATCCTTTGCGATCTCTGGCGGTCAGCAATTCCTGATCGGCGAAATTGGCGCGGGCGGCACTGGCGGCACTGCGCCGGGCGGCAACGGATCAGGCGGAACAACCACATATGTGACGCTCGTGGGAGATGCTTCCGTCATGAATGCCTACGGTGGCGGTGGCGGCCTCGGCGATCAAGGCGGCGGCGGCGCAGGCGGCACAGCGATCAATGGCAACGATGCCAATATCACGGGTGGCCCTGGCGGTGGCTCTGGCGGAATTTACGACCCCGGCGGCACAACGGAAGCGGGCGTGTACACCAACAATCCGGCGACGTACGGATTGGGCGGCCTCGGCGGCTTGCCGGGCAAACCCGGCCAACCAGGTGCCAGCGGATTACTGAGCTTCTATTACTATTGAGGCCAATCATGCCACTCGAACACGGTAAGAGCCGCACGATTTTCTCGCACAACGTCCGCGAAATGGTGAACGCCGGATACCCGGTCAAGCAAGCGGTCGCAGCGGCGTATCGCGAAAAATGCGCATCGGATTCTGCAGTACACGACTATCTCGATTGCGTGACGCGCGGCGACGGTGACGGCATGCACCGGCATGCTGAGCGCATGATTCATCGCGGCAACGCATAAGCCGCAGCAAGGCATAACCATGGCACTGACGCAATATTCAAACAACGCGCAAACGACGCTCGCGTCTGCGATCACGGCAACGGCGACACAGCTCTCGGTTGTTTCAGGCGGTGGCTCGCTATTCCCTGCGCTGACGGGAGCGCAGTACTTCCGCGCGACACTGGTGAAGTCCGGTAACGCGACGGTGTATGAAATCGTCAAGGTCACCGGCTCGCCGTCCTCCGATACGTACACCATCGTCCGCGCGCAGGAAGGCACGACGGCGCTGGCGTGGAACGCAGGCGATTACTTCAACCTGCTGCTCACCGCAGGGGACATGGACGATGCGGTGCAGAAGGACGACCTGCAAGCGCAGGCCCCGAACTTCGGGCGCGATACGGGCACCGCGAACGCCTATTCCGTTGTCTACACCCCGGCGATTGCCGCACACGTCATCGGTGCGCCGTTGCGCTGGATCGCGGCGAACACGAATACCGGAGCCAGCACATTCAATGACGGCGCGGGCGCCGCGCCGCTGGTGCTTCCGGGGGGTGCCGCGCTGGTCGCGGGGCAGATCGTGGCCGGCGGCATGTACACGGCGATCTACGACGGCACGAACTTTCAGATCCCTGAGATTCCGACGAATCTCAACGCGCTGTATCAGCAGATCATCAACGCGGTCTATCCCATCGGCGGCTACGCGTTCTGGGAGAACGACAGTCTGAACCCGAACACCGTGTTCACATTTCAGACCTGGGTGGAAGTCACGGGATACGTCCTGGTCGGGCGTCAACCAAGTACGCCGCAATTCGCGACCACGGGTCAGACGGGCGGCGAGATCACGCATCAGCTCGTCGTCACCGAAGTGCCCCCGCTGCCGTATCAGGACGCCTACTATTCCGAGGGCAGTTCATCGAGCGGCGGACCCGCAGGTGGCAACCCGCAGCCGGGCGACCTCTGGATGAACCTCGGTGGATTGAATCATTCGATCGGCTCCAGCGCTACTGATTACGACAATGCCGGCGCGTACTACCGCAACGCGAACACGCAGAGCGGCAGCAATGGAGTCGCCACTGGGCACAACAATCTGCAGCCCTATCGCGTCGTGAGGATGTGGCGACGCACGGGTTGAGCGCAATCTATGCACGTCAGCGGAGAAACAAAAATGCTCTCGAATTCCTGGCTCTCGGCGCTCATCGGGGTGATTACCACATCCATCGCCGCAACCTTCGGCTGGATGGCGCGGCATACGATACGGCGCGTCGATGACCTGGAGAAACATGCCGTGACGCGCGAGGAATTCGAGAAATTTTGCGACTCTCGGGATCAGGCTGATCGGCAACGCGGGGCCGATATCGGACGCCTGGAGGGCAAGATCGACAGCTATCATCAGTCCATCAGCGCGCGCATTGATCGACTGCTGGAGACTCGACATGGCAACCGGTGACACAACTCTCGGAATGTCTCGGAATAACCCTTGGGACCTACTTCCTGAGCACGTGCCGTGGTTCGGACTCGCGGCGCAGCAGCCCGACTCCGGTCCGCTTCAGTTCGTCAATCTGGTTGACGGCATCCGCGCCGGCATTTTGCTCTGCTACACCTACCAGCGTCGCGCATGGAATGAGCCGCGTCCGTTCGTCGAGCATTTCGCGCCACCGCCCGAGAATCCGACCGAAATCTACATCGCCAATGTGTGCGCGTGGACTGGATTCACGCAGTTTCAAGATTTGGACTTCCACGATCCCGACGTGCTGACTCGCTGGGCGCGCGCCGTATGGCGTCAGGAACAGGGCGATGCCGCCCTAGTGATTACCGACGCAGATATACTTGCTGCAAAGGCGCTCGCCGATGCAGAATGGAGCAAGCGATGAAACTCGACCCGCAGAAAACGACCGGCATCGTGACCGGCATGTACCTCGCGCAGATCGTGTGCTGGGCGGCCGGGTACTTCTGGCACATCGGCGTGCCGACGCAGATTGAAACCGCGCTCGGAATCGTTCTCTCGACAGTTCTTGCTCACGTCCCTTGGCTCGCAAACCCTACGCAGGCGGCATGACCGCCAGAGGTAACGTAATGTCTACTCCGAATCCTTTGCCCTCCCTGTCGATCGGCGGTCCCGAGCAGGTCGCCGCAGAATTGCTCGCCATGGCCATCATCAAGAGCAAGTCCACCAATGCCGAAAAGCTCGCTGCCGCGCAGACTTTCCAGCAAGTTGCCTCGATCTTTACGGACGGCGCGACCGGCAATGTTACGGATTTGAACGCAAAGATGAATGCGTTCGTCGCCGGCATCAGCGACCCCGGGATCCAGGTCGTCGCGGCCAGCGCGATGGGCTGGGCTCAGCCGTTCATCGACGCCGAGGTCGCCGCCCTCAAGGGCGCTCCCGGAATTGGCCTGATGCTGGAAGGTGGGCTCACGGCGGGCGCGGCTGGGTTCAAAAAGATCGCTGCCGCGTACATCGCGAAGTACGGAAAACCGGCAGCGTGAATCGGATCGCGCTGGCCTGCATGGCGCTGGCTCTCGCGGGGTGCGTTTCGGCACCCCGGAGGGCCTGCGTTGCGCCAGAGACGACCGCATCGGTTTCTATGTCGTCTCAGGCGTACACACTCGCCGGCCGCGTCATTTCGCTTGGGGCGACCGGAAAGATCAGCGCGCAGCAGTCGATCAAACTGACCGCCAAGCTTCAGAAGGCCCAAGCCGACATCCGCGCCGGCAAGACGGCTGAGGCGCAGGCGTTGATAGACTCAGTGAAAGGTGAACTCCCATGAAAATTATGTTGCTCTGCTTCTGCGCATTGCTGCTCGCGGGATGCCAAGCGCTCAAAGTTACCGGAGACGTTCTGAGTGCGCTCGCGCCTACCCCGCAGCAGCAGTGCCAGCAGTCCGGAGGCAAGTGGCGCGTCGTCACGACCTACGGACCGCAGGGCAACCCTCATGAACAGCAGGAGTGTGTCAGCAATGGACAGTAAGCAGCGCCCTGAGCGCTCTAAGCGCGCCACCTTCTCGAGGTCAGTTAAGGCGGCGCTGAAGCTCACTCAGAAGCCCACGTAACCACAAGAGGTGAATCATGGTACGAGCGAAAGCCACGCTGATGAGCAGCAAGTTGCAGGCCGCTGAGAAGCCGGCGGCATAAGGAGCACAGTCATGCACTACCGAAACGGCCGCGAGGCCAAGAATGGTGACAAAGTGGTCCTACTTCAGGAATATGAAGGGAAGATATACGCTGCCGAAGTTGGTATCCTATACGATGCAGTCGCAGGAAATGATACATGCAACGGACGCATCGCCGTTATTCGGCAGACTGATACTTGTCCGAACCTAAAGGATTGCCTGCATTTGGGCGATCTGCGTGCGGCGCTCGGCGAGCTTGATCAGGTGCCGATAACGGCCAACGAAACATGACCTCCGAAGAGCGCATCGCCGTACTTGAGGCGCGGGCATCTGCGGCCGAGGCGAGGATTGCGGCGCTAGAGTTGCGGCTGGCCGGATATCCGGTGCAGCCGCTTCCTGGCGTCGCGCCGGGTCAGCCGTGCATTCCGCCGCCTGGCTGGCCGTGGTACGAGGTGACTTGCTCAACGGACACTGCGAGGCACGTCGTTCTATGACCTTCCCCCTCGGCCGCCTCCCGCGCACGCGCAATCCGTGGGTGCCGCACATGTCGGCGCTCATGGCCGGCCGTACCGCACCGGCAGTACCGGTTTCCGTAGACTGGACTACCGGCCTTCCGGTAGACCTCGGGATGCTCGGGAACAATACGCTAGGCGACTGCGCCGAGGCCGGCTTCGGCCACGCGCGGCAACTTTGGACGTTCCACGCCGAGGGCACACCGGCAGCGGTCACGACGGCCGAGACAGAGCAGCTTTATTCGGCCGTGACGGGCTATGTGCCGGGACAGCCTGGCACTGACCGCGGTACGGTGCTGCAATCGCTCCTGGCCTATCTGGTGACGACTGGCGCGCCACTTCAGGACGGATCGCGGGAGAAGCTGTTCGCGTTCGTCGAAATCGACCCGCAGCGGGCCGATCACCTGAATTTGGCGACCTTCGAGGCGGGATTGGTCTACATCGGCTTCACCGTCCCGGCCTACCTTCAGTCGGAGTTCAACCCCGGCGCGACCTGGGACGTGAATCCGGGCGCGGATAATGCGATCGTCGGCGGTCACTGTGTCATCAGCGGGGGATATCGAGCGGACGGCACGCGGGAGATTATCTCGTGGGGCTCGGCTGGCTACGCCATGACGCCCGCGTTCTGGAACGCGCATGTGGACGAAGCCTACGCATTGATCTCGCGCGACTGGCTGGAGCGCACCGGGCGCACTTTCGCTGGCTACACGCTGGCGCAGCTCGAGCAGCAGATGCAAGCAGTGAGGCAAGCAGCATGATCACCCGCCCCGCGGCCCAGCTTGCCGCCGATGCCGAGCTCGCCTTCCTCGCGCTCTACGCCGAGGATGCGTTCAGCGCCGCCCGTAGCGCCGTACAGGCCGACCTCACGACGGTTGCAGCTGACCCACGGCTCGCACCTGATTGGACCGTGCGTGCCACGCTGACAGCCGTGGACGACGTTCCGGGCATCGGTCGCGCGGATGTGTTCTACGGCTGGCTGCTTGAACGCGCCGGCCGCTTCGTGCTGGCGATTCGCGGCACCGCTGATGCCGAAGAATGGGCCATTGACTCCGAATGGTGGCCGCGCACCGTCGTCGGCGTGCCGGGCATCGTCGAGGACGGATTCTGGTCGGTCGCCGAAACGCTGAAGCTGAACGGCAAGCCGCTGACTGATCCGGCTCACGAATTCGAGGCCGTCACCGTCGTCGGCCACTCGCTCGGGGCTGCGCTGGCAACGTATGCGGCGCTCGAACTCGCCGAACTCGGCGCGACCGTCACGGCGCGCATGATCGCCTCGCCGCATCCCGGTAACGGCGACTTCGCGCACGGATTCGCGGCCACCGTACCGGATCATGTCGTATACGTGAACACTGCGGACCTCGTTCCAAAGGTACCGGCGTTTTTCGGCTATACGCACGTCCCGAACATCGTCGAACTCGACCCGGCTGCGCTCGGCGTTACGCTCGACGGCGGACCAGCGGCAGATCATCACGTGCTCAGCTACGTGGCGATGATGAGCCGGCCGACGTTCGCGGCGTTCAAGCCGCTGCCGATCGATCAGAAATTCCTAGACTGCGTGAGATTTACTTAGAACCCGAAGCCGGCCTGAGCCCCGCCGTTCTCGTCATCCTCCCGCCCTTCGCCTCCGTCCAACTGGTGAAACCGCGCCCAGAAGCACCGCCGCTCCGCAGCGCATCGCTCCGGCGAACAGCACCGCAGCCCCCAGTCCGGTATGCCCTTGGCGCGAAGGCCGTTCGGGACGTGCTGGTGGCAGGCGGGGGGGGGGTGGTCATCGGTTACGGATTCATCATCGACATGCCAGCGCGATAAAGACACAGACCACCGAGAGTGCATAGCGCGACAGATTGAATGAGCATCAACATGGGATGGTCAGACAAAATATACGGGCTCAGCGCGCCGAATATCAAGTAAAGAAATCCCTTCGTCACCATTATCCAATAGAAGCGTGACTTGCTCATGAGTTATGAGCGGAACATTTCGCGTATGCGGGCGCGCGCGATGCGCATATGGTTCCAACTTGCGGGCCAAGTACATACCCAGTAGATGCGTCCGATGAATGTCCAGAATCTCGTTTTCGGCACTACGTAAAAATCGCCGATCTCAAGACTGCTGAACGATGCGAACGTCGGGATTTTAATGGTTGATTTCATCATGGATTATCCGGGAATCTTCCGATGCGGCCCAAACGCCAGCCCGTAATCGGCCTTATCGCCGGCATCTCGACGCGCCTCGCTGACCGTGCGCCGGTCGGCATGATTCGCCTTGTGCGGCTTGCAGAGTAGGCAGCCGGCGCGGCGATTCTTTGGGCGTTTGCGCTTATGGTTGCTCATAGGATGGTTGATCGGATGCTCGGTAGACAATCGTCGGATATCGCTTTCCTGATATGGCCGCTGTAAATCCACAAATATCACAAGTGTGATGAAAACCCGGCGGATTGCATGGCCACGTCATCCCGTTGAACTCCATCTCGCCACCACATCCAGCGATAGGACAGATCCATTTTTCCTCAATAGACACAACCACTTTACTTACGATGTTCGCTTCTCCCTTAAACCATCGCGATCCACCGATTTCGTCACCGAACTTATCGTGCTCCGGATTGCTCATAATTTACCATCTGATGCGCTGTGAGCGGAGCTTTTGAGAGCATCCATATCGATCTTAACGGCTTCGGGAGGAAGGCGCTTCATCTTGCCATCCGGCGTCATCATCAGAAATGCCACCCCAAAGGCGTCCAAGTCTCTGCGTAGCGACTCGCCAGTGGTTTCATTCTCCATGGAAATCTCCGGCGCTGTGGGCGCATCTTTCCTCCCATTCAGCTTCCGCAGCCGAGACCCATCCAGTGGGCGCAGCATAGTCTAAGACGAATCTGAGACGTTCGATCTCTTTGGCTCCCTCGCGGAATAGCATTGCATAAGACCAATCACACGTATTCATGTAGTGCAGACCGTTTCCTTCAGTCTCGGCACGCTCGCGGGCCACTCCTTCGCACTCGTCTGCCGCTTCATTCAGGCGCTTGATTAGCTCATCCATTGGAATCTCCGTCGGCGCCGTCAGGTGCAAGGGTATATGCGTTCTCACTGTGGCAAATAGTCACAACTGCATATTGCATTCCTCCGTGACGCAACGGATTGCGAAACCACCGCCACAAACGAATAAGGCGCCAGAATGGCGGCCGCGGGATTGGTGGAGCAAGCCACGATATCTTGTCTCCCACGGAAATGGAGCCGCTACAGACTGAACTTACGGTTAGCTTATCCATTGACCGGTGACCCCCTGTACTGATCCTCAAGCCGCTCACGCGCCCACGCCGGCAGTCCCGGCTGACGCCACAAAAAGCGGTCCTGCGCGCACGTAAAACTCGTCAGCATCGCGCCATTGCCGATGGGGTAGAAATTACGGTACAGCGCGCGCTTGCGATAGCCAGGGATGCGCAGCCGGCGAATGAAGCGCTTGAGCTCGCGGCGCTGCTCGAGCGTGCCGTAGATGCGGTCGATACCGGCCATTAAGGCTCACCTCGTGTGGAAGGAGCGAACCTTCCGAATTTCTTCTGCCATATAGGGGCAAAAAGGCGTTGAGCTTCTTCCAGAGAGATATGACCCGGATAGATGACTTCCTTTCCAATTTTGGAGAAATAGCCCTTCTTGTCCGTGACCTCTATTAAGCCGCCGCTCCTTTTCACGAAGTACGCGTGGCGCATCGGATTTCCGTCTCCCGCGCAGATATTTGTTACTGGGTCGCCGAACGTGAAAGAATGCTTATCCATCTTGCTCACCTTTCACCATTGCGAGCGAGGATATCCTTTGGGTCATCCTCTAAGAGTACGCGTCGTGCTAGGCGCAGACATTCCCACGGATCTTCGTGAGCGGTTTCTTCAAGCACTCCCGTGCCGCCATAGGCCGTCGTAGGAATGATGGCGACGTACTTGGCGAGCGCGGGACGTGGCGTGCCGCGCATCGTCAGGCCAAGCCACACGACACCACCAAGAAGTGCCCACCTAGCCAAGTCCAGACGCTCATCGTCCGTCATTGCAGTTGCTTGATCCATATCATTCACTGATTTGCGATCTTGGCATTCACTGCCGCGAGATATTTCCGTATCGGGATCATTTCGTATGCCGGCTTAATAGTCCGGCACAAATCCCCATTGAAAGTCTCGAATATGGCGCGTCCAGTCGATCGTTCCTGAATGACCCAACTGGCAGGCGTTGATCCGTCATCTTCCAGAGGAGGGCCGATAAGATGCTCGTTATTCATAGCTCACCTGATATCCCATCAGCGGGAATAAACCTTGTCTTTGCGCCCGTCGAACTTCCGGCGCTCGCTCGCCTGACCGATGCGCCGCGCCAGCTCCTCATCGCTCATGTGCTGGACGACATACCGCACAGCCAGCTCGACCGGCCCTGGAATCGGGTCCTCGCCCAGGCAGTACGCGCGCATGGTGCGGTCCGCTATGCCAATGGCGCGGGCCATCTTGACCTGCGAAAGGCCCTTGTGGGCGAGCTGGCGGCGAAGTTCGGCTTTGTTCATGCGGCGAGTATAGGCAAAGTGCGCCTAGGATGTCAAGACCTATGATCCGTTTCTCCGATCTGAGTGCGTCGCTCTGTCTCTAACAGAATACCAACGACTCGTTGTCAGCCGCCGCCGCATCCATTCCGTCTGCAAGCTCCAGGAAATTGATGCGGTCGTAGTCATCTTCTGGCCATCCATCAACTGCCTTCCTCAAGGCCGGCGCCACAGCCTTGCACTGTTCTGGCGTCAGTTCGCCGTCGCAGTCTGAGTGATGGAGCAAATGCACTAAGGGATATTCATTGGCGCTGGGCCATTCACGCGCCCCATGCTCCGCGAGACCCGCAAAGCCGACCATCTCGCGAAGATTTAATCCCATCGTTGCGGCAAGCCTCTCGCGAGCCCTCATGAACCCGCTATACGACCAGTGCGCATCCGTATGAGTGAAATCAAGGCCCATATCTATTCTCCAGGTTGAGGCGCTGAGGAATCATTAGCATCTCGTTTGGTGTGCAGCCAACAGTCTTGGCCAGCATCTTCTCGCATCTTGCGTGTGTCCTCGGCATTGCCGATCTTTTTGAGCACCCAGCCAGGTACACTGATCCAGTTGCACCACCCAAGGCGCGTAGGATGAATACCGTCAGCCGTAGGGTCGTGTTGCCAATAAGAGCATGACCCGCAAGTGCTTGTCTTGTCGTCAGTTGAACGTGTCATAGAATGAATCTGGAGAAAGGGTGGGGCGAGATTCGAGTAGATCGCATTTCTGGCAATGCCGTAACTCTCGCGCTTGCCACCCGTTGCGCAGGCTTCGAGATAGAATTTTCCATTTGTGCTCGCAAGACGCTTGCGCATCCGCGCGGGCTTTCAGGCGTTCCCGCAGGCGCTCCATAAAATCGGGTGATACATGGAGAATCGTCATTTGTCACCTCTCTGAGTCTGAGCGGAGCGCCGACTTCCTCTTGGGTCACGGGCATCGTCAGTACGCCGTGTGATTCGGGCATGAAGGGCACCGAGCAGCGTAGCGATATAGGCCAGAGACCTCGATTCATCGGGCGTCAGATCATCGGCGAATTGCCACCCAATATCGGTCACGCGTATATGCGCGTTCTGCACGCGGCTCGACAACTTGCGAAGACTATAGGTGCTCATTTGACTTGCCCCGAGAGAATCGCCCGAGATATTCCAGCGAATGCACAATCATTTTTTTGTGCTCCCAACCAACTTTTCCCGAAATGCTTTTGCACGCCCGCTGGTAATCCGCATTGTTGGCAATGCGAAATGGGCAATCGAAAGTCCCATGCAGGTACTCGATTTGACTTGCCACCTCCTGACGTGAGACGCAGAAGTGGTACAAATGGCGCTCATTAAACGGCCAGAATCTCATGATTCCGTTTCCTCGCTCAAACCGGAACCACGGTACACGTTCCCGCGTCGGTGTCGATCTCGACAGTCAAATATTCACCATATTTGAACCACTGTCGGCAAACGGCCCGGACCTTATCGCTCCGCACCTCCTTGACGCACATGCGCTCGTCTACGTCCGCGATGCCGGCGGTGTCCTCGTGAACGGCGTCTGCGATAGCATCGTGAAGCGTGTCGGGATCTTTCATCGTGACTCTAAATTTCATGGTTCACCTAACCCGTTCTGAGTGCGCCAAGGATAGATCCACTGGCTTCCGTCATAAAATGCGCCGCACTCGATGCACCAAGCGGCGTGGGTATCGGCGATAGGATTTACTTCCTTGTGCTGACACTCTCTCGTCTCACTCGGCATCGCGCACAGGCACACGCCACCGCGCGTGGTCTCGCAGTCGGATTGGCCGTAGGGACACGCTGACGCTTTCTGAGTGGTTCTTGCGCGCTGCAACACGCGCTCCGCCAACCGCGCCTCGATGAGCGCGCGGGCATCTTTGCCAGCTCCTGGTGCATGCTCAATCGGATAATCACCGCGCAGATCGCCCATGTCTGGGTAAAATACTACGCGGCAGGCGCTCCATAGTTCCTTCAGGATGACGAATGGATCATTTGACGTCTCGGGAACGGACGCGGGCTCGCCGGAGAGCGTATCCTTCGCGATAGCCCATGCCTGAAGCGCGTTCTGGTAGTCGGACAACGGCGTGTGCTCGGTAGCTTCAATACGTTCCAACGCCGCGCGCAATCTGCGAATTTCAGCTTCCATATCGGCTCGCGTTGCGCACGTCTCGGCACTTACGGCAACCTCTGTGACCGTTCGGTTTGACAATGGTATTCTCCGGTGAGAATGGGTGACCGTGTTTGCAATGAGTGAGAGCGGATCTTCCGACACTCTTATGTCGTCCTTTCGACACCGCATCTTTGATGTTCTCGCTCATCGTGCCGGGCCAGATATGTGACGGATTTACGCACGATGGATTGTCACAAGTGTGGCAGGCCATCATGCCGTCCGGGAACGGCTTAGAATTCTCCAGTTCCCATGCCACTTGCGGAGCTGGGCGGTGTTTTCCATCAACCCAAATCATCCCATAGGGCCGATCTTTCCCTTTCGTTGTGCCGAGCCAGCCCCAGCACTCACTTCGCTCGCCGACGGCAACTTTGTTCCAGAACCTCTCAGAGAGCCGCAGCTTGACGAAGCCCTTGATTCCGGCGACGGCATTAGGAGCGCTCATTAAGTTTCCTCCGCAGCTCTGAATTTTCTGCCGCCAGCCGGTCGCGCTCGGCCGCTTCTTGGTTTGCGCGGTTGCGGTGAAACTCGCACGCCTCAGTTTTAATCGTCAGCTTCCACGTCAACCGCTCAATCTCGCAGGCTAGACATGGCCTGCCAGTCTGCTTGTCTCGATGATCTGGGCAAAGATTGTTTGCCAAGGTGCCGGCCGCTTTGAGTTCGGCAATGCGGAGCGCCTTCGTCAGCTTCTCAATCTCCGCGCGCTGGCGGTCGATCTCATCAGCCGCACGACATTCCACGCACGCGCAGGGCTGCTTGTGCTCCCCGCGCAGGACAGTGGGGATGTCGTAATGGGTAATCTGTTTTGATGAAAGGTCAGCCATTATCGTGCCTCCGGTTCCAAGCGACAGCGGCGCGTCTGCGGCCTTCTGGACTATCGCCAAAGCCTTCGTGGAAGTCGTCATCGAACAAGCACGCGCCACAGGCACACAATACGAAGAGCGCCATTTTGGCGCCGTACCAGCTATCGCCCTGAGGCTCTACATCGCGCTGCGTAATCCAAGGCTGCTCGCCGCAAAAAGGACACGGCAACAGGGTCACCTCATCCTTGGTCAGGTGATCTTTCATGCTGCAATCTCCTGCGCATCTCGAGCTGGCGCCCAAAGGTAAAGTTTGCCGCGCACTATGCGGTCTCGAATCCAGCCAGCCTTAAGGTAGCAGCAGCCGGGATTGCTCGAACGTACCTGTTTAAGTCCTATCTCTGTACGTAGGCGCTCCGGCGGTAGGGCGCCGTAGCGCTTGATCCATTCATCGTATGTGCGCTCGGTGGCCTCGATGATGAGTTCGCTAGAGAGGCCCGCGCCCAGGTTTCGGAACATCATGTTGCGCCAGATATATCGCGCCTTTTGGTCGGTCTCTCCAGTTCGGCCGCGGCTGCCGCCAGTCCCTCGAGCCATAGGGGTCTTTTGCCGCACGCAGGCCCACACGGCACGTCCACAGGCCGTCACAAGTACGATTTCTTGGCCAACTCCAGTGAAGGTCTTGCTCCCTGGCGTGCGCCTCGAATAGTGCGGACCGAAGGCGCTGAACGGACCCGTGCCGTCCACGACGTCTAGAGCCCGCTTGTCGCTGCTTGAGGAAATCTGCCAAGTCATTTGGTGCCCTTCGTATATGCGCTCACCCTGAACTTATACACGCGCCCGTCCAGTTCCACGCGCCAATCAGTGCCAACCTTGCCGCGCCTTCCCATGATCCAAGCTACCTGCTTGAAGCATTGCTCAAGCATGTCCCGATCAGCCTTTGTGTAGCATCCTTCTACTTCGTCTTCTGGGGTCACCTCCTTCGATGTGAGCGAATCATTCATGGCCGGAACTCAAACTCGTCGGCAGATGAATAGCCGCCGGTGTAGATCGTGCTGTACTCGATTTCCAGCAGCAGCCCTTGCGAGATTAGGGACGCGATAAACGCATCATCTTCAAAGCTGTATCGTTCTCGCTGGTCCGTATGCTCATCCAAGAAAGCGTTAAGGCGCTCCCTCGGATCGAAATCTCGCAGCGCGACGAAGAAGCCTCGTACGCTGTAGTCAGAATATTCTCCGTGGTCAATGCAAATCAGCCGACCGGCTTTGACCATGTGATCTTCAGTGAGCGGAGTGTTCATAGATACGCCTCATGGCAACGGCATGAGCACGGCGCTCCATCTGCGTTCCAGCAGCATTCCTCTGGACGCGGGTCATTGCATGAGCATTGGGGGCTGCGATGATCCCAGCAGCGAGAAAAGCCATGGTCTCCTGATCCAAAATCTCCCCCACAGTGCGAGCAGTAGACATGCTCAAACTTCGTGATGCTTCCCGGGACAGTTGGTTTGTCACTCATTGCAGCAAATCTCCGACATGCAGCGCCCAGCGAGTGCGCAGCGGTTTGGCGTGCGACAGAACGGCTCCGGTGCTTCCCGCTCACAACGTACACATTTGCAGGAAGTCGGGAAGCCGCGTGAATCATGCGGACGGAACCAGACGTGCGGCTCACCATCTGGACACCAGCCGTTCATGCTCCGTTCGTCAGTAGTGAGCGCGTCAGAAGTCGCCATTGCGTATCCCGGTCAAAAGATCATCTGTCACTGTCCCGTATCCGTATGGCCAATGAATGAACTTGGCATAGACAAGCGAGCCGGGGTCTTCGGTAGCGTAGGTGCCCATCATGCCCGCATCTGAAAGTTGCTTGACGAAAGCACGCGCCATGCAGTCTGGGCATCCAGGCTGTCCGCATCCCTCGACTTTCTGGCCGCTTTTGACTTCTCGCTGGCATCCGTGACCACCGACACCTTGAATCTCGACTCTGAACGTACCCATTCTAGGATTCCTCATTTGTTGAATGCTTCATTCGCGCATGCGCCTCGCGCACGATTTCTCTCAAACGTTCGCTGCGCTCCAAGATGTCTAAATCCCGAGCGCTCGGAGGTTTCGGTGGCATCACAAAGTCAGCGCATGGACAGCCTTCTGACCAGGGGATGCCGATAATCTCGCGATCAGTGACGCCGCTGTGCACGACTGTGCACCGCGCTATGCCAGTCACATCGCGGAAATGCGAGTTCAGCCCATGCCCGCACGCGGGGCAAATGCTATCCTTCCTCTCCGACAACGGACTATTCATGCGTGAGCTCCAATGCGTACTTCGTATCCAGGAAGTTCTGGATGTGTATGTTCGCTTACATGACAGCACCCGAATGGACCGCCGCTTTCCATCCAGCCTATATACTGATCAGCGAGCTTTGGAGGGATGAGCGCAACCCAGTCCTCATCGCCACCATGCTGGCTTAAGGCTTTTAGCTCCTCGGGCGCATCTTCCCACTTCCAGACGCGGATATGATTTGGCGTTCTCACGATGCCCACCTGTGCGTTTGAATTGCTCCGCTCATCGACCATGACCTTACCCTCTCCCCCTCGGCAACCTGACCACCTTCGCCGCGCGTCCGGCGAACTTCGACGCATGCAGCCTACCATCGGCATCGGTCAAACCTCTACGCACCCATGCCTGCCGGACGCGCCAGAATGACACGCGCTCGGCGATTGCGTCCCCGCGCCGCTGATGTTCTAGGGTTCGGTGATCGTGGCGCTGTAGCGCGCTGGTGAGCGTGTACGCGCGACGACGGTTCAGCCAGCGCCAGAATGCCGAGCGGCCGTTGCGCGGGGCCAGAATCGGGCCGTGCGCGATCCGCTGGAACCGAGCCACGAACAGCTCCGCCAGCGAACGGCGGTCGAAGTCCGTGGCGCTCATCGGCGCGGCTCATTCCACGGGAAACGCGCGGTCGCGGCCAGAAACGCCGCCGATGCGATGACCATCACGACCGCAACGACGAGCATTGCCTGCGACCATGTGAGGGATGCCCACCAGACTGAGAATGCGTGCATCTGAATGTCTCCTGACTGATACCGTAAATGTGACTCTACGCGCACATTATGGGCTTGTCAAGTCTCCAGTGAGCGGTCCAGCGCTGGGTGCCCGTTGGCGCGCTCGGCCATCTTGCGCTCGTAGATCTCGAGCCGGTCCACCGGGATTTCGCGCGGCGCGTCGATACCGAATCGCACTACGCCGCGGTGGACGCCGAGTACAGTCACGCGGATGTTCTCGCCGATGACGATGGTTTCGCCGGGAGAGCGGGAGAGGATGAGCATTACGGTGACTCCGGCATGTGGGTGAGGGCCAGGATATTCGCGCGGCGCTCGGCAAGTACATTGAGCTTCAACTGCAGTTCGGCCCGCGCGTCCTGCTCGGCCTTGTCGATGGCGGCGAGCTGCGCGGGGACGATTTCAGCCGGTGCGCGCGGCGGGAAGTTCACGTCAATGTAGTCGGTGATACGGACGTAGCTTCCTGCGTGTGGATCAGAGCCATCATCGTGCTGCGCGGCCGGCATTGTCCAGCCGTACTCGATGCTCTTGAAGAGGGCGATTTTCATGGTATCCATCCAATGTTAGCCTAGAACGGTATTTGATCGTCGAACGGCGCATCACTTGTGACTGCCGTAGCGGTCGGCGTATGCGCAAACGCTGGCCGTGTTTCGTGAGACGCCGATTCTTCGCGTCGTTCTCCTTTGCCGCCAAATGTCAGTTCCTGAACGCGACAAGTGAGCGCGAATCCCGCGCTGCCATCTCGCTTCTGGAATTCTCGCGTGTCGAGCGGCCCAACGACGGTGAGCGATGTGCCCTTGAGGATGTACGGAGCAAGCGCATCAGCGCGTTTACCCCAGATCGCGCAATCGACCCAGATGGTTTTTTCGCTGTCGCGCGATTTGCGCGAAACAGCGATAGAGAAGTTGAGCACTTGATCTCCGGATGGCGCATCCCGGAGTTCAGCGTCACGGCCGACATGGCCCGAAATGGTGGCGAATAGCATTAGGCTTTAACCTCAAGTCGCGTGGATTGTGAAAGTGAGCAGCCATTAATTTTCTGGCCGCATTTCAGTGCATCGCCGATCAACTTTTTGTTCGGCGCAGGCTGAGGTGGCGGAGGGGGCGGCGACATGAATTCATCCGGAATTTCCGCATCGGGAGCAATTTCCACCTTCGGCGGATTTTTCTTGATCGACAGCGTGAATTGCGGCCCGTCTATTTTCAGGATGCCGGTCGCCTCCATGTGCATCTTGACGTACTCACGTAGCGCATCCGCGCGACGCTCAATGCGTTTAGCGCGTTCGGCGAGCTTCTTGCTTGCTTCCTTTGCCGCCTCGGCGTAGGCGTCGAGATTCAACATGTACGCGCCGACGTTTGTAGCCTTGACCTGAATATCATCGCGGATACAGTCAAGCGTCGTGGTAATCGCTTCAAGTGCATTTTCGTCAAGTGGTTCGTCAGAGCCCAACATCCGCTCTAAGTCGCGGTATTGATCGGCAAGTTCGTAAAGTGCCGGCAAGCCCATTATGCGACCTCCCCTGAAGTTTCGGCGACAGGCTGGGACAATTCTGATTTGCGTGCGTCTTTGGCTTTCTCGAATTTCGCTTCGGCGGATTTATCGCCGATGGCGCGAGCTTCCTTGTATGCGGTTGCGTAAACCTCGCGTAGCGCAGCCATATCCGCAGCGCCTGAAATTGCCTCAATGTACGCAGCAATATCATCATTCGGCATTTCCGGAGGAGTGGGGGGCTCGGCTCCATCCAACCATGACACGAATGGTGCGAACGCTTCGGCATTCGGCTTAGGCAGCACGGCGCCAGCAATCGCTGGGCAACGGCTCTTGTCGATGACAAAATTATTTTCGTCATCCATGTAGCCGACAAGATCGAACTCGTATTCAAGTCCGTCGCGTTGAACTGGCGCAAGACCGACTTTGACGCGCTTTTTCTTGCCGTTGCTGTCGGTCACTTCCTGGTAATCAGTCTTGGTGCGCATCGTCACGATGATGTGACACGGTGATGCAATCATCCGGTCTACCATTTCTCGCTCATGAGGACGGAAGTCCTTCCAGCCGCCCATCTGGTCGCGATGACGCTTCGATGCCAGATCGACGAACTCGAGCGCACCGCCCTTGCCCATCCAGAAATGCGACATGGAATCGACTATGAACACGTCATAGTGCGCAGCTTCGGCGGCATCTAAGGACGCCATGAAGTTCTCCGGCGAGAACGTATCCAACTCGATCACATCGAACTGGAACAGATCGGCGTACTTGCTGAGGCTGCCGTGCTCAGTATCCACGGCAGCGATCTTGCCTTCCGGGCCGGCCAGCGCGCGCGCAAGTACCAGCGAAGTGAAGCTCTTGCCGCCACCGGCAGGGCCGACGATTGAGATACGGCCCTTTGCCTTGCGCTTGATCGCTTTAGAGAATGTCAGTGCCATTGTCCTCTCCGTCAGTGTTTAAGTATTCGTCAGAATCCATGTCATGCATGGCGTGCTCGCAATCTTCCTGAGCTGCCCACGCAGCGGCTAGCGCGTCTGATTCATCGCTCGGGTTCACGATATCCACTCCCTCACCGCAAACAGTCGATTTATCCCCGCCGTCACGGTGAACCCGTATTTCTTCGCGTACTCTACCGCATGGGCCGCGCAGTCGAATTCGGCGACGATGCGGCCGGCCATGCGCTCCGGAGCTGGGGGCGCGGCCAGCGACGACGCGGCCAGCTCCTCAGACTCCATGGCTGCGCTCGCCTGAATCCACTCCGGCGTGGCGGAGTCGTTGGTGTAGTGCGGGACGGCGTGTTCACCGGCAAGTCGCGCCAGCGCCGCCCGCTCCAGCTCGTCATTTTTGCGGCGGTCGTATGCTTCGTCGCAGATATCGCCCCAGTCGCGCTCAGGACCGTAAATGTCTTGCATGGCGCTCAGTCCATGTAGCCGTGCGGATACGAGGTGTCGGCATGATCGCGGCAGCACCGGCACGGCTCCGTATGCACCAGCGAGGACTTTCCGATGCGGCGCTCCTCGGTTTCGTAAACGTAGCCATCATCGCTGCAACCGAGCCACTTGCGATACACGTAGAACTTCGCCGTCTCGCGCACCAGCTTGCCGATAGTCAGACACGGGCCGCAGGGAC
>JAEHJW020008781.1_pt1 | contig 44502 bp, 71 predicted proteins | sample 9271431 | NCBI WGS metagenome assembly JAEHJW02
AATGCGGATTAAATGCCCCGTTGCACTCTGCGGATGGGAAGGGAAAACCTACGATTTCTGGAAGCATATAGAAGACTATAAGATAACATGGAGAGATGTCATGGACAGCGGATTTCCGAGATCAGAGTCACATGAAAGATGGGCTGGATACTTCTGGGGCAAAATCTGGAACAACCCTGACCTGCCTGAAAAGGTAAGATGGACAAATATTGCAGTTGCCTACGTTAATCAAATGAAAAACCAGAGCAAGATGGGACAGCACAAGAGAAAGTTATCCTCTGATGGTTCCGACAAGATAGAGATGCATGACGGCAAGGTTTTCATGAATGGGCAGGAATACACGCCTGATGAATTTCAGAAGATAATGCCTGGAATAAAGGTTCCACAGGGGCAGAAGCCACCGTTTGAAACCATTAAAGACATTACAGGTGACGTGAGGATCACGCATGAGGGCAAGGAATACACCATTGATGAGTTCAGGAAAATCCAGCGAGAGAAATTGGAGACGATGAAGAAATGAAGATGAGGCTGCTTGTGATTCCTATACTTTTCCTATTACTGGTGGGAATGATTACGGTACCGCAAGCGGACGCCTCAACGCCTCCTTCGGTGCATTTTGACTCGAGTCCTATAGCATCATGGTATAACGAGACACCCTATGAGTATGCGGCATCCATATCAGAACCGTATAACTGGACTCTAAAGACGAATGCATCCCTGCACATGTCAGGTGGCAATACGGTGAATGATACGGCAGCACAAACCGTGTTCGGTATCCTTTCAACAGGCAGCTACTGGGTCAATCTTTCGATTACCTATCACAATGCCACCAATGTAACCACATTACTGATCTACCAGAATTTCACGTTGACAATCCTCAACAAGCCCTATATCTATTCCACACCTGAGACCTTCTTCTATCAGGATTCCACCTATAATTACACCTATGAGATCAACCAGGGAAATATCACTAATTATTCTTCTGGATTCACGCTGAACAAAACCGCACATACACTGTCTGAATATCTATCTGGAACTTCATATTCCTTCTTTATCACCGTATCGGATAAGAATGGAAGTTATACCCAGGATTGGGGAGTAAGCACTGGAGATATTTCACGTATGAGTTTTGCTGCTGTTATAGGAAATGGAACGATACAGATTACTGCTCCTCTCTTTGGCATAGGAGTGAATAATACTACTGTGTTCCTCAATGGATCGGCAATATTTACATCAGTTGGATTGAATCATCCATATTCTCTCGATATTGTGAACGATACATACATCGTTATCAGTACTGACTCAAACCAATCTCAATCTGCTACAATTTACTTTAATTCTCTCGTACCAGGAACATTTTACAACCTCTATATGGTGTATTCCAATGGTGGTCTCATAAAACTCATGGCGAGCTTTACTGTGACGAGTAGTGGAACCATCGCTTTTACTTACAATCCTTCAACAATGCCTCTCGATCCTGTATTTGAACTCCTTACACCGACTTCCACGCCTCCACCTCCACCTGTCAAATCAAAACCTTTTGATTACACGAAATTTATTGTGATCTCTGCTTCTATTCTCGTAATAGTTGCTCTCGTTTACTACTATGAAAGCAGTAAAAAAGGTGGATCAGGAGGATATGGAGGAAGGAGAATCTAATCCCTTATCATTCTTCATCCATATCATTATCAATATTGCTCCGTATATCGCTGCCATCACATATATCAGGTATGACATTGTTGCCGTATAGTATCCAAACAAATTCCATGAGGCATGCATCAGTATCGCAAGAGGGAGTCCGATGTATCCGATTCCCTTCTTCCATGTGAATGTGGAAATGGCTGTTGTAGTTGAATGCAGTATAGGGTCCGTGAATTCCCTCAATAGGAAAATGAGGAGGAAGATGGAACCGAATGAATTGAAATACACTGTATTCTCAATCAATGCGAAAGTCAATCCAACAGATATGCCTGTCTTCACATCCTTTCCATGGAACGTGAAGAGAAATTTTGCAGATTCCTCTATTATGGGTGCTATTATGATGGTGATGAGAAGAAGGGAAAAATAGGACAGTGACAGGTATTCAACAACAAATGCCATCAGGAAAGGAGGTATTCCGAAGATAAGTTTCCGCCACTTTATCTCGAAAAACCATCCATATATGATAACGGATATTGATGAGATGAGCAGCATTTCGATGAAGCCGATGTTCATACAAATCTGATACACATATACTTTTTAAATACTTTTACTCTATATCTATGTGTGAATCTGGACAAGGACAAGCTTTTCTCCCAATATCACAAGATGCGCACCGAAGAACACATTCCTCTCGTTCCGTTTCTGAAGATGCCTGAGATGTCGTTTATCCATATTCCAGGAGAAACAATAAAAGACATCGCCAACAGATTCAACGCAGAATACACAAAATGGAGAAAATTCAGGTCTCTCCCTGCCGTCATTGTGTCTGTTGAACAGTACATTGGATGGGTGTGCAAAAGATACGGAAAGGATCCACAGGTTCTCATTCAGTACTGGAATGAGAATCAGCACAGGATAACATCAATAACTCCGCTTACCTCTGCGGTCTCCATATTTTCCATATTCTATCCTGATGTGGATAGATCGGAACTCTGCAGTCTTACTGGAGTAAGTGTGTCAAATCTGGACAATCACTCAAAAAGGATAGAGCGGATGTCTTCTTCCATTTCTGCACATGTTTGAAATAAAAATTTAAATATCTTATATATATAATCTTATGTGTTGAGAAAAAATGGTATTTAAACTTCTTTTTTTCAATTCTTCGCTGTTCGTTATTGACAGTACTCTGGATGGATATGCTAAAATGGTTTCTTTCCCGTATCTTCTCAGTATCTATCTGTTCACTCTCATGGATGTGGTTATTGTTGGTTTCCTCCTTATGAGAGCAAAGAAAACGGAACCATGTTCTGTGAAACACTACTTCAGGAATGGAAGGGGATATACGTGTTCGGATCACCATCTGTATAACATGGATCACATTCAGGCCACTTCTCATTTTGGGCTATACCATGGAATAACCCTTGATGAGGTGGAAGATGAATAAGAAGATGAAGGCAGTCATTGTACTTTCATTTCTTCTCGTTACGTCTTTCTCCATGCTTATTCCAACATCTGATGCTGCTTCTCCTACTTCCTATGTTACCATCACCCTCACCAATTCCCAGACCACAGCCACGTCAGTGAATTTCCAGCAACTCCTGAAAATCGACTGGAGCACATATGCCACTGAACTCAATGCTAATGTCTCCAATGTGCGATTCTACAATTCAACTTTATTTTCATCTTCCACTGAACTTTCAGGATGGATTGAGGACAACAACACCACGACAGCCACTTCCAGCAATGTATGGGTCAATCTCTCAGGAACGATAGTGCCAGCATCGGGATCAGCCACGATATACATGACATTCCTACCCACAACAGCATCGTGGTCTTCACATTGGGGATTGGCACCTCAACTTTCTACAAAATATGGACAATTTGACAATGGTGCAAAAGTTTTTGAGTTCTATGATAATTTTTCAGGAACAACACTTGCATCTGATTGGACGGTTTCCACAGTGGATAGTGCTCCAGCACCTACTGTAGATAATGGCATTTCATTTGGAGCAGGTACAGGAGGTACGGGTCTGCCTGGTCAAGTTATGTATAATAATGCACATACATTTAGTTTACCTGGAAATTTTATATTTGATGCATCAATAACTCAAGTAACAACAGCTACATCCAACCAAGCAGGCATAGCAATATGGGGGCAAACACCTGTAGCATCAAGTGGTGAAATTGACAATACCGTTGCATCTACTATAGAGCCTGCTCTAAATTACCGTCTTTTCAATGTCAACTCTGCAGGCACACTTAACTCTGTAAACGTAGCAACCACTGCAGATTCTGGTATAATGAGCGTGTTGTTTCCCTCTACCTCTGTCACAGACATGCAAATAAATTATGGTTCGCTCATAGCAAACACGGTCGATGTACCTTCAGCGTCTACTTCATATTATTTTGGTTTCACAATACAATCCAGTGTAACTATGTCAGTACAGTGGATAGATGTGCGGCTGTATCCTCCCAACGGTGTGATGCCCGTAGCCTCGTTCGGTTCTCTCACAACAGTTAGCACAGTAGGTTACCAGATATCTTTTCAGCAAACTTCTCTCCCTTCTGGAACAATATGGGGAATCAGACTTAATGATACATCCAAAGTATATTGGCTCAACAGCACAACCCAATATGATAACATAACAGGTCTTCCAAATGGAACCTACGATTTTCAGGTCATCAATGCCACAGGATATGCATCTAATCCTTCTACAGGTCTCCTGACAATATCTGGTGCAAATCTCACACAATCCATCATATTCACAGGATATACGACAACATTCACCGAGTCCGGTCTTCCATCAGGGGATACATGGTATGTTAATCTTACAGATCAATCTGGGTTATCTCAATCTTCCACAGGTCAGAAATTATCTGGAAATACCACGTCGCTTTCAACTCACGAACCTAACGGTACCTATACATTCACTTATCAGACTTCGGATAGGAGCAAATATAAAGGAGGAACAGGGTCATTCACAGTAAATGGTGCATCCATTACAGAAGATGTCACATTTTCAGCAGTGTTGTATTACCTGAATTTCACACAGCTATCTAAACCTAAATCAGTGGAATGGGGAGTTAATGTTTCAGGCACTATAAAAACAGGATATGGAAATCTCTCTTTCCAACTCACCAATGGAACATATTACTGGAATGCTTCTGCCATCAACGGATCCTTCAACGATCCAATAGGATGGTGGCGTTTGACCAATGGATCTGGAGAGGTACTTCTGCATCCTGTAACCCTATCTCTCGCACAAACATCCATATCTCTTATAAAAACAGATGCAACAACTCCTCCAACTCAAACATCATTCCCAGGGGTGAAAATAATTATTAATGGGAAGAACTATAACAATAATATCACTTTCACAAGGGCATACAATATTACGTTTGAGGAAGTTGGTATAGCAAATGCCTTCCAGTGGGATGTAAACCTTTCCAACGGTTTCGGAACAACATTAGTAGATAAACATATCTTCATCTCAAATGACGTAACACAGGTGTATTTCAATTCAACTGAAGGAAATTACACAAATGCTACCTATACAGGTTCGATCCAGATTCTTGTATATGGTTCCACAGGTGTGAGATACAAAAATTTCACGTCTGTATCCATATCAGAGATTGTGAATGGAAAAAATCTTGTCCTTGTTTATAATTTCGTCATGCAATACTTTTTAACAACAAGTTCAAATCCAATCGGTGGAGGATATCATTCACCTTACTCTGGCTGGTTTAATGCTTCTTCTACAGTACAACTAACTGCTACCTCTAACTCATCCTTTGAATTTACAGGATTCCAAGGAACAGGAACATCATCATACACTGGAATGGGATACTACTCATCCGGACAATACATCACAACGATCACCATGACCAATCCCATTACAGAGATCATGGACTTCAACAACTATATCGTTCTCACGTTCTACATGGAGAATCTCACATCAGGAACAGTATGGGGAGTGAAACTTACAGATTCATCAGGAACATTGGTGCAGTGGAATAACGGAACTGGATATTACATTGTGTTTGACATTGCACAGGGAACATATTCATATCAGGTAACAGGTGTAAAATCCACTCCTCAGAGTAATCAGATTTCAGTTACGTCTTCAACCGAAATACTCCTGCAGTATGACATAACAACATACGATGTGAATTTCAAGGAAGAAGGTCTGCAACCTGGCGCAAATTGGAATGTGGAAATATTCAGCAACGCATTTTCCTATACTTCATCAGGAACTTCAATACTCAATTTTGAAGTACCGAATGGAAGTTATTCCTATACGGCTGGATCAGTGTATGGTTATATATCGAACAACTCATCTGGTTCTTTCACTGTATCAGGGAAATCATTGCTGGTATATGTGAATTGGACTCAGGGTAATCCACTTATCCTTGAGGGAATACGACATTTCGTTGCGATATATCTCAATACATCCGATTTCATTATATCTGCAGGAACACAGATTCCCATAAATGTGGACTGGAACAAATACTCAGCTTTTGAGAATCAAAATCTCTCCAACGTTCTTTTCATGAATTCAACCTTCTATCCCTTGTACGCATGGATAGAAAATAATGCATCTTCATCATTTCACAATTCAACAGTCTGGGTCAAGATCACTTCACAAATATCTTACAACTCGTCTATGGTAATTTACTTGGTATGGCAGTCAAAAGATCACAACAATTTTAACAAATTTGGTTATCTGGGCGAGGCTTCACAGCTATCACCAATGTATGGTGAGTGGAATAATATTAGATTCGTAATGAATCCGGGTCTTGTTTATCAGGTGTATTATCCATCTATTAATTACCAGATAAATTTGTCAGATCTTGCAAAACTACAGAACACGAGCATGGTTAAGGGTTCATCTGTATATTCAGTGTTTAATGCTACCGTAAACTATGGTTTCACGCAAATATCAGGAACAACAGGTAGTGTATATTATACATATGGTGGGGGTACTTCATTACTTTCTGATGCATCAGTGATGGAAAATAATGTACTCTTTACCTATGGTCTCTGGTCTGCTCTCGATACTTTTCCCAATCCTCCTGTAGGATTTAACACCAATACTGCATTTATGATCAAAATGTTTGGTTTTGCTGTCATAAATACTGCCACAACATACTTCTATACTGTACCTGACAATGTGATGCAGATATGGGAACAAGGAAATAATACTGCTCCTTGGATAAGTATGTCAGGCATGAAAGAGATATTGAATGCAGATCAAGGAGGAAGTGCTACTGATACTATCCTTTCAGCCCCAGCAATGGTACAGGGAATAGAGAGAATCTCGCTGATATATGCTCAAGGAAGTCCTGGTATATCATCTCCTAACCCAGGCAGTCAGGGTCCTGCAAATATGAATCTGTGGACATCTTCATCTGTTTCATACTATTCCCCAACTCCTGTAAATGCATTACCAACATTTACATTCGGTTCACCTGCCTCAAGTTACAATTCCTTCTATGAATACGGTCTTCCTGCAAACACAAACTGGAGCATTGCCATTTCAGGATCAGGATTCTCAAAACTCTATACGACAGACTCCAACCTCATCTACACATATCTCCCTAACGGAACTTACATCTACACAGTTGGATCGATAGTGAATGGGTCATACCACTCTGGATTGGTGGATGTGGGATCAACACACTATGTTCCAAATCCTTCCAATGGTCACGTCATCGTCACAGGTGCGTTCACCGTTCAGTACATCATATTCGCAAAGAATGACTTACTCGAATATGATCTCATACCTGGTCAGGCACAATACAACAACGGGTCCATCATACTTCCTATCTTCGTTTTGAATCAGAATAACCAGCCTGCCAATGCCTCTGTGATAACAAACATCTGGAAGAACATGTCTCTCACTTACATCGCGAGACTGCAGAACCAGACTGAAACTATACCTTTCACTTTCTCCAATTCGGGTCTTGGAATGTTTGCGATATTCTTTTCACTCGATGTGGTGGAAGTGAAGAGCATCAAGACCTCCAACGCTACTCTGAGCATGGTATCTGATTTCCAGAGGACTGCATATTATACCGGAATAGCAACAGGCATAGCGGGGTCAGCATCTTTCCTGAATGTTGTTGTGAAGGGTCAGAACATCACAAACCAGCCTCCTCCAGGAGTTTCACCCACGAACAACAATACTTCTGTTCCATGGTATGTTGGTTTGATAGCCAACTATTATCCTCCATATTCTTCCAATCCTCTTACTGAAACTGGAAACATACTTATATGGATATTAGATAATTCTGGTGGGAGAGCTCTCACATTAATGGTAGGTCTCGCAACGCTGGGATACTTCGCATGGATGATAAACAAAAGCAGGAAGGATAAAGGTGACAAGAAATGGAAATACAGGGTGGAAAAGAAATTGGATGCTCTATATCGGAAAATAACAGGAGGATCTTGAATGATAACGATAACGTTTAATCTGGAACTGGTTGCGGTGATGCTGATGGCTATATTTGTCCTCTATCTCTTTGCCATACTGATAGGGAACACTTACGTGAATCTCTCACCGAAGGCAATGGGTCGTTTGTCTGTGGTCTGGTACATGCTCGGGGTGCTGACGGTATCTTTTGTTGTCAATGATGCATTCTTCATATATTTTTCTGCATTGGTTGTCTTCATATTCATGGTTCTTTCCATAGTGCGGATAAGGAGAGCCAATAAATCAAGCAGGAGAACTGCACAGTTACAGGGAGGAAATAAAACATGAAACCGTTGATGGGCATGAGGCAGCAGGATGATGGAACGCTTGCACAGATCCGATACTGGAGTCATATCGGAGGATGGGGCATATCACCGGATATATTGGCGAGGACAGGATTCTGGCCACAATCAGTTATAGACAAACTCCGGGAAAGAGGAATTGATACGAGCCAGCCGATAGAACAGATATTTGGCGGTGTGGTGAAATTCAAGCCACTTCCGGGGAGAGAGGCAGAAAGGCAGAGAAATGCGATCATGCTTGCACTGAACCAGGATTTGCAGATAATCAAGCATGTACAATATACAATCGATCTGATCCTGGGTCTCCTGAAAGAAAAGTGGCATGCTGATGACGTATCCTACCTTCCTGAAGACCTGTCAGATGAATTCAAGAAACTGATAAGTTCGCCATCTAAGTATGTCATTGCACAGAATCCTGCAATCGCACGACAGATGCTTTCCTACCTTCCCATCCTGAATGGATGGAAGAATGGCTACGGATACTGGTCTGGGTTGTTCAGTGTTGCCAATGCAATGTTCGGTGAAATGGCTCTGTATGGAGCATCTTCTGCACTTGACAATATGTCTCTCAGGGGGCGTACAGTTTCCGGGAAGAATGATGAATTCATCTCTCTGGAGGACATGGCTGATCATGCAGTTGAAATGATTGAAGGATGAGATGGAAGACAACGATTCGCAGCCTGATGAACTGAGAGCAGTTCCTGTCATCACTATTTTTGAGGAATGGATCAAGAATGTCCATGATGAAGTTGCGATGAGTTCCAATTATGGTTATGGAAAACAGCCATATCCTGCGATGGCAATAGTACACATCCAGATTCGGTCTCTTCTTTCCGATTTCACGGAGAAAGTTGAGGAGTTTGAGGAGAATGAGAGGAAGATAGATGCCAGGTATGGCGGTTCTCCATTGGAGAAGAACTATGAAATGACTTACAGCGAAGCTTATGAGAGGATGAAGAATCTTCTGGATTTATGGAGAGAGGGTGGTCCGGGATACATTGACAAGAAATACGACTATTACCAGCCCATGTCCGCAGATTATCTGGATTTCACGGAATGGGGAGAAGATGACTAATGGATGATGAAAGACTCCAGCCGGGCCGGATCAATTCCATGCTGTATTCCATTTTTACTGATGCCTTCAACGAGATGTACCAGCACATCCGGATAGGGATGGAACAGCCATGTCCTGACCTCCTGAAACTGACCATGCAGGCCGAAACTCATGGGAGAGAGTACAGGGAATTCTATGCGGAATACCTGAAGAAAAAAAGCGAGCTGGATGAGACATATGGAAATCATGGTGATCTGTCCATCAGGGAACATCTGTTGCGGCTGCAGAATGTTGTCATGCTGATGAAGAAGATAGGTTCCTTCCGTCTGCATGAGAGAAATCCATACCCCCAGAGCGAGGAGGAAGATGAGTACACCATAGACTGTTTCAATTATGATATTTCTGGTGTTGATTCTGAAATTCCTCTCGTGAAATCCCTCATAGAATTCTACTACGATGAACTTGTGAGGGAATTTGAAAGGAAACCGGATCATGCGAGAAGGAAAGCTGCAGAGATTCGGGGCAAAAGAGCATATGTATTCTACACAAAATACAAGGAATATGAGGCATCTGGATTCGACGTAAGGAGAATAGAGGAAATATTCGGGATAAGCGATGCAGAGAGGGAGATCATGGAATACTGGATCTCTGAACTCCTGCCCTATGGTCTGTCCACATCTGTTTTTGCAAAGGCAGGCATGGGCAAATCCAATTTTTCAACATTCATCATACAGGTAATCCTCATACTGAGACCGAAATGGGATGTTGTGACAACCATTCCACTCATATTCTCCCACATGATGGAAGGGGAAGAGAGGTTCCCCGATTACAAAATAAACAGGGTCCATTTCGTCTCAAGCATGTCAGAACTGCTGATGGTTTCTGCAGAGATTGTTCTCAATGACAGGATCCCCGCAGTCCTGGTTGATGAGTTTGACTCTGCCCTGACCACAAACGAAATGCGATCCAAAGGAGGAACGAACCTGAAGGATTACATGTATCTGGAGAGGCATTACGATGTCCAGGGGCCTGTTTTCATTTACCACGTCAGGAAGGATATACCTGTTCCATTGAGGAGCAAGACAATCTCCCATGACGTGTTCATGATCACGAACTACGTCAACAGGCATACGAGGCATACAATGAGAGTGCTGTCCAATCCAGAGAAATGGCAGCATGGATGGAGAAATGGAGGAAGATATCTTCCCATTCCACTGGCATCCATTCCATACCATAATCAGGGAACCTCTCCATTCACCATTCTGGATGTGGACATGCAGTGGCTGAATTCGCACGTGAAGGGAACCAAGAAGGATGCTGCGAAACAGATAAAACAGTTGGTTCCATTGAGACAGTGGGATAAGGAATACCAGAAGGAACACCAGAAAGATAAGGAAAGGGAGAGAATGCCTACAATAGAACCACGAAACTTACATTAAAATCTGAAATAAAGAATAAGGATGGAATGAAACGTGAAATTCTTAAATATCTATCAGTGATCTCTATTTATGAGCCTGAAATGGAAACAGGATGATACGGATGCATTTTTGATCGAAACAAAAGAAGCAGACTACTACTACGCATTGAAATCAGCATTAAGTGGAAAAGGAGATCACTACTACAAGATATACAATGATAAAAGTCTCAAGATGGAGGAGATAGATCCATCGGAGATAGTCAATATTGTCCTGAATCAACCCGAAACAATAATGGCAAAATGTCCTTGTATGAAGATAATCGATGGAAAAATCCAACCTCTTTTCTCGAAACCGGAGACAAGAGAAATTGAATGAATATATCTGTGTATGTAGGCATAAAGTAGATGTTTACGTTCCGCAAACACCAGGAATTGATATTCGCATAAAACATCGGATGCACTTCTCTGCATATGCTTACCATTCAGAGATTTGTAATTGTCGCATGGCTGAAGGAACAGTAATCACAGATTCTCAGGGGAAAAAATGCTTTATAAGGACAAATGGTAAATGGGAAATAATTAAAGGGTAATACAAAATCTTTAATTATTTCTACTGTCAAACCCTTTCAAAAAATCGAAACCTGACTGTCAAACTATCTTCAAAAAGTCAAAGGTGGTTGTCAAACTCTCTGCATATTCGCTTTTTCAGGCTATTATCAATCGATACAGATTTATTTGTTGGGATATTTTAAATACATTTACCTATTATCTTATTGTGGAGAGGCAGTTTCCATAGTAATCTCCATTCTTGGAAACCGTATGGTAATCATACGGTCTCTGCCTCTCCTCACCGTGATCAGGAGGGTTGCATATGTGTGACCCGTTATGGGTGTTTACCCATACCTGGTCAGATTTTTTATGGTCTAATAGGTTTTATTTTACTTATTTGTGGGTGAATCGTAATTCTTAAATACACTACTACTAATACTACTACTATGACACAGGAAAGTGTTGAGACGGAAACAGGGTTTACCTTCGGGAAAACCCTGAAAGTGAGAATAGCTAGTGTGGAACCAGGGCTTTTAATGCATAATGCATTAAGCATGACATTGAAGCCTAGCTCGAAGAAATCTACGTGCCCGCATGGAGTGGCATATGGAACAAGGTGTGACGAATGTCTCGAGGCAAAGGCATACAGGTCTGCAAAGACTGGAGGACTGTTCGTGCCATCGGTTGCATTGCACATGTCAATGGTGAACGCAGCAGGTTCATTTAGAATGGATGAAGGAGGAAAAAAGACCTCCGCAAAGAGATACATTGCTGGATCTGTCAGGGTTCTGCCAAATGAGATACCACTGATTGATGGCGATGGGGGACTCATAACTAAATACGATGTGGATGCGAGACCCGTGGTTGTTCAGCATGCACGTGTTATAAGGGACAGACCATGGGTAAAGGTATGGAATGCTGAGTTTCTGATAAACTATGAAAGGATAGCCGATCCATCCATAATTAAGGAAGTTCTCGAGTTCGCGGGTCAGCGTGTAGGGTTGCTGGATTTCAGGCCAGAACATATGGGCATATTCGGAACCTTCAGGGTTACAAACTTTGAGGAATACAGATGAAAGTTGATCTGAAATCAATAACAATCGATTCTGACCTCTATCCGAGGTATCAGGTAGATTGGCATGTGGTTCTTTCCTACACAGAAGCCATGAAAGTCGGATCGAAGTTCCCAAACATAGTGGTTGCCCGATGGAAGAACAAGCTTTACTTGGTGGATGGTGCTCACAGACTGCAATCCAAACTGAAGTTGGGAATGAAATATGATGACTGCACTGTCATCCCTGTAAAGAAGCGTGAGGACATATATATAGAGGCTGTGAAAAGGAATGTGATCAACGGTAAGCCATTGGCATATTCGGAGAAGCTTGAAGCCATAGCCAAGCTTAAATCATACAATTTTGAGATATCAGAGATATCTAAGATAGTTATGATGGAAGCCACTACCATAGAACGCAACATAGCAACTCGTATAGTTCCTGTGATAGGTGGAGATAACGCTGTATTGAGAGGTCCATTGAAAGCCATAGAAAATCTTACCATAACTGACAAGGATGAGTTTTACAACGAACAGAAAATCCTCACAACCGATAACACCGAGAGGTTGATCGCTGAACTTATAAAGATGGCTAAGAATGAGTGGATCGATTACTCAAACATATCACTGCGAGATTCCTTGCAGGAACTTATTTCATTGCTTGAAGATGGAATCCGTAAGAGGGAATTGCATGAAAGTAAAATGCAGTAGATGTGGATATGAATGGGATAGGCATGGAAAGAACCTCCGATTTACATGCCCTAACTGTGGGAAAACTCTTAATTCAAATAATTTTAAATCCTAATTTTTAATTTTATGGTATGGCGATTCCTGGTACGGTATAGTGAGGCAGGTTTCGGTTTGGTTAGGTATGGTGGGGCGTGGTCGGGTGAGGCGATTCTAGGTGTGGTATGGTATGGTTGGGTTCGGCGCTGTGTGGACTGGTTCGGTTTGGTGATTCTTGGCTTGGTAGTGGTGTGGTTAGGTCTTGCTGGGTTCGGCATGGCTCGGTCCGGTGAGGCTTGGTAATTCCTGGTATGGTGAGGTATGGTACGGTGGAGTATGGTATGGCGATTCTAGGTGTGGTTTGGTGTGGTAGGGTATGGTGAGGCGAGGTTTGGCGATTCAAGGCGTGGTAGGGTGAGGTTTGGTAAGGTAGGGTTGGGTGCGATGAGGTATGGTGATTCCCGGTCTGGAAAGGTCTGGTGCTGTATGGTGAGGTGTGGTATGATCTGTTGTGGTCTGGTGATTCATGGTGCGGTTTGGTTTGGTATTGTTCGGTCTGGTTCGGTACGGCGAGGCTTGGTGATTCGAGGTATGGTGGGGTAAAGCAATTCTTGGTAAGGCAGGGTAATGCAAGGTGGAGTTAGGTCAGGTATGGTTTGGTGTGGTAAGGGATTATGTTAAAAAAATTACTCTAAAACAGCATATCCTTCCACTTCTTTCCCGATATTTTCGAGATCTTCTTTATCGAATGATACTTCAAGGTAGTGTGATAAGGCCACTTCCTTCTTATGGCCCTGTGATGACAGTATCCTTTCCCTCATCTGCGAATCCGATCCGTAATATGCGGTCAGCCATGATTCCCACGTCTTTCGCAAGGATCTGAAGGCACATCCGTTTGTAGTGAATTCCTTCTCCTCTGTTTCAGTCATTATTCTTTCTTTCATGACCTTAGAATAGCTTCCATCAGGATTCTGAGTGAACTGTTTCGTGGGAACCATTTCCTTCAGTGGATTGCCATCCTTATCTTTCAGTGTTCTTTCAAAAGTCAGTGTAAGTGTTGTCTCTGGAAGCCCGATCCTTTCTCCTGCCTTATGCATCATCTGGCTCAGGGAAGTAAGTGTCTGTTTGGTCTGTTCTTCATCTTCTGAAGACAATAAGGGAGTTGCAAAGAAGTCATCAATAATTTCCCTCCCCTTATATGAGAAGTATATGGTTCTTGTCTGTATGCTTCTGAGCTTTTTACCCTTGTGCCTGGGAAGCCATAAGGTTCCATTGGGCTGGTAAAGTGTTGAGCCATCAGGATTCCTGTATTCATGTATGAAGATGCCTTCCGAGAACCTGCATCCTGCATAGAGGTAAAACTTTAGCCATGCCTTTATGTCATCAGTATTGAATCCGGAATCTTTGAGTGCGGGTATTCCCCTTCCTTTCGTCCAAGTTGGTTCATCATCTATTGATACATGATCAATAAGTGCAGACATTTCTTCAGGTCTGAGGATACGGATAACCTGTGCCTTCTGTTGTTTAATCAGTGGATATTTCCACGCGATACTTTCCATAGGGATCCATGCCAAACGTGAATATAAACTTACAGAGTCATAAACTAAAAGTCTGTAAATCGATTTCGGATTTCAAAACCAACCGATAGCAGACCTCGTATTATACGCAGGAAAACACACTTACATACTTTAGCGAAATAAACTCTGATTTCTACATGGTGTGCGCATGGTATACGTAGTATCATGCCAGAAATATGAACGATTCATTTTTTATTAAAACGTCAAATTCTGCATTACAGATTCTTATCGAATAAGTCTATTCCTGACCTTTGTTGTGTTTGACGGTATTTCAAATTTAATTTGAAATCTTTTAAATACTCAAATATTATGGTTGTATGATTCTCAGTGATAATAGGGAGATCAAGGTAAAGAATGGGAGAAAGTAAAGTAAACTGGTACCAGAAGCAGAAAATGGAAATAGAAGAACTTACCAGAAAAGTAGAAGAATTAAGTTCTGTCCAGATCAGAGAGGTAAGATTAGAGAACGTTGGTATGCCATCCTTCCTCTTCACCAACACAGTCACCAATGAGGAACTCTACACCTATCTGAAGGAAAATCCAAAGGCATCCGTATTCATTTTCAACAAATATAAGAACAATCGGGATTTCATAAAGGAACTCTGTGATCCACGCAATCCCATATACCTTGAAATGGTAGCGGAAAACCTGAAAGAGACATTCCAGATATCCGAAGCAAAGGAAGACATCGAATCATTGGGAAGAGAACGTTCCAACCTGATAGGCCAAATTTCCGAATTGAAGAAGGAACAATCTGACAGGACCATGGAGTTGGATGAAATTGAGTCAAAGGTTCCAGAACTTACAAAGCAGATCGATGGTATGCAAAAGCTAATTGGAAACCTCAGCCAGGAAGAGACGATCAAACGGATAAAATCATTCTATGAGAGTGTGGATAGGTTCATCCAGGGTGCCTTTGAAGCGCAGAAGAAGCAGCCCATAACGGAAAGTTTCAACTCCATCCGGCTCGACATGAATCAGATCAATCTTCTGAGGGTGTTGCAGAAAAGCATAAAGGATGACCTTGATTACCTTGAGAACAGGGATCTCCTGTCAGAAGAAAATCTGGATGCAAAGAGGAAAGAGATAAAGCAGAGGATGGAGAAGGAGATGGCAGAAGGTGAAACAGCAATGCAGGCTTTCCAACTGCATAATCCCATAAAGACCCTGAATAAATCGTTGAACAGCATTGAAGAAGCACAGGGACAGCTGGCAACCGCAGGAGAATTCTCACGAGAATCAGGATGGTTTTATAACATCCACACCATACCAAATATACAGGCTATTCTGGATATCCCGAAGGAATTACTGGCAAACCTGATAACTCAGGTAAATAACGTGAACGTGAGGAAAAAATGACAGAAGAAGAACAGAATAATAGGTGGAAAAGGATTGGAAATACACGCAGGGGCATTCGGAGAGATGTGAAATCCGGATTTCAGAAAATGAAACGGATATCTGTGGATCTGTCCAACAGATTGCAGAGGTCGTTTGGAACTCCGGTAAAACAGCAGGTCGAAATCCATTATCAGGGTAAACCGATGACCTTTAATTATCTGGGCCCACTGGAATCAACGAGCATAGATGTTATCCGGGAAGAGGAAGGCATAAAAGACAAGGAAGAACTGGAGGTCAAGTTCGATCCGACAAAAAGGAGGATGGATGTTTCCAAGGTGACTGTTCAGTGTTCCTGTGGTCAGACGTTTACGGTGAATATGGATACTGTCAGTACTACATCTGATAGATCAATGATAAGGGAAGCCACACGGAAGAATCACTCCATTCTCACAAAGCATTATCAGGTGGAAGGGCACACGCTCTCTGTCAAACTTGTGGAAACACCTGTCGAATACGTCAGAGAGAATGAGAGGATCAAGAATTTCACCGATTCACGGATCAACTATTATCGGCTGTTCTCAAAAAAGACTGCTGAAGTGAAATACCTGGTTTCATATGGACAGGATCTGCTTTCTGAGGCACCACAGTATTCCTTCAATCAGACAACTGCAGGGGAACACAGTATAGCAAACCAGAATTTCCTGTTCTTCCTCTTTATTTTCGGGTTGATCGAACTCTTCACATACCTTGCATCGTCCTCTTCAACATCATCCTATTATTCTCCTGTGGTCCATCCGAGTTTCACTCCATGGTATGCTGCGATAGCTGTTGCTCTGGGCATGCTGATCGCAATGTGGAGACTCCACATAAGAGACCTCGCCCGGACGATGGTGAAAGTTATAATGCTTCAGAGTGCACCATTCTACATCAGCAATCGGGGTGTTCTTCCTGTTGTCATGGTCAATTCATCAGTGAATCATGTATGGGATTATCAGGCACGGATGATGGACATTGATGAAAAGGAGGCAAAGGATGTTTTCCATTCACTTCAGTCATGGTCAGATGCACAGATATCTGAACTTTATGCCGCAAACAAACTTGGGCAGGTTGAAAAGGAACTTGCCACGATAGCGAACAGCGTCAAGGCACTGGAGAGGGTGGACTATGAGTATAGGCGTGAAAGTGAACAGCCTGTCTCAAACGTGAAGGAAGTGATTCTCGCAGTTGTGGCAACTGTGGTTGGTTACAGTTTCGTACTATTCATTCTGGGGATATTCTGATGGATAAAACCAGGAAGAAAAAAGGCGATGGAGCTGAGAAGTTTGTAGCGGAATTGATGAGAAAATACAGATTCATCACGGAGATACATCCAAGGACATTCAGATTGATTTTCATAAATGGGAAGAGGATACAGATATCTCAGGATAACGACTACCATAATCTTTTTGATGAGAAAGCAGAGGGAGAATTATTCATGATCTATGCTCAGGTCAAGTACGAATTGATCCGTCACAATATAATCATGGCACAGAGAGATATAGATACCTACTATCCTTATGAATTCCCTTATCAGAAAATCCAGACGTGGCAGGTATGGGAAGAATGGGTCAAGCCGGAAAAGGGAAGGAGGCATAAGGAGTTCAGGTATAGAATCCAGGAGAGGAGAGGATTTACGGATAAATTCTGGAAAAACACTGAAACAAAGAAAGGGAACTGGATCACCGTGGATATTGACAGCCTCATTGAACCGATACAGAAACCTGTCAGGATGGAAGAAATGGAGGAATAGGAATGGGATTGAGGCTTTCTGGATGGTATTTTTTGCACGATAAGCCCAAGTTCTGGTGCGATGTAAGGCGAAAATTACACATACTCACACTTGAAAAATCTCAATGGTATGATGATTGTCTTCAGTTTTACAGTAGTTTAGATGTGAAGGATAAAGTTGTCATTGATGTTGGTGATGATTTTGGAACTACTCCGATGTATTTTCTGCGTAAGGGAGCAACCAATGTCTTCGGATATTCAAAGGATAAGCAATACTTTCATAATGATCATTACAAACATTACAATGTCGATGAAGAACCTACTTATCTTAACAATACCATAGTAAAAATTAAGGACATAAAAAAGGCTATGAGTCCTCAAAATCTCGTTCTCAAATCGGATTGCGAAGGATGCGAATGGGAATTCACACCAGAGTTCATAGAAATTTTCGATGACTGGGTTATAGCTGTTCACAATCCAGTGGAAAATCCTGATCTGTTGAAATATATACAGAACAACGGAATTCTGATTGGTAATGAGGGGAATATAGAGTTTGGAATTTACAAAAAAATGAAATTCAGGATAGAGAATGAATGATTAAATACACTTGCTTTATCTTCATGATGAGGATGGCATGGAATTCAGGATTGAAGTAAGCCAGTATAAAAATACGAAGGAAATACAGGCCAATATAGTGAACAAACCCGAGGACTTTTGCTGTGATTCCATGTTTGATCTCTATCGACAGAGTTATAAAGAAAGTCCTTCAGATGTTGCTGTATATGGCGGCATAAACATTTTCTCATCGCAGGAAAATGAGGAGGAAGGAGAACTCTGTGTGGAACTCATGTTTGTATTTGAAGATGGCATGGAACAAGAGCGTCTGGCTTTCCCCATTTATTTCTGCCCTTTCTGTGGTAAACCGCTTACAGTCAAAAAAATACAAATTCCATCGCTGAATAATGAAGAAAGGAAAGGTGATTGAAATGCAGGTATGGGTATTGTATGCAGATGCAACAGATACCAGATGGGTTTTAGGAATATATGCTACTCAGGATCTGGCAAGGAAAGCATGGAAGGAATATTTGAAGAAACAGCAGGAAGGTCCAGATGAAGAGTGGAATTTTTATGACTGGTTTGTCTTGGAGGATGAAGAACTGGCAATAAGTGAATTCAAGGTTATAGAAGACTGGAATCCAGAAGAAATAAGAGATGGTCTCTAATGATAAACGTATTTCTGGTTGTAGCTTGGGATAAAGGGCATGATATGAAGATTGTGACATTGTGTAAAACACAGGAGATGGCACAACAGGTTCAAACATCATATAAACAAGCAGGCTGGACGATTGTGGACATTCACGAACTTCCTGTATATGATGACTTTCCCAGTTATGATAGTTGGGAGATTTGAGGTGAGGATATGAAAATAGAGGTATATGCAGAGGAAAAGATAGATTTTCCGAAGATATTGAACAGAGATGGAAAGAAGGAGTATGTTGACCAAATTGTCCAGGTAATGAGAACAAGACTGGGTTTGAGAAGAGGTGATCGTATTATATACCACGTAAAATGGATTGATGCGAAAACTGAGAACGTGTATGAAGATCTTGATGATGAAGTTAAGAGAACAGAAAAGAGGGAGGGATTCTGATGCAGCTACCACTTAATGATGATCAAATCGATTCAATCATCTTTGTTTTAACACCCACCAATAGAATAAGTTGTGATAAATGCGTGAAGTGGAGGACACGTATTTTAGCTGAATTGAAGGTGGGCAATTTTGGGAACGCTGGCAAGAACATAATGCATCTTGTTAATCACCTGCAGAAGGATGAGGGGGATTCGCAATGAACTATAAATTCATTATCAAAAATCTTTTCGCTGGAAATGGCGAACTTTGGGAAATCTCGAAGGATGAGGAAGGATCTGAAGACTTGGTAATACTCCTCAATAAAGAGCACATGGATCAACTCGTTAATGCATTAAAAGAAAGCGGCTTTTTGAGTGGATATTCCGAAAGATGCAATTCACGCTTTGCCATAAGGAACGTTGTTTTTAAGTGTGATTTACAGGGAGGTCATTCTGGACCTTGCACGAGCATGTCTGATGGTCCAGGGAAGGTTGCTACTATCACATGGCCGAAGGAGGCGGGGTTCTGATGTATTTTATTAAAATAAAAGGACATCCGCGTCTTAAGAAATGGACTTTGACGATTGGGAACGATTCCTATACCCTCGATTCATTTGATATGCAATACTTATCTAAATTGTTAAAGGAGGCAGGGTTCTGATGCAGTTAATTGGTAATAGAGGAGAAAGTATAAAATGCCCTAAGTGTGGATATGTCGATCCATACTATGAGTTTGGGTGTTTTACGCAACATAATTTTTCATATGCCTGTTCAAGTTGTGATGCAGTCTATGAACCCAGGGAAAAAGGAGAGGAAGGGTTCTGATGCATAAAAGTATAGGAGAAAATGAAGCATGGAGTATTGACATTATTGGAGGTGTGATTGAAATAGAGTCTAAAGTCAATACGTCATATATACGCATAACTGAAGACGATGGTCATAATGTGATTACAATACGATTAAAGAAACCGAAGGAGGATGGGTTCTACAATGAACAACAATGTACAATATTGGGAGATGAAACTACATGAAAAGAAAATATGATAAAGTCGTATTGACATTTGTGCTTGATGGAAGAAACAAATTCATCAGGAATACCAATGAAGATGGTATTGTAGCACTTATGGATGCTATACAAAAATCATATTTTACAATCGATGAGTATCGTTATACACCAGAAGATATACAAGTTTTTGTACGTGATGGAACAAATCAAAAAGCAGTTGTGGTAAAGCAAGGAAGGAAAGAGTGATAAAATATGAACGATAAGGAGAACGAGGAAATAGTAGAACAGGCTAAGGCGGAGTACAAGACTATAAAGGCTAAACTTCAGGAGGAATTTGATGCGGCAATGAAAAAAGCAAAGGAACAGTACGATGCCATGATTGATGAACCGCGGGAACACTTCGCTACTGTACAGTCTAATGCATGGGAAGAGTACCATGCCATAGAGAGAGCGGCACAGGAAGAGTATGATGCCACTGTGGCAAAAGCGGTGAAAGAGTACGATAACAAAGTTAAGGTGCCGCGAACAGAATATACTGCCGCAGTGAATATGGCACAGAAAGAGTACAATACTATGGTGAAAAATGCTGTGGAAGAGTATAATGCCAAGATTGAAGCATTACGCCTGAAGTACGGGGTCTTAGCAAAGTGGGCATCTGAAGAGTACAATGCCATAGAAAAGTGATTAAAATGGATAAAAACAGTATGGTGGTAAAGATCGATTTCTTTACATGGGAAACGATGCCAGAAAATTTGAAAGAGATAGCATTAAAGCAAGGATTTATTCCGCCGAAGGAAGACGAAATAATTGTCGTCAAAACAATTATGACAAAAGAAGAAAGAGAAGCGGCAAGTAAGCTGGAATTCGAGAAGGAGGGATTCTGAATGAGTATGAAGTGTGAGAATGGCTGCGGTAAATTTAATACAAAAGAAAAGAGACCAGTTAGGCGATATTATGATGACCAAGGTGGAAAAGGTGATCATACGGACTTATGTCTGGAGTGTTATGTCTCCCTTTGCAATGTTGAAATAGAAGAGAAGGAGGTGACATTGTAATGGAAAATTCATGGACACCAAGATTGTGGGATTACACATGCTTCCATTGTGGAGGCAGAGGTTCACCAGACCAGGATACCACAGGAAATGGACACAGCAAAGATTGTCCTGCATATGGAAAGAAAATCCGAAGCGCACCAGAAAGAAGATATTGCTTAAAGGGAGAGGGGTTCTGATGTCAAAGGGGAGACAATAATTATGTATGATGGTTTTGACTATTCATTGCTCTACTTTATTCTGTGCGTATCGTTGACCATTTTTCTCACATTGTTATGGTATTTGGTGGCGATCTGATGATTTGTCCTAACTGTGGGAATGACACGACTTTCGTTGATCGTAATGGCGGCGTTCGATGCGCATATTGCTATAAATCTCTAAGGAGAGCCCCAAGGCGTAAGAAGGAGGGTTCTGAATGATAACGTTTGAAACGAATGAAACAGGTATGTGGGTTATACAGGATTTTCATGATGGATATGTCTGGCAAAAGATAATTTTGGACAGCGAAGATGTTAGAACGCTGATGGTTCTTATGGAGAAAGAGGGGTTTTAATGTCTTGTCCTCACTGTAAGTTTGCCAGTATAGAAAATCATATTGAGTTTGGTATGTTTGGATATAGATGTTTAAGGTGCGATTGGATTTGGTTTGACAATAGCAGTGTGAGTTATCAGATGGTGGGAAAATGAAGGATGGAGATAAGTGAGAATGGGGGTAAAAAGTAATGGATAGAAAAGAATACGAAGCAATAGCAATAATGGATAAGGCAAAGGAAGAGTATAATGTTATAGAGAGGAAAGCACAGGCAGAGTACGAAGCCATAGAGAATAAGGCAAAGACAGAGTACAATGCCGTAATGAAGAAGGCATGGGTAGAGTATCAAGCCACATGTGTAAAGGTATGGTCTGCATGGCGTGATCTGAAAGGAGGTGAGTGAGAATGGCACGCTTTGGTGAAATGAATCCGGATGTGAGAGCAATGAGAATCAGGAAAATACGTGAGAAGGTCAAAAATGGCGAGAAACTCAGCGATGATGAAGAAGCACTCTACAGGGAATCAAAGCACCCAAGATTGGGATGAGATCATATGAGTTTATACGAAGAAAGGAAGATTGCAAGAAAACTCAAACAAATCCGTGAAAAAATCAAGGCTGGTAAGATTTTGACAGATGATGAGGGATTACTTTACAGATTAGCACAGATAAAGAAGTGGGGTTAACACAGTGATATACAGGGAATCAAAGTACCCAAGATTGGGATGAGAATGAAAGCAATAAAGAAACCTATTGTAGTTGATTTTGAGATAGCAACAGAAGATGGAGAAGTCGAGGTGCTTGGTGGGAAAATGACATACAAGAAAGGAGATGCTATCATAACTGGAGTAAAAGGTGAGAGGTATCCATGCAGGAGAGACATATTCGACCAGACTTATTCCATTACTTACCCGAGCAGTGAAGAAGAGAAAATCATGAAGTTTAAGATTGAAATAAGAAACCATAACGTGATAGACGTACTCAATGAAAAGGATGAAGACTTCTGCTGTTCCATGATGAAATTGCTTTTCAATGATAGTAATGAGGGCAGAGATGGAATGGTAACATTTGGAGGGATAGATGTAGTACCGATCTCCTTCATAGTGAGAGATTATGAGGGAAATAAGGAGGGTTTATGTGAACTTCAGGTTACATTTAATTATTCCACACGTTTCCGCAGGCATCTCCATGAACATGAATATGAAATGGAATTCTGTCCGTTCTGTGGTGCTAAGATAGAAGTTGAAGTTAAGGTGGATTGAAATGTCAGATCCTTTTCAAGAAGTTGATAAAATATTGAAGGATGTTGGAAGTGATGTCAGCGATGCATTGGCAAACGCAGGAAGGCTTTCGCAGATAGTAACATGTAGTTATTGTGATCTGAAAGGTGATAGCTATGCTTTCCCGAGGATTAAAAGAGGCAAAGGAAAGAAAGTGATGTTCGTAGGCGAAGCTCCAGGAAGGGAAGAGGCAAAACAGCATGTCTCTTTCGTTGGTCCATCTGGAAAGGAACTCGATAGATGGATCGAATACATGAAGATAGATAATTACTACATTACAAACATTGTGAAACACAGACCCACAATAGGAGATAGAGACAGACCACCAGATCAGGCCGAAATAGGAGTCTGCCTACCTTATCTATGGGATGAAGTCAGGAAAGAAAAACCATCTATGGTCATAACATTAGGTCTTACGGCTTCAAGAGAGATACTTCACATTCAGAGGATTGGTGCTGCTGTTAAGGATCACTATCAGTGTCAGACTCCTGACGGAACATTGTATATCGTTCTCTATCATCCTTCGTATGCATTGAGGATGAAGAACAGCCCAGAAGGAGAGGTGTTCTTTAAAAACCTATACATTTATCTGGATGAAATAAAGAAGAATCTGGAGATGTGAGAGAATGAATGAGAAAATGAGTATGAATTTCCCGTTGCATCAGAACCCCACACCCTTCAGGGGTGGGAGGATGTCAGAGATAGATTTATATTCTCTCTATCTATCTCTATCTGTATGGTAAATGAAAATGGAGAATCCGTATGCAGGAATGCACGGGAACTTGATACGTTCCTTGATCAGTATCATTTGGAATTTGTGAAAGGGACTGATAAGATACCTAATTCTGATCCTCCAGAATATGAGGATCGGATTGATCTCATGACTCTGGGAAAGAATAGTCATGGAATATGGAAGGATATTAATGATCTCCATCCAGTCCATATAAGCCTTGATGAGGCTTATAGATTATATTCTGAATTCAGGAGGAAATGCCGCAAAAACGGTCCTTATTACATCTCTTCTGTAGATAATACAGAAGATTGGAATGAAGACAATAAGGAAATTTAATGGTGAGACAATGAAAGCATATGTCGTGAAGAAAAACGGAACAGTCGTGGAAACCTTTAGAAACATAGCTACTGCCATGCGTTTTGCAGGTGTGGTAGGTGGTTCTGTTGAAGTCAGAGAAGTAGCGATGTCTGAAATTGAGGGGAAGGTGAAATGTTCGCGATGCGGATCTGAGAAGATCCGCTTCAATGGGAAGATACTGAAATCTGGAGGGGAGATGATCCAGAGGTATCAATGCAGTGAATGTGGATATTCTTTCCAGCTCACAAAAGAGGAGGTGAAAGAGAATGAATGAGTATGTTGATACATTTTATCTGGTGTTTTATCACATGATTGCGGTGTTGCTCCTGTTCCTGTCTATAGTTCTCTATGGAATTGCAACTGCACTATTTTATTCGGGATATCACGTTGAATCTTGGGCAGTTGTGATCGGATCGTCAGCATTATTGTATATTGGATTGAAGATTTTATTGAAAGAGAGATATTTGCTGACGTTAATGAAACTTGATCCATCAGAATTTGAGGAAATGATGGAGATGGTATGATGCAAATACATGAAAGAATAAGCTTTTCAGGGAAGAAAATCGCAGTAATACCTACTGCCAATGTGACCCAAAAGAGGATTGACCTGCTTATTGGAGAATTGCAGTCTTGTGGCGTGGATACTATACTGGTCGAGGACAGGCTACCCGAGTTCAGTTTTTCAAAAAGCATGAACAGGGGAATCGGGAAAGCCCTGCAATATAATCCATCATGCATAATCCTCAGTAATGATGATGTGCATGGCATAGATGGCTTGGAATCCATGATTGACTGTGCCATCAGCAATCACACTTATGTACAGCCTTACGTGAACGGGAAGAGACCCGTTTATCACATTACCTCAATACCTCTGAGAGTGGTATGGAATTACGGTGTTGCAAAACGCGCTCCTCTCTTTGCAATGAATTACGCAGGTAAACTCGTACACAAACGTCATTTTATAGTTGGCATTCCTGTTCTCATCGGAACTGGTATCGTAAGTGTGCAGCCCTTTGGAGTGTTTGATGCCGATATACTCAGGAAACATAATTTCGATGAAGGATTCAGGAATTACGTGGAAGACGATGAACTGGGATACAGATTGTATAAGAATGGAATCATAGGAGTGACAAGAAAAGAATGGAAGATAGACCACGATGGAAGTGGTACGTTCCATGGATTTGATGTGACAATGGCATCAGAGAGTGCGCACTATTTTTACAGGAAGTGGCACGGATGATGAAACCTATGTTTAAAATGATGTTTATCGGATTTACAGTGTTGGGATTGATAATTGTCATTGCTGTTGCCCTGAATCCGGTCAGCCCGTTAGTTTTTTGGGAAGCGGTAATTCTTGTGATCATGGCCCTTGTAACTGCCTCTTATCTGTTCCATGAACTGTTTTATGGGGTGATGGAATGAGTGTAGGTGCTTATGCATTCAGTCTGGATAACTGGAAAGAAATGCAGTATCCGCTTGACCTCTGGATACGTCATAATTCGAAATACTTTGACCAGCTTTCACTGGTATTTATTGGAGACCCTTTGAAATGCCCTCCACTGACCCCCAATACAAACGTCATATACATCAGGGAGATAAGTCAGAAGACAATGGAAACGTGGGATATATACAGAATTTTCAAGCAGATCGCTCATGACAATATGAAGACTGACTGGAGAGTACTCCTGGATATAGATGAGATGATAGACAGGAGAATAGATGTGGACAAGCTTGACCCTCATAAAATCTATGCCATAGGTTACCATCATCTTTTTGCCAGACCTGACCAGGAAATAATCGGGGCATTCCCGGATTATCATTGGAGAGTACATTGTGGTGATACGAGAATAGTCAGGGATGGCACGATAGATGGGATAAAATCAAAACATTTCAGTCCGCATGTTCCAACATGGAAGGTAAAAAGCCTGTATTACCAAGTGAGGAAGAACGGAATCAGGAGAATGCTTTACATGCCTGACATTGTAGCTCATGTATGGCACACCAACACCCTGAGAGATCCACAAGTAATGAAGAAGAAATGGAAAACTCAGATACAGAGAGCTGTTGGAGAAGGAAAAGAGGTAAAACTCGACAAATTCAATGAGAACCTTCTTAGTGATGAAGCTTTCACTTATGATGATTTTCTCCACACCTCATATTTCAGCGTTAAGGAAGTCAAACCACCTGATGACGTTAGAAAATATTTTGAACACAATGAAGAGTGAAAAAGTAATATGCGTTCACAGCATGGATGATGAGACGAAGATGAACATGAACATGACAAATTTCACGGTAGTAATAACATGGTGCAAATGTGGGCATAACAACATGCAGCATAAAGGAACTATATCGGAAGACTTCAAGCTCAGCAAGAAAGTTCTATGTACTGTATGTGATTGCGAGGATTTTGAAGAGGGCAATTATGAACCCCCCTCATGACAACGTGCCTGAAATCAATTCTACATTAGCATCGAATAAAAATAGGAAGGTGAAGAATGGAATACATCCTGAAAAAACGGAAGGTAAGAAAAAAGAGGAAGCCGTGGAGAAGGTGAAATGAAGCTATATTTCGTGGTTTGCAAGAACGGAAAGAACCATTACGCTAATGATGATGGGCAACCAGAACCAGGAATCATGATGCCTCTGTTATTGGTGGAACTCGATAAGCAATATCCTTCTTGCTCACCTCATAAGATTATTACAAAGGAAAATGGTATAAAATGAACAAAATATGCCGAAACTGCGGCAAAATCTACACCAATTACAAGAAATTCAAGGAGCACATAAAGGAATGCAACAGCAACAGAATAACTGTTGGAGACATAATGAAAGAGGCGATGAAATAATGAAAACTATATCATTGACACAGGAACAGAGAGAAAAAGCGATGATATCCGATTGCGAGGGATTCATATTAATGGCTCTCTACAACATGGATAATGGAATGCCATCAGCTGATCTGAAGAAAACAGTCATAGTGCTCAAGCCAGACATAGATGAGGCGGAAGAGGCATTTGAGTCGCTCAGGGAGGAGGCATATATCAGGTATGACAGGAGAAAGAGGAGATGGTACATCACGAATGACGGAAGAACCTTTCTTTGGAAAATAGCGACATTCGGTGACGAAACAAAGGAGGCCCTGAAATGAACAAAATTGAATCAACCTCTGATGAAGCTTATCTGGACAGAAATCTATGTGTTCAGGCACTGGCTAAAATGGCACAGAAGCTGGGCTTCAATACAGGAATAAAGGAAGACCCAGAATGGCCTGTTCTGTACATAGACCTTCCAACGGGTCAGGTTTCATGGCATATCCCTAAAAAGGAACTTTTAATCGATTTGCCAGAATATAACGGCAAATGGGATGGACATGATCTACAAGAAAAAAGGAGACGGTTAATTGATTTCACGGAGACCCTGAAATGGCATCTGAAGAAAACCTGAAGGCAGTCTGCTATCATGATTGTGGACTTACTCACCCGCATTCTGGATCACATAAGTGTTCAAGGTGTGGGAGGTCTTTCTGAAATGAGTCTTCACAACGGGACCACCGCAGATACCATGGATGGAGTAATCTTTATATTCTCTTTCTCTATCTCTATTTAAGTGAAAAAAGTGGATGAAAAAATCATAAACCTTACTCCGCATAAGGTAATTGTTGCGGGGAAAGAGATAGAGTCTTCTGGAATCGTAAGAATCCAGGAGAGTAATGCGGCTGTGGGAGATATTGCTAGAATTCCCGTAGTCAGGCAGATCAGGGGATCCGTAGAAGGACTTCCTGATTTTGAGTACGGGATCTACTACATTGTGAGCAGACCTATATTTGATGCTCTTCCTGATCGTAAGGACCTTCTTGCCATTGGTGAGACAATCCGTGACTCTGAGGGGAGAGTTGTAGGAGCAAAAAATCTCGTGGGGAGAAATTTCACACGGAGGGAAGTAAAGGCAAAGGATGTGCAGGAATTGTCCCAGAAACTTACAGTTGAAAAGTGTCTCGGTGATGTCTGGGAAATCCTAATTGATTATGCGGATGTTGAATTTAATTACCCGAGTACTGCGATCCTGTTGAATACAAAGGATTTGAAAGAGTTGTCTTGGCAACTGAAGGAGCTGGGGTTCTGATGGAATCATGCCCCAAGTGTAAATCGAAAAACGTGAAAGTGGTGTTTAATCCTGATCCGTTAATCGCGGATTTCTGTTACGAATGCCAGGAATGTGGTAACACTTGGCTTTGGCATAGGAAAGTGAGGTTCTGATGGCAGAGTTGTGTATGGTATGCGGAGATAAAATGTATGTGGGAGAAGCATTGAGACTATCTACACCCTCTGGGAAACATATTGGCTTTGTTCACAGAAAATGTTATTATGGAAACTCTGACATAAGAGCTAAAGAGGGATTCTAATGACATTTAGATGCAAAGTTTGTGGTCGTGATGCAGAAATCTGGTATGTGTATGAGGATAGGTTCATTGAGCATATTAATTATGAACCAGAGGATGGACACGAACCGATACCTCCAGATGTTTTGACGACAGAGGAAATAGATGAAGTATTTGATTTGTGCAGTTCGTCAATTAAATTTGTTGATGAAGTTGATGATAACACATATTCTTTTATTTGTGACTTAACATTGGGTCACGTAGGTAGTCACCAGGAGAGTGGATATTACAACAATAAAAAATATGTTATCTGGTGGACAGAGACAGATGATGAGAATAAAGAAAAGGAGGCAGGGTTCTGATGCCTTCTGTCTTTGTTAAGTGTACTGAGTGCAAGTTCATAAGGCATGTTCAACTTATGCATGGCAAACTTATTGGCGCAGCAGGAGAAGCTGTATTGAAACATGCATACAGTAAAGGACACATATTACAGATCGGTTCCTTTAAATATAAATCCATTGGTGAAAATGAAATTGGATTGTGCGAGGATCCACAGAAGAAAGTAGTTACGGAGGTGTCTGATTTATGATGCGAATAAAGGTAAGTTTCAAGATTGGAACAAAGGAAATGAAGAAAATAGAAGCAATGTCTGAAAGCCAGGAGAAAAGCATATCTGAAGTAATCAGGAAAATATTTTATGATGCGCTCTCAGATGAACACGATCATGGAATCCCTAAATCCTTTTCTGACGATGTAACGAATACTGAAGTGAGGAATTGAGTATGGTTGAAGAAATAAAATGCCCAAGGTGTGGTAGCATTGAGATCAGGAAGAATGGCATGATCCTGAAGAACGATGGATCGAGAGTGCAAAGACATCAGTGTATGAAATGTGGATATTCTTTCACTCTGGACAAAAAGAGAAAGGGTGGCAAAAGACCATGACCATGATATTTAGGACAAAGGATTTCTGGGAGAAAGTTCCGAGAGGGTCTGAAGTCATTGTAAAGAGATCTGACATTCGTAATCCTGAGAAATTTTACTTCGATGAATTGAGGGAATTCGATGACTATGGACTGTACATGCTATATGCCTGCATGCAAAAAGACATGAAGGACATCGGAAACAGATCGATAACAGTACCTGTTCTTGTGGATGACATAGAAGATGTGACATCTGTCGATGGTAAACTCCTGAAGGAATACAGGAAGATCATGAAGATAGTGCAGAGAAAGAATGAAAAGGCTGCTCTCAAGAATGTTCAGGCATCGGCCCCATTGCCTTCTTCTGAATCCACGCCAGAACCATTGCCTGTACCATCAATCAATCCGCCTGAGAAGAATACAGGGAAGCCTGCAAAGCGATCTACGAGGAGAAAGAAGGAATACGGATTTGAAATAATGGAGAAAGATGGAAGGTTCATCTGTCCATGCGGAAACAGTTTTGGTAGAAGAGATACTGCAATCTATGTTCATCGTGTGAGGCACAATAAACAGTAATCCGAATAAACAGTAATCCGGACTCACTATTTTTTTATCTTTTTAACGCAAAACATGATCTTTTGAGAAGATACAGGATTCTCAATGATCATCCATCTCATTACCATCATTTCACATCCATGTGTTGCAAAAGAAGTTTGAAAGTATCTGAAAATGCTATACGGTTGATAAGAATCCGATACAATCTTGTCATGATGAATATAAAAGAACCATATCTGATTTTTTAAATACTTAATCGATAATCTCCTCATATGGATAGAACAACACATATGGAAATTGTCCATGAAGGGTTGGAAACACTCAAGAAGAACCAGAGTGCCTACAACCAGGCGAAAGAGATAGCTAAACAGATATTGGCAAAGTATCCACAGATACAGAAGGATAAAGACCTCACGGGGCTCATCCTGTATTCTTCCGGTGTCATAGGCAAGGATGCTGTTGTGGAAATAATCAACGGGTATTTTAAGCCAAAACCAAAGAAGTTTGAGTTAATGACGGAAGGTACAACTAAGTCCGAATCTGAAAAAACCGAGAATATGGATTTCCTCTTCCTCATGCTTTTCGCAAAAATTCAAACTGCTGCACTGGCCCATAAGGTTCATGTTCTGACACGCACAGACATCCGCAAGGATGTTGAATTCCCCAATGATGAACCTGATGAGGAGGGAAAGATGCCCAAACACAAAACAATGAGTGTGAGCCTGTGGGATACTGATCTGAAGAAGATCATATCACTCTTCCTTGTGGATGAGCAGGTTGACATGCATTCAAAGCTGGAACCTGGAAAAGCATACAGAATGCAAATCGGGAATTACAATGCAGAGAAAAACAGGTGGTATGCATCCAAAGATCCCCAGGTGATCAGTCTCGATGACTTCACTCTCGATGAAAAGGAGCTTGCCACTTATCTGGTCAACAACTACAATGCTGTCAAAAAACCTTATGAGGATGTCATATCCGATGAGAAGGCACACCCCGGCAAAAGGTATGTTCTTCATGCCCAGTATGTGAAGATGCCATCTTATATCTCTCTCCTCACGGAAGAAGGAGACATGGTAATACTCACGTACAGCAAATACACAAGCAATGCACTGGATGACAGTGGAGAAGCTGTAATACTTGGTACTTTACAGAAATCCAAACCCGTTGAAGGCCAGCCGCAGATCGCTGATTACATAATCTTCCCTGATGTCGTGCTTAACCTGAATGCCAAGAATGGGAAACCGGATGGGGAAACGGTGGGCGGAACACCAGCACCCAAAGAAGACAATGAGGATCTCGACAGCATTCTGGGCTGATTGCAATGGTTAATATCTCTAGCAAGGAAGCCATTGAGATACTCAGTAAAGGAATGGGATTCAACCCATTCTTCAATGATGGAAAGAAGTTCCAGCCATCATTTATTGTGATGGGTGAAAAGGGATCAGGCAAGACGTTTGCAACAATAACAACATTCGCTGGAACAATGCTGATCCTGAGTTTCGACAATCAGACCGAGATCATTCTTCAGGACATAATAAACCGGGAAAAGAAAAAGTACGGGAAATCACCAACTGGTGAAAGAGTTACAGTGGCTAACTTCTTTCCCTCTGAATATGGTCACATAGGAGGAGAAGGAGATGAAAGAAGGTTGAATGTGGGTATGGCTATAGTCAATGACATCGAAAAGATGTTCGACAACATGAGGAAACATAACATTCATTTCGACCACATTGTCATCGATGGATTCCCCGAACTTAAGGACAGGATCAACGAATTCATGAGGAAGAAGGCAGGACTCACTCTTACAGAGCCAATACTTGGTGATGATCTCATAGCATATGGACACAGGAACAGGTTTTTCCAAGTTCTCGTATCAAGCATGTTTGAAATGTCTGATGTATGCCCTGTCTTCACAACGTACCCCAAAGCTGATCTCACCAAGGTGTTTGGTGGAAAAGCACCGAAGGAACCTGAGTTTGACAAGAACATGAGATGGGAATTCAGGAACATCCTGAGAGTCCAGAAAGTGGAAGGGGATGTAAAGGGAAAGAAACAGGTATACAGGTATTATGTCATTTACGACAGCATGAAAGCTACAGATTTCGGGGAGGAGGGAACCATTGTGGAAATTACAGGCGGAAAGCCTGCCATCCCTCCAGAGAAGCTTGAAGCATACAGGAAAGGCAATCCATTAAGCAAGATCGAAGTTCCACGCATTGAAATTTCAAACATGCCGGATGAAAATAAAGAATCATCTGAACTCAAAGAATCATCTGAACCTGAAAAGAAACCTGAAATTCATGACAATAAATCTGAAGAGGATAATGACACTGAAAACACTCTTAATCCGGATGATAACAGTGATGACATGAGTTCTTTCCTGGATAGCCTATGACATCTATTGCGTTCAACAGGGAAATATACGACAGGTATGGCTTGCTCAACCTTCCAAGGAAGTTTGGGTTTCCAGTCCAGATTTCCATCAGCTCTTTGCATCATCTCGTATCCCTGATAGATCAGAATGATGGGAAGTATCCTCTTTACATATCTGTCAACTCAAACAACGGGAAATTTGTGAATCTTGGGCAGGTATATTTTGATCTGGATGGTCATGGATTCTACAGTATGGATGATGCTCTTAAGGATGAAAGGAAGCTTGCTGAATACTTCGAGGAACAGAAGGTTGATTTTCTTGCAGACATGACAGGAAGAGGATTCCGAGTACTTCTGAAGGTTACGCCTGACATAATGACGGTGATGGAAGCCTCACAGATACTCAAGGGATACACAAAGCATGTCCGTGATTCTCTCGGTCTTAAGACACTGGATGTAAAGGTTGCAGAACCACTCAGGATAATGAGGCCACCCCTGACCACGTACATCTATCAGGATGGGAAAACAAAGGAATACATCAGGACAAAAAGGCATGTCCTTCCGCTGGACATGGAAACGCTCTTCAATTCGGATCTTACAGAGCTTACATACCTTTCTGAACACATGCAGTTCCGTGTCATGGAAGTCAGGTACAGGCGGATGGATCTTTCTGACATTGCGGAATACAAGGAATCCCTGAATTACACATTGCACAACGGTACGCACAGTGATATTGATTTCATGGCATTGACAGATGAGGAATTCCTGTCGATAATGAGGGAGATTTTCAGGAATAAGACAAATCTCGGTACTGATGATGGTCCTGATGAAGGGCTTATCCAGAATCTTCTTGGCACACATCCGGACCACACGCACAGGTTTCTTGCATGCGTGAAATTCAAGGAAAGTGTGTTCATGCCATCCTTTGAATCGGCGTTGAGCTTTTTCGACAGGCTGTCTTCAATGGCAAAATGGAATAACAGGAATCTCGATATACAGAACTCACAGATCAGGAGCATCTATAACGGACATTACGGAATAAAAACTGAGGAAAAGAGATGATAAAAAACACTCACAGGAAATACATGATAGGAGAGAAGAGGCTTCCAAGTGTCACTGAAATTTTGGGAATAGTGTCAAAACCTTATCTTATTTCCTGGGCAAACAGGATGGGTTTGAAGGGTGTGGATACCAGAGAATACAATGCTGAACTTGCAGATCTGGGAACAGTTGTGCATGGAAAGATAGAAGCATACTATCAGCGTCATTATCACTCTGTATTCGATGATAGCCAGTACCCTGACGTTGTGAGGCAGAAATCTGATGAACTTTTTGGCAAGTTCCTTGGGTGGGAGTCTGGGAGAGATATTTATCCAATTTTCACTGAACTTCCGATGATCTGTTCCAGGTTTGGAGGCACAATCGATGCGGTTGTGGAAATGGATGAAAAAATTACAATCATTGACTGGAAAACTTCCAAGGAAATATATCCTGAATATTTCGGACAGCTCTCAGCATATCTTTATCTGATGAGGCTTGGGTATCCAGCGGATGGCGGGAATGAACAGGACGTGTATGATGTTGGACAGAAAATAGAACAGGTTGCGGTTGTCCAGATACCGAAGGATGGAGAACCTGCTTCCAGGATCATCCCTGTAAAATCTGATGAATTCAAGGTAGCATGGGAATTCTTTTCAGCATCTCTGAGGCTTTACAATGCAAAGAAGGAACTATCAAAACTGAAATCTCTCAGATGAAAACATTTAAATCCATTTTTGTCTATCTCTATTAAAAATGGTGATAAAAATGATAGACTGGGAAGAAAGCTATGATGAAATAATGGATGCATATCAGCATCTTATTGACAACGGGTGGATCCAACCGCCTGTCAGGACACTGATATATCAACTGAATGCTGAAAATTCTGAGAAGTGGCAGAAAAAACATTATGGTCATCTGACTACATTCCTTCAGAGGAAAAAAGAAGCAGGTGTACTGGCATATGGGAGGTTTGCTTCTGACACAGGTGGAGCATCCGCCATTCCCCTGAGTATGATAGGGATACTTGAACAGATAAAGGCATGGAAGGAAACAGTTCCTCTCCAGCTCTCTCCTGATAACAATCTCTATGTGCTGTTCCACGAACATGAGGGCATGATACCAACTCTCAATAAGCTCTTTGATTACCGTATCGGTTCCCTGAGTTCTCAGGGCCAGATAAGGCATGAGCATCTGCATAAGGTTCTCTCCAATCTTGTGAATGTACTTCACATGCTCAAAGGGGATGAAATCAAGATCATCGGGATAGCCGATTATGATATCTATGGAGCTAAAGGATACGATGCAGGTCAAGGGCATATCATAAGAAATCATGCTGAATGGATAACTGAAACTTTCCCCGAATGTCATTTCTATGTCTATGGTGTTACCAGGAAACAGATTGAAGATGTTGGTCTGGATCCCGAAGATGAACACCAGTTCGATGGATGGCTTCAGCGATATGGTCTGGAAAAATTCAGAAATGACATAAGGCAAATTGTAGGCTACAATAGTGGATGGAACAGCATGAAGAGTAACAGGCTTGTCTGCAAGAAACATCCTGAATTTTCTGTTGTCAGTATAAATGAAGGTCTCTCTAAGATGATGAATCACTGCTTTACAAAACATGGTGAAACATTCAAAAACATGGACTTCATCTCTATGTTCAGGGAGGAAAGAAATGAAGACTAAGGAGGAAATCATTGAAGAGATGATGCATGATCCGCATTGGAAAATCCCTGATCCGGAAGGTCTGGGTTTTTATGCCAATAAGATAGTGGAAAGAGAAAGAGAAAAATTTGATAGAGAGGTCTCACGAAGACTGAAGATACAGCGGACAAAAGCAATGAATGAATATGACAAGAAATCCAACCAACTATACTTCGTCTTAGACTTTCTGAATAAGGAGAGAAAAAAGTACGAGAAGCATTACGAAGAAAACATACATGGTTTGGAAAACTGGAAAAGTTTTGAAAAAATGGAGAAAATAGATTTTGTTATCAATATGCTCTATCTTCTTTCAACCGATCTCACGGATTCTCATCGGAATATCCAGGCAGAAATACAGGCAGAAATGAATAAAAGAATAGAGGAATTGCTTAAATCATGAAAAACTTTATATTCATTCTATCTATCTCTATTTGATAAACATGAACAAAAACATACTATCGGATAGAATAGCATTCTATCTGGATGCTGATGGCAACAACCACTGGGAGTATGTGGGAATGATAGACAGTTCAGATGGTACTGAATTTTTTGAGAATAAGCCATCTGATCTGAACGTGGAATTGGGAACCTGCCGTGTTTGTGGCAAGAACCCGATACGGTACAACTTCATCCTTCGGAACACAGTTCAGAACCCTGAAGAGGGTTGGAAATACGTTTCTGTGGGATCGGAGTGCATCCAGTTCCTTGATCGGACTGACATGCTCAGGATCAAAAGGGATCAGAAGGCTTTGAAAGAGAAACAGGATAAGAGAAATGCCATAGTGTTTGGTTCATCTGGAGATTTCAAGGCAGATGTGGAAGCTGAAAAGCTTCCTGAGAGTGATGCAACTGATCTGGGATCTGAAGAAAGAGAAGAAGTAAAGATGGTTCCAGATGGGTATGATCTTCTTCCCTATTGGGGGGTTTCGCCTATAACAGGAAAGAAAGAGGTGGTTTTTGAGACTTTGAAGGATCTCAAAACAGGGGAAGAGGAATTCCCCAATGTTATTCCTGAGTGGGATCCTGTCATAGAGGTTGTGAATGCGGTGGACTGGGATCGTGAAACTGAGAGTTACCAGCCCATTGATGTGACACACATCCATCTCCAGAAGTTCATACATCAGCACAGGAAAGAAGTAAAAAAAGAGACCACATATGATCCTGTCCTGAAGGCTCTTCAGATACTTGCAGGGAATGATCCTGACTTTGCAGGTATCAGGAACAACATAGGCTTCAATGGAAGGGATACTGAATTTGGACATTCCCTGGCTTCACAGAATCATCTGAGTCCGAAACAGAAGGAGTATGGAAAGAAACTTCTGAGGAAATACCACAGGCAGATACCAAAAGACCTGTGGAAAGAAATCTATGGAGATGAAAGAAATGATGAATAAGGAGAAGGATAAGGAATTTGAAAATTCACTGATGGCATCCGAGGAGGGAAGAGCAATCAGGCTCTATCTAACTTACCATCCATTTGCCTTTGAGAATGTTCTGTTAGGTGGAATGGATAGGCAAATCACGGAAAGAGAACTCAATTCAGTGTTTGACATTTTTGGGTTTGGACTGGATGAAGATGAGATCATGAATAAGATTTTTCATGGAAGACTTGAGCTCCTTTTGATGTATCTGGAAGAACTGGGCATGGTTAAGATAATCGAAAGGAAAGATGGTCTGACAGAGTTGATGATGGAAGACAGTACAAATAAGTATATTAGAAAAATTATAGGTGTGTAATATATGCAGTTTCCGTCTCTTTATGATTTCCAGGAAGAAGCAGTTCAGCATGCATTGAATCATAATCCCGATATGATTATTGTTCCTACAGGCGAGGGAAAGACCATTATCGCACTGAAAATTGTGGATATTCTCAACCTTCCAACCATTGTCGTGGTTCCCACCATCGAACTCGTGAAACAGTGGGAGAAAACTATAATCTCAATGGGTGGCAAATGTACTACATACTCATCCGGAAGTGACAGGGAATTCTCTGACTTTACCATAATCACATATGCATCCATGCTGAAGTACATGGATCGGATTGGAAGGCATTATGGTCTCGTGATCTTCGATGAGGTTCACCATCTTTTTGCTGAAGAGTACAGAAAAATAGGAAATGAAGCCATTTCTCTCGGGCTGAAGGTTATAGGATTGACTGCATCGCCACGAACAATGGGTGATGAGGAACTCGTTCAGAACCGCATGTTTCCATACAGATACGAAAGGACAATAAGGCAGAGGCAGAACTCTGACAGGGCAGTGGATCTGAAATTTCATGCCATCCCCATCACTCTTTCAGACAATGACTTATCATATTACAAGAGGTACTGGGAGATATATGTGCAGTCCATACGGACACATGGCGGTTTCAGGCAAATGGCTTCATCAGGATATGAAGGGAATAATTACAATGAAGGCATGGTTGCATATTCCCTGATCAAGAAGCTTCTCACTACAAACGATGAGAAGGTGAGAAAAGCATTAGAGATAGTCCAGTCGAATCCAAGTGGCAGGTTCATCATCTTCATGGATACCATCAGAATGGTGAATGCACTTTCTAAGTTTTTTGAGAAGAAGGGCATACCATCTGTGAAAATACATGCGCCGAAGAAAGGTTTTGAAAGCCAGACCAGAAATCAGAGGGAAATGATTATTCATGATCTCAATGAAGGTAAAGCAAGGGTCCTCATAGGATGCAATGCCATAGAAGAAGGTCTTGACCTTCCTGAGATGGACAATGCGATATTCTTCAGCAATTTCTCATCCGGATCAAGGAAGATAATCCAGAGGGCAGGACGGGCAATGAGATCACTTCCAGGGAAGGAGGTAAGGATTTACGTTTTGTATGCAAAAGACACAAAGGAAGAGGAGAATCTGAAACCTATAAGGAGCATACTTGGGGTGGATTGAAATGAAAAGATTTATCTTAATCAAAGGCATGGAATCAGACCAACATTTTGAGGCGAAAAAAAGATGAGACAAGAATATGCACTCCATAAGAGATTCATAAAGGATGTGGACAAGGTAATGCGGAAAGATGAGAATCTGGAGAAGGTAATGATTTATGCCATTAACTACCTCTCTCTAAGGCAGGTCCATTCGGATGAGATAAGTAATCGGGATATTATGGAAGTGGCCAGAAAAGTATCATTCGTTGATCTTGAACTCATTGATCTTTACAGGGAAATGATACAGGATCTGACTAACCAGGAATTCATATTCCGGATAAAGCGTGTGAAATATGTCAGGAATACAAAGGACAGCATTGCCATCGTATCATCGCCACTTTTGAAAAGGATAGGGAAAGAACTGATGTCCACCACAATAACATCGAATGTCGCACTTATGGATGATAGCATAGAACCATCAGAAACTCCGGAAACTCCAGCATCATCTGAGGGTGGTACCCATAGCGATAGTTCTGGAAATCCTGCAGAAAATGAAAGCTTTGATACTCTGGAATACCTGAATGAGATATGGGCTGATGCTGATCTGAGGTTGAAATGGCTTCTGAAGAATATGAAATATAAGAATAAGAAATACGGATATTCTCAGGAACATGGATACACACCAGAGGAGATATCCGCTTTCACAGGGAAGAATGTACTCACGGTCAAGCACTATGTCAGGAGGTATCTGGCAGAAAAATAAATCACATAAGTTTAATATACATTGTGTTTATATAATGTCAAATGGATGATAAGAATCTGAAAAGGAAAGTAATCAGAATGATCAAAAATTCTGATCAAGTTGATACCTTTGAAATTTCAATGGTACTCATGGAATCCATTGAGAGAGTGAATTCTATAGTAGATGAAATGAAAGATGAAGGTATTGTCATTACCGATTTTTAAATACACAAAACATATCGTACTTTCATGGCAGTCAGTATAAATTCCGCGAAAGACATTGAAAAGCTTCTGGAATCAGGGTGGGTGTTTTGTATGGTTCAGGAAGATGACAATGTTTATTTCAATGACGTGTTTTTCAGGTACATTCCGGATGAAGAAAAATTCAGGTATGGACATGGATGGTTCCTGAAGAAATCTGAATTACTTTTCAGGCGGTTGGTCAATGTTGGAATGCCAAAAAATTCGATTGCATATGACAGTTGCATTCTGATGGTTATGGGGAAGGTCAATAAGAACATCGCAATCAACCTGTTATCGCTTAAGGAAGGAAGTAACATAGAGAAAATTGCGAAAGGGATTCTGGAAGATAAGGAGAAGATCAGATAGTCTTATATAGATTCTATCTATCTCTATTTGATAAAAAATGAAAGTACAACTTAGAGACAACCAGCCTGACATTGTCAATGACATATTAGCTTCTTTCCATAATGGCACTAAAGTAGTTGTTTTGAATGCTCCTACAGGTGTTGGGAAATCCATAATCAATATGATGGTCACGAAAGAGTTGGGATCTGGATATACCACCACCCCTCTGAGAACACTGGTGGATCAGTACAGGGATACAGTCCTGAGGTTCGATGAAGATGAACTAGGATGGGTTGTAATGGGGAGAGGTGCTTATGAATGTCCTCACCAGATAAACAATGAGAATGAACGCTTCGATACACTTTCTGATTCTGAGAAACAGGATGAAGCAAAGATCAGGAAACATCAGTACAGGCTTCAGGCTATGACCGCTGATGGCGCTCCATGTACCGAGGATAACCCCAAATACTATGTTGGGGAAGGAAAAGGCACGGCTGGAAAGAAGAGGCAGTATGTTTCAGAATGTCCTGTGAGGAACAAATGCCCTTACTATAAAGACAGAGATAGGGCCATGATATCCCAGAATGCAGTATCAACCTTTGATTATTTCATGTATGGCATCTATTCTGCACTGAAGAGATCCGAATCAAATGGCGATGAACAGCAATATGATGGGAATGATGAAACAACAACATGGCAAATAAGGGATGTTCTCACCATCGATGAAGCTCATTCACTTCCGAACAAGCTCGTGGATTTCTTTACCATCACGGTCAGTGAGAGAACACTCCCAGGATTTCCAAGGGATTTGCTTCTGAAGAAGATAGAAGAAATAAAAAGGAACCTGAAGCCAGGAGAGAATTTCTCTGTAAAGGTATCAGATGAATTTGGTGTCATGCTTACGGAATACATGAATTTGCAGGATCAGGAAATGGCATACCTGAAGAATCTGGCAGATGAAAGCGATGAGAACGTGGAAGTGGATTACCAGGGAAAGCAGATGCCTCTCGATGATGCCATAAGGAAGCATAAAAAATTCCTCTACAGGCTTAAATTTGTAAGGAGTTCAGTGGATTCAAAGGTTGAATTTGTCTACCATTCTGATGACACTGGCATATACCTGAAGCCTTACTCAGCAAAGGCTTACATGGAAACACTCTGGGGAATGTTTGATCACATCCTTCTGTCTTCAGCCACATTCTTTGACGTGGAAACATATCTCGCTGATCTAGGATTGGAAAAATACAGCTGGAAACTCATAGACGTTCCATCATCCTTTGATTCTGTCAATGGACCTATAATGACTGTATCAAGTCTGTATCTGAACAGGAAGAATTTTGACACAACAATACAGAAGGTTGTAGAAAAAGTGGATGAGATACTGGATCAGCATCCAGATGACAGAGGAATAGTTCACTGTTTTTCTGGTACATACAGGTCTGCAATCATGAAAGGATCACAGAGGAAAGAAAGGATCATGACGCATGATTCATTCAACAGAACTGAGGTCCTGAAGAATTTCACATCATCCACAGAAGGAAACAAGGTACTTGTATCTGTGAACATGGGAGAAGGCGTTGACCTGAAGGATGATCTTGCCCGGTTCCAGATAATTGTCAAGGCACCATTCCTGCCAATAGGAGACCCCTGGATTGCTCTTCATAAGGAAAGATCTGACAGATGGTATAAGGCACAGACCATAATCGAACTCATGCAGATGGCAGGAAGGATTGTGAGATCAAAGGAAGACTATGGCGTGACCTATATCGTAGACAGGAACGCGTGGAACCTTCTCGAGCAGAACAGGAAGCTATTGCCTTCATGGTTTGTCCAACGTATGGATGCAGGGGAAGCCGTGAGGAAAAAGAAGATCGATTCACAGATGAATGACATACTGGCAGATCTTTAAACTATTCTTAAATACATTTTATGGATTGGTTCTTAACTGATTAATAATGCCTGATATAGAATTTTCTTACTTAAGACAGTCCCCTACAAAGTGGACTTTTGAGATGCCGTTACTCAGGAAGTGGGTTGAAGAACAGATACAGTTATCCTTGATCCTCCCTATTCAATGAGGATGGCCAGAGAAAAGTATCATGGAAGATACTATATAGGCAAATTTGCGAAAATACTAAATCTTGTTCCCAGAGTATTGAACAAGAATGGCATCGTAATCACTCTGGGATATAAGACAGGTGAACTGTCTGCTTCGCGTGGGTTTGCAGTCAGGGCAATCTGCATTGTCCATCAGGGAGGTGGGCATGACGATATAATAGGTTGCCAGGAAATATCCATGATATCTGATTACTATCTGAATGGAACTTCATCCAGATGGGTCAATCATGAAGACATAGGAAACTTTGAGGTGGATGAATGAACATAAACATAAGGAATGGAAATGTTATAGATGAACTGAGAAAGATACCCTCTGAATCTGTGGATTGTATTGTGAGTTCTCCACCATACTATTCTCTCAGAGACTATTCTGGAGTGGCAACTTATTCTGATGCGGACATCGATAAAGTAAAAGTCATTGCCATATCTGATCTCCAAGAACATCGTGACCGTGTTCCAGACCTGCAGAAAGGAAGATACTACCTTACTGAACCATTATTCAATGATAAAGAAAAAAAGTGGTTCATTAGCCTGAAATACGATGTATCTGAAATATGGGGAGGGGATCCTGACTGTGATCATGAGTGGATAGAATATGTCAGGAAAGGACAGGACGGTGGCAGAAACAGTGATAAGCTCAATATCAAAAAGTCCAATGAAGAGAATTTCCAACTGGTTGAAAATCCAACTGGTTGAAAATCAAAAGCAGAACGTATGCTCTAAATGTGGTGCATGGAAAGGCCAGTTAGGATTGGAACCAACATATCAGATGTATATAGATCACATGATGCTCGTTATGGCAGAACTAAAACGTATTCTCAAAAAGACAGGTACACTGTTCTGGAATATGGGTGACTCATACTCTGGTTCTGGTGGTGCAGGAGGAGATTATAATCCAGGTGGGATCAGAGAAGGCCAAGCGAAATACAAACAGGGAAAATCAGAGATACCTTCAAAATCCCTCATGATGATCCCTGAACGCTTTGCAATAGCAATGATAGATGATGGTTGGATTTTGAGAAATACCTTATGCTGGCACAAACGAAATGCAATGCCATCAAGTGTATCGGATAGATTTAGCAACAAATGGGAATATGTGTTTTTCTTCACAAAATCTCAGAAATACTACTTTGATCTGGACAGCATAAGGAAGCCACTGGCAGAATCTTCAGTAAAGAGAATATCTCAAAAGAATATCCCTAATCAGTTTAAATCGGGTAAATCTGTGGAGTTTGCTGAGACTAATCCTGTGAATAATATACCTAAAATTATGAATAACATGCATAATTCTTTCAATATCCGTGTCAGGGATGCAAAGAAAGGTATTTTAGATAAGAAATGGGGAGATAAATACACAGCGTCAGATGAAGAAATCGCTAACTATGATGAGAAGAATTACACATCTAAGACCTCGAATAATACATACCAAAAATATCAGCAAGATGGGGCATATAAAGGATCACACAGTGGTTATTTAAATGAGGATGGTTCATTGCGTGTAAATTTAAGTGGTGCTAATCCAGGAGATATTCTTTTTGATGACACTATATATGATCTTTACACAGAACCCAGCATACAGGATGCATTCATTGAATATCTGGAAAGGGAGAGACCTGAACTTCTCATGCCATCCATTCTGGATATTCCAACTATGCCACATTCATTTGCTCACTTTGCGGTATTTCCGGAAACTCTTGTTGAACCGTTAATAAAAGCAGGGTGCCCTTCAGACGGTGTAGTCTTTGATCCATTTGCAGGTTCAGGGACAGTTGGTGTGGTAGCAATGAAGCAGAAAAAGAGTGCCATCCTTATAGAAATCAGTCCTGAATATGCGGAAATCATTAAAAACAGATTGGAGATAGAAGCATCTGGAACAAATATGAATGTTAAATTTGTTGAAACAGCATCCATAAGCAGTCTGGAGGAAGAAGAGTAAATGATAAAGAATGGAAATTCATTGGAACTGTTAAAAGAGATAAAGTCTGATACAGTGGATTGCATGGTCACAGATCCACCTTACGGCATATCTTTCATGAACAAAAACTGGGACAAAGCTGTTCCAGATGTTGCAATCTGGAAGGAATGCTTAAGAGTTATGAAACCAGGAGCATTTGCTTTTGTCATGTGTTCTCCACGATCCGATGTCCAGGCTGAGATGGTCATTAAACTCAAAGAGGCAGGGTTTGAAGTGAATTTCAGCCCCGTTTACTGGGTCTATGCGAGTGGCTTTCCCAAGTCTATGAATATAAGTAAGGCAGTAGATAAGAAACTTGGCTACGATAGAAAAACAACTGGAATAGATCAGAAATTCGGAAGGGCAGATAGTGGAATTTATCAGATGAATGTCAATGGTGAAAATAAGCATGTGTTTCAAAGAAAAGATGAACCAACCTCTGAAAAAGCCAAAAGATTAGAGGGTTCTTACGCAGGATTCCAACCCAAGCCAGCAGTTGAAGTCATCATCGTAGCAATGAAGCCTCTCTCTGAAAAGACCTATGTAGATCAGGCACTTAAGAATGGAAAGGGAATAACGTGGCTCGATGATGGGAGAATACCTTATTCAGATAGCCATGACTTTGAAAAAAGGAAAAGAGGAACACTAAAATCCCCTCCATTCGGGAGGAATGGCATATATGATATGATGTCAAAAGAGACCCAAGGAATAATTGATACAGATCAATATTTGAATGAATCAGGTAGGTTTCC
>JAEHJW020007522.1_pt1 | contig 44476 bp, 69 predicted proteins | sample 9271431 | NCBI WGS metagenome assembly JAEHJW02
CAGGTTGGCCCCGGACAGGTTGGCCCCGGACAGGTAGGCCCGGGACAGGTTGGCCCCGGACAGGTAGGCCCCGGACAGGTTGGCCCCGGACAGGTAGGCCCCGGACAGGTTGGCCCCGGACAGGTTGGCCCCGGACAGGTTGGCCCGGGACAGGTTGGCCCCGGACAGGTTGGCCCGGGATTTCACTGCGGCCTCTACGGCGGCGCGCACATCCTCGGCGCCGTGGGCGACGAACAGCTCCGTGCCATCCGCCCGTCGGATCGTGAAGTCGCTCATGCTGCCCTCGTCGGCCAGATCGGCACCGTCGCCGCTCCTGCTTCTGCCAGTGCCATGTCGTCGGCGGCTGGTTTCATGTGGTTTCGTGCTCCGCCACCCACCTCCGAGAGGGTCGGTAATCGCAGTACCCGGACTTCGTGCTTTCGTCGCGGGCCGTGCACTTTTGTCCATAGGCGGTCTCTTTCCAGGCTCGCTTGTGCTTCGGGCACTGCGGCCCATAGACGCCGTCGGGGGCATCCGCGACCGCCTCGGCCCGCGGCGCCTCGTCGGGAGCCGTCCCGTAGGCGGCCCAAGCGGCGGCGTCCTCGTCGGGGGCGGAAGCGGCGGCCGACCGGGAGGGGGTCGGCCGACCGCCGCGCCGCGCTCCGGCAGGAGGGAATGACTGCCGGTCGGAGTGTTCGGGGTGATCGGCGTCCTCGACGTCCTGGGTGAACAGGCCCGAGGCGGCCGTGGCGCGGAGAACGCCGTCCACGAAGGAGCGCTTCTCCGCGATCTTGCAGACGGTGTTCTCCAGGTCCCACGGGTTCGAGGCCGTCTCGACCTCGCGCACGCGCTCGTCGGTCTTCTCGACGTTCGCGCCGCAGCCGCCGCGGTCAGGGATGCACCAGTAGGCGCCCCGGCTGGTGAGCCTGAGCGCATCAATGACGCCGCACTCGGGGCAGACCAACGACTTGCGCGCCGGACGCTTGTTGCGTTCCTCCCACACGTTGGCCGCCCCGTGTCCAGTGGCCACCACCGGCCCGTCGAGCGAGCCCAGGTGCAACAGGCACTTGACGAGGTACGTGTAGGGCGGCGCGCTCACGCCGTCCCCCACGAGCCGCTGGGGCTCGAAGTCCGCCGCGTAGCGGTAGAAGTCGGCCAGTTTCTCGGCGCCCGGTTTCAGGAGCGTGGGCTTGCCCCGAGTGCCGGGCACTGCCCCGAAGTCCACGCCCTCAGTCATCAGCGAGCGCTGGATCTCTTCGATGCGCGCCCGGCCGCGCTTCAATGCCCCGAGCCGGAAGCCGAACTCCCCGTCGCTCATGGCCGCGAGGGCGTAGGTGCCCGCGGTCACGTCGGCAGGCGCCAGGGCCCGCGTTTCGTCCACGGCCACCATGGCCGTCTCGTCACTCATGCTGCCTCCTCCGATCCGAGTGACACCACGGCCTGCCCGATGGCGCAGCCGGGATGCCCGAACTCGGGCAGCGGCGCGCGATAGGGGCACTCGGCGCAATAGTCGAGCGCCACACCGAAGAGGGCGGGATCGCGCTGCTCCATCGCCGCGCGCCAGTGGGCGGCGTGCATCTGGCCGAGCGTCACGTACTCTGGCGGGCAGGGCCGCTCCAGCCACTGCCAGTAGGGCTTCGTCACGCGGACGTACACGTGGTAGGCCAGGAACGCGGGCAGTTCGCCGCCGTGCTCGGCGGTGTGCAGCAGCGCGTAGACCGGCATCTCGGGCTTCGTCCAGAAGCGCGAGGGGCTGTAGGAGCGGCTCGACGTCTTGACATCGATGACGCCCGGGCCGTCGTAGTCGGGCGTGCCGACCACGTCCTCCCAGTGCAGCGAGCGGCCGTTGTCGCCCTGGATCGTCAGCCCCTCGAGCGGGATGCGCTCGATGGGCGTGCCAGCGAAGCCGTCCGGCTCGACGTCGGCGGCGAACTCGCCGCGCACGGCCTTCGTGCGATTGGGCAGCTCGCCCGTGAGCTTGCGCAGGGCCGTGTGAACCTGCAGGCTGAACACGGCCTCGTCGATGGGCTCGGACGCCGCCTGCTGCAACGCGAGGGCCACCGCAGTCCCCGTGACATCGAGCAGGTCGGGCTGCGTCTCACCGCTGAGACGCGCCCACACGAGCCGCGCGTGCGCGTAGTCGACGGCGGTGCCGAACAAGACCTTCTCGGGCATCGGGAAGCGCAGGCGCCGCCCCTCGGCGTCGCGCACCGTCTCGGCGTAGAACGCCTTGCGCGAGCAGGGCGTCATGAGGGTGGACTTCGAGATACCCGTTCTCGCCGCGTCGATCTCCTTGGAGATCATCACGACACGGGCTCCGGGTCGTGGATCTCGGCCGCGCGTGCCCGTATCAGGCGCGCAATGCAGCCGGCCGGGTGGACCACCAGCCCGTGGATCTTGAGGGGGCCATAGAGGCGGGAGAGCTCGCCGCGCCGCCGTTCGTACTGCTCGGCGGCGCGCAGCGCCGCGCGAGCTTCGGCCTGGTCCGGGCGGGACATCAGAGACCCCACCGCGCCAGCTCGCCGTAGTGGCGCGCCTCATGGGTGAGGCGGCGGCACTCGGCGCAGAGCCGGACGTAGGTGACGTGGCCGTGGCGGTCGGTGTGGGCGGGCACGAGACCACGGATGTGGATCTCGGAGCCGTGACCGTCCCGGTGCACCATCCAGCGGCTGGCCCAGTGGCGCCGCTCGGCCGTGAGCCTGTCGCGCAAACGGATCTCCGTCTCGCGCATCGAGGGGCGGAACCATCGACCCGGCAGTGCACGGGTTGCGATGGTGGCTATCATGACGAGCGCCCTCCTGTAGGGTGCCGGTCCGTCAGGGTTCCAATCTGGGCGGACCGGCCTTCACATTCCGTGGCCCTGGAAGCGTCCTCTCTGCGTTCCCTCCGCGCTGCGACTTCCTAATAGAGAGTGTGGCAGGCGGAGCGGCTATTGTCAATAGGGTAGTTCGCGGCTGACCCGCGGAATGTGGGACCGATGTTACGCACCTTTGTAGCGCCGTCAAGCCCTTTCGCAGCGCTGTTGCGATGGACAGGTGTGCGTCGTCGGTGTAACGTACGTAGCACTTACATCCGCATGAGGGACCGCGTCGGCCATGAAGCGCGACGCGGCACGACGGGTGACCGGCACGTGGATCCGGCGCTGCCGGACCGATATGGACCTCGCACCCGCTGATCTTGCCGCTGCTCTCGCTGCGCGAGGACTCGCGCGCAGCACCCCGACCATCCGAGCCTATGAAGCGGGGCGCCGCATACCGCCCGAGCCGGTGATCGCGGCCCTGGCCGATGTGCTCGGCTCCGAGCCCCCGCCCGACGAGCTGCCCCGCGACCTCGATCCGGCCGTGGTCGAGGCGCTGCGCCTCGTCGTGCGCGAGGAGCTGACCGCCTTTGCCGGGCCTATGGGCGCAGCGCTGGCCGCGCTACTGCGGGCCGAGGGCGGTGGCGAGGACCCCGCGATGGGCTACGCGGTGGAGCAACTGCAACACTGGGCAAGTGGGGGAACCACTCCGTCGCCACGGCCCACAGTTGACCGTCGCGCCAGATCGGAATAGCGAGGAAGCTGCCCCAGCGATCGGCGATGTAGACGAGGCGGCGCAGGGGCCGCTGCTCGGTCCACACGCGCTCAAGGATGCGCAGGATGGCGCTCGCCTGCGGCCCCGCGATCGTCTCGCGGATGGGCACCCCGACGCGGTGCTCAGTGGTGGCGAAGAGGGCCTCGTCGGCGCACACGAGGAGATGCGCCGGCCCAGCCCACAGGCTGCGTACGACCTGATCCACGCGTTTCCACCTCTCGCCCACCCCCACAGGAAGGAGATCGCTCAGCTCCCGTGGCACGCGAGAGCGGGACGATGATGGGTCTCTACCGTAGGCAGCCTGTCACCCGGACGCAAGGCCCACCCCCCGCCCGTTACGAAAACTCAATGCGCGGGACGGCAAGAAGCGCCGGCCGTGCTACCCCGGGGGGAGGGGCGGACGGCCGGCGATGGCGTCTCGGATGCAGTCGAAGCAGACCCGGTTGAGGGCGGGCTGCACGACGTTGCTGGAGCTGCGTGTCTCGCCAGTCGGCCCATACGTGACGGGCTTCATCTGGCGGCAGCGGTGGCAGATGCCGGGTACGGGATAGTGATCACGCCCCGACGGCAGGGGGCCACGGTCGGCAGTCATTCATGTGCAGAGGAGACGAGCCCAGTCGGTGAGCGGCTTGCCCTCCCCGTACAGCGTCACGACGCCGTCGATGACCGATGCGAACGACATGGTCATGCGCGGGTAGGCGGTGAGCGTCTCGTTGGCGTAGCCCATGCGCTCGGGATCGGCGATCGTGCCGATCTCGAAGCCATAGAGGGCGTCCACGTCGGTCGTCTGCTTCCAGCCCGTGCGGTGGCCGTTGGCCCCGATGACGTGCTTGCGGTACTTGGCCGCGTAGAGCCGGGCCACCTCGCCGTCGTTGCCCTTGCGGTAGTCGGCGAAGTGCGTGACGAGGAACTCCTCGCCCCCGGACGAGAGCGTGAGGTAGTCGAGCTCGGTCGTGTTGATGCGCTCGCGCAACTCGCCGGGCAGCCCCACCATGTCCATGACCTGCGCGAGCCGAATGTGTCCATTGCTGATCCGCACGATCCGGTTCCGAATATGGTTGCCCGGCAGAATCACCATCTCGTCGTACCAGCGCAGCGCGGCCACGAGGTGCTTGCGGGCCGACTCCAGCTCGGCGGGGAACTCGTAGTCGAGCTTCTGGCCGAGTTTCAGCCAGGCCGAGAAGGCGTCCATCGTGAACGCGTCCCCGGCCAGGATGAGCCGCTTGATGCCGAACCTCTCGCCGACCGCGATGGCGCGGCCCCACATCGTCGGGTTGGTCAGGGGAAAGTGGGCGCAGCCGACAATGACGGCATCCCCCTCGACCTTCTCAACGAGCTGTGGATACCACTTGAGATCGAGGTTGGGCACCGCGAGCGTCTGGCGGAAGACGCGGCGGCCCTGCTGAAAGGCACTGAAGGTGCGCTCCGGGTAGCGCGCATGGAAGGTCGGCCAGTCGAGCGTCGAGGCGGCGCGCGATTCCTCGTCGGCCCAGAGGCGATGCTCGCCGCCGCCCGTGTTGAGTCCCAGTTGCACCATGCGCTTCGAGGTGGCCCCGTAGCTGCGGCCGAGGGCCGCGGCCATCTTCCGCAGCGTCGCGCCCTGCGCGGCCATCGCGCGCAGCTGCGTCTCGGCCTCGGGCGTCCAAGGCGCGTAGTCGCGCCTAGCGGACACGATGCGACTCCATCAACCTCCTATTGCTTCGGGAGTCCGAGCCACGCGAGGAGCCCGGGCGCGTCGCGCCGCAGGGCCGATACGACGCCATGGCCGACCGCGCTACACAGGACGAACAACAGGGCCTCGGTAGGGGCGATGTGGAACGTGCCGCCGGCCGTGATCTGCGCGAGGTAGGGCGCCACGTTGAGCGCGCCGACCGAGGCGGCGGCGGCCTCGAGCGCGTCCTGCAGGAACTTCGTGACGACGGGCGGGAACAGGTCCGCGATGGTGACCGGCGCGGTGACGCCGCCGTGGGGCGTCAGGTCGGCGTCGTTCATGATGGCGAGTTCGCCCTTGACGGCGCCGTGGTCGATGATGACCGCGCGCTGGTCGGGGGAGGTCTGTCCGGGCGAGTAGATGCCGGTCGCGGCCGGGTAGTACGCGAGCTTGGTGAGCGGCGTGACGCCGTCGAGCTCGTAGATCTGCGCCCCGAGCGGCGCGTCGAACCAACCGGGCGTCCCGGTGAGTGTGACCATCGGGTTCTCCTGTGAGGGGACGGCGCAGAGCACGGTCTGGTTGCCCGAGAGGCCGTAGGCGTAGGCGGAGACGACGGCGTCGGGCCACACCTCGCCGCGGTAGCCGCCGTCGGCGGGCGCGAGCGGGTCCATCACGTAGAACCCGGCATCAGCGTGCAGGGCGAAGACGGCATGGCCGCCGGTGTACGTCGGGTCGAAGCGGTTGTAGGGCGCCGGCACGGCACCGTAGAGGCCCTGGATGACCATGCCGCCTGAAAACGCCTGCAGCTGCGCGAAGGTCGGCGGCGTGGCGTACAGGCAGCCGATATCGATCCCGTAGTGCGCCGCGCAGAAGGCGGCCATGCTCGCGAGGTCGTCGCCGCCGGGCTTGTCGGGCAGGTCGGCCCCGGTGTTCTTCCCGTGGGTCAGCCAGTCGAGCAGCATCCCCACCGAGCGCGGGGTGCAGTCGTCGATCTGGCCGTCGGGGTCGCCGCGTTCCGACTGGAACGCGGGCAGGTAGCTCTGCTCCGACTGGGCCGCTTGGGCGGTGGCGATGATGTTGCCGACGTAGCTCGTCGTGTTGCCGTTGGGACCGCCGGTCAACCAGTAACTGGCGAACGCCCCGAGACTGGTGGCCCAGCCCCACGTGCGGTACTGGCCGACGAGGTGCAGGTAGGCGGCGAGGCCGTGGCTCCAGTCGGGGTAGGCGGCGTAGGTGTAGCCATTCCCGGGCGCGTAGGGCGTGGCCCCGAACTGCGTCGTCCAGGACGCCCACAGGTTGTTGCCCCAGCTGTGGGTGACGGTGGCGGCGCCCTTGCTGCCGAGCGACGACTCGGCGGCGAACTGCCCGAGCGCCACGGCCGGGTCGACGCCCGCAGCCGTCACCTGCGCGTAGAGCGCAGCGGCCTCCGATGCGACGGGCGAGCCCGCGAGGGCGGCCGTCCACTCGGCGAGGGTGAGTGTGGGCGGCCCGAAGACGGGACTCGATGCGGTGAGCATCGGACCTCCTAGCGTGTGAAGACGACGACGACGAACGTGCGCCCATCGCGGGTGCTGGCAACCCCCGCGCCGTCGCGCGTCCAGTTGCCCTCGATGATGGCGTGGTGCTCCGAACTGGCCATGAAGGCGCCGTTGAGCCAGACGATGGCCTCGGAGCGGGGGAAGGTGGTCCAGCCGATGATCTCGCCCCAGGCGTGCGGCCGGAGGCCGGCCGCAGTCATGAGCGCGCCGACGTAGCCAACGCCCGGGATCCAGTGGGCGAAGTAGCCGCGCTGCGCCATGTCCTGCGCGTGCGCCAGCGCGACCGCGTCGAGGCGCAGGTCCTGATGCAGCCAGCGCGTCGCCGTGAGGCTGCGGTCCTTGTTGACGAACCACAGCATGTGGCGGGCGGGGAAGGCGACGGGCGCGTGGAACGCGAGGACGAGGGCGAGGAGGAGCGCGAGCATGGCCGTCTAGTGGTGCTCCTTGAGAGCGAGCAGCGCGGCGGCCACGACGAGCAGCCAGCCGGCGCCCGAGAGCAGCAGGGAGGAGGGCCGCAGGCGCTCGCCCTCCCATGCCGTGAACCCCGCGTACAGCAGGACGACGAGGCCCGTGGCGAGCAGCAGGCCGATCATCCGAACACCCGCCGGAAGGCGTTGACGAGCGCGGCGCGGATACGCGTCGAGCAGGGCACGGCGGCGCTCATGTCGCGCCCCGTGAGGGCGCGCCAGTCGGCCCGCAGGTCCGCGATCGAGAGCCCCGCGACGAACTCCGTCGATCCGAGGTGCTCGGGCCAGATGAGCGCCCAAGCCTCGTCGAGCTGGTAGGCGAGGAAGGCGTCGGTGGTGTCCATCACCTCGGCCCACGTGATGACCGCGAGCCGGTCGGGCGACTCCGCGTAGCGGCCAGCCATGACGGCGTGCCCGCCCCACTCGCCCGAGGGCACGTGGTCCCACGTGTGCTGCGAGCCCTGCGCGGTCTCGAGGTTCACTCCGAGCAGCAGCGAGCCGAAGATCGCGATGGCCGCGCGCAGCTCGTCGAGATTGGTGTGATCGACGGCCGCGAAGGCCACCGGGCGCACGCCCGCGATGCCGCCCTCGATGAGGGCCTCCAGCATCGTCTGCATGTCCACGCCGTGGTCACCGGCGTGCGTGGCCGGGTCGAAGTCGGGGTTGCCACTGCGGCGGTACAGATCGAAGATGTCCGCCTGCGACACGACCTGCGGGCTGCCCGTGAGGTACGTCGTGACGAGCAGGCGGTCGTTGGCCACCGACACCGGGCCGCAGTCGGCGTAGCGGTCGTTGCCGCCCAGGATCCACGATGGCACACGGGCGAAGTGGTCGGCGGCGGCCGGGTGCGGCGGGATCGCGCCCGTCAGGTAGTCCCCGAGGCGCAGGGCGGGTGCCCGCTTGGGGGGTCGGCGTCCGAGTGCTCGCTGCTGCATCAACCTCCGGGCAAGAAGAAAGGGCCGCCGGGAGGGGCAGACCGGCGGCCCTTGTCAGTCAGTAGGCGGGATCAGATCGGGGTGCCGTCCCCGTGGTAGCGCCCGGCCTCGAAGGCGCGGGCGGCGGCGGCGAGCTGCTCGATCAGGATGACGAACAGGCCGGGACCCAGGATCACGAGAAAGAGCGTCACGCTGCCACCTCCGCGAGCTTCGCGAGGACGTCGTCCACGCGACCGCTGATGCGAGCCACGTCGACCATGTAGTCACCCTCGCGGCGGCTGACCCGTGCGAACAGGGGGCCGCGCGGGGTGTCCGCCAGCAGATTGACGATGAGTCCGTCCGGGACCGCGAGGCCATCGAGCCTGTCCCCGACGAGGTTGCGCGCCCACGGGCTCGCGCTGATGTGGCCCCTCATCTGTCCGTCCCTCCTGGTGGATTCCATGAGGGAAGTATGGCAGATGGCTGCCTGTTGTCAAGAGGGTAATACGGTCAGTGCGTGGCCTGCCAGACGACGATGGCGACCATCGCGAGGGCGGCGACGGCCTGGATGACGGTCGGCAGGTTGGGGAACCAGCGGTCGCGCGCCGACTGGCGCTCCTCCTGGCGGCCCTCCTCGTGCGCCTGCGCCAGCTCGCGCGCGTTGGCCGTGGCGAGGATCCCGTCGAGCTTGTCGTTGAGGTCCGCGAAGCCCTTGTCGACCTTCGAGTTGATGCCGTCGAGACGGCGGTCGATAGTGTCGAGCCGTTCGTCCACGGTGCCTCGCCAGTAGTCGTCGGCGCTGGCCGTCAGGGTGGCGCCGTTGCGGCGGCGCGGCCGCTCGGGGACGGGTGCTAGGGTCAGGAAGCCTCCGTCATGCTGCCAGAAAGTCGGCCCGTAGGCTGAAGTTGCAGTTGAGGTTGGACTGGCCGATGAAGGCCCAGTCCCGGCTCTGACTGCCCCAGTCGTCTCCTGACGACGTGGAGGCTGTCCAATCAGTGCCCCCGGTGTCGTAGGCGAAGGTGCTGGACATCGTGCTCTGCGAGAAGGCGATCCAGTAGGTCCCGGCGGCTAGAGTGACGGGTAGATCAGGCCGACGAGCCAGATCGTCGCGCGCCAATAGGTCTGACCGCCGCCGTGGTCGATGACAAGCTGGCCGTTCGTGTTGTTGACAACCTCGAATGCGACCTGGTCGCCGACGTACAGCTCGAAGTCGGCGACCATGATCTTGTCGTCCGCTGGGTCGTCCCACTGGTAGTAGCTGCGCGCGTCGGGGTCCACCGTCACCGGGCCGACGTTGATGTAGACGCTCTGATTGCCCGCGTTGGGAGCCGGGGCGTTGCCGGCATGGACGCTTCCCCGAACGGAGACGCGGTAGATGCCGTGACCGAGGGATGCCGGGATCGTGAACGCCACATTTCCCACGCCCGTGTAAAACCCATCGGTGTCCTGCGTGACGGTCGAGATTGAGGCGTAGGCAGACGCGCCCGCGGCCACCAGCTGGTCCGCATCGCTGGGGTCGCAGATCGACGCGAAGTGCGCCACGCTCCCGCCGCCCGCCGCCGGCACCACGATGGTCGGACTCGTCCCCGTGATCGGCATGGCTACAGCACCATCATCGAGGCGGGGGGATAGTGTGACATGTCGATCCTCCTCCATTGCCCGTCGAGATCGAGGGTAGTACGGCGTCCGATCCGCGTGTAGTGTTCGGAGCGTTCCGAGGGCGTGTGCCCCCGGACCTGCTCGCGAAGGAGCCCGCAACGCGATGCACATCCACGACGAGTTCTGCTCCTGCTACCGCTCGCAGCATCGCGCCCGCAACTGGGTCGTGATGCTCCTCGTGGGCCTCCTGTTCTGGCTCCTGATCGGCGTCGCCGTGACTCATGCCGGCTGGACCGAGAGCACCGTGAGTCCGTCGGGCTTCGGCATGTGGGGCGCACCGCGCCTCACTGCTTCGGCCACCTGCCGCAACGCCGGGCACGAGGCGGTGTGGGTCGCCGAGACGGGGACGCAGTACCTCGACATCATCCAGGTCGGCACGGTCAGCGGGACGCTGTTCTACGCCTACGGGCGCGGCATCCCCGGAGGGGCCGGCTCGCTGTACCGCGAAGTCCACCTCGGGCCATCGGGAAGGGGCGCGCACCGCTACGGGCTCGCGCTCTCGCGTCGCGTCTGGACGCTCACCATCGACGGGCGCGTGGTGGCGCGCATCTCCGACACGTTCCGAACGTGGCGCCTGCACCAGACGCAGGTCATGGCTGAGGGCTCGACGTTCGGGCCGGCGTCGTGCGTCTCGGCCGGCGCGTGGCACTTCGGCGGCTACGGGCCGCAGCCAAGGGTAGACTTCGGAGAGAACTGGTGGAGGATCAGATGACACCTGAGATCGTCGTAACCCCCGTCAACGGTGGTCCCGAGGCATACGTCATCGCGACGGGCACCGCCCCCGACGGCGAGCACCCGCTGATCGCGCTGGAGCCCGACGGCTCCGCGCGTCTCTCGGACGAGACGGTGGAGCGCATCGCGGAGCGGACGGCTCGACTGCTCATTGGCATGCTCGTCACGGGCGCCCAACACTGGAACGACCGCTAGAACTCTTACGGAAGCGTGACGGTTCGGCGCGGACTGGTGGAGCGTGCGCTAGAGGATCACCGAAGCGCCGATGCTGAACGTGAAACTCGGTGTCGTGCCGCCGATTGTCGCCACGACATTCCAAGTGCGCGGCAGCACTGCATTAGCGGCGCTGTTGGCGGCGGCTACAAGTCCGGGATACACGTGCAGCACGGTCGTGCCAACCGCGGTAATCGAAGCTGACGCGAGGATCGTGTAGTACTTCCCGGATGCCGGGTCCTTGCCTTGCAGCGCGACGGTAAGTGTAGGCGTGGTGCCCGATACAGCGGTCACGTCAACAATCAAGTCGAGACCGCGTGCGTTGTAGTTGATCTGATCTGCGACCGTGACCGTCGCGGTTTGAGCGGCTGACGCGAGGAGCGTTTCGTTGAGGTTTGTGCGGGCGTACACCCACGCCGATCCGTCATAGGCGAGGGTCCCGATCCCGTAGAGCACTCCGGCGCCATTCCCCAAGTCCATCTCGTAGAGGGTGGAGTTTGTTTCATCCAGGGGAAACCCGTGACCTAGAGCGACAGCAATGCCGAAGCTTCCCCCACCGGGCGCCTGCACCGTCACCACGCCGCCCGCTGGCGCTCCGCTGGCGCCGACGCCCTCGACTTTCAGCCCGCCGCCGCCACCCAGTGCTGTCGGCAGCAGCGCGATGATGCTCGACAGCCGCTGCGCGATCCGCTGCAACCGGCCATTGAGCCCCGAGGATGCCGTGTCGGTGGTGGGGGCCGTCTCGGTGACTGGCCCGATCACCGTGCCATCGGTAGAGAGGACGACGGGCAGGGACGCGGCGGAGAGCGCCGCACCTTCGGCAATGGCTGCCCCCCCGATCTGCGTGAGGTTCGTGCTGGCGTTGGCGGGGGGCGTGGTGGTGACGGTGCCGGTGACCTTGACCTGCCCCGTCGCGTCGGTGGCAAGTGTGCGGGCGTTCGTCCCATCCGAGCCGGCCACGAGCACCGGGTTGCCCGTGACTGCCGAGCCTGAGGCGGCCAGCCCTTCGACGGACTGCACCATGCGCGCCGTATTCGTCGTCGGCAGCGCGCCCGCCGGCGTGATCGAGCCTGAGTCGGTGTAGGTGAGGACCGTGCCCGGCGTGACGGTGGCGATGTACAGCTCGGCCCCCGTGGAGCGGCCATAGACCTTGTAGCCGGTGGCGCCCGGGACCTGATTCCAGGTCACGGTGACGCCGTGCGTGGCCGCGATCGTGACGGCCACCTCGGCGGCGGCGAGCGACTCACCCGCATCGGTGAGCGCGCTGACGCGGTAGTAGTACGTGCCCGCGCCGAGGGTGCCGGTCGCCTGTACGGCGGCGACGCCGGTCGGCGGGGCGAGGTAGGTGAGGGGCGCGAGCGTGCCGGTCTGGTCGGACAGCAGGGCGCGCGCAGCGGTGGTGGGGTCGGCCCCACCGGCCACCATGACGCCATCGGTGCCGCCCACGGCTGCGCCGCCGGCATGGGTCGCCACCCCCGCCCAGGAGACGGCCTGCGAACCGCCCGCCGGCGTGATCGAGCCGATCCCGAGTTTCTGGTTGGCCGCGTTGGAGGCCGTGACGAGCGCATCAGTGCGGTCGCCCTGGCCGTCGCTCGGGAAGTTTGGACCCGGCATGTACTGCGTCTCCTGCCTAGTCTGGGCTGGTGGCTGCGACCTGGTACTGCCAGCCCGCCGTCGTGGCGAGCTGCAGCTGCACCGACGCGCCCCCCGACGCGTCGGTGAGCGACTGGTTCGACGGGATCAGTTGCCAGCCGCCGGGGTTGGAGAGGGCGTTGTACTCAGACGTGCTCGTGATCTCGTTGCCGTTGGCGTCGAACACGCGCACGGTCCATGTGACGGTCTTGTTCTGCACCGCCCAGGGCTCCCCCAGGCGGTTGACGAGCTGCGTGTAGAGCGTGACGGTGGAGCCCGGCATGGGGCTCGTGTTGCCCACGCTGACCTTGTGCTGCATGGCCCCGTTCTTGGCCGGCGGCTTGCGCTGCGCCTGGCGCCGCAAGCCGAGGTTCCCGAGCGGCGCGGTGCCCCATTCGATCGCGGCGCGGCGGTCGTCCTTGCCGCTCAGGAAGGTCGTGGTCACCCGCATGATCATGTACAGCGCGCCCGACAACCCGACGGGGTGGTTAGTGATCGTGAGGCCCATGCCCGCGCGGTAGAGGATGCCGGGGTAGACGACATCGGCAGCGCCGCGCACGATGCTCTGGCTCATGTACTGCAGCGCGACATTGCCCTTGGCGTCCCGATCGGCCTGCGTCGAGGCGTCGGGCTCCTGGATGTAGCGGCTGAGCCACGTCGGGCCTGCGTCGTTCACCCATCCGGTGGCGCCGATGCCGTATGTCCCCGCACCGCCCGTGGCGCCCCCAGGTGACGCCGTGGCGGTCTGGGGCGTGATCGTCATGCCCGACGTGTTGGAGGGCAGCAGGTAGCCGTTGCCGGTGCCGGTGTTCTTGACCTCGTAGAAGGAGCCAGTGCCGCCGCTGGTGCTGGTCGTACGCGAGACGGGATTGACGTAGTAGCTCGAGCCGGTCAGCGTGACCGGGTTGTTCCACTCGACCACGCCCGAGTTGTCCACGGGGTAGGCCAAGGCGCTCCCCGACAGGGCCGCGCTGTAGTAGCCGTAGGAGGACACGCCCGATTCGGTCGGCAGGGAACTGCCCGGCGGGTTCGTCTCGATGATGCCCGGCACGGGCGCCGTGGCCGGGGGCGTGTAGGTGAAGCCGGTTGCGCCGTTGGCATACAGGCTGTCCGCCGCGCCCGAGTCGTCGTACTCGACCGAGAAGTTCTCATAGGAGATCGACGTCACGCCGTCCGGCTCGTCGGAGAGGTTGTACGGTGCGGGCGGGACGGGCGGCTGCGCCCCGCCGCCATTGATCGTGTAGGACGTCTGCGGGAACAGCATCAGGAGGTTGCCGGTCGTGTACGTGTACGTGCCGGTCCCGCCCGACCAGTTGGTTCCGCCCGACGGGGCGCCGGTCTGGGGCTTGGCGGTCCAGTGCAGCTTGGCGTCGGCGTCGATCCACCACGTCACGTAGGGACCCGCCAGCGCGGCCACGTCGTCGAGCGCCTGCTTGAGGGTGGTCTGGTTCCACGTAATCCCGTCGGGGTAGCCGATGTTGCCGTTCGTGACGGTCACGTAGGTGCTGGTATCGACCGCCACCGGCCCCTGCCAGTAGGTGCTGAAGAGGCGCTGCACGTTGGCCGCGTCCGAGCCGCCGTTGACGTAGGCGCTGGGGTCGATGCAGGTGTACGACGAGCCGGTTGAGTCGGGCACCCACGTCGACCCGGTAGGCGTCCCGACGAGCGTGGTGTCGAGCACCGTGTTGAGATCGACGCAGGACAGTTCGATGATCCGGTACGTCGCCTGCACGGTGAACTTGCGCCGCTGCACGATGCCCTGGAAGACGTTGCGGCCGTTCGTCTTGTCGTACACGACGATGGAGGCCAGACGCGGCACGTTGACGGAGTTCGACAGGTCGTAGATCCGCATCGTCGCGGTGGCCGTCCCGGGCACCGTCTCGGTGATCGTGACCCACGAACTCTGGCCGTTGGGGCCGTTGCTGAACGGGATGACGCTGGTGAGGTCGGTCCCCCCGATGGTGATCGTGATCCCGCTGGCCATTGCGCCTCAGAACCCCGTCATCACGTTGATCGGGCCGGCGTACGTGCGCTCCTCGTCGAACAGGATCTTGCTGACGTCGGGAGCGATGGTGGCGGCCACCGTCTTGCCGTCGATCTGGACGACGATGGAGCCCGTCATGAACGTCACGGTCGGCTGCTGGCCGGCGCCCAGGCTGGGGCTGCCGATGGCGCCGAACGCGGGAGCCTTGCCGACGGCCGTGAAGTCGAGTGCGGCGCCCCCGAAGGGAACGCGCAGGCCGTTCACGCTGTGGCTGGCTCGCGTGGCCGCGGTGGCGTGGCCCTTGGCCATCGCGTCGATGAGCTTCCGTTCCGCGAGGGCAAGCTTGTCGTGGCTGAGGGTCAGGCGGTCCTTGGCGTTGGCGAGGGCGTCCTCCGCCCGCAGCAGGTTGAGGTCGGCCGACTCCAGCGCCTTCGTGCGTGCCGCAAGCGTCTTGTAGTGAGCGTCCTCGGCCAAGGTGAGGCGTTCGTGGGCGTCGGTCAGGCGTACCTGCGCGAGCTGCAGCGCGCGGGCCGACGACGACACACCGGCCGACGCGCTCTGCACCCCGACCTGCGCAGAGGAGGCCGCGGTCGAGAGCCCCGCGGTCGGGATGATCGCCTCGGGACCGGCCTCGCCGACGATGGCGAGCGTGGGTTGGCTGACCATGCCGCCAGAGGCGAAGTGCGGCAGATGGTCGAGAATGCCGCCGATGGCACCCGTGACGTTGGAGGCGACGCCGCTCGCGAGGCCGACGCCCGGGATCTTGCCCACGGCACCGGCCGCCTGCCCGGCGAGATTCAGCACGTGCTGGATGGCCCCGACGACGTTCTCTGCCGCTTGCCAGAGCGTACGGAAGGTGGCGGCCACGGCCTGCACGGCAGCGCCAAGGATGGACATGACCGGAGTCTTATTGACGAGGAACGAAAAGATCCCGGCCCAGATACCGAGGAAGGTGCGGAGCTCGTCAATGTCAATGCTGATGATGGTGCTGAGCACCCGGATGGCTACCTGCAGTCCCGTGAGCACGTCGTGGTTGGTGGAGATTCGGGCGAACAAGTCGCCAATCCACTTCGCCACGGTGGCAATGGCGGAGGACAGCGCCGAGAACACCGGCCGCAGGGCCGCCATCACAGCCCTGGTCTTCTCCTGAATGCCGCCCCAGTCCTTGGCCCATGCCACCGCGAGCAGCGCCACCACGGCGGCGATGCCCATGATGATGAGCGAGATGGGGTTGGCGTCAAGCGCGGCGGAGAGCGCCACCGCCCCGGCCGTCATGGCGCCCAGGGCGGCCACCGCAGCAAGGATCCCGGCCGTCAACTGGGGGTTCTTGCTGATCCACTGGGTGATCGTCATGACCACCGGCATGACCGAGGTGACGAGCTGCGAGATGGCGGGGATGAGGGCCGTCCCGAGCGCCGTGCCGGCCGTCGCGGCGGCGGCCTTGATCGTCTCGATCTGCGCCGAGAGGTCCTGCTGCTTGACAGCGGCAGCCGAGGCGGCGGTGCCCGTGTCGGTGAGGGCGGCCACGTTGGCCTTGAGGCCCGCCGAGCCCTGCGCGATCAGCGCCGAGGCGATGTTGGCCTGACGCCCGAACAACTGGTAGAGCACGGACGTCTTCGACAGCGTCTTGCTCTGCGCAGTCAGGCCCTGATCCTGCAGCCGCAGGGCCGTCTCCTGCTTCTTGACGGCCTTGGTCTGGGTCTCCAGAGCGAGCGTGCCGAGCTCGGTCTGGTTGGCCAGCAGCTTCTGCATGGCCGCCACATCATTCGTGCTGGCGGGCAGCTTGCTGAGCGTGGCCTTGATGCGGTCGATGGCCGCGCTGTAGCCGACGAAGTGGCCGGACGAGTCGGTGAGGCTGACGCCCAGCGAGGCGAGCGCCTTCTGCGCCGTGGCCGAGGGCGACATGAGCGCCTGCAGCACGGTGCCCACCTGCATCATGGCCCGCGAGCCCGAGCCCACGATGGGCGTCATCTGGCTGACGATGCCGAGCAGCTGGTTGAGCGAGAGGCGCGAGCCGACGATGCGCGGCTCCAGGCGCTGCAGCGTCTGGGCGATGCGATCGACGCCCACGCCGAGCTTCGACTGCGCGTTGAAGAACGAAGTGCTGACCGAGGCCGCCTGCGAGGTGCCCTCGTGGTACAGGAGCAGGGTGTCGGTGATGTCCTTGAGCGAGGAGGCGAGCGAGGTGCCGGTCGCCTGCGTGAGGTTCTGCGCGGCCGAGAGCGCCTCCGTGGCCGCCTTGGTTGTCAGCGCGCCGCCCGCCACGCGGGCCAGCTCGCCCGCGATGGGCGCAAGGGCGGTGGCCATCGTGTTGGCGCTCGACGTCGTGCCGAGCGCGGTCTGCTCGACCGCCTGCCCCAGCGCCTTGGTCGCCTGCTCCGACAGGTGGGCGTTCACCTGCACGGTGGACATGGCGTCCTGGAACTTGGACCCGAGATCGATCGCCGCGCCCGCGATCGTCCCGATGCCGGCCGCTACGGCAAGCCCGCCGATGGCGAGGCCCTTGTTGACGCCGCCCCACGTCTTGCCGAGGCGCTGGAACTGCGCCTCGACCGACGCGATGATCCGGCTCGCCTGATCGCGCGCCTGGATGGCGAGCAGGACGACGTAGCTCTGGCCGAAGTCTACTAAGCCTTCCTCTCAGCGCGGGCCTTCTCGACGGCGCGCAGCATCTGCGCGTGCGCCTCCTCGGCGCCGATGATCGTCAGCGCGTCGGCGAGGTCGCGCGGCGAGAGCGCGGACGGATCGTTGATGCCGAGGTGCTGCCAGAGCGCGCGGCGGGTGCGGAAAAGGGCGAGCTCGATCGGCACGGCCCGCCCCGGCGTCGGATCGTCAGGGCTCTCCGCGAAGATCGCTTCCCGGATCGAGCGCTCCCACGCTTTTCTGCTCCGCCTCGTCGCGTCCGGGGATGGCGACCGCCGCGACGATGGCCTTGAAGACCACGTCGGGCAGCTGCTCCACGGAGGCGCGACGGGCGGCCTCAGGTTCAAGCGGCAGGGGCTGATCGTTGTGGTCGGTGAGGTTCCAGCCGCGGATCGCGCGCACGGCGATCTCGAACTGGTAGGCGGCGTTGTCGATGAGACCCTCGGCCTCGGTGTGCTGCGCCTTCACGTCGGTGCGGAAGGCGTTGCGCGGCATCAGGGCGCGATCGGCGGCTGCGGTGTCCTTGGCGGAGAGGTAGCGGGCCACGTCGACCCACCAGCGTTCGCCGAACGTCAGCCGCTCGATCGCGTCGTACTCGGAGAGGAAACCACCCAAGGGGACACGCCCTCCTATCAGGGGACTGTCTGGATGCCGTTGGTCAGGATCATCTGCCAGTCGCTGGCGAACGCGGTGTCGTACACCGTGCGCCCGGTGAACTTGGCCATGTAGGTGGCCTTGTCGACACTGAACGCCACGCTGTCCCAGTAGAGCGTCGCGTCAAGCTCGAAGCTGTAGGCGTTCGACGGACCGCCGGTCACCTTGAGCTTCAGCACGCGCTCCTGGCCGTTGCCGACCGTGTTCAGCGCATTGTTGAGTTCGGACGTCGAGTCGTACCACTGGGTCAGTTCCACGTCGAGGTAGCGGCTGGGCCGCGCCACGCCCGTGAAGCTCAACTGGCCGTTCAGGAAGTAGAGCGGCTCAAAGCCGTTCTTGAGGGTGATCTTGGCCTCGGTGATGTCGTTGAACGCGGTCGTGCCGATCGAGGCGTACGAGTTGTCGATCCACGTCGAGCCGTACGCCGGGTTCAGCAGGTTGAGCCCGGTGCGCGTGAGGGCCGGTGTCTTGGCCCCCATCTGCAGGGGTTCCGTGCCGATGAAGTCGGCGGTCAGCATGGCCGCCTCGGTGCCGCGCTTGATGTCAAGTTCGAGCTGGTTGCAGTAGTTGCCCGCGATGTGGTACACGGCCGTGTCGTTGCCGACCTCGGCACCCAGGCCCGTCAGATCGTCGGAGGTGAGCGTCGGGCTGAACGTCCAGACGTAGGGGCTGGCGCCCGTGGGCGTGACGTTGCCCTTGGCCGCGTAGCTGAGGAAGTTCGTGAGCGTCTCGAAGCTGGCCGGCGCCTTGACGTTCTTGAGTTCGCTGTGGACCTCGGTCAGCACCGTCTCGTAGAAGGCGGCGAAGCTGTTGCGCTGCAGCTGCGGGTTGTAGCGGCTGATGATCGGCTCGAAGAACGCGCCGGGTTCGAGCGGGATGAGCGAGGTGGCCGACTGGAAGACGTTGGCCGCATTGGCGTGCGTGGCGGCCGTCGTGGAGTTCGTGCCGCGCAGCACGGTCCACGTCGTGGTGCCCTGCCCCGCGGTGACCTGCATCTGCTCGCTGTCGATCATGATGTAGTAGCTGCCGCTGGCCGGGAAACCGGACGCCGAGGTGACCGTGATGGACGTCGCCGAGGCCGCGCTGATGGCGGCGGAGAGGGTCGTGACACCCGGCGTCAGGTTGGAGCTACCGATGCGCGATGCCTCACTTAGCGACTGCAAGTAAGTGAGGGCAACCAAGCCCTGGGCTACTAAATCTCCTCCGGCTTCTCGGCGGCGGCGACGGGCGCCGTGGTGGTGTACAGCCCGGACTCAAGGCAGATCGCCACGAGAGCCGGGTCGGCGGTGGTGAAATCGGCGGCGGGTACGCCGTCGAGGTAGCGGGTGCCGTCACCGACGAAGCGCAGTTCCGTCGGCTTCTGGGCGGCTGGTTTGGTCATGCGGCTCCTTCGATGCTCGTGTCGACGGCCGTGGCGCGGCCGAAGATGGAGGCGGCCGTGGCCAGCACGTGCGGCTCGACGGCCCGCCAGCCGCGCTGCGGGAACGGGTTGGGCGCGGTGCCCGGGTGGCTGACGTGACGGGTGAAGACGAGCGTCCCGTCGCTGGCGGTGAAGACGAGCACGCTGGCGGTGGCCGGGTAGATGTCGTGGGGCTTCGTGCCCATCGTGACGAAGCTCGCCACGGGCGCCGCGCCGCGCACCTCGAAGCCCGCCAGCGTGGGCTGCCCCGTCACGCTGTCGCGCAGCGCCCCGGTGGCCACGGGTGCCTCGCCGCGCACGGCCTCGGTGACGATGGGCAGCACGGCCGTGACGAACTCCTCGGCCGCCGCGTCGAAGGCGAAGCTGATCCTAAGCATCGAGGATCTCGATGACCTGGCAGCCGATGTGTCCGCCGTACAGCACCAGGCGCTGGTCGGCGAGGGCCTGCGGCGTCGTGTAGTCGAGCGTCAGCGTCTCGCCGATCTCCTGCAGCACGCTGCTCGTGCCGGTCACGGCGTCGGTGACGGTGACACCCATCTGCACCGTGCGCAGCTTCTGCATGATCGCGTCGAGGAAGGCCGGGTACGCCGAGTCGGCGTTCGGGTCGAACGTCTCCATCGCGAGGATGGGCCAGATGTCCACCTGCCAGATGAGGCGTTTCTGGCCGCCCATCCCGCGGCCTTGCGTGAAGCGGTCCTCCTTCAGGCGGCCGCCCCACACGAAGATGCGCGGCTCGGGCAGCGCCACGTCGATGGCGGGCGGGGCGACGTAGGCGAAGGCGTCGGGCAGCTGCCCCGACGAGAGCCCGTCGAGGTAGCCCGCGAGGGTCGTCTGGACCACGTTCAGGCCCACGTCAGATGACCCGCCGGTAGCCGACGAGCAACTCCTCGGCCAACTGATGCCACGCCTCCGGGCCGCGCGTGCCGCCGCCCGACTGGATCGCACCGCGCGCCGCCTGCACGGTGATCGCCGTGGCCCCGCGCACGAGGGCCTGCTCGGCGGCGAGGTAGATGGCGGCGAGCTGGATCGACTCAGGCAGCGAGCTGATGAGGATCGTCTGGCCCGCGCTGGTGGTGGCGTCGGCCGCCGATGGGGTGTGGGTGAACTTCAGGGCGGGCGTGATCGTCAGCGTGCCCGGCCCCGACGTGTCGCCCGACGTGTCGGGCGTGACGGCGGTGCAGGTGACGACCTCGCGGTTCCCGCCGTCGAGGATCGTGCCGCGCACGCCGGTCCAGCCCGTGATGTCATCCACGTGGACGCTCGTCGCGCCGACTGCCGCCACCTGGTCGATGCCCGCGTGCGGCCAGCCGTTGAGGTAGGTGAGCTGCAGCAGGTAGCCGCCCCGGCCGTTGTACCAGTCGATGTAGCCGGGGGCCACGAGGATCGCGCCCGGACCCGCGCCAGCCGAGTCGGGGGCGACGGTGCCGTTCAGGCCGAGGGACGGATGCTCGGCGCGGCACTGGTTGGCCGCGATGGCGGTCCACTGTGGCGGCAGGGCGCTGCTCGTGGCGTACTGCGCGCTGACGATGGAGAGCACGGGCCAGCGGCTGACGTACATGCGCGCGTAGCCGTTGTGCTGCACGGTCAGCTGGAAGTCCGGGCCGAACGCCTCCTCGGTGTCGATCGTCGCCCGCATCACCATGTTGGTGATCTCTTCGAGCGCGGCGGTGGCGCGCCAGCAGATGTTCATCTGCTCGGCGAGCTGCTCCTCCGCCGTCGAACGGGGCGTCGGGATCGTGTTCCACGCGATTCCCGTGGGCGCCGCGGTCAGCAGCGCCGGTGTGATGTAGGGACTGAGTCCTACTAACCCTCCATCACGGGATGAGCGAGTCGGTGACGATGAACTGGCTGTCGCCCGCGGCCTGCACGGTGCCTGTGCCCGTGAAGCGGTACAGCCAGCGGCCGGGCTTGGCGGTCGTGTCGACGCTGTAGGCCCACACGCCGGTCGAGCTGTTCGTGAGGCTGGACTGCGCGATGGTCGTCTTGAGCCCCGTGGGGTCGGCATACACGAGCGTCACGACGGACGGGTTCGCCAGCGTGCCGGCCGAGTTCTTGAACGTCGCGCTCACCTGCACGAGGGAGCCGACGTCGTACTGGTTGACAGTTGCCAGCAAGCCTCCTACAGCGAGTCGGAGACGGTGACGGAGCCGTAGATCGTATCGGCCAGCCCCGCCGTACCCGCGAGGGCGTCGGTCAGGCTCACCGTGGCGGCGAGGGCGTCGGCGAGGGCGAGGCTCGCGCCGCCGAGGCCCTGCGGAAAGAGCATCGTGAGCGGCCCGCCAGCAGGACCCGCCACCGCATCCGTGAGTGCGACGGAGCCCGCGAGGGCGTCGGCGAGGGCGACGGCGTAGGCCAAGGAAGCCTCCCTAAGCGCTGGCGGCCCACGCGAAGGCGTCGCTCCAGTCCTTCACCCTCACCCGGTAGTCGTACTCGGCGGCAATGCGCTCACGGGCAGCGGCCACGAGGTCCGCGCGCAGGGCGGGGCTCTCTGCCAGCCGGCGCACGGCGTCGAGCCACTCCGCGCGGTTGCGCGCGACGAGCCCGTCCACGCCATGGCGGATCGGATCGAACGGCGCCGGACGCATGAGGCGCTGCGCCACCGTGGGGACACCGACGCAGGTGTATTCGAGCCAGTGCAGCTCGGACTTCGCGCGGTCGAAGTCGTCGCCGACGAGCGGCGCGAGCCCGATGTCGGCATGAATGTCGGCGAGGCGGGCGGCGTACTCGGGGATGCCGTCGATGTAGCGGATGACCTCATCGAAGTACTTGGGCGCGTCGCGGCCACCCTCGTAGCCGAAGAAGACGGTGCGCAGGCCGAGCGTGCGGACGGCGTGGTACGCCTGCCCGCCCTGGTGGCCCTGCGGTCCGAGCTCGCCGAAGTAATCGCGCAGCCGCGACTCGGCGCAGGCGTAGAACAGCGCCGTGGTTGGCCGCTCGACGCGCTCGATGGTGGGACGGTACAGGTCGGGATCCACCGCGTTGCGGATGACCCGGACGTTGCGGTTGAACGCGCCGTAGCGAGCGGCGAGGGCAGGTGTGGCGACGGTCACGAGAGCCGCGTGACGGGCCATCTCGCGGATCGTCTCGGCCTCACGCAGCGCGGTGGCGTACTGGTTGTTCCAGGGTGCCGTGCGCAGCGCGTCGTCGTCGGTGTCGTAGACGTAGGGCTTCCGGTGCTCACGCACCCAGTCCCACGCCCAGTGGGTGACGGAGAACGGCGTCACGCCGCGCTCCGCCGCGTGGCGCAGCTCGAGTTGCGTGTCGTAGAAGCGGGCGAAGACGACGACGTCGGCCCAGCGCAGCGGCTCGTCGTCGATGCCGTCGGGCCCGAAGGCGAGCCCCGCGAGGTAGCGGGGCTCGATTCCGTGGGCGGGAAAGACGTCGGCGAACTGGCCGCCGCGGAAGTACGGGCACGGGCCGTTCTGCTTGTACCCGTAGTACAGGACGCGGACGGCCAAGGGCTCCCTACGACTTCTCGGACTGCTTGGCGCAGCGCTTGCACATCCACGTGCCGGCGTGGAAGACGATGTGATCACGGCAGAAGCGGTCCCGGCAGACACTGCACCACTCCAGCGTGAAGCCCCTGGGCCGCGGACAGAGCGGGCAGAGGCGTTCGGGCCGGCCGACTAAATCCTCGTGCGGGCGGACCGGGTCCGCGCCTTCTCGGCGAACTTGGCACCGGCCAGCTCGGCGGCCGTCTCCGCCAGCGCCTCGGCCATCTGCTTGGTGGCCAAGCCACCCTCGCGCTCGATGCGCTCCTTCTCGCGCTGCTCGGCGTCCGACAGCGGCGCGGCGTCACGGCGGTAGACCCAGCCCTCGCGCACGAGGTAGGGCTCGCAGATCGCGCAGTCGACGGTGAAGGGCTGCGGCGGCTCGCCCTTGGGCGGCGGCGTCTGGCTGTGGCTGTGGCCGGTCTGGCCCACGTAGATCGAGCGGATGGCGCTCTGGTTGAAGAGCTGGGGCATCGGTGCTCCTTTAGAGATCGGCGCCGCAGCGCGGGCACACGGACTGCCAAGGCCACGGTGAGAAGTCGCAGCCGGCGCAGATGCGGTCACCGGGCAGCGAGTGGAAGCGCGCCTGACCGAGTTCGATCACCGCGTCGTAGCGGCGCTTGGCGCTGCTGCCGCGGATGGCGCGCGCATCGGCCTCGTCCCAGGCGGTGACGACGCCGTGGCGGTCGGCCTTGAGGTTGCGCCCGTCGGGCAGATCGACGCCGAGCGCGCCGGGCAGCAGCTGGAAGCGACTGGGCATGGCCTCCTCTGGGATCCGGCTACCGCGGGCGGTGAAAGGATGAAAAGCCCGCCCGCGGGCCGGGGTTCGGTTTCGCCCTCGCGGGCTCATGTGGTGGGGCTTCCCGGCCTGCCGTTTCCGCACCCCCGCGTGGGGCTGGTCGCTGACCAGGACTTTGGCGGCCATAGAACGGATCACGAGCTGACGTACCAGCGGGTGCGCGCACCCGCTCGCTCCCGGCCGGGAAGCCTCATGTGGTGCGGGGCGCGGGGCCGGGTTCTAACCGGCAACTCCTCCCTTGTCGGGTCGCCTCTCCCTTGGGCCACCCGCGCCCTATGCCACCCAGTTGACGGCCGGGTGGCCTCGCCGTGGACGGATTAGGTCCAGTTGCCGCCAGACGCGCTGCCGCCCTTCTGGATTCCTTGCAGAATCGCTGAGTACTGCGGGGCGTATCCGACGAGAGCGCCATAGAGGAACATCGAGTAGCGGAACGTGACGTCGATCACGGGCCAGCTGATGGACACGTAGTCCTGCACGTTGACCACCTCGAACGCGTTGTTCACGTTCGAGAAGCTCATCGGCAGCTGGTAGCTCATGAGCAGGGCCGTGCCCTGCGTCATGTACGGGTGGACCACCATCCGCACGAGCGAGCGGGTCAGCGGGTTCTGCACCTGGCTGACCGCGGCGCCCGAGACCAGCGAGCCGAGCTCGTCCTGGTCGATGCGGATCTGGTATGCCTGCTGGCCGCCACTGGCCTGCGAGAGGATGTTGGCGGCGAGGTTGGAGGCGTCGAGACCTTCGACGAGGAGTTCCACGGGGTTGGCGCGGAAGCCGCCCGCGGTGCTCGTGTTGAGCGTCGAGCTGTTGTCCCACAGGCCGGCGAAGGCGTCGGCGAGCACGGAGTTCGTGATCGTCGAGCCGACGGACTGGTTGATGTAGCCCGCGGTGTATCCCGAGGGATACGTGGACGCGGCGACCTTACCGGTGAAGATGCCGAAGAGGCCGTCGTAGCGGGTGCTGGCCCCGGTGCCGGAGTCGGCCGTGGGGACGGTCGTGCCGCTCGTCGGGAGCGCGCCCTGCAGGGTGAACTTGTGGCCGCCGACGTTCGACGCCATCAGGTAGTACGTGCCCGCGGCGGTGCCCGTGGTCACGTAGATGTTGTACTGGGCGGCACCCGACACCGGGCTGATCGTGACGTCCACGACGTCGCCGGAAGACCATGCCACCGATGCGCCGGACGACTGGGCGGTCGTCTCGCCGAACGGGTTGGTCGCGGTGACCTTGACGTACACGTTCGAGGTGACGCCGCTGTTGGCCGTCTCGCCGGACGCCGCCGTGCGGGCCGCGAGCGTCGGGTTGGACGGTGCCGAGAGGGTGCCGTTCAGGCCCCAGATCAGCATCGACTCCTCGGCCAGCATGGCCTCCTGCAGCAGCACGAGGTTGGCGAGCGCCGAGATGTCCTCGAAGCCCTGACCGGAGAACTGCGCGAGCCAGCTCAGTGCCTCGGTCAAGCCGAAGAACTTGTAGTTGACCGACACGTCCTCGGCGGTCTGCGCGCCCGATCCGGGCAACTGGTTGGGCCAGTTGCTGAACGAGCCGCCGCCCGGGAACTCAGAGATGGACCAGTCGACCACGGCCTGCCCGGTGCGGGAGCCCGAGATCGCGCTGATCGCCTTGAACTTGCGCGACGTGCCCTGCCCGACGGTGCGGGGGAGCTTGTTGCGGAGCCCTGTTGTTACCACCGCTCTTGACGAGCGGGGGCTAGGTCATTTCTGCCTAGCTCTCACGATCTCCCGTGAGGGCGGACTGTGACACCGCCTGCTGTGGCCACCGCCGTGTTCGGATGCGTTCCGTCTGGTCGGCCCGCCACTGTGGGTCGGCCCAGAGGGCGCGCATCCGGTCCGCATTGGACCGGCGGTTCGTTACGGAGGCTCGACTCTCGCGCTGCCACTCGACTTGGCAGGCACGACTGCAAAACTTGGATCGGGCACTCTCGCGCTGCCGTGGGTACGCCTCGTAGGGCGTTCCGCACCGCAGGCACGGGTATGACTGCTTGCCGCCCCGCCACGAGGGATGGTTCTCGCGGCGGACCAGAGCCGTTGTGTAGACCGGATCATCCTCGCGGACGAGCCCAGCGGCGTCGGCAACCTCGCGGATGCAGGCGTCCGGGCTGGCGTTGATCCGTCGTCCGGTGAACCGGAAGACCCGGTATCCGGCCCGCGTCAGGTCGGCGTCGCGCGCCTCGTCTCGCTCGCGGTTGCGAACGTGAAGCGCGCCGTCGGCCTCGATGACGACGGGGGCCTGTCGGATCAGGATGTCAACGAGGTACTTGTCGAGTAGCAGGCGCTGGTGGACGTAGCCGATGCCAGCGCGTTCGAGTGCTCCGAGGAGCTTGCGTTCGAGAGGCGAGTTCGTGGCCGGCCCGTTCAAGGTCGGCAGTCGCTCGATCCACTTGCGCCGTTGTTCCGCGCGCCATGCCGGGTCGTTCCAGTGCTTCTCACTGGCCTGGCGCCACGACTCGGACTTGCGTTGTCCTTTGACGTGGCCGCGCGGTTTGATCGGGATGCTCTGGCGGACCAGCTCGGCTCGCACCGCGTCGTAACGACGGTGGTAGAGCCGGGCGAGTGCGGTCAGGTTGCCGATCCGGGCGTAATCCTCTGCGAGGTGGCTCCAATCAGCAGGTGCCCCGCGTTCAGTCTCTACGGACTCCCGGGTGGTTCCGGGTTGCCTCGGCGTCGTCCGCGTGTCCATGGGTAGATTATAACCCATGCGAAGGATGTTCGCCGATACAGCGGGGTTTGCAAACGGGGATCGCTCCCCGTTGGCCCTTGCTAGCGCGAAGGCGAGAAGACGGGGTAGATGAGCCGCGACGGCGCGAGCAGGTCGTACGGCACGAGGCCGGACGAGAGCGGGCTGGTCAGGCTGATGTTCTTGCCGAGCTCGGTGGAGAGCACAGACGAGAGCTGCGCAGCGAACTGCTGCATCGCCGTGTTCTGCGGGAGCTGGCTGTACATCAGCCCGAACTGCTGGACGAAGCTCGGGTTCAGGCTCTTGAAGACGCCGGTCGGGTCGGCCGCGCCACGCCGCGAGGCGGCGCGGATGGCCTTCTCGACCTTCATGCCGCGATCGAGGATCTCGGCCTCGTCGTCGAGCGGCTTGTAGCCGCCCGGCTTGGCGAAACCCGCGCCCTTCACGAGCTGTGCCGCGCGGGACGAGATCATGTCCCCGGCGGCGCTGTAGGCGGTGGCTTCCGCGGCCGCCTCCTCCTGGACGATATTGGCTACTAACGCTCCTTGTTACAGGGCTTCGACGCCGATCGCGTCGAGCTGCTTGCGGGCCGCCAGGGCAAGGGTCGTGTCGCTGCCATTCCGCACGATCCGGCGCAGGAAGTCGATCCGTGCAGCCTCCGCCCTTGCCGCAGCGTCCTGCTGGGCCTCGTCGGCGTGACTGCGCTTCTCGACCGGCCCCGCGACGACGCCGCGCATCGGCGCCCTCGACGGATCGGGCTGGCGGGACAGTTCCTCGACCGTGGCCTCCAGGGCGGCGATCTTGGAGATGTAGGGCTCGACGGCCTTCGTCAGAAGGTCGGGGAGCCTCGTTTCGAGCGCGGACGCGACGATCGCCTCCACGTCGAGCGCAACGGTGGCCGCCTTCGTCAGCTCGGCCTCGTCGGCCTTCTCGCCGGGAGCCTTGGCGGTGGGCGGCAGGGTGACGGCCTGCGGGGTCGCGGTGGCCTCGTTGGGCACCATCGCGGTCTCGCCGGCGGCCATGAAGCAGATGTCGGGACCGAGGGCACCGAGCACGCGGTCGTGGAAGTCGGCCAGTTCGTTGGCGCGCAGCGTGGCCGAGGCGTCGGCGACCTGCTCACCCGCCGAGGCGGCCTTGTTGCCGGGGCTCTGGCGCTCCTGACCGGCGCCGATCGGGCCGCGGTCGAACTCGTCGGCCTCGACCGGATGCGTGTCGGTGGGGATGTGCGCGGCGGACGCCGTGGCGACCTCGCGCTGGTGGCCCGCGTCGATGTAGCCGCGCTGGAACTGGCCGGGCGTGATCGTGTCGACGGGCTTGGGCGGCGTGACGTCCTTGTTGGCGGCACGGAAGGCGTCGTGGAGCAGCGCCCGCACGGGCGGCAGGTCCTCGGCCGTGAAGAACCCGGCCACGGCCGAGAGGCTCTTGTAGGCGTCAGCCACGACGTCGATCGAGTCGGCCTGCGAGCCTGACCCCGCGTCGTGCGCGAGCGCGTCGGCGAGCCAGCCGTGGAGCGCGGCGCGCCCGGCCTCGACGGCCCCGGCGTAGTCGCCCTTCTCCACCGTGGGGTACTCGGCGAGCACGTCCTCGGTGGCGTAGACGGGGCAGCTCAGGTCGTGGAGCCGCTTGAGCGCGTAGGGGATCGCGGCCTTGCCGGCCTCGTCCTTCCAGCTGTCGGGGAGCTCTGCCACAAACTGCGGACCCTTCCTCCGTGCGATGCGGATGATGTTGCGGCGCACGGCGTCGGGATCCGACGCGTGGCCTGCGAGCGCGGCGGCATCGGACACGTCGCCGGGCTTGACGATGGGGAACGTGCGGCCCGGCCCGGCGAAGGCGGAGTCGGGGAGCTTGTCGCGGTCGACGCCGCCGCCCACGTTCGGGTCGAAGTCGCGCTTCTCGGCGCGCTGGCGGTAGTCGGAGAGCTTGCCGGAGCCACCGCAGTCGGGGCACGTGCGGTGGTTCTCCAGGATCTTGCCGTCGCCGTGGCAGGTCGGGCAGTCGCCGTCGTCGGCCTTCTCGGCGGTCTCGGGCTCGTTGGGCAGCTGCACGTCGCCGTCGGCGTCGTCGTGGCCGTGCATGTGGGCGCCGCTGTGATCGCCGTGGTTGGGCGCGTGGCGGTGCTCGTGGCTGTGCGTGAGATCCGCGCCGTCGGGTCCGGCGCCCGGGTGCGTGTGCTCGTGGGCGTGCGTGACGTTGGCCGCCTTCTCGCCCTCGAGCCGCTCGACCGGGGCGAGCTCGCCGTCGACCGCCTCGGCCACGACGAACTTGCGCACGACTTCCGCGAGCTTCGCCGAGGACAGCGCGGGGCGGTCCACGAGGCTCACCTCCACGAGATCGCCGCCCACGATGCGGCCGTTGCGGGCCACCTGGTCGCGGATGATCTTGGGATGGCCGATGCCGACGCTGTAGCCGGTGTAGACGCCTTCCTCGACGAGCTTCTGCGCGACCGGCTCGACGACCTTGGTGCGCAGCCACCAGCCGCCGTCCTGCTTCTCGATTTCCACGCCCTTGCCCGCCGGCAACTGCATCGGGGCGTGCATCTGGCGCACGTTCGCGGCGGACTTGAACCAGCGCGGCAGGTTCTCGTCGGCCCAGTCGCCGTCCACGATCTGCTGGTCCGAGTCGACGTCGGGACTCGTGACCTTGCCGTAGACGTACAGGTCACCGGCGTCGTCTCGCTCTGCCTTCGTGATCGGCAGGTAGACGTAGGTCAGGTCAGCGGCCAGTAAGCTCCTTCATGCGATGCGGGACCGGGCGTCCGAAGCGGCGCTCCAGGTGGGCGGCGAGGGCCATGCCGGTGAACGTCCCGGCGGAGCCACCGATGGCGATGGCGAGGAAGGCGGCGACCGTCTCGACCGACACGCCCGAGGTGATCGCGACGCCGGCGGTGGCGACGATGTACAGCGTGCTGGCGAGCATGGCGACGGCGTCGGCGCTGACGGCCAGCGCGCGCCGGTCATGGGCCACGAGCGCCGTCTTACAGGTGAAGAGGACGTCCTGCGCCCAAGCGGCGAGAAAGATGAGCAGGAGCGCCGCTAAGCCTCCGGTCGGTGTCGGACTAATCGGTATCGCTGCGGATACCGCCCAGAACGCAGTGAGGGCAGTCGGGGTCGGGCTTCAGGCGTACCAGCGCCTCGGGAATGTCGCCGCCGCATCGACCGCACGTCCAGAACGCCGGTCCGAGCTTCTCGGGGTTCAGGTGCCCCGCTGCCGGCCAGTGCTCGTGCGGTTCGAGGATCGGGCGCAGGGCGCGGAACATGCGCACGTCGAGCCGGGTCCAGTCGCGCGGCGCGGCGCCGTCGTCGCGGTACGTGTCGATGAGGTCGGCCACCTCGGGATGCGCCGTCATGAGCGCGGCGCCGAACTTCGTGCAGCCCAAGGCCCACGCGTAGTGGCCACCCATGCGATACGGGCGCGGGCACCACAGCTCGGGACAGGCCAGCTGCTCGGTGATCTGCCCTGGCGCGGGCACCATGTCGTGCTCCACGAGGACAAACGTCTCACCGGCGCGCCAGAGGGCCTGGACCAGCTCGTGGTAGGCGGTGCGGGAGCGCCCGACGTACTCGTAGCGCGGCTCCCAGCCGTCCGACTCCAGCGCGTCGCGCGTCTCGGGCCGGACGCTCGTGTAGGGGACGACGATCAGGCGTCGGCCTCCGGCGTCTCCGCGAGGGCGGCGATGGCCAGCGCCGCCGGGCAGTCCGGCTGGTGCGTCTGATCCGGTCGCGCGTCACACCACTGGCAATATCCGCTGAGCGGGGTGCGCGCGGTCTCTCGGATTTCGACCAGCGCCCCTACCAGCGCTTCGCGCTCGGCGAGGGCAGCGGCACGGGCTTCGGCCTCGATGGCGAGGATCGCAGTCGCCGCGACGTAATGATCAGCGACGTGGGGCAGCCGATCGAGCAGGTCGCGTCCCGCCTGCGTCGTCGGCGGTTCGCTCATGCGATCGCCGCCAGTGCTGTGGGCGTTCGCGACAGCGCCATGAGCGTCGGCGCCTGGTAGCCGCAGCTCCAGCACTTGAAGCCGACCGGCATCGGCGCCTCCGGCTCGTTCAGTGAGACGGTGCGCGGATCGCGCACGTAGGAGCGATCGGTCGCGATGATGCCGACCTCACGCGTCAGCAGCTCGACGACCGCGAGGGCGTCGCTGCCGCAGTGTCCGCAGACCATGTCGTCCTCCTTGACTCTCGCCGGGACCTGTCCCCGGCCTCCTGTGGGTAGTGTGGCATACCCACGCGCCTTGTCAAGAGGTGATGTCAGAGGGCCGGAGCCGGCACGATCAGGGCGCGCTCGACGTGGTACAGGTCGTGCCACGCGGAGCCGTCGCCGAACGAGCGGACCGTCGCCAGGGCGGCGTCGTAGTCGCCGGCGTCCGTCTCGTCCCACACATACTCGCCGTCGCGCTGGTGGAACCACACGAGCACCTGCCAGCGGCCACTGTAGATGCGGCTCGACTCGCCGCCGCAGTAGAGCAGCTCAGGCACAGCAGCCGTCGCACCCGTGACTCTCGTGCAGATCACGCACTGGCCATCCACCTCCACGTGTACAGCGCCACCGCCAGGCCGAAGCCGGCCGCGTCGGCGACAATGGCCTTGGCCACGTCGTTGTCGGGGATCTTCCCGTCGGGCGCCTGGACCTGCTCCAGCGCCACGACGTGCATGCGATACGTCCGCTCGGCCTGCCCGACTGCGGAGCGGTACAGCGACTTCGGATCGCTCAGCGCGAGCGGCGCCAGGTCCTTCGGCAACCACGCGCCGTTGTGCTTGGCGATGTCGAGTTCGCCGCCCTTGTGCTGCGCGCTCGTGAGTGAGCGTGTGACGTGCCAGGGCGTGGAGAGGTCCACGGCGTAGTGGCAGAACGTCTGCACGAAGCGCTCGCGCGCCTCGTCGAACTTGCCCTCGCGGATGGCGTCGCGGCAGAGGCGCGGCGTCTGCGCGATGACCGTCGGCGCTGAGCCGACGAGGTGATGCAGGCTGCCGTCGGGCTCCAGGTGCAGCTTGTAGGTGTGCGCGTACTGCTCGTGCTCGGTGTCGCCGCCCGAGGTCAGCAGGTTATCGCCCTCGATCTCATCGGGCGAGCGGGCGTGCCAGTGCAGCTCGACGTCGGAGAAGCGCACGAACGCCTGCGCGTCGGGCGGCAGGGCGCGGTAGATCAGCTCGGCGAGCCGTCCGTGGGTCTTGGTGTGGACTAAGACTCCGAGGTCATCGTGACGTACGAACTCGTCGTGTGGCTCATCGTCCACGTCGGGTAGTACGTCCAGTGGTAGTGGCCCGGGTACATCGGCTGCCCGCAAACCGAGCAGGTCGCGACTGCCGGGTAGTGCGGCAGCAGGCACGGGACGGTCGGCAGCTTCTCCAGCGCGGCCGCCAGCCGGTCCACCGCATCTTCCTCGGTCGCGCCCTTGATGTCGCCGCAGGTGCGGCAGTAGATCGCCTGCTCGTTCAGCTTCTCGTAGGCGTGCTCGTGCATCGTCAGGGCTCCGTGTTCGTGGGCGGCAGCGTGGGCTTCGGGTGCGGCGTCGGCCGGACTGTCGGCGTGGGCGGCACAACGACGGTTGGCGTCGGCGCGAGCGTCGGGACGGGCGAAGGGCTGGGCGCGATGGACGCCGGAGCGGCGCTGGGCGTGGGCTGCGGTGCGGGGCTGCATTGGAGGACCAAGACGACCGCGGCGATGAGGATCGCGATCGTGATCCAGAGGTCACGCTGTCGGGTCAGGAAGCCTCCTCATCCCTCGAACGCACGCTCGAAGGCGTCGGGGATGGGGCGCTCCCACACCTCCGAGCCATTGATCGGCCAGTTGCAACACACGCGCTGGGTCCCGAAGCTGCTGCCGCCCCGGAAGAAGCGGCAGGGCAGCTCGTTCTCGTCGGCGTCGAACCGGCCCGAGGCGAGGCAGGTGCCGGGCTGCAGCCGTCGCTGTGCGTCGCGCCGTGTCATGCCGAGCGGGCGGCTGTCGATGGGGCAGGGCGTGCCTGCCTCGCGCCACTCAGCCACGGTGGTGGTAGCCGCTGCGGCACAGGTAGCACACCTGCGCCCGACGGTCGGCGGTACAGCGGCAGTCGCAGCGCTCGCAGCGGCAGGGGATACGGCTAGGTTCGCGGGCCACCTTCACGTCGTGGCCATCCGGCTGAACTGCGGGATCGGCACGTCCGACGAGACGCCGAAGGCTTCGAGCACGCCCGACCACTCGTCGAAGACGGTCACGCCGGCCGGGATCTCCGCTGGCGTCCACGGGCGGCGCGGCATGTAGATGCGCACGCCGGGCGCCAGGAGCGTGAATTTCTCGGGATCATCGTCGAACAGCACGAGCGGGTCGTCGGGTCCGGCCGATGCGGCGAGCTGCGCCTTGGCGTCGTGGCCGAGGCGCACGGCGTCATGCGGCACGCGCCAGCGCGCTAGCCAGTCCTCCGTGACGTCGCGGCAGTCCTCGGCGCGGTCCGAGGCCACGATGATCTCGTAGCCCGTCCGGGCGAACGCCTGCACGGCGGCGATGCCCGAGTAGTCCGGGGCCACGTTGGCGTAGGTCACGGACGTCGCGAAGACCTGCAGGAGCCAGTTGGCCTGCTCGGGCGGTAGCTGGTCCTCGACGCGGTAGTGGCTCATCTGCCATGCCTGAAACGACGTGCCCCAGCGCGCGTTGAGCGCCGTACAGAAGGCTTCGGTGAGAAAGCCGAGCGTGCCGTCGATGTCGAAGACGAGCCGCGGGCGCATGAGCGCCTGCAGGAACGCCGCGCCGGCGATGCTCATGGCCGACGTGGAGCCTCAATCAAACGGAGTTCCGCCGCCAGGGCGCGCACGGCGGCCGTTTCGGAGTCGCCCATGCTCACCGGATCTCATCCACGAGGCCGAGTTCGAGGGCCTCTTCGGACATCAGCCACCAGTCCTTGCGCTTCCACTTGTCGCGCAGGAAGTCGACCGACGCCTTGCCGCCGGAGCGGTCGGCGAAGATGCCCAGGATGCGGTCCTGCAGCTTGTGGATGAACTCGAGCTCGTCCTCGATGTCGCCGGCCTTGCCCCAGGCGAGCGAGCTGATCTCGTGGATCAGGATGCTGGCGTTGCGCGCCATGAAGCGCACGTCGCCCGCCTGCAGCAGAACGCCCGCCATGCTGGCCGCGTAGCCCTGCGTGCCGGTGGTGATGCGATGGCCGGAGCGGCGCAGGTCCTGGATGAAGTCGTACAGCGCGAGCCCGTCGATGACCGAGCCACCGGGCGAGAGAAAGATGATCGTGATCTCGCAGCCCGGGCTCGTGCGGTGCCACGTGGTCAGCGCGTCCATGCAGCTGGACACGCTCGCCTCGTCCACCTTGCGCGTGAAGTAGTACACGTGGTGGTACTTGTTCGCGGCGAGCGCCTCCCCCTCCTCGCGCTCGTCCCGCTCGGTCAGGATGCGCGACTGGCGCACCCGGAGCTCCTCCGCCTCGCGTTCGGCCTCGAGTTTGGCCACCTCGGCCCGCGCCTTCTCGTCCTCGCGGCGCAGGCGCGCCATGATCTCAGCGGTCTCGGCCTGCAGCTTGGCGATCTCGGCGTTGGTCTTGGTGGGATCGGCGGCGGTGTTAGACATGGGGGCTCCTGTTCAGGGCTTCACGATCCGCGGTGTGCCGAACGACGCCGCCCACTGCCGGACGGCCGCCTGAACCTCGGGCTTCTTGGCCAGCCGCCCGACGGCGCGGCGGTGGCGGCGCAGGATGACGTGCTCGCCGTACGTGGTCGCGTACGTGCTCTGGCAGATGTCGCAGCGGCTAGTGACCGGCATAGCCCAGCGCGAACCCCAGCCAGAGCGGCACGGCGATGAAGGCCGACGTGATCGCAATGGCGCGCCAGCCGTCGACCGGGCCGTCGGGCAGGTCGAACTCGTCCGGGCTCGTCAGTGCGCCGAGCCCGAGCGGTGCCAGCAGGGCGAACAGGGCGAACAGCATCAGGCGGCCTCCTGTTCCTGAGCGGGCGTGAAGGTGTACTCCAAGACACACCGACAGCGGGGGCCACCGTCGCAGATCCCGAGCTCGCCCGGGTAGCCCGGCAGCGTGTCGGGCGTGTACGACTGCCCGTCGCGGCCGTCGCACGGCTCGCAGGTGTCGGCGTCGCCCTCGGCGTGCCAGACGATCTCCGTCACCTGGCCGGTGCTGGACAGCCCGGAGCCGAAGCCGGCCTCGTACACCGGGTAGACCGACTGGGCGTACATGTCGAGGCGCGACGACAGCGCGGCCTCGCTGACCGATCCGGCCGCCACGGCGGCGGCAAGGCCGATCAGGAACTCGCGCTGCTTGCCGGCCGCCGCCTGCGTCGTGGTGGCGCGGTAGGCGGTATCGTCGAGCGTCCCGTCGCCGTCGGCATCGCCGAACCCGGCATCGTAGGCGTCGCCGTAGCTGTCCTGCAGCGCCTGCCCGGCGTGGTCGACGAACGTCGACTGGTCGAGCTTGCCGCGCCGCAGCTGCGACGCCAGCACGCCGAGCGTGGCCGCCGTCTTGGCGATGACCGGGATGATCGAGTGCTCGCGCTTGCGGTCGGAGCGGACCTTCTTCGGCGCGGCCTTCAGAAGCTGCGCACGCGCCAGCCGGAACGCCTCAGCGGGACCGTAGCGGCCCACGTTGGCGGCCACCGCCATCACGTCGGCCCCGGACAGCGTGATCGGCCGAAAGGCGCGCGGATCGCGCCCGTGCTTGACGAACTTGCGCAGGTCGGCGAGTTCGGCGGCCTTCGTGGCCGTCTGGGCCGGCTGCGCCGGTGCGGGCTTCGGAGCCGCAGCGGGCTTCGACGGCCCTTCCATCGCCGCCGGCTCGGGCATGTGCTCGCCCTCGGGCGGCGGCTTGGGGCCACCCGTGGGCGGCTCATGGTCGGGCGGCGTGTGCTCGCCGGCCGGCGGCTCGCCGTTCGGGCCGACGTGGATGATGGGCGGCGGAGGTGGCGGGTTCTTGGCCGTGTCCTCCTCCGTCTGCTCCATGACGGCGGCGTGGGCGAGGGTGACGGGTCCGGTGGCCGTCAGCACGAACGGCTCGCCCGTCATGCCGTCGTCCTCGGTGTCGCCGTAGGGTTCCCAGCCGTGGTCGCCGCGCACCTCGTCGACGGTGCGGATGCCGACCGAGACGTACGTCTTGTCGATGCTGGCCTGTGTCTCGGCGTCCTCGGTGTTGTCGAAGCCCGGCCACTTCCACTCGATCTGGGTGCGACCCCAGACGCGCTGGATGATGTAGTCGAACAGGGAGCGCTTCAGCCACTGGCGCATGGGATCCGTGCGCGTGGCGGCCGTGGCCTGCGCCGCCTCCTCGGCCGCGCCCTTGGCGCCGATGCTGTTCGACTTGCCGCCGGGCAGCATCGCGATCTCTTGGGGCTGGATGCGGCAGACCATCATGATCTGCTCGGCGATGAGCTGGTCGGTCTGGTCGCCCGCGAGCTTGATGTCCTTCTGCCACTCGGGCTTACTCCCCGGCGGCAGGACGATGACGCGGTGCTTGTAGGCGATGTCACCGGCAAGGGCGTTCAGCGAGTCCTGCAGGAGGCGCTGCTGCTGCGGCGTGGCCACCTCGGGACCGGGCACGATGTAGACGCCCGGGATCGAGCCCTCGGTGAAGAAGTCGAGCAGCCACTCCTGGCGCTTCATGCCGATGGCCACCGGCACGATGCACTTCTCGACCATGCTGAAGCCGTACGGCGTCCAGGTGCGCGTCGTGTACGGCAGATACAGCATCTGGTCGGCGCTGTACTCCTCCTCGGGCAGGTCGAGGCTCTCCATGTCCCGCCCGAGGATGACGTCCATCAGATCGCCGCGGGGAATGCCCCACAGGTACTGCTGGTAGGCCGGGGCGGGCGGGCGCGGACGTCCACCGCGGATGTCGATGACCGGGCGGATCGTGTCGCCGCTGATGAGATCGAGCGCCGCCAAGTCCGAGCCGAAGGGTCCCTTGCCCGCCTTGCGCGTGGGGTGCAGGTAGATGGAGAGGTTGTCGGCGACGAAGACGTCTTCGAGCGCGGCGCCCATCCAGCCCTGATACCCGGCGTAGTTCGGGTCCGGGTTCATGAAGAAGCGCTTGGCCTCGTCGATCTCGTCCGCCAACGCCGCCAGGGCGCCCTTCTGGCCGCGCAGCTGCTTCATGGCCTCCTCGGTGGGACCGATGTCCCAGTCGAGGCCCAGCATCTCCTCCTTGCGGACGTCAACGCAGGCGCGCAGCACGCTGTACATGTCGGGGTAGCGGCGCAGGGCCTGGAACGAGGCGAGCTTCAGGCCCTCCGATCCGGGGATGCCGACGGGCAGGTTCCAGCCGACGGGGTACTGCCAGCGGCGCGGGATGGATCGGCCGGTGTCAAGCGGCTCGTCGAGCTGCGCCGGGACGAGCGGCTCCAGGGGGCCGAAGGCGCCCGAGAGGAAGTCCATCCACTCGCGCGGCAGGCCACCCTGCGTGCCGGTGCGACCGGCGGTGAACGAGCCGTACGGATCGTTGACGCCGCCGTACTGGGCGAGCATGCCGCCCATCGACCAGGCCGGAGCCGGTCCCTGCGTCTGGCTGCCCTGCTGGGCCTTGAGGGCGCGGGCAACCGCGCGGATGTCAGCTATGAACGCTCCTGCTCGAGTGCCTCGGGCCAGACCACGAGGTCATGGGGCCACTCGTCCCACGGCCAGAACTCGACTTCGGTGATCGCCTCGCCGGTCATGACCATGCGCCTGACGCGCGGGCAGGAGCGGGCGTGCCAGCCGCCGCAGTGGCGGCACTTGGTCTCCGGCGTGAACGACGCGCGCTCCTCGGAACTGATGGGCGTCGGGCGCGGCATGCGGCGCTGGTAGGCGGGCTGGTCCACTATTGGAGGAACAGGTGGCCGATCAGGAGCCCGAGCACGAGACAGATGAACGCCCCGACGGTCGGGTAGCGCGCCACCAGCAGCCGCGTACGGGCGGTGATCGTGGCCTGTCCGGTGGCCACGTAGTACAGCTCGATCCCGATGTACGCCACCGACATCAGGATCGTGACGACGAGTTCCGGGCTCATGGCGCGGCGATCGTGTGCGTGGCGACCGACATGACCACGCGGCGGAAGCACGGATCGGGGAACGGGCGGTGCCCGCTGCGCGTGATCTCGCGCGTCTTCTCGTCGCGATCGTCGTAGAAGTCGTCGGGCCGACAGACGTAGCGCTTGCGCTCCGGTGCGCCCACCGGCCAGTAGGCGATCAGGGACTCCGGCTCGCGCGTGAAGCCGCAGGCGGCGCACTTGGCGGTGCTCATGGTGCCTCCCACGGCCACGGTTCGAGCGACCACCCCCACAGCCGGTTGACCCAGCGCGGCTCGTTCCAGCATCGGAACGCATGGCCGTTCCAGTCGGCGCAGAGGTGGTCCATCAGCCACCAGGTCAGGTGCCTCATTGCGCCGTCCACTGGTGCGCGGCCACGTGCGCGAGCGCCCACGCGAGGTCGTGGCGATCCCAGCCGGGCTCGTCCTGCTCGCAACCCAGCACGCAGTGCCAGCCCTCGGGGAACGTGCGCGTCTCGCGCTCGTAGTAGCGGTGGCGCTCGACGGCGTGGACGGACGCGATGCCGGTGCCGTCGTGAACCGCTAGCGCCATGTGTCGCCCTCCGTGGGGAACAGGTGCTTGGACGGCTCGCGCTCGCTCGTGCGCAGCAGCTTGCCGTCGCCGTCGTGGCACCAGTAGTGCTCGCAGCGCGAACAGCTCGTCCAGCGCGCCCACGGACGCTGCGAGAGGCCGTGGAACGTCAGCCACAGGCCGCACGTCGGGCAGTGCGTCATTCGGCCTTGGCGGTCGCCATCTGGACCGCCACGATGAACAACAGCGCCGCGCCCGCGAAGTCGACGAGCGAGATCGGCGGCGACGTCAGGAGCGCGTTCGCCAGCAGGGCGAGCGCCAGCAGGAAGGCGAGGATCATGCGGCGTACCTCGATAGCTGCAGCGGGTGGGCCGCTGTCACCCGGGGATCGCGTCGACCGAGTCGAACTGATCCACCATCTCGCGCAGGAAGACCTCGAACTGCTCCGGCACCCAGCCGTTGTTCGGGCCGATGGCGGACTCGATGGCCTGCCGCAGCGGCGTGGCGTGCTCCGGCGAGCGCAGGCCGTAGGTCAGGCCAAACATGAAGCCCGCGAGAAACGCCTCGTCCCCGTGCCGCTCGCCCCACATGTCGGCGATCACCTGCAGCAGATAGGCGCGGCGCATCGTGCCGGTGCTCTGGGTCACTCCTCGTCCTTCTGTCTGGGCGGCCCGTCCTTGTACGGATCCTCGGCCGGGGCCGGCGTGCCGCAGCGCGGGCAGGGCCGCGCCTTCTGCCAGACGAAGCCGTGGTCGCACTTCTCGCAATGCCAGATGCCGTAGACAAAGTCGGTGTCCGTGTACACGTCCGGCTCGTAGAAGGCGAGGAGCAGCGCGTCGGCGTCGTCGGGCGAGCGTCCCAAGCGCTTGCGCGTCTCGTCCTTGCGCTCGACCTTGATACGACCCGCCGAGTCCGGGGCGTACTTGGGTGAGATCAGCTGCCCGATCGTCGTGTCATCCACGGCGCGCAGGTCCCAGGCGCGCGTGCGCGACAACTCGCGCCCGACCTCCCACCACAGCTCGTCGCGCAGCTTCACGAAGCGTGTCGTGTCGCGCGCCGACTCGCCCACGTTGACGCCCACGATGTCGGCCTTGAAGGCGCCCTCGGCGCGCAGCTCCACGAGCCGTCCGACGATGCCCCAGCCGATGCCGATGACGTCGATCTTGACGCGCGAGGGGCCGATGTCCCGGATGGCCTGCACGATCTGCCCCACGACCACCATCGGGTCGGGCGTCTGGCCGCGCCACACGAGCGTCGCGCGCGGGCCGTGGCGCGCGTAGATCACGGTGCGGTCGCCGCCCGCGCCCACGTCCACGCCGAGCTCCACGGGACGACGGCCGGTCCAGCGCCCCGCCTCATCCTCCGTCTGACACATCTTGGCCCACGCCCACGGCACCACGGAGTCGGACACCGACTCGGGGAACTGCCCGCGCACCTTGGCGAGGTACATGGGCGAGCCCTCGCCCCATTCCTCGCGCCGCTCGGCCTCCCAGATGGGCGAGACGAGCAGCGGGCGCAGCGCGTCGGGCACCTCCTCGCCCGTGAAGTTGGGCGATTCGAAGGCGTCGATGCCGATGGTGTGCCAGCCCGATCCCGGCTTGCACACCGAGGCGAAGTAGGACCCCGGGTCATCGGGGTTGCCGATGGCGAGGATGCGGCTCTCCTCGTTCGACGTGAGCGAGGACGCGGCGTCCCACAGCTCCTGCGGCACACCGGCCGCCTCGTCGATGACCACCAGCACGTAGCGCGCGTGGATGCCCTGGAAGGCCGCCTGATCGTAGTCGGCGGGCTTGCGCCCGAAGGCCACGAGTTCGGATCCCAGCCACCATTCGGTCTGGTTCACGCGCCCGGGCAGCTTGCCCTTGGCGTGCGCGCGGTTGATCTCGCGCCAGAGGATGGCGCGAACCTGCTGAAACGTCGGGGCCGTCGTGACGACGAACGCCTCGCCCGGGCGGTGCGCCGCGATCCACCACGCGCTGATGCGGGCGGCAAGGAAGCTCTTACCGGTCGAGTGCGCGCTGTGGACGGCCACGCGGCGGTGGTCGCGCACGGCGTCTGCGATCTCGCGCTGCTTCGACCACAGGTGCTCGTGCAGCGTGCCGGTGACCCAGCCCACCGGATCGGCGGGCCAATCCTCCAGCGCGACGTCGAGGGCGAGGAGCTTATGGTCGGGTAAGGCCCCGAGCGGCGATCTCCGCCTTGATGGCAGCGCGGAGGGCGGCCTTCTCGTGGTCGTCGAGGGAGTCGATGACATGGACGGGTCCGCCATCAGCGCCCGTCACCTCCTGGCGGATCGTCTCTCGGTACTTCTCGGGTCGATGTGCGCGCAGCAGCATCTCCATGAGCCGGTCACTCTGGCCGGTCATGGCGCGCTGCCATGCGGCGGCCTCGAGGGCGTCGACGGCTTCCTGCAGCGCCTCCTCCCACTGCGCCCGGAAGGCCGTGTCGCGGTCGCGCGCTTCATAGGCGCTCTGGCGCGTAATACCGGCGGCTTGGCAGGCGGCGCGCACGTTGGCGCTGTTGCGCAGGGCGGCGAGGAAGGCCGGACCCCAGACGCGCGTGCGCGTGCGCGTGCGCGCGTGAGTGTCAGGACATGTCGCGGTCAGGAAGCCTCCAGTGTGGCCTCGCGTCCGGTGAACTTTTCCCAGCGCTCCTTCGCCACCTGCACGTAGCGCGGCTCGATGTCCATCGCGTAGCAGCGGCGGCCCAGTTGTTCGGCGGCGATAATGGCCGTCCCGGACCCGACGAAGGGATCGAAGACGACCTCACCCGGACGCGTGCTGTTGTGGATCAAGTGTTCGATCAGATCGACTGGTTTGGTTGTTGGATGGTCCGGGCTGGCCTGCGGTCGGTCGTACTCAAGAACCGACGACTGGGGCGTGTCGGCGTACCAGCGATGACCCGCGCCATCGATCCATCCATAGACGATCGGCTCGTGGGCATAGTCATAGTCAAGGCGCCCGATGGAGAACGATGGTCGGTTCTTCTTCCACATCAGAATGTGGCGCGGTGTCAGGCCCGAGTCCCTGAGGAGGAGGAGGAGGAGACCGAGATCACCACCCTGCGGCCCGAAGCAGTACCACGGCACGCCCGGCGCGAGCACCGCCCGCAGAACGGGGAACGACGCACGCCAGAGGTCGACCGCTTCCTCCTGACCATCGTCGCCGGATAGGTTCTCCTTCCGCTGACCGGCCCTGTCGATCATGTCAAGTGTCCGGTTCTTCGCGCCGATGGCCACTCCGTAGGGCGGGTCCATGCACAGCAGATCGACAGGGCCGGTCAGCGTTCGGCGTACTCCTTCCGCCGATCGCGCGTCCCCGCACAGCAGGCGGTGATCGCCGAGTAGCCACAGGTCGCCCGGCTTGACGTACACGTCGACCGGCTGGGGCGGCACCTCGTCGGGATCGGTCAGTCCAGCCTTGGCGTAGTCGAGCCCCGCATCCTTCGCCACGTCCGCCAGTAACTGCTGCAGCGCCGCGTCACCCGTGCCGACCTCGCGCAGCAGGTTGTCGAGCGCCTCGCGGTCAGCACCCGCCATCGCGGCAATTGGATCGAGCGTGGCGAGGATCAGCGCCTCCTCGGCCTCCGTCAGCTCGACGTAGGTGACGGGCACCGCGGGCTCGTTGCGGCTGATGGCGAGCCCGATGCGCAGGTGGCCGTCGACGACGTGGCCCGTGGTGCGATTGACGACGACCTGCTGGACCCAGCCGACCTCGCCCAGCGATCCCGCCAGCGCGTCCTGCTGCGACTTCGGATGAGTCCGCCAGTTGGCCGGGTTCGCCAGCAGCTGGTCGGGCGGCTCTTCGCCATGGCCCACGATGCGGTTGCGCCAGCCGCTCACTTGACGAGCCTCGGACCCTTCGGCTCTCGCGGTCGGCGCAGCCAGCGCCACGTGGAGCCGATGCCGTAGCACCACGCGGCGTAGGCGAAGGCGAACAGGACCGCCTCGCCCAGCGGGGCGCTACCGGTGACGAACGTCAGGAACGCCAGGATCGCGCCGCACCACCAGCTGATGCGCGCCAGTCGGCTCATCCTAGAAGTCGTGCCCGAAGGCGCGGTGCGACTGGCCCTCGTGGTCGCGGTGCCGCACGCAGCGGTGGCCGTGTTCGTCCCGCGCCTCGCAGCGCTCACGCATCTGGAACCTCACGCACTACGGATCTCGCGCGTCTCGAAGAACCCCGCGAGTTCGGGGTGGCGGCGCATCACGTGGCGCGCCATGCGGCTCGTGAAGTCGTTGTTCAGCTTCCAGCCGTCCGCGTCGGGGCCGATGTCCACGGCGCGGTCGTAGCGGATGGACTCCCACAGCGCCTTCATGCCGTAGCGGCGCCAGCCGCGCGCCTGCAACAGCTTCGCCCGGCGCACGATCTGGAACTCCACCTCGCGGCCGTCCTCGCTCGACAGCCACTCCTCGAAACGGCCCTGGTGGGTGAGCAGCGTGCGCCGCTCCCACAGGCTGGGCTGTTCGAGGGGCCATGCCATCAGTCGGGAACCTCCTCGGCGGGCAGCGGTTCGGTGGCTGGTGCGCCGTCATGCTCGGCCTGCGCATCGGTCAGGATGAGGCCCGCGCCGTGCGGGCCACACGCATGATTCGCGCAGTAGTAGAACCGCTCGGACTCGATGAAGTAGAGCGGTCCATGACAGGACGGGCAGGTGACGCGATAGGCGTAGCCGGCGTCACGACGGCTCATCCGCACACCTCCAGCGGCGTTCCCCGGTGCGCCCGGGGCCTGCCGACAGTATGGCGGAATGGCGCGTCTACGTCAAGAGGTTAGATGAGGTCCAGCCTGTGTCGCGCGGCTGGCCTCGCACGGCGTGTATTTGCGCCCACCCGTGCCGGCGCCGTCAGGGCATCCCCCGACCCACTGCGCCTCAGTTGTCGCCCGCCGAGGATCGGGACCCAGGCCCGCCGGCCCGGGGTTTGTAGTAAGCGTCCGACCGTGTTACTTCCCCGGCCCGGTCGAACATGAGCCGGTGGGCCGACGCGTGATCAGCGCGCCCGATTGGGTGACCCACGATGTAGTTACCGCCGCTTGCGCCTCGGTCGCAGCTCCAGCTGGCCCTCCGCGATGCCCGCCACGAGCGCCGAGACTGAACCCTGGCCCGACAGCGTGCCGGCCCACGAGAGGTAGCCCAGGTGCTGCGCCATCTCGCGCAGCCGCTCAAGGTCGTTCACCGGCAGCTGGATCGTGACGGAGCGCCGCTCGCCCTCGATCAGGCGCGGCACGGGGCCGAGGATCTGCGCCACCCGCTGGCGGCTGGTGTGGGTGCGGCGGGCGATCTCGCTGTTCGTCAGGTGCAGCTCGTTGCGCATCCGCACGAGGTCCGCGCGCTCCACGCGCTGCACGGGCCGGGGGCGCTCGGCTGGCAGCCATGTCTTGATGGTGGACGGCGACACGCCGAGTTCGCGGGCAATGGCGGGCTTGCTCCAGCCCTGCGCGCGCAACTCGCGGGCGCGGTCATGTCGGGGGTCGGGCATGTCCCCATCGTAGGCAATGGCCACCCCGGGCGTCAAGAGGATAGGGGCGTGTTCGTCCGGGAACCTCGTGCCGCCCTGTAACGTCTGGGCGACGACGCTGCCGGGCTCCATATCCCTGCCGGCATCGGGCTCGGTTGGGACGCTGGGCCGTCCTCGGCGGCCATGCGGACGCAAGACGTTACCGAAGTTACAAACATTGCGATCTTCTGTCAAGGGGTCCGCTCGCGGAGCTTCGCGGCGAGGGCGCGGAGGGCCGTGACCGGCGCGTCTCCGGCCGCACCCGTGAGAATCGTCGGCCCGGCGTGAGCGTGGAACATGGCTCGGTTCACGGCTTGCGCGCTGTACTTGTCCTTGCCGGGATGCAAGGAAAGCACATAGCCCTCCGGTAGCACCTCCTCGGCCTCGGCCCATGCGCAATGCAGGCAGCCGCCGTCCGTGGTCTTCGTGACGGCCGCCTGTTCGCCTTTCTCGGGCCAGCCGTGCCAGCACTCGCTCACGCTACGGCCTCCTGTTCGTCGCCCATGCGCCGTGGCGGCGGGAAGTCCCGGTAGGCCCGCCAGAGCGCGATCAGCGCCTCGCGGATGAGCGGCAGGGCGAACTCGCGCGAGAGCGGCGTCGTGTGTGCCGACAGGTGCTCGGGGCAGCTGCAGCCCCACGGGAAGTTGCGCGCCGTGATCTCCACGTCGTAGCCGGACTTCGCGTAGAACCAGGCGAGGCGGGCGAGATCCGGGCGGCGCTGCGCCACAAAGGCGTAGGCGGCGTGCAGCGGGCGCTCGTAGTACGCCACCTCGCCGGGCTGCTCGATCGGCGCGAGCGCGCGGTCGCCACCCGTCAGGTAGCGGCGCCACTCGTCGGTCCAGCGCGGGCCGCCCAGGATGTCCTGGTCGCCCACCGTCTCGAAGCCGCCGTGCAGGCGGGTCGGGATCTCGTCGTCCCAAGCCATCCGATACCACGCCGTGAGTCGCCCGAAGCCGTGCGGCGGCAGGCCCGTGGCGGCGCGCTGCCCGAGCGAGCGCTGGTGCATCTCGGCGTAGGCGCCGGGACGGTTGAGCGGGGACTGCGAGAGGTCGGGGGCCGGTTGGCGTCGGTGGGTCATCAGGCTCCTTTCAGCAGCGCCCCGTCAGGGGCAACACGAGGAACAGGGGCTGAGGCAACGTGTGGCCGGGGACGAAGACGACGATGGCGTGGAACCTCCATGCCCATGTAGCCAGCCAGCCGACGTAGTCGTCGTCGAGGGTCATGCAGCTCCTGTCAGCCATGCGTCGAACGCGGCCTGGTCGGCTTCGGTGTGCGGCAGGTTCGGTCGACGTCCCTGCTCGGCTTCCCAGCGGCGCCACATGCCATGGATCCACGCCATGAAGCCCCAGTTGGTCGGGGACTCGTGACGGCGGGCGTACTCGACCCAGCGGGGGTTCTGCGGAGTCATGCGACGTCCATCCCGAGCGTC
>JAEHJW020007173.1_pt1 | contig 44419 bp, 61 predicted proteins | sample 9271431 | NCBI WGS metagenome assembly JAEHJW02
TTCCGATCTTTTCGACTTTTGCTAGCGACTGTTAGTAACCAGACACGCCGCGGGAATGCAGTCTAGCGATCTTGACATTCCACTCAATGGCGCACTTTGCCTTGGCCGCATCACCATGATACGTCCCGCGCTCTTTCGCCTGCGCCAGTCGCCGCGCGATAGTCGCCTCATCTTCGGCGCGCCACTCAGGATTAGTAGCAACTAGTGCCTCCCAGTCCGACGATACAGGCCGCTGCGTGCTAGGTGTATTGTTAGTGCTGTCGTCGCTCTTGGCCTTAGTAGCACGCGGCTTGCCTGTAGCGGCAAACGTAATGCTTGGCATAGGACGCCCGTACGTGTCAAGCGTCTTGTCAATTGCGTAAATCACATGGAAGCCCTTCGCCCCCGCAGCCTCTAGCCTGGCAAGCACCGCTTCAGGCAGCATCGGGAAGATACCTGCCAGCTCAGCACGCAGCGCGGCTTCCAATTCCTGCCTAGCCTGCGCCGATTGCTTCGCCTTAGCTTCTGCAAGCTGTGCGTTGAACCCCGCCAATTGTGCTTGCAGCGCCTTGACTTGCTCCATGATCTGCTCTGGTGTCATTACCTGCACTTGTTCCGCCGTTACAGTCTGCTCGGACATGCCAATACTCCTGTTACTCCGCTTGCCGTGATGCTTTGCATCGGCGCTCATAGGCGCTCGGCAGATGTATGTTAGTGTATCACTAGCATGCACCAGTCTGTCCATGATACACTCATGGACAGATAGCTGTAGGCTAGATCGGGTTAAACAACCCCCGGACACTGTAGCGCATTGTCACCAACAATCTTGAACAAGTGTCCGTTCTCGCACTCAAAGTAACGCTCGTGTTCTGCCTCAGTCATCTTTTGCTCCTGTTTTTTTCTGCGTGAATTGCTTCACAATCAGATATTACCATGTCTGTTCAGGACTGTCAAGTGGTTTTATAGTACTAAAGTGCCAATTTTCAACGAGTTTTGAAACTCGTTTCAGACCTCATCACAGAGAGACTCATCTTAGAGAGATTCATCACAGAATGTTCGTTTCAGACCTCAACAACACACGCGGCGCATACCAGGCCTACTAAAACTTTGCCGGGACCTCACACTGATCTACTAACACTGATCTACTAGCAACTAAACATATGCTAAACATTACCTCTAACACTATTGCGCTCGGCGCATTAGTATGGTCTAATGTTAGTAGTAGCCAAAATCTAACAAGTTGGTGTAACATGACCCTTGCTGTCGAAGGCGACAACCTTACAAAGGTTGAGGAACGCGGTCACTGGGCCTATGTGACCAACCCCAAGAAACGCGCCTTTCTTGCGTCCTTCGCATTGTGTGGTAGCATTGTGAGGTCCAGCAAAGCGGCTGGGGTTAGTAACATCATGCATTACGAGTGGTTGAAGCATGACGAGCAGTATAGGGATGCATATGCAGAGGCGCAAGTAATGGTCGGTGACTATCTTGAAAGTGTGGCGATTGAGCGCGCCACGCTAGGGACTGAAAAGGCCGTGTACTACCAGGGCGAGATTGTTGGCTATGAAACGGAACACTCTGATAGTTTGCTGAAGTTTTTGCTCCGCGGCGCAAAGCCTCAGAAGTATTCCGAGCGCATTGATATGAATGTGAACCAAAAGAGCCTACAGATCATCATCGGTGACTTGCCCGCGGCGCCTGCTCCTGAGATAACCTTCGATGGCGCCATCATGGCGCTAGGTGACTCTGATGTGACAAATTCAGAGACGGACGCAGAGGCAGACAACGGCGTGACCGGCACCGGCCGGAATGAATAAGCCAACGAAAAGATATGCCCCTTTGTTAGCGGAATTCCCAAAATCTGAACAGGGCCAATACGCCAACCCGTCTCCGCGCGAATTGCCAAATCCGGCGAAACTCACCCTTAGACATGGCGGCGGGCGTGCAGCCGTCAGGTTCTTGTTAGTCTGCTGATGTAGACTGACAGGCGCTCAGGGGGCGGCGAAAGGTCCCCTCTATCATTGAAAGGCTTGTAGAGTGGCAGTAATTGCACCCACGAGACAGCAGCAAATTTGGCGTGCTCAACCTCGCCAAGAGGCGTTTCTGCGTCGTGATGAGGATGAGGTGCTGTATGGTGGAGCTGCTGGTGGCGGCAAGTCCGATGCTTTGATTATCTGGTTGATTGTTAGGGCGCAGCAGTTTGCAGGTAGTCGTGGTATTTATTTCAGAAGAACGTTTGCCGACCTTGCACGAGCAGACGCGGCGCTTGATCGTAGCAAGGTCTTGTTGTCGGGCATTGCCAAGTATGATGAGCAGGATCATAGGTGGACATTGCCGTTCGGTGCTGGTACTCCCGCGACGATTGATTTTGGTTACTTGGAACATGAGAATGACAAGTATAGGTATCAGTCGGCGCAGTATGGTAGCATGGCATTTGATGAGCTGACCCAGTTCTATGAGAGTCAGTACTTGTACATGCTTTCCAGGAACAGGACCACTATTAGAGGAATGAGGTCTCTTGTTAGGTCAGGTGCTAACCCCGGCGGTGTTGGTCATGATTGGGTCAAGAGGAGATTTATTGACGGTAAGCAGCCTGGGGTGCCGTTTGCTCTACCCAAAGCGCCGGGGCAGGTCAAGACCCGCTATGGGTGCTTTATCCCCGCCAAGTTGCAGGATAATCAGGTGCTGATGGAGTTAGACCCTGACTACTGGGAGCGTCTGTTGGCATTGCCGGAGACAGAGCGGGAAGCGTTGGCGTATGGTAATTGGAACATCTTTGAAGGGCAGTTTTTCAAGGAGTGGAGTCCTGAGAGGCATGTTTGTAAACCTTTCAAGATTCCGGCGAATTGGACGCGGTGGACCGCTACTGACTATGGCTTTGCGGATCCCTTCTGCACTCTGTGGTTTGCTCGCAATCCCGCGGATCGCTACCATGTCTACATCTACAGAGAAGCATATGGGGCAGGGTTGAGGGATGAGGAGCAAGCCCGTGCGATAGTCAAAGCTTCGCATGGTGAGCGCGTAGTGGTGGCTGTTGGTGACCCTTCTATGTTTAACAAACGCTCGGAGCAGAACAAGCCTTCTATAGCGTCTGTTTATGCGAAGAATGGGGTTAAGTTGGTGCCTGGGGTTAATGAGCGCATTGCAGGGTGGCAGTGTGTGCGGAGAGCAATGGCGTGGCGTGATAGTGGTGTAGACCCTGTGAGTGGGGAGATGTTAACAGAGATTAAGCCCCGCTTGCAGGTCTTTGAGGGCATGTGTCCGAATCTTGTGCGGACTATTCCTGCTATGCTGCATGATCCCCTCGACACGGAAGACTTAGCTGATAAGATCAAATCAGTGAAAACAGAGGATCACGCCGTAGACCCGCTGAGGTATGGGTTAATGTTAGAATCAATGCCTGACAAGCAGCAACGTAAGTTACTATCATTTGAGGTGTTGGCATGATTGTTGGTGTGAGATGACCAAAGATTTCAAGGCAGATTACGACGCCAGCGATATCGCCACACTTTACCAGCAGCGCAAGGATGATGGTGAGGAAAGCAGAGTCAGAGCACTCATTGCTACTCTGAGGGAGCATTGCCGGTTAGAGCATGAGGTTAGTATCCCTGGCGAATACAAGGCTATTTCTAAGGAAATCAGAACACCATTCATCAGAGACGCCGCTTTTAGGATTGCGGCTAGCATGTTGGCTAAGCCTCCTGTTCCACATGTAGAACCAAAAGATCAGCGCCGCAAGGAGTACAGAGAAGCGGCGAGCATTGCGGAGCGGTTCGATGCCGCTATGATCGAGCGTTTTAATGAGGAACAAAGCACAGATATACAGTTCAATTCTACCTACCAGCATGTTAGAGACGGTGAGAGTGTTCTGAAGGTTGTTCACAAGCCAGATGCTTGGGCCGCGTTTCCTGACGGGGTTAGTGTTGACAAGCAGGATGCTTATAAAAGAGGGGCGGCGTTTCCTATTGCGTGGCGTGATGTGGATCGTCTGTGTGTTCTCTACGAAGATGGGGAATATGGCGATGAGTGGATCTTAGAGTACGGCGAGTATGCCACGCCGTTTTTGCGCTCCAAGTATCAGATGGTTGATGTTGCTGGTAGATTGACTGATCCTGCTAACGTGATTGCTGGGAAGCCATGGCCGGAGGGTTTGCTTTCTAGTAGTCGGGGCAGAAAGACTAAAATTGAGTTTTTGACCACTAGAGAGTGGCATGTTATAGTGGATGGGACAGAGGCGCCGGGATGGCCGAAGCCTAACCCTTATGCTCCCTACTTGAATTATTTCCGTGCCAAGGCTTTTGACGGCGAATCTCTCCTCTACTCTCTACTCTTCCTAGTACCACGCATGGACGAATTGCTGACTATGAAGCTCAATTGGGGTGTGCTAGGGGCTTATCCAAACCCTGTGATAGAGACTGATGCTAGTGCTGCTATGATGGGGTTAGATTCGCAGGGTGCTGTTGGCGACATTGCTCCCAGCACTGCTGGTGACTTAGGCAAGCCTGCCGCTAACAAGGTGGTGTGGAAGCCCGGTAAAGCGATTGAACTGCCGCCTGGTCAAAAGATCTCCTTTCTCATCCCACCGCCTGTTGGTAAAGACCTCAACGAGTTGGCGCAGATGCTCAAAGGTCTGATTGATATTGCTGGTGTTCCTAGCATCTTGAGAGGTGGCATTTCCAACTCCGGTTACGAAGCCGCGCAGATGAGGGCCGCTGCCGAGATGGCTTATAAGACCAGTGCTTTGGCATTACAGAGGCAGCAAAAATGCGCCTTGGATTTTAGCCACTATCTAATAGATCGAAAGGTCAAACAGACTGTTTATGTGCAGGGGTGGTCGGCGCGAAACCCTAAAACATTCAAACCCGCTAAAGACGCCGAGCGTGTTTGGTTAGGTATGTCTCCTGATGAAACCAAGAAGAGCAACATTGCAACGGTGTCTATGCTAGGACCCACTTCAATGCAGTACCGGTCAATGATTGCCACTGACGCGCAGGCTAATGCCATGATTGCCATGCAGTTAACCAACGCGCAGAATCCTCTCATGGGTGTTAGGGATGCGTTAGAGAAGTATTTGCAGGAAGAGGATCCTGATCAGATCATGGAGAACATGGAGATAGAAGCGGCGATGAAGCAGGAACCTCTGCATAGTATTATTCTGGGCAAGGCACTGGAGGATGCTGGGTTGTTGCCTCACGCGCAGCCTGGTACTCCTGCACCGTCACCCGCATCTCAGCTTGTTGGCACTAACGGGCAGCCCTTGACACAAGGCGCAGGTCAGGCTAGTGGGGTCCCAATGGACCAAGGCACTGCCGCTGGAATGCCCCAAGTTGCAGGTGTCAACATGCCGATAGTGCCTGAAGGCAATGCAAACCAGAGCGGGTCTAGTGTGCCGGGTATGGTTGGTGGTAGACGCCCCGGCATGTATCCTGGCCAGCCGGGAGGGCCTGGTAATGGGTGATTTGCTATGACTGTTGAGCATCCTTTAGAGAAGCGTGTTAAGGCGTTGTCTGAGGCTATTAAATCACGGCGTGAGTTGTATGCTAATGCGTTGAGACCACCTGGTAGTCGCCCTGCCTTCACCCAACAATTCTCCCAGCAGCAAGCTTTAGCATGGTGGCGTGAGCATAGGTATGATGATCTAGGTCAAAGAGTGGTAGATAGAATGTCGCCGCAAAATATCATGGAGTTAGATCAAGCCTTGTCACAGGCTAATGACTCTGAGCTAACAGGAGGACTCTATGCCGGGGAATAGACCTGGGATGCTCACCGCCTTTAGAGTGCAACGGGTTCATGATGATGATAGGGAAGGTGGTGGTAGGGAGTTCTACTTTGACGAAGACGGGGTTGTGTTTGGCGGCAAGGCGTGGATTAAGGGCGGTGAGCCCTGGTTTGATGTCAAGGCATTTGGTGCTTATGGAGACGGTGTCCATGATGATGATAAGGCAGTGCAGGATGCGGTTAGCGCCGTTACTGCTGCTGGTGGCGGTGTTCTCTACTTTCCCAAAGGCCGCTATCTTCTAGCAGTCCAGCATATGGATGCTGCTAATGGTTATTGCATCTTTGTTCCGGACAATTGTATTGTGTTGGGGGCAGGTCGCAATGCCACTGAGTTACTCTGCGGCGTTGCTGATTCTGATGTTCTTTACAATAGGGCAGGCAGTAACATCACCGTGCAGGGCATGAAGTTAAATGGCAACGCATTGGCAAACAATGCTGATTGTATTAAATTCCTGAGTACCTCTGGAGTCAACATATTCGATGTAGATACTACAGCAGCCCGGATGGGTGTTCAGTTACTAGGTTGCACTGATGTTTCCATTGTATCGTGCCATGCACGCAATCAGGTCCGTGATGCTGCCCTTGACGATGCTCGTGGTTTCTCCATTGGTGATCTAGCCCCCTACACAGGCACTGCCCGTGTTCAGTTAACCAACTGCAAAGCATTTACCAGTGCAGATCATGGTTTTAGTATCTTCACCAATGCCAGCGATGTGCAATTGGTTAATTGCCACGCACTGAGTTGTGCCGGGTCGGGTTTTAGAATCGCCAACTCTTTGGTACAGATAACCAATGGATTTGCCCGAGGTAATAACATCGGCTTTGATGTTATCGAATCCTCAGGTTCCCGCATTTTCGGCCATGCTGTCGCCAATAGACAATACGGATTGCGTGTACTTGGTACGCAGCGTGCCCTCTTTGACATGATCTGCCGTGATAATAGTGTTGAGACTGCTAATACATATTCAGGTGTTTACGTGGGTGACTCTGGCGCCGTGTACTCTATTCTGAATGTTTTCAGACTCATCTCCAACAACACCGTTGCTACGGGGCAGAAGTATGGTTATGAGGAAGTTAGTAATAGCGGCAACAACAAAGTAGATGGTAGTTTGCAGAATAACCAAACTGGCCCTGGTGTCTTTGCTGCAACTACCATTAAGCGCAATATTATAGGGTATGTGACTGAGGCAAAAGGCACTGCATATGTCCTTAGCGGTGTGACTTCTGGGGTAGTGACTCACGGTCTTGCCGTAACCCCTGTTGCTCAAGATGTTCTGATAACACCTGTTACATGGGGCTCCGCCGGCAAATACTTTTTGTCTACTCTGAATGCTAGCCAATTTACTGTTAATGTGAATGCTGACCCGACACTCACCGCAGTGTTTGGTTGGCACGCCGCAGTTCTATAAGGAGAACAAGATGGCCAAGAAATCCGCTCCAATGCCCATGCCGATGAAGAAAGGTGCGAAGATGCCTATGAAGGGTACAATGCCCATGAAGGGCAACATGCCGAAGAAGGGCTGCTAGAAGTGTTGACTGCGGGGGCTACCAAGTATGCCATCACAGACGCAGTGCCGGATCATCTGAAAAGAGTGGCGGTGGTGGAGTTGGCGGCAGGTGATCCTGTGCCTGCTGACATTGTTCAGTTAGACTTGGCGTACTATGCTAGCCCTGCACTAATCCCTGTTAATATCTTAGCCCTAGCGGCGCACGCCTACACCATCACCAGCACGATACCAGCATTTCTGAAAAAGGTCTGTGCGGTGGTGTTAGCGTTGCTGCCTATAGAGATCACTGATGGTAAGAGTCTCAAGTTCAACGACAAAACCAACTCAATGCACCTGATAACGGCGGGGGTGTAATGTAATGGCAAATGTTCCTGTTCTAAGCGGTGCCGGTGCCACTGTCTATCTGAAGGCTGCTGGAGCAGGTTCAGACGTTGATCCCTTTGTGCCTTCGCACAACGTAGATGCTCTACCTGCTGATCCTCTCGGAGCTAATGCCGACGCTGTAGTTGCTGCTGGAGCGGCAGGCAGTATCTCCGCCAAGTTGCGTCGGGTTAGTCAAGGATTAGAGGATCTCAAAACAGGCATCACGCTAGCAGGCGGTGCTGTTACTCTTGGAGCGGCTCTGCCTGCCGGTACTAACAATATTGGTGACATGGACATATTGTCACTGGTGGGTGACAATGCAGACCTGGACAGCGGTGCTGGCACCGATGCTCATGCAGTAGTGGCTATAGGGCTGCCTGGCGCAGGGGGACATGTTGTTGGTGGCGTTGCTGCCAACCCATTCAGAGTAGACCCTGTAGCCTCCACCGTGCAGCCTGTTAGTATTGCCAGTATCTATGTATCTGCCAACACTGTTACCAGCATAGCAGGTGTTGCTAACGTAGTTGCTAGTATTGCAGGACAAGTAGCGCAGTACCCTGTTCCGCGAGCCGCTAATCTAATGACTTATACTACATGGCTGTTGCAGGTTAATGGGTCTGGGGTTGTTGCTGGTAACGTTATTGCTAGTGTCGCTGAACGTATTGTGGTGGTGGGCTATCAGTTGGTCACCGCCGGCACTGGTGTGCTAGGGTTCTACGACGGCACCATCAACGCGCCGCTAACAGGCTCTATGAACACAATTCCCAACTGGGGCATTGTTGTACCGCCAGGCATAGTACCAGTAATGATGACTACTAGCGGACGGGGTCTAACAATAGGACTTTCTGCCAGTATGAATGTTGGCGGACAAGTGCAAGGATATGTTGGATAAATGATTTTATATTTCATCAACATGCAGGCGGTCGCGGGCCGCTGGGGCACGCAATACTGAGGAGTAAAATGTGGCACTTGTTAGAGCTGAAATTCTGACGCCTTGGGAAGATGTAGCCAACGAGACCGGCGGCGTACAGCGTTGGCCGCTGGTTTCGAGTGTGTTCAGACTTGCCTGCTGGCAGGACATCACGGGCCAACCGTCAGCTAATCTTTTGCCGAACCCTAATCTGTTCTCGATACTGGCGGTCGCGGACGAGACGGAGATAGCGGCGATTAAACTAGATAATCGCTTCTTCGTCGTGTGGGAGGAGTACGCATGAGGCCATACCAGAAACCCAATGCGGCAGAGCATCGCGCCCTCCGGGACTGGCTAGAGTCCAAAGGCATGACCCGCGCGCAATCAGCACTCGCCATTGGTACCGCCGTGCAGAGTCGTGCGATGGGCGAGATTGCAGATGGGTTGCGCGCAACGCTGAAGGTGCTACCGAAGAAGGTGTAAGTTTGGCAACTCTTGTCCTTGACCACTTTACCGATGCCGATAGTACCAGCCTAGACGCCCACACGCCGGATACTCGACCGGGCAGTAATGCATGGGTCGAGGCGCTCGGCAACTGGCAGATCACGGGCAATAAGGCCGTATTGGCTGCCCTGCAAGGTTGGGCGCAGGCACATATCAACTCGGGTCAGGCCAACTGCACCGTATCAGTCAACGCCAAAAGCACCACGGCTGCCGCGGGGATGGGCAAGGACGTTGGCCTGCTAGTGCGCTGGGCTAGCAACGGCACGTATAACGATTGGTGGTCTATCGGTGTCAGTGCAGCGGATGACAGATTCCGGATAATTGAGGTCAATGACGGCGTTTCGCAAACAGAGCGAGCGGGCGCCGCTGTAATGATCGACACCGCCACCGTTTATGCGATCTCCGCCACTTTGTCCGGCTCGACGATCACCGCAACTGTCGATGGCGGCAACCAGATCAGTTATGCTTCGGCGTCGATGAATCAAACATCGACGATACATGGCATCATCGCCCGTGAGACTACCGACACTCTGGACGATTTTCTAGCGGCGGCGGGCGGCGCCGCTGCCATAGGTCTACCCGCAGGCTCACTTGCCCGTATGGGGGTTGGTATATGATTGCTAAAGACCGCACATTGCAGGGTGCCCATAAGGGTGAGAGACTCTTTATTGGTTACGTTGCTGCACATCATGTTGATGTCACTATTTGGGATGGCATGTTGTTGTTGAAGCGAAACTCTATGCCTCATCAGTTAGTCAAAGAATGGCGTGGTAGGTACATTGTTGGGGGCAGGTTTTGGCGACTAGTCCCCCATGCTTTTGTCAAAAATCCACTCAACTACATGTTGTATGAAGACACTCTTTGCTCTGTGTTAGCAAAGCCTTTCCGTAACTTTCTAATACCAGGCTATGAGCCTCATAACAGACTAACCCGCTACATACTCCGCCGCGTAGGGAGGTTTATTGCTAATGGCTAATCAATGGCAATACATTCCTGACAATGTGATAGATGATGGTGATAGGCGCAAGAAGGCGGAAGAGTGGGCTGCGGCGGAGAAGCAACGCTTGGCGGATGAGTGGGCTGCTCAGCAACATGCCATGTTTGCTGAGGTTGTACCTACACTAGAACAGCACAATGCTGGCCGTGGATTCACGCCCGGTGCTAGTGATATACAGGGTCCTGGAGATGCTGGTATCTACCCGCCGATGAAGGAAATGTTGCGAAGAGGTGTGGAGGATCAGCGTGATGCATTGCCTCGAGGTATTCAGAGAATATCAAGCCTTGCCACACCATTAGCAGAATTCATTGCTCGGGGCGGTGAGCGCCTTGGCGCCGCTGTTCGTGGCGAAGACTGGCAATCAATGCCCTCTGGTTACGACACCAACAAAAGCCTTGAACAAAACATCACTGATCTGAGGGCAGGTTATGAACAAAGACCCGAACACTTTCCCGGCGAGAAGTTCATCACTCAGACTGCTCTTGATCCTACTAATGTGATTCCTTCTGGGTTGCTCGGCCGCGCAGGCATGCAGGTTGTTAGAGAAGGCAAGCCTATAGCAGAGGCTGCTGGCGCGTTGAGCAAGTACGTACCGGGAATGACTGCTGAGAATGTTGGTGGTGATGCTGCTAAATTGGTGGAAGATGTAGCCAAACCACCCAACACAATTTCACCCTACATGCCAGTGAAAAAAGAAGGTCTTGGTATGATCTGGGACCGTTCCCGCAATGTCATCTCACGACAAGGCACTGCTGGTAAGGAACTGGCTGATAGGCTTGTTAAATGGCGTGAAGGCGCCGAGCGCCAAGCTGGTTCTTGGGTTCACCAAATACCTACTGTTCGCGGTCTCAACAAAACAGAATTCAACAACTTTGTTGATGTTGCTGAGGCTAAATCTGTACCTATCAATGCCAAAGTCCAACAAGCCTTTACAGAATGGGCTGATGTTCGCGACCAAATAGCAGATGATGCCAAAATGCGTGGTGTTCTTTCAGGTTATCGTTCCGACTACTTTCCGCACAGCTGGGACCCCAAAGACTTGCAGAAGTTGCTGGGTGACAAAAACCAACGCTTGGCTGTACTGCAAGGCATGGTGAAGTCCGGTAAAGCACATACTCTAGAAGAAGCCCAAAAGATTCTCTACCACATAGACGAGCAAATCAGAACGCAGAAATCTAGCAACCTTGAAATGGAACGAATCTTGGAAGATGTTCCGGGGTGGAAACGTGACTTGCATTCCTTACTTGGCTATGTTGAGGATGCCGCCAAACGTATCAGTTATGCAGATCAGTTTGGTGTCAACCATGAAAAAGTCAACCAACTACTGGTCAAAATCACCAAATCTGGCCACGACGCCGTAGCCGCAGAGCAAGCCTTCAAGATGGCTGCTGGTGGCGGTGGTCACAGCAATGTTGTTGATGCTATTAGGGCAGCTAATGTCTTTACTAAACTAGGTCTCGGCGCTCTAACCAACGTCGCGCAAAGTGTCAACACCGCAACTGTGACTGGTGGTTTGCGCACTTTGATGAATACTCCCCGCGCAGCGTTCAGCAAAGAGGCTAAGGAGTTTGCTGTGGAGTCTGGTGTGACACTTGACTCTACCATTGCTGCGCTGCGTGAGGGTGGTGGTATAGTCACAGGCATGGCTAAAATCGGCGCACCAGGCTTTAACAATGTAGAACGCTTCAATCGTACCCTTGCTGCCGTAGCAGGTAGAGACATGGCCAGAGCGGCGCTTAGAAAAGGTGATGCGAAGACATTGCAGAGCCTCGGCATCGACGCCCAACTTGTTCTTAGCAAAGGCATACTATCCCCACAAGATGAAATCACTGCTGCTCGTAATGTGGTGGAGAGGACTCAGTTCAAAGTAGATCCACAAGATTTGCCGTGGTGGGCTTCTACCCCTTTAGGTAAACTAGTCATGCAATTCAGAACCTTTTCATACAATCAGTCAGCTTTTATGTGGCGTGAAGTTATCGAACCCGCCATTAAAGACCACAATGTTAAACCACTAATACGCTTCATGGTCTATGGTGGCGCAACAGGCGCTGCGCTCACAGAAATGCAGGACTTTATCAAAGGTAGAGACACATCAGGTGAGAATCTCAAAGACTACATTTCTAGGTACTATCAGAGAGTTGGCGGTGTTGGTGTCCTCGGGGACATTTTAGCAGGATTGAACCCGCCCGGTGGTAGCGGCTACCAAAGCGGCGAGCGCTACGCCATGCAAGCAGTAGGCACCGCACTAGGTCCATCTGCCGGTACTGCTGTAGAGGGCATCGCCACAGTGCCCGGTGCATTGCAGGGTGACCCCAGCCGGCTAGAGCGCTTTGCCCTTAAGCAGGTTCCTGTTGTGGGGCCACCTATCGCCAACAGAGCAATGCCCTATGGTTCCAGCGGTAACGGATCACCACGACTTACACATCCAGGCAGATCAGCACCGTCACGATCCACTGCTAGACCAAAGTTGGCACACCCAGGGAGGTGATAGCTAATGTCAGACTACATAGCACTGATTGCTAAATACTTCCCCGCCAACCAAGTACAAAATGCCATAGCTGTGATGAATGGGGAATCTGGTGGCGATGCAGCGGCACATAACACCAACGGCGAAGATAGCCGTGGGCTATTCCAAATCAATGTATCACCTGCTGCTAACCCTGATCTAGCCAAATACAACCTCTTTGATCCAGAGACCAATATCAGAATAGCGGCGCAGATGCAAAAAGAGCGGGGCTGGCAACCCTGGACCGCCGCTCAGAAACTCGGTATTACAGATAACATTACAGATAACTCATCACCAGATGGAGGTTTGAACATGCCACCTCCCGAAACAGTGGAAAAGCAACGGCGACCATATTGGCTTAGCAAGGATAGTAAGGGCAAAACTGTTATTAGCTATAAGCCAACCGGCGGATTTGGCCAGATCGGTGATCGTTGGATTTTACCTCCCAATAATGAACCTGATGGTTATGAGGTTACATATGACAATGGTGAGGTGTGGGACTATCCTGCTGATAACAGTGAGCCTGCTCCTATTAACTCCGTTGCCAAGCAAGCTGATCGTTATCGTGTAGACCAGGGACTGAAAGGCCCATCTGATTTTACCCTTGGCAAGAACAGTTCCCGGTGGACTGTAGATCCTGAAACCGGCCAGCCTGTAATGACTGCATCAGGTGTTGGTGGCCAACTAACATCACAAAAAGATATGTACATAGGGACCGACATTAATGGCAACCCTATAAAGAATCCAGAGTTTGACTGGCAGAACTATGATAAAGAGCAGCGACTTCTGGATGCAGACATAGCATATAAAAACCGTTTGGCATCAGGTATTAGCACAGCACAACCTAGAACTGCTTTCCCGTGGGAAGAGAAAAAAGGCTGGCTTGATGTAGAAAAAGCCCAACGAGACTTGATGAATCCCTACCTGCTACAACAGCAACAAATCGGTGAGGTTATAACCAGCATTCAAGGCCAACTCGCCCGTGGCGAAATCGACATGCCTACTGCTAATGGGTTAATGGCTCTAGCCCGCCAAAACACCGCCGCTGCTCTGCGCGGCACTACGCCATTCCAAATAGATCAACAACGACAGACATTAGCCCGCCAAGTTACCAGTGACAACATGTCCGCCAATACCAACATGGCCGCCAACCTACTCTCAGGTCTCGGCGGCATCTACGGTAAAATTCTCGGCAACACTAACCCGCCAGCTCTTGACCCACTTGCCATGGCACAGGGCTTTGTCAACCAAACCGGCCCGGGCCCACAAATCAATGATCTTGCTAAATCGTTGCTGATGGGTGCTTTGCAACCGCAGCAGCAGCAAGGAGGATTCTAACATGGACGCAGCTAACCACGTTGGTGCCTACGGCCAAGGTTTTAGAGTGATTGTCAATGGTCAGATAGTACCCGGCGATAACCCAGATGGTACTTGGTCACAGCAAAACCAAGCCGAGCAAGCCTTTAATCAACGTGTTAATCCAACACCTACAATAGCACCACAACCAGCACCACAACAAAACTCACAATTTGCCGGCTTGTGGAATTCCCTAACCAACTCTAACCAACAGCAGTTCGACCGCCAAGGCAATCAGTTTGACCAAACCCTGGGTGAACAACGCCGGCAGTTTGACCTTACTAACACTAACCAACAACAAAGCATGTTGTCAACCCTTCTACAAGGACTGCTTGGCAATGCCACACAATTAGCTGGTAGTCCTGCCAACTGGCTTGATTATGCCAATTACACCGCAGGTGGCCGCAACATCTTTGACTTGCTCAAAGGTAACCAACCTGTACCAGCATTCCAACAGCCTGGTGGTTTCACCGCCAACAATAGCATACAGAATCTATTGGCGCAATTGGGCATAGGCCAAACTACCAGCCCCGAGGCACATGCAATGGCACAGGTCACATCACCTATAACTGGTACTACACAACCCGCTGGCAGTGCCCAACAGCCAACAAGCAACACACCGTCATTGATGGGACCCCCTGTACCCAACAGCAATCCAGCATCAGGCGGCCAAGAACCAGGAATGTTTGGCCCCCCTGTTTCTGGCCAGCAGCCTCTACAACAGCCCACCGCCGGGCAAAACCAAATGGCATCGTTGCCATATCAAAACAACCCTATTGTATGGGACTCCCTATCCCCAACCGCACAAGCCATGATCCTAGCCAGTGCCCAGCACGGCAACACCCCCTCCGGTTACTGGTCGCCCGAAGACTACATCTCCCAACTCAACGCTAGTAGACCAAAGGGCAACGCGCCGTCCCAAGTCATGTTTAACTATCGCCAACCTCAAGGACTATTCGGATAAAAAGAGAGGAGTCAAATGTCTGATCCTGACGTGACGCCTGAAGTTGCTGCCGATGCGCCAGTGGTAGACGCTCAGACTACACAGCCTGATGCTAGTACCACTACCGCACCGACTACAATTCCAGCAGTGCCACATGTTAATGAACTAACCTGGCAATCCGAACTCGACAAACTTGACGTTAAGGACCTACGCAGGCACCCCAAAATAGCAGGCATAATAGGGTCAGAAGCAGAGCGCCTGTTTGCGCAGCGCAGCCGTTCCACAGAAGAAGCCCGTCAGCGAGAGCAGAGGGAAGCCACCGAGGCAGAACTGCTAAAGTTTTCCGAGGAAAACGCGGATTACATCAAGCAGCACTACCCCAAAGCCTACCAACACCTCACTGACCTGCAACAAGAACGCGCTCGCAGAGAAGTTGATGGCATGCGCTCAAAGACCCGTGATGAACTTGTGACTGCTATTGGTGCTAGTGTTAGAGAAATGCCCGAATGGGCTGTTGCAACTGAGGATGACCAACGTACCCTCATTGACGCCATGGTAGGCAAAACCGATGATCAGGTCCTACCAACCTTTGTCCAGCAGATAGTTAAAATCCTCACCAAGCACAGCGCCAACGCCGAGATCGAGCGGTGGAAAGCCGAGCACTTGGAAGAAGTTCGCAAAGCGATTCGCCAGGAAGAGGCTGCAAAACTAATGCAACAGTCAGAGGCACCTGGCATTGAAAAGCCCCGTATTGCATCAGGCAAAGTCAACGTAGCGGCCATGACCGATGAAGAGTTCCAGCGATGGGATGAACAGCGGCTTGGTAAGAAGTGGTAAATTTGCTCCAGCCTTCTAGTGCTGGAGCTAGGAGAATGAAATGGCAAGCAACCTTCTACTCGCACCGGAAATCCGTCAGAGCTATGACAGGAAGCTTCTCCAGCGCTTCCGCACCAAAACCATCTTCAACAAGTATGGTACTCAGCGTGGTATTAGCAAGGGCCAGGGCGTTAATCTCTCATTCCGCCGCATGGAAATCATCCGCCCTGTTGCTGTAGCATCTTCCACGTGGCCTTCTGATGCAACCTACACTCAAGCTGTTGGCGCAGTCCTAACAGAAGGTACCTTCTACACCCCAGCAGTAATCGCTTCCTGGGCAGAGGTCACTGCCACTGTAAGGCAGTATGGCATCGCCGCGTACATCTCTGACCTCGACATCGAACAGGCTCTTGATCCTCAGATCAGTGAGTACGTTGATAACCTCTCTGAAGCCATGACTGAACTGCTGGATTTGGTAACCCGTGATGTCTTGCTTTCTGCCACCAACCTACAATATGCTAATGGTAGAGCCTCCGCCAGCGCCATTGTCTCTGGAGACTTCCTCAACCTTCTCGAACTCCGCAAGTCCAAGCGCACTTTGCTCAGGGCCAACGCCGAGCCTGTTGAAGATGGCAAGTTTGTTGTTCTTGTTCATCCCGATTCCGCATTCGATCTTGAAGGTGACACCAACATCACCACACCTCTCCAGCAGCCCGGTCCCAAGCAGTCTCAACTCTACGACACCGTGCTCAAGGACCTGCCACTAGGCTTCCGCCTCTACGAATCCAGCATTGTTCCCATCAGCAGAGCCTCTGGTTATGGAGACGTGTACAACACTTGGGTGTTGGCTAAAGAGGCATACGGCACAGTCAAGCTCGACGCCATGCCTGCCAAGATCATAGTCCATCTACCAGGCTCTAGCGGTGTCTCTGATCCTCTCGACCAAGTCGCCACCGTTGGCTTCAAGTGCAACTTTGCCTCGGTTCGACTCAACGAGAACAACATGGTGCTAATCAAGCACCAAACCTCTGCATTCACCGGAACCCGAGCAGGCTTGTAAGAGGACTGCGTTGTAGAAGGGAGGTATGTAAATGGCAAACGAAGGACGCTATCTCAACAAGCGTTTCGCTCTGGGCGACGGTCTGCAAGGCTCTCACCCATCTGCCGCTATCGTCGAAGAAGGCGGTGTGTGGAGTCTTGTTGGAGGTGTTGACATTGGAGGTGTCGGTACCAAAGCCACCCGCCTCACATCTGTGCTCGCCAGCATTGACTTTGCTCAGATTGAACCCTCCGGTAGCACTGGCGCCAAAACCGTCAATGTTACCCTAACAGGAGTTGCTCCCGGCGACCAATGCTGGGCTTCTCCAGTTCAATCAGTGCCTGACAACATAGTCTGGGCTGCTGCCTGTTACTCCGCCGGAGTTGTCAACGTTCGAGCAATCCACACAGGTTCCGGCGCCATTGACCTTGCAGCCACCAACTGGCGGGTTTCCGCAATGAGGTTTGGCTAGACTACTGTTAGTCTGCTGCTAACAGTATGCTGGCTTAACCATATTCAGGAGGGTGGTGGACTGCTCCATCCACCACTCTCCATCTTAGAGAGGTATCAAATGAGCGATGATGTGTTAGAGATTACCCCCGAACCTACAACTGGGCTGGACGAAGAAACCAAGGCACTGGAAGAAGCCGCTGCTTTGATGGCCAAAGCCGCTTCCGACCGTGCCAACCGCAAGCAACTACTCAGTGGTGTGGAAGCTGCCTTAAGCAAAGTCCGCATGATCGACTTCCCTGATCTCATCGACAGCCCTATTGTGCAGAGCTTCATCTCCGCAATGGGCTACGGTGACCTACAACCCGGACAAACCCGTAACCGCGGCACCCTAGCAGAGATACATAGAGACTGGACTTGGAAAGACCTGCAAAAAATGGTAACAGAAGGCACAATGCCGCTACGCAGATTTACTCCAAACGAATCCTTGACTCTCATTTGGCAAGGGCTAGAGCTTAGAGTTATCGAAGATACTGAATGTGAGGTGCCCGCATGCTTCCATGACATCTACCTTGACCGTCAGAAAGCCAAGCGCAATGCTGTCACTAACGAACACTATCTATTGGGTATCAGCGATGTACCACCTCCAGACATGTACCACAGCGCGTCGTCTGCCAAAGTTCGCGCTTGGGCTACCCAAATGCGCCGCTTTGGTCGCAACGGTGGAACCATCATGACCGGTGTCTTGCAGGATTGGAGCCCCGCAGCAGACCAAAAAGAAGGAGTAAAATAAGTGGTCAAGCAGATCAACAACCCAGCCGGGCCTCTACCCAAAGCCGATGTTGCCGTGGCTATTCTAGCCAAAGACTCCGCTCGCACCATAGCAGCGTGTCTTGACAGCGTCGTGCCTTTTGTCAAAGAGGTACTGGTCTGTGTTGATTCTCGCAGTAAGGACAAAACACCAACCATTGCCAAAAAGCACGGTGCTAGGGTCATTGCTGATTTTAGAGTTAGTGACTACCATGAATGCCCGAACCACGGCAAAATCCTAGCGCAAAACTTTGCCGAAGCCCGCAACCACAGCTTTGCATTACTATGTGATGACACTGAGTGGTTGATGTGGATCGACTCCGACGATGTGTTGATAGGCGGTGACAAGCTCAAAGGCTTTCTTGATAGCCTCCCGCAGCAAGTCGCCGGTGTCTGGTTAGACTACCACTACAGCAGAACCCCAACAGGCATCACTGCCACGCTATTCCAAAGAGAACGTATTTTGCGCCGCAGTGTAGGGTGGCACTGGGAACACCGCGTTCATGAGATTGCTGCTCCTAACAATCAACCGGCAGAACATCTGCAATGGACCAGCATTAAAGACATCAATGTGGTACACCAGCACCTAGGCCACGATACCGCCGGTTCCGCTCACCGCAACATCCTATTGTTAGAGATTGACTTGGAGGAAAACCCCGAAGATTCCCGAGCACTGTTCTACCTCGGCAACCAATACTTTGCTTTAGAGAAGTGGGATGCCGCCGCGCACTACTATTCCCAATCTGTGAAAACCACTAACCCGTACCAAGCATGGCAAACCTGGATCTACCTCAGCATGGCGTTAGAAAAGCTGCAAGACTTTGAGGGCTCACTCAAAGCCGCATACAGAGCCGTTGATGTGGTGCCCTATCATCCTGAGCCTTACTTGCGATTAGCCTCTATGGCTATGTACGCCCGCGATGTTCAACGTTGTGAATTCTGGACCCGCTTGGCAGAGCAAATGCACGAAGCGCCGTTTTTTGCCTTTAAGAATCCCCTCGATGTGCCTTATAATTCCAAACTGACATTGTCACAAGCATATGCCAATGATGGTCAGATCAGCAAAGCACGCCGTGAATTAGCAAAAGCCATAGCAGTAATGCCTTTGCCTGACATTGTAAAGGGTCACAATGAGCTAGCCAAGCTAGAGCAGGAGACACAAGATGCCGAATCTTTCCTCAGAGTGCTTTCAATGTCTGGAGAGTCTAGCCCCAGAGTTCCCAACCAACTGTGGAAGTTCGGCAGAGTGCGAGATGTTGTGGTACCAAATATCCTCTCTAATCGACCAAGCACTCAACCTCGCATCATCTTTTGGTGCGGTCGCTCCCTTGAGCACTGGTCCCCAAGAAGCATTAACACTGGAGGTATTGGCGGCAGCGAAACGGCGGTTATCGAGATAGCTGCTAGGTTTGCCCGTGACGGTTGGCGTGTTGATGTCTATAATGAGCCTGACTATCTAGAGGGTGAGTATGAGCAAGTCGGATATTGGGGCCTCAACAGACTACAAGCAAATGAGTCTGCCGATGTCTTGGTTGGCTGGCGCAACCCTGAAGCATACAACCTTCCGAATCAACGCAAGGTGTCCCTATTGTGGATGCATGACCTCAACCGAGGTCCAAGCGGAGACGATCACTACCAAAGATGGGATCAGGTACTTGGCGTCTCCCGATGGCATGCTGATTACCTGCAACAGGTGTACCAACTCGACCGAGTTGATTTTGTCCCCAACGGAATCGACTTAGCCAGGTTCTCTGCTGATGTAAAGCGTGTTCCGTTTCGTTGTGTTTATGCCTCTAGTCCTGACCGTGGCTTAGCAAGACTACTCCGCATGTGGCCTGCTATAGCTGCCGAAGAGAACATGGCAGAACTGCATATAGCCTATGGCTGGGATACAATAGATCAGAGCATCGCCGCGGGATTCGACCCCAAAGGCACACTGCAATTGCTCAAGGCGGAGATTGTAGAGTTGATTGGCAGAGACCCCAGAATAATTTGGCGAGGTCGTCTACCGCAAGATGAACTTGCAAAGCTCTACCAAGAATCCTACTGTTGGCTGTACCCGACAAGCTTCTTGGAAGTCTCCTGCATCTCTGCAATGGAGGCAATGGCCGCTGGATGTGTTCCTGTTGTGTCTACTGCCGGCGCTCTACCTGAGACTATCAATGATAGTGGACTACTAGTAACAGGCAACACTTACACCTATGCCTGGCAAGAATTCTACATTCACTGTGCTAAGGCGGCACTGAGAGCGCCTGATGTTAGGAAGCCCCTTGCTATGAAGGCACAACAACGAGCACAGTCATTAACCTGGGATACTGCTTATGAGAAGTGGAAAGATGTGGTTACAGCAATGCTTGAAGTATCTAAGGAGCAGATACCAGCATGAAGTTTTTATTCGACGCCCGCCAAGAAACCATGTACCCTCTAGCCAAAGAAGGCTTCAGTGGAGGCTCTCAGACCTATATCCGTGCCATCACTGAACGCCTCGCTGCTCGTGGCCACAAAGTTCATATCATAGCGCCAGACCTAGAGATAGACGAGCAACGCGGTGATAACCTCTACTACTGGCCTTCTGCTTACTTTCCACACGATGCAGATGTCGCCGTGATGCAGATGCATGCTAGGCCTGATCCTGAATACCAAGCCCCTATTGCTGTCCTCATGACTTCGTGTGTTGATCCGTGGTTGGGGCCCAATCATGAGTTTGCCAAAAGCTTCGACTGCATTCCTGTATTCTCCGAAAAGCATAAGGAACTGCTTTGCAAGATGCGGCCGGTTAGTGCGGAGAAGTGCTATGTCACAGGGCTAGGGGTTGATCCTTTTGACTACTCCGTCTACAGTTATGCTGATGGTGAAAAGCAAATAGAACATATCTCCACCAGAGAATGGCTTGACCATTTCAAGATTCCCGGCAGGATGTTCTACGCCAATGACCCTGCTCGTGGACTCTTCTATGTCTTGGATATCTTTGATGTAGTCAAGAAGCATGTTCCCGAAGCCACCCTCCACGTCGCCTACGACTTCGACACCCAACTTTCATGGCGCCGCTGGGAGCACTCTCACATGGCCCAGATGTTACTCGAATGTGGTGTTAGACTAGCCACCACACCCGGCATTGTCAACCTCGGCGCACTGACACGCAATCAGGTTATCAGTGAAGAACTGGAAGCGCAAGTACACTGCATGCCCAGCAACCCACCTGGCATCGGCACCCAAACGCACGGCATCACCCAGATGGAATGCGCCGCCGCAGGCTGTGCTCTAGTCCTTTCAGACATTGAAGCATTCCCGGAAGTCTTTGGCAATGCTGCTATCGTACTACCAGTTATAGGACAATACCTACCGGCGACTGAGAAAAGAGTCATGGCAGAGGATTACGCTGCGGTGGTGGTGGAACTGATGACTGATCCAGAGCGTTGGCAGCAAGCCTCTCAGAGTGCCCGCGCATTGGCAGAACAGAATACTTGGGATCGTGTGGTAGACAACTGGGAATCCATGTTGTTAGATGTATCGTCAAAGCTGGAGCAAAGCAATGTCTAATGATAATAGCAATTGGGAAATAGTCGCCAACTACGACTACCGCTTCCTTGGCATGCTTGCCCAAGCCAAGCACAATGGAGAACAATCACCACCCTTCATGCTGCGTCTAGCCCCCATCATAGCCCAGCTCAAACCCCACGAGATAGCGGCGTGCTTGGATGAGGCTAATGGTATCATACCGTCTGACTTAGAGGGCAACATAGAGGCTGCTCGTATGAGGGTCTTGGAACAGACTGATTGGAAAAACAAGGTAGTCTTAGACATCGGCGGCTATGATGGCTTCGCCGCCAAGATTGCTGTTGATGGTGGTGCTAGTAGGGCGGTGTGCTTGGATAACCATCAGTATGAACATTACGGTTGGGAGGATAAGAAGAAGGAAGGGGTAGAGTACATACAGGGTGACTTCATGTCATTCTTCAACATTCCTGATATGGTTGCATATAATATGGTTGATATCATCATCAACTATAATGTTCTTTACCACGTTAAAAATCCTTGGGCATTTCTTGACCGTTGTCGTGAAGTCATTAAGTCAGATGGCGAAATGCTCCTCTGCACCCTATTCCGCTACCACAACGAACCCTGGGTCTACCTGTATGAGCCGCGCGAATGTAACCCTTCTGACGATACTGTCTATTGGGGGTTCTCACTCAAAGCTCTGGAGCGCATACTCAAAGCCACCGGCTGGGACTACACCCTAGAAGGCTGGGCCGCTGATCGTGTAGTGTACAGATGCAAGCCTACGCCGGGCTTTACCCGCACACACGAGGATACATGATGTTGTACCAAGAGATCACCCAATGCCGATCCTGCAACTCTACCCGCTTGGAAAGCGTCTTGGACCTCGGTAACCTCTTCATCTCCGATTTCATCTTGCCCGGTGCTCAGGAAGACAAGGCTCCATTAGAGTTACTCTGCTGCCAAGACTGTTCGTTGGTGCAACTACGCCACACTGTCAACCGCGACAGGCTCTACCGTGATTACTATTACAGGTCAAGCACCAACGAAAGCATGGTTGCAGCATTGCAAGATGTGGTGGAGGACGCTTGGAAAAGAGTCCATATTGAAACTCATGATGCAGTGATTGATATCGGCGCCAATGACGGAACCTTGCTGGACAACTACCCACGAAAAGTATTTACCTGTGGATTTGAGCCGTCAGCATTATCTAGTGTAGCCTTAGACAAAGGACACTTTGTAATGCCCGTTTATTTTCCACCTCCCAACAACCTACCAGTTTGTCCGGGAAAAGCCAAAATCATTACCTCTATAGCCTGCTTCTATGACATCGACGACCCTAACTCTTTTGTCGCCGCTATCAAAGACTGGCTGCACAAAGACGGAATTTGGGTCTGCCAATTCCAAGACTTCGACTCCATGATCGCAGCGACTGCCTTCGACAATATCTGCCATGAACATCTAACATATTGGACTACCCGCTCATTCCGACATCTGCTAGCACGGCACGGCTTGCATGTTATAGACCAGAGCCACAATCACACCAACGGCGGCTCCACCCGCTACATCATCACTCACGGCGCCGATCTCTGTAACTCAGTGCCTGCTATCACTGCAACTGAGTCAGCGCACAGATTGAGCGTATTTGCGCACAATGTAGAGCGCCTGAAGCACGAAACGCTTGGCGTATTAGAATGTCTGCGACAGAACAACAAAACTGTGCTCGGCGTCGCAGCAAGCACCAAAGCCAACACTCTGCTCCAATACTACGGTGTAGACACCACATTGCTGCCTGCTATAGTAGACCGCAACCCTGACAAGCACGGTCGCATAACAGTTGGTACTCATATCCCTATTGTTAGTGAATCAGAGATAGAACAACTATCACCAGACTACCTATTCGCCTTAGCCTGGCATTTCTTCCCATCCTTCCAACAACGCTACTCTTCATATCAGGGTCAGTGGATTATCCCACTACCCACACTGCGTTTCGGAGGCATAACATGCCAACCTATAACCGGCGAACTCTCCGCCAGCATCTAAGCCAAGAATGGCTGCATGATATAGTCATAGGCACCACATCAGGCTCTTGGGGCACCCAAGCTGGCAGCTACAACATCATAGACTCCTCACAAGCTGACCCTACTGCTAGCGGCGAGCAGCTCTACCAACGCCACTGGCTGCGTCTGCTTGGCTCAGCAGGCCTTATCCAAGACCTCCGTATCGGTAGCTACAACACAGGCAGCGGGGCATATCTAGGCGCCCAAACATTAGCAACCACTGTATTCTCTGGCATGCCGTTTGAGGTCCATGCTAAACTATCACCAGCAGACAAAGACATTGCTATTACACGTACCATAGAAGGCATCGGCGCCCTGCAACAGGAAATCCCTATCTGGGCCATCGCCAACGGCCATGACTACAGCTTGGGTCCTGAGATCCTAGATGTAATAGATGCTTATTACCTCTCAGACCCAACCGACTCTCTGAACATTGGTCGCCACCAACTACAACACTTCACCCTGCGAAAAACCGCCACCGGCCAATGTCTCTCTATCATCCCATCCCTAATAGCCAGCTACCAGTTAGTCTTATCCGCCATCACCACCATCTCTCTTGGCGCCGGTGACCTTGCAACAGTTAACCTCCCATCAGAGTCCTTAGTCCTAGCCGGCGCCGCTGCTCGCTGCTACTGGATGTTAGAGCAAAACGCAGGCCAAAACACTAAGCAATACCAAGAACGTAGACTATCCGCAGCCCGCCAATACAATGCCCTCGCCGCTAGATTCCAGCCCATAGCAACAACCCGTAAAATCCAGCTCGAAGAGTGGTGGTAGACAGCATCTATCAGGAGGCATTAACATGCCAGTACAAAGAAGATTTGATTTTCAACTAGCCGGCAAGGGCTTCATGCTATCCCGCAATGCGTCTACTGGCAGGGCATGGCAGCGCACTGGTAGCCCCGACACACCCTCCCAACGCAGTACAGAAGCCGCCAAATATGGTGCATTACCAGATGTCATCGACCACCCCGAAGTATTCAATGACTGGTCTGGTGGCTTCGGTCATGCATACCGCCAAGTCGGTGCTAATACATATCATTGGGGTGAAAATTTCGATGCTCGTTTCCCCAAACAACTAGTTCATTGCCAGTTACCAACAGTGGTAACATCCCAAACAGCCTCTGTCTGCCGTGACATCCAACGCTTTTCTCTAGTACCACCACTTGTTAATGCTAGCCAATGGCAGCAAGACAAGCGCATTGCCGGGGTCATCGCTCGAGGCGGTTTCGGCTATGCCATTATCTGTCCTGATACTACCGGCAGCCCTGCATCCCCCGCTGATGCTCAGGTCAGTGTTGCGCTCAGAGAACTAACCGGCAAGCCTGTCACCGTGTATAGTGGTATTCTTTGGCCTCGCCTAGACAGCAGTGGTAACCCCAACCTACGCCTCATAGGCAGAGATGGTGGCCCCGCCGATACCTGGACTCTCCCCTACATCAGTGCCATTACAGAAAGCGACCGCACATGGTTCTCAATTGGTGGCTCGGGCAACCTGCGACCCGCTGTTCGCAGTGCCACCGGTGATCCTGTTGCTACTGCTAACCTCACCGCAACACTGCTGATTGGTGGCCCTAACTGGCCAATCAATGACATGTCCGTAGTTAACAAGCAATTGTTTATTGGTCTCGGCAATGGCCTCTACGTGGGTGATCAAGGTGGCAGCTTCACCAACATCTTCCCTCAGTTAGAGCAAGCAGGCAACCCTGACAACTTCCGTGACTTGTTGCCCTATGCCAACGGTATCTTGGCCCAGACAGTACAGGGCCTCTTCTACTACAGAGCCATGAATGACCTAGCAATGATAACCGAAGTGCCTATATCAGGCGGGCGCTCTCCAGTACAAGGCTATGTCAGAGCACTCGGCAACTGCGGTCCATGGGTCTACGCCGCTCGCTGGACAGGCTCTGCCACTTATCTACTTGCCAGCAATGATGTGCTTGCTAACATTCCCCACTGGCACACTCTACAAAAGTTTGCAGGCAATGCGGTTGGCCGCATGCTAGTAGATGGCATTACTACCCCATCCGGTGCTCCTACCCTAACCATCCCTCCCCGCATGTACATTGCTTGTGATTTGGATCACGCAGCATCAGCACCCCTCTATGCTTGGCGAATGCCAGTCAATGACGATAACCCTCTACTTCCACAACCAGTCTGGTCTCCCAACTACATTGCTAGTGCCCGCATGGACCTTGGAGCAGTTGACTGGAATGCTCCAGGCACCCCAAAAATCTTCCGCTCTTGCGAAGTTTGGGCTGATAATCTCTACTCAGGTACCCGCTACGCTGACATCTATTATGATGTGGATCAATCAGGCAGTTTTTCATTATTAGGCAGGGCACAGTTATCACCCAAAACTACCATATACTTCCCGAGCGGTGAGGGCAGCTTTACTACAGGTCAGAGTATAGAACTATCACTGCGCTCCACTACTCTATCCCCTGCCTACTCACCAGTCTACCGAGCATTAGTGTTGAGAGGAGCACTACAACCACGCAGCGTTGACCTTATCACCGCTGTTGTAAGAATCGCTGATGGTATACCAGATCGACAAGGCTCCACCATGCGCAGCGCCGCTACCATGATCCAAGAACTCCGAGACTTTGGGAACCCTGATGCTCAGGGTCTACAAGCCCACCAACTAATAGACCTCTCAGGTGCAACGCAATGGGTCAAAGTGCTTGGTAGAATCGACGAACAGGAAGTCTACCAAACCGGCAAAGACGAGCCTGAAATCGCCGCAACAGTTCGTATGGCTGTGCTGACCTATAGCTAGGAGCGATTATGACTAAAAATGATGCAATTGAGGAGACATGCACCATGAGCGATCCCTGCGCCAGATTACAGGTCACTGAAACCAAGATTGAAAATTTGGAGGAATGGCAACGAACACAAAACGGAACCCTAAAAGACATTAACCGTAACCTTGCGGATGTTAACCGTATCCTCGAAGATCGCATCGACGCTTTACGCAATTGGGTAATGGGTGCTTTGCTAGCGGCATTGATCTCAATCGGCGCCGCACTCATCAACGTTCTGTCAAATAAATAGGAGGAATCAACCATGACATTCCCATCCGGTCTCGGCTCCATCCTCGCAATCCTAGTCCTAGTAGCAGTCCTAGTTCTACTGCTAACCAACGCCATCCCTCTCATGATCGGCCTACTGATCGGTGCCTTGGCATTGGCAAGATTAACGTAAAGACTATAGGGAGGAAACAATGGACTGGAACGATTACTATGGACTAGCCTCAGTACCCGTTATCATTGGTGTAGTAGGAGTCTTTCGTGGTTTGCTAAAAATGCCAGCGGAGTGGGCGCCTCTCTTAGCAGTGATCTGCGGTGTAGGCTGGAATCTGCTAGTATCTCCTCTTCTCCACTCCGATCTCTACCCATCTGCCTTGTTAGGAGTTATTGCCGGGCTTGCCGCCGCCGGACTATTTGATGTGGTAAAGAAGGGCATCACTACTTTTAGAGGATAGACAATGCTCAGAGGTCTACTGCTCGACAACCTAGACCAACCAGCCAACAGCTCATACCACAAACTCAAACTCATGAATGCTGGCTGCGTAGGTACACTCTGGACCGCCGGCACCCACCACAAACGCAATGTCTACGAAGCCTGCGAGGTGATGCTCACCGCACCGCTCTACATGATCCGCATTGGTGGACATCATCAACCTCCATTTGAGTGGATGGCAGATGCCCAAGATGCACTGCGCGAACTGCCCAAGCAAATCATCCTAGAAAATCGCGCCTTGTTAGTGTGTGGCAATGAGCCCAATGTAGAGGGTTACATCAACAAACCACAGGACTACATTGACCTCTACAAATCAGTCTGTAATCTTAGTATACCCATAGCAGCAGCCGCGCCCAGCTTCGGCAAGCCCGATGGTGTCAGTTATCTATCAGCAATGCGGGTAGACTTCGGCAAGAAGTTCCCATTGTTAGTGGCTAACATCTATGCACACAATGTTGTACCTCTACTACCACTCATCAAGTCACATTGCAACAAACTCTACATTGGGGAGATCAACACCCTCGACTGCACCAACCGCGTAGAATTCCTACACGGAGCATTCAATGCCCTCTCATCTGCTGGCGTAATAGCCTCTTTGGTCTTCATCGCCGGAGGCAAGAGCAATGGCGACTGGGACGAAAACTACATCATCAGTACAGATCAAGCAAGGGAGTTAGCTACAATGGAATGGAAACTCAAATTCTCTGAGGTGGTAGGATCAGACATCGCCAAATACGGCACGCCTACCACCGACATCATGTATGATGCTCAGGGTAATGCTTGGCAATACTCGGACAAAGGACTACTGTTTGCCCACAAAGCTGATGGCTGGCATGTATACTGGTTCATCAACAGCCCAAAAGTATAAGCCCCTCTGCTGGTGACAAAGTAGTCATCACAGCGAGGGGCGAGCTAGGCAAGCATTCCTATCTATGGGGCGCCAAAGTTTTTTCACCGCATGGTCCACTAGACTGTAGTGGCTTCACCCAATGGGTCTTTGTCACTGCACTCAACATGGCAATCGGCGCCGGTACCTGGCATCAGCACCAATACTGCAAGCAACATGGTGTTAGAGTCACACAACCACACAAAGCCGGTGACTTGTTGTTCTTCATGGATGAGGGCCCAGAAACCCCATCCCATGTAGGCATAGCCACCGGCTCGGAGACTGTCATAGAAGAGACTGTTAGTTTTGGAGGTAATGTTGTAGAGTCAGAAATGATAGGGCGCTGGGATGCTTATTTTGTGGAGGGATGGAGGATAGTTTAGCTCTTCACATCCTCACCAGTTGCCACGGCGCTCGGGATGGCTGCGAGGACTCCCCGCGCCATGCTCGATGTTGCCGCATCGCCCTCGGTGTAATCTGGCCGTGACTCCAACCAAGCGGCACACTCATCTAGCGCCTGCCTCAGCGCCGCTTCTCTGGCCTCTGCCTGCCGCCGTTGCTGCCGTTCTGAATTGCGGTTCTTCCCTAGCAAGATTAGCCATAACACAGATCGCTCTACCCACTGACGCTCCTTGTCCGTCAAATGAAACCTGCCTGTCTCGCTGGGATTAATGTATTCGCGTAGTGTGGTTATCGCTTTGTCTATTAAGCCATTTGCCCACTCCAACTCTACCGCCAGCCCCTCTATCTGATCGGCCTGCTCACCAACGGTGCGCTTCAACGAGGCAATACACACTCTCAATGCTTCTTCTCTCATATAACACATCTCTACTCCCACCTCTCTACATACTTCACATCTATCGGACACTTGAATGGCCCGACATTTTCTAACCCTAACCCTCTCAATTCTTCCTCCTCTATGTGTCCATCTATAACCAATTCATCATGAACCTGCAATGCTAGATCATAACCCCTCCCAGCACATAACAACATCTGTGCCTTGACAAGCTCCGCCGCTGAACCCTGTATTGAATAGTTCACAGCTTTTCTACGTCTATCACTTTCCCTCTCTACATCCTCCCCCGGCAACCATAACCTCCTCCCCCCAATAGTCGTCACAAACCCATCCGCAATGCCCTGCTCCTGTGTCTCATCAATCCACACAGCCGCTCTCTTAAACAATGTTCTCCACATGACCCCAATCTCATGCGCCCTTCGCATATTATTAAACCCAGCAGTCTCATTGATAGTCTCATCGCTGGCTCCATAAATAGCAGCAAAGTTCACATTCTTGCAGACCTTGCGTGGTATACCCGCAAAATTAGCAAAGTATTGATGCACGTCTAATTCCTTCTCATAGACATGCAACAACTCAGGGTCTTGACTTCTGTATGCTAGTGTCCTCAGTTCCTGCTGCGAGTTATCAAAATCAGTCCATACCCCACTATCAGGCAAAAACATTGTTCGCGGGCCTGGATTATTAACAGGATCAGGGTTACTTGCTTCTGGAGGTATATTCTGCATATTGCGTTGTGTGGAGGATATTCTACCAGTAGCAGCATTCATGTGAAACCGCGTGTAGCCCCGCGCTAGTCCCTTATATGGTTTGATATAAGTACCAAGCATCTTGCTAACTTTTCGATAGTTCAAGACCAAAGCAGCCCATGGATTATCAATCCTCCTAAGCACCTCTTCATCCGTGCTCGCAGAGAATTTCCCATTCCTCCACTCAACCGGCACCCTGCACCCTTTCTGCATCAGCACATACGCTACTTGCTGGGTAGATGCAGGGTTGAAACCCTCAGCCTCCGCCAAACTCAGATAAAAATCAACCTCTGTTTTGAGTCTTTCTTCCAATTCCTCCCTACGTTGCTGGTCTATCTTAATGCCTCTGCGTGACATCTTCATCAACACAGGCACCAACGCCATCTCTCTACTAAAATACTCCTGGTTGATATGCGGATACACACTCTCATATACCAACATCGTAGCCATACAATCATCAAGGCACTTATCCGCCACGACACTATCTTCGAGTTGATCCATTGTCATGCCTTTTGGCAGTATATCCGCAATGCGCTTGATGTTTCTACCGAGGTGGAACGCAATACCAGCAAGATCAACCGGCAACCCTTCCATAACACACATCAGCATAGTGCAGAGGGTATTCTCCGAATCAATCTCGGGGCACAAATCATACAACTGCGGCAAGTCAAACAAAACATTGTGGTATATTTTTGTGATGCCGGGATCACAGAGCATGGTAATGGCGGTGTAGAATTCCTCACTATGCCTAGGCACATACAATGCCTCTGTTGGTGACAACCCAAACCCTACCCCTATAATGCGCCTATCTTTGAGCGATACAGTCTCAATATCAACACTCATCACGCGGGGAGGATTATCTAACAATTTGGTGTAGAGGAAGTCCCGCTGTGCAGGAGCAGTGCCTTTATAAGCAAACAACCCAATGCTAGACATTCATAGCCTCTACCACCGGCTCCTCCACATACATAGTAACAACATCCTCATTAAACTCATCGTAATCCGCCGTGATCCACTCCACTATCCTGATCCCATCCATGCAAGGAATAGCAATCTTGCCGTGCTCGTTGGCACGGATACGCTGATAGATCGACTCAGCCATTCGACCCATCTCTACAATTACCTCTTCACAAAATCTGTTATAATTCTATCCAGCTTTCTCAGCACATCACATTTCCACGACACACCGCCAACATCCCTAACAATCAAATCCCTCAAATGCACCGCTTCGCCGCCAGTCAACTCTACCCTGTAGACTGTTATACCTGCGAGTTCATTAACTGTTGCTTCCACTTTCCGCCCTCTTCCCTATAAGCGTAATGTTAATGCAATGTTTTAGTGGTTTATTGGCATGGGTAAATCACCAGCCAAATGACAACAACTACATAGCCACATTGGTACACCATTCCTATTATACAACTTGACATTATAATCACCAGGACATTGCCCGGGCAGATGTCTCATAGCCTTGTATTCATCCACAGAATACCATGCCATATTGGTAGCTTTTCCTTCCTCCGGACACTCACAACGGTGCTTTACCGTTACATCATTCATCTTTATTGGATCACTCATAACCTTCCCCTTGCATGTTAGTGCAGTGTTAGTGACTACCTAGTATAACAGCTGCATGTATGCTAACTAACCTCTGGCCTCTTAAAGATACAAATATCCTCATAGTCTATAGTGTCATGTCCCTGCGCCCTAATCCGCTGCTTGAACCCAGTATTACCACACTCCCTCTTCTCCCACGCAAACAGTTCAAACCCTGACCTTATACAAGTCCTCATCACCCAATCACACAATCCTGCCGGCTTGCCCTGTTTCATCTGATCCCTAACCACAGAAGTCATTGTACCACCAGGCCTCAACGATTCATACAGCAGCTTGTAGACCTTCATCATCTCCTGATTATAGAAGAATGACGACATACGACCCAGATTCTTTTGACTTCCACCCAGATAATCCTGCAAACTATCATGTTCCCAATTCGGAAACATGCTCTTGACAAACTCCGTGTTACCCTGTGACTTGAGCATATCAGAGTAGGGCGGACTAAAGATAACATGGTCAAAGAATCCTGTTAGTGGTAGAAAGTCTTGGCAAGGTCCATACAGCAATGTGATTAGTGTTTCGTCAACACCTCTACCAACAAACAAAGCCTTGTTGCGTTGCTGTAGGTGGTGAAAAATCGGCGCATCTTCAATGCAGAAGACTGCTCTTGGTCCTGACTCCATCTCCGTCGCAATCATCAACGACCCTGTTCCTGACATAGGATCAAGCAACTTCTCCCCCGGCTCGGAGACAAACTCTATGATGGCTTGCTCTAAGTAGAGATTCATCTTCGCCGGATGCTTCATAGACTCAGGATCAAAGCACCGCTTACGCCATTCCACATCCCTCGGAAACAACACCCAACCCTGTTCTGTTCTGTCTAATGCGGGTGCAAAGACTTTACTACCAACAGTCATACCATCCTCCCGAAAAACTCTACCAATCTACCATCCAACAAATAGTCCACATAGTCATACACCACAATGAGCACCATCAACAACACCACCACAACATACTCAAAGTGGTACTTGCACCAATCAATCATAGTACGGCCTCCCTACCACTTCAATCAACCTCTTAGCAATGCTCGGCCCGATACCCTCCACCTGTATCAGGTCTGAGTAACCAGCATTAACCACCGCCCAAACAGACCCAAATGCTTCTACCAACGCTTTTGCCCTGACCTCACCAATCTCAATCCCCGACATACCCATCAGCGTCAAGACTCTAGGATCAAAAGCCTTGGTTTGCATTCTCGGCCTGATGTACCTCTTAAGAGTAAGATGCTCTTCCTTCTGACTTGACCTATACCAACTCGCTATTGCCGCGGCGGTGTCCCTGCTGTGTACCGTACGGTAGACACCAACTCCTGCCTTATCGAGTTGCCAGAACCACGACTGGATACGGTGGTAAAGACCAGGTTGTGGACGACGGCGAGTTCCATATGAGTGTTGGTGCCTAAAATACGGCTTGTCCGCTGATCGACAATAAGTGTCCATCCCCCAAGCCGTAGCCTCAGCAACTCCCTCGACTAGCAACACGGTTTCCTCTGCTGCTGGCAACTCACGTCTCAATTGCTCCTCTACATGATCCGGATCAGACAACACTTCCCCCCACTGCTTCCTCTCTACCTGTATGCGGTGCCCATCACATGCAAAGAACAGGTAGTCGGCAAAGCCAGCCTGTACTAGATTTTGACGTTGCACCTCTACTGATTGCTTGAGTAGGTAGAAAATGTCGTCAGGCTCAAAGACATCAACTAGGATCATGTCATCCTCTAAGCAACGCTATATAGTCCCTAAACATTCCCCACTCTGGGCTCTGAAGCTCTACACCAACAGCATCGAGTGAATCTCCGCACAATCTGACTTTACCAAACGGCCTCAGCTTCTTCTCATCACCTTCTCTAACCCAATCAGTTCGCATCCTAACCGCCACATTGATCTCCTTGTCAATGTGACTCCATCCAGCAGGTAGATAGTTACCAGTCGGTACACCTTCTTTCCACTTCCCATCCACCATCATGTCTCTTCGCTCAGCCTCTAAATGTACAATGAGGAACAAGTCTTTGTTTAGTTCCCTAGCTCCATACAGAATTGCCCTCATTCTCCCATTAGGCTCCCCGTACTCTATCTGTAATAGCTTCTCCCTAATACTCCCTTTGTTTTGCTTGACATCCCAATCCTGCTTTTCTTGCAGCACCCCACTCGTACACAAGTTCCACACCTGCGCCCACGAGTCAAACACCACTGCATCACAGAGCGGATCCTCAAGAGCCTCTATATAATCAGTCAACATACTATACCACAACTCATACATACCTATCAACTTCTCCGCAGGCCGCATCTTGCTCTTACCAAGTATCTGCTCGCGGATACCTTGCTGCGGTAGAAAGTATGTTTTGTGGCGAATAGCATTAGCCGCAATCAAGTCTCTGAACCTGACATCTGCCCTGCCTAATCCACCAACATCCATCTCAAAGTATGACAGGTAATGTTGTTGAGTCTTATCCTCTGCAATGGGAATACATCTAGCAAAACTCAATGCTAGTGTGGTTTTACCAACCTTTGGCTCTCCTTCTATTAGCACAATTGTTGACATTATAATTCCTCCAACATCCGACCATCTTTTAATTGTTGTCGATACGAACGTTGGTATTCCGCACGTTTCTCCTTGTTATTTTGTCTGTATCTTTTCTTAGACTCCTTAGTGCATACAGCACACCTTTTATGTACATAGACATTTCCATTCACACTGTCCACGGAAGTGAGTGTGTTTGTGTCATCATATGGATGTCCCTTCGGGCAATGTGTGGCTGTGTGATAATTTCTAGTGGTGTAGTGGTCAGGCTTAGAAAGTGGCTGCAAACATCCCGGTGCAACACAGTTCCTATACTTACATTGATGGTGAACTTCGTAACCATCAGGCACAGGTCCAACAAAGTATTCATAACTCCAAATGTGTGCTCTTACAAGCCGTTGTGCTTCGTTATCCCAGAACACACCGTAACCACTGGATGTACCACCGACCCATAGCCAGTGTTCATCACTAAACTCTACCTTTTTCATAAAGCGATCTATGTTTGGTTTCATGGTACCTGGTCTTGGATTGTCAACTAAGTATGAATAGTTAGTCACCAACATGCTCCTGTTCTACAGATAACTAATCCCCACCGGACAAAACTCCACCACATCACAGTACGCCCTGCACCTGTTCCCATTCCACGTCTCTGCTGGTGTGCATGGTTCCGGCAACACATCACTATGTTTTAATGCCTCCACCAACATCATCGACTTTGCCTTGAAGAACATCTCCACCATGCCATCATCCACCATCGGCACCGGAATCAAATACATGCTATCCTTCACGCCGCGTTTGGTCGCTATCGCCAAACCCCCATCCCTAACCGTGCACTGTACCTGCATTCTATCAACAGACCAATCGTAGATTTCCCTAACCATAACTCTATAACAATTCATCTGCATGGAAACTTCCGCTAGATCAGGCGGCGTTTTGATAGGGTCAAAAACCTGCTTGTAGCCCATATCACGGGCGAGCCTATTACTCCCCCATGTCTTGTAATCTGTTAGTACCAACTCACCGTCATCTCTTTCCAACAGATCAAGAGTCCCCTGCACATAGCCCACATTAAGATGTAATTCTGAAATGGTTCCTGCTAGTAGTCTTTCCCTCGGAGTCCCTTCCTCACCATCATCCAACAACTTATGGTGACTACTCCCTAACAAAGCAAACGCCCTGTCTTTGGGCCGTATCGAATACTCCCTAGTAATCCTCAAATACTCCATCAATGTTCCATTGAGCAACTGCGTGACGTGGGGAACACCATCCCACTCATGACTACTATCTTCTGCGATGACCCTCAGTGTACTGCGAGTCAAACATCTCGATTGCATTCTACATTGTGTTACACATTCTGACTTGTTAATTAGTTCATTATCAGGACACCTAAAGTTAACTAGAGGCATCTTGACTCTCCTTGTTAGTACACTTTACTATTATGTTTACCATAAGTATCTTATGACAACGTGAACATTCCCCTTGACCAACTCCAAAAGAATTGTTAACACGAACTACCATTAATCTCCCACACTCACAATCAACTGTTATCTCACCAAATATTATTTCCGACATTACCAAGCCTCCAAACTTTCCGTCTGCACTAACACTTGCTTATGATCCTCAGTCTCTACCAACCACCTGTTCCCATCACCATATTCTTTTAGCAACAAGACTACTCTTTCCTCATCAGGGAACAAGTCATATCCTTTCCATATCCAGATTGCCGAATCGTAGGGCTTGAACTTGCGCTGGGTTTTGTCCACTTCGGGCATGGAAACCTACCCCCTACTCTATAACTACCAACACACGCAGTCTTATACTGGCACTGTGCACACATAGTATTACCTCTACCACTAACAAGAATCTATGGGACTGTTTGCTTGGTTTAGTATCGAGCAGTGTAGCTACGTCTTGTGCAGACGCAAACCATATTCGGTTTGGAGGGTCTCCTTTCATAATTTTAGATTTTGATTTGAGGTAACAGCCCCATAGGGTGTGCGGGCAGGAGTCGAACCTGCTTGCTTCTCTACTACTGTTATTCCGCATCTTGGTGACAAGCACCGCGGCAGCGGAGAAACCTAACTCCCGATTCCAACCGGCCCCGCACACAACCTCTACCCTATTCTACATTCTTCCTCTTCCTTCCACCTCCCACCTTCCCTATCATCGAGTAATAATCAGAAGGACGTGATGCTTTTACAGTGTCACCACCCTTCCTACCAATCTCGGCATAGAACTCTTCCCCGTACAACTCCTTAACCCTGGCCCCACCAACCTTCCCGATACGTGAGAAGAACTCTGCGCCGTGCTTTTTGGCGACGGCCTTGCCACCCATCTGACCGATCCTAGCATAATACCCAACACTATACTTGGCTTTGACCGCATTGCCACCTTTGCGGCCAGCCTCCCTAACCGTCATTTCTTTAGCGACCACATCATCACTCACTGTACACCTCATTTTTTATCTTTTATCATTGTGGTTCCTGGACTAGACTATGCGTAGTACAAGACTACCAGTAGCTAAATTACAGCCCAACAAGCCCAGGCATTACCGGCTGCCCGACCACTACTCTACTACAGCACACTACTCTACTGCAACGAGGCTAATCCCTCAGCAGTCAATGCATAGATGCCCCCATCATCCTTAGTCACTAGCCCCTTTGCTGTGACTTCTCCAAACCACGTATTACTCAGCAATGTCTGTACCAACGCAGAGTCCTTTTTCACATCATCCAAGCGCAAGGCATCGAGGTTAAACTGTTGCTGTGTTTTCCCATTGAGCAACAACAACAAACGTTTCTCAATCGAAACTGTAGGTACAACAGTACCATTGTTGCCGCCACCACCCTGTGTTACACCCTCAACATCCACAATAACCCAGCACAGTGCAGGTTGTGTGCCTTTTGCCTGGCCCTGAAATGTTGGCTTCATCTCAGCCTTAACATGTAGCCTCTTTTCTATCAGAGAACCAAACTCCTCATTCTCTGCCAAGAACTTCAACCCACTCTCAGAGAAGTGCCCCCAGCGGGTATTGTTGCTGGACTCTGAGAAAGGAATCTCTAGGTCCTTGGTCGGGAACTGATACACCCCCTCTGAGCACTTCACATCTTCCAAATCAGAGAAGTGTAGGACTACCGCTATGCGATCAGTTGGTTGGCCTTGAAACACTATCTGCTTTGTATCAAAGCCATCAAACTTTCCCTTGAACTCTATCACAGGGTCTTGAAATCCACCCTGCTTGAGTCCCCTGAATCTGATCTGTGACCTAAGGTCATCCAATGCGCTCATGTTACCTCTTCTTTCTTATTTTGGTTTGCATGTTGGTGGTTGCTTCTGTTGGCTACTACACATCACCTCTTTCTATGTCTGCTGTAATTCTAACACACGAGCAGACGCTTGTCAAGTATATCAACAAAACTGCTCAAGGTATGCAGCACTGCTGTAAAATTGCTGTATTTCATATTGCTCATAAACCTCATATATGATTCATATTAATCATCATATTCACCTCCTCTATAGTAATATGAATATGATGAACTTCATTATGTCTAGTTATGAGTCTCATATGATACATAATACCAGCGACGTAGTCGCTACGGCGGTGAAAGTTATTAACAATAATTCAACTATTGTTACTATTGTTACTATCACCACCACTAACCACGCGCATTCTGGGGTCAATTGTAGGTATGAGACCATACTTCGGTGCCCTGCTCTCTTTGCCTGTCTCTATAACTAACCCGGAGCGTTTCAGAGCGGTGATTTCGTTGCGGATACTACCTACATCAAATTCCGCCATGCTTTCTGCCAATTGTTCCATTGTCATGTTGGATGTTTTGAGTTCCATCATGATGCGGCCTTTTATCCCAAACCTTTGCATTGAGATGTCGGTGCTGGTTGAGGCTGGTATGAGACTAACGGCTTGTTTGTTGTGGTCAAGTTGTTTGAAGGTTAGTGTGGCGTTGATGTCTGCTAGTAGAGGCCCGAAGTTTGCTTTCTTGTGTCTGAATACTAACCCTACAATACCCGATGAATCTTCTTGCCCGACTCTCTCAACCTGCCAACTACATCTAACATAGTGGCCTTTGTAAGCATTGCCGTATTCGCGTTTCGACGCATAGGGAGAGTCTTGGGTAGAGCGTGATTGGTGATCTATGAGAAGAGAGGTGCCAAAGCTTTCCACAACTGTGAGGAAGTTAATTGTGGATGCTTGGTCCATCGGATTAGACCCTGATGCTCTACCCACAGAATCTATAATCACTAACTGGGGTTTGATAAGAGCCAACCACGCATATATCTCTGTAGCACATACGCAGAGAGGTTCTACCATGCGTTTGTAGTGCAAACCTCGCGGAATGGATTGCAGTGCTCCACCCTTTATAACCTCACCCCATCTGTGTGTTTGGCTATCCGCGTCAAGTTCCCAGTCTAGGTATAGCACTGAACCTTTTGTAACAATCTTTTTGTTTAGGAACAATTTGCCTGTTATCACAGACAATGCTATATGCATAGCGATATAGCTTTTGCCTTGACCGCCGTCGCCAAACAAACTGGTGGGGTAGTTGGTAGGGATGAAATCCTCAATGAGGTATTTTACAGGACCAGGATCAGGGTGATCCGCCAAGTCTTCAGGCAGAGACTTGCTGTTGGCCAATGCAATGGGGATGATTTTGGAGAGGTCAACACTCAAGAGGAACCTCCTAATATAAATAGAGACAGTTGTGGATAGTATAGCAGTGGGCAGACAAGCGAGTTGTTGTTAGAGAGGTTTTATTTAGCTAATCTTTGTGTTGACCTTTCCGCTGCTCTCGACGTTTGATCCAGTTGGCAATAGTAGTGTGAGATACGCCAAGTTTATCTGCCACCTCTCTCAACGACCCTTCTGTTAGCAACTGTTCTATAGGTGTCTCCTGCTCGAACTCAGCCAACTTCATAGCGGGGGTTTTATCTTTTTGTCCTCTTTGTTCTCTTTGCATTGTGTGTTCTCCTTGATTGTCGGGTTAGTGTTGATATGCGGTATAGGGTGTATTCTGCATAGTATTCAGGCTCTGTGCTGGCTAGACATCTACGGCATAGTTGGTGGTCTAATGGCCAGCCTTGAGGGGTGTAATGAGCGCCGCATTCTTGGCAGGTGTTAGTTGCCATCGCGGCGCTCTATGATGGTGGAGTGTGGATTGCCGTGGTGGCAGGGGTGAGGACAATGATCTATGATTGGAGGCCAGAGGATGTCGTTGTGGTCGAGGTGATTAACAGAGATGATGTGCTCGTCGGGCAATTCACACCTCAAGCAATCATAGTCATGTAGCATGGTGATTTCTTTGGTCATAAGCAGGTCAATGGCTTCTTCCACGGTGACGCTGTTAGGATCAATGCCTGCCTCTATGCAGCGCAGGTGTAAGGTACTCATGTGGCTCATGTTAGTCCTCTCCTAGTTAATGCTAATCTCTATACTGGTGGGGTCTTCTCCCATCAACTCATCGGCAATCTCAGCGGCTTTCAGCAACGCGGCTTTGTAGCCCTTCTCAAATGCAAACTCCAGCATGATGATTAGCTCTGGTTGTACGTCGGCATCCTTGAATCGCTGATCTGCACATTCTACGCAGAGGAATGCAGCATTAGGTCGGTGGTATATGCAAGTAGGATTACGACATGTTGCAAACATCGTGTTGTGTTCCTCATTCATGACTTAATTATTCCTTTCTCATATAGTTGCTTGATGAAGGTTAGTTTGTTGGGGTCACAGTGGTATATCTCGGTGAGGACAAACCAGGCTTGTTGCGGGTTGTCGATGTCATAGGTGAGGTTGTTGGTTGTTGATGTGGTCATTGTTAGACCTCCTTGTATATCAGTGGTAGTTGTCCGCTGTGGTGGTATTCCCAATGCCAAACAACATGTTTTTTGTCGGGTTTGATTAAGGCTCTAACAAACAAGGCATAGCGGGTTAGTTGCATGGCATGTCGCATTGTCTCTGCTTGTAGGTAGTCTCTGGCAGACCACGCCACTACAGTGTCCCAGCCGTACTGATGCACGGCGGGTCTACCGCTGCAATGTGAGGTGTAGTTGGAGATGTAGCCTGCATTGTTGGTTGGGCTGCACTTGCAAACACCATCACACTCGCAGTTGTGGTAGAACACCACGATGGAGTACATGGTATACTCTGACAGCCTGCAATGTTTTGGTAGTGATGTTGCTAACAGATCATCACTAACAGTGGAGATGTTGTCTAGGGTGTCTGACATGCTTGCGTCTACGAAGCGTCTATGATGCAAGGGCGCAGTTTCCAGGCCAGTAAACCAACGTGTTTTGGTTCGTGTGTTGCAGGTGTAGGGTGATGGTGTTGCGGTAATCATAGCATCGCTCCTGTTCGCTATTGTTTATTCCTCGTCTAACAAGCTGGTGATAACATAGTCCTCTGGTTTCGGGTTCTCATACCGCCCCGTGTCGCCTGCTATGATGCGGGCAATAATGAGGGCAAAGGGCAGTATGAGGAATAGGGCGATGATGGGTGCATACTCAGGTCCGCCGGGTGATGCTATGATGCGGTCAAGAAGTGTTTGCAGGTGTTCTGTCATGTTCATGCTCCTATTCTACCCTGCGAAGTTTGACCTTGGAGACTTTGATGTAGTGTTCTTCCACATATGCGATGGCCTCAGCATCGTTCTTGAATGCGAAGATACGTGAACCTGAGAAAATGGGTATCTTAGCTAGGCTGTGAACATTGCCATTTCCCCATTCGACACTCCAATCAACACTGCTTTCGTCTAGGGAAACACCATGTAGACCGCTCTTAGATTCCCACCGTGCTATTGTTCTGCTTTGTTCCATGTCACGCTCCTATTTCTGTGAGTGGTTATCACCACTCACTTTCCGCGTACTTTGCCACGTGTTCTTTGATCCATGCAATTGAGTCATCCGGGTACTTGTCGGGCATTAGCCAGAGGTCTTGTGGTTGTGCATTGAGTCTGGCTCTGCATCGTTCTTCATGATGTACATCTGGATCAATGCTGCCTGTTACTCGTGGATTGAGTAGTCGGCAGGCGTGTAGGCCTAGACTACGAGTCACCGCTGGATTAGCCAGTGAAGTCATTAACTCGGCAATGACTAGAGGTTCTGTGGTTATGTCCCAGGAGATAATTGCGCCTTCTATTGTTCTGCTACCCAGATCGACAAATGGCGAGATGATAACGGGGCGCTTTGGTATCATGGCTAGTGCAAACGCTGCAATGCAGACACCGCGTTCTATGATTTGTTGATCAGTAATCCAGCCCATTACACTAACCCCGACCCATACCCTCAACGGAGTCTGATCAGAATGTATGTATTCGCGGGTAAACATGTGCTCAGGATCACCTGCTAGGTAGGCTGGTACGTCAGGGAAGAATCCTGCCACATTATGTGTCCAGACTTGTTGCTGGACCTCTATAGATTCCCCGAATTTGTTCAGCAATGCGCGGGCTGCATCTACATGATTTTCATTGGGTCTTTGCAGCAATTCCAAGCCTGTGTTGACGGCGCCGTATGTCTTGTTGTCTTGTTCTATGACCCAACGGCGGTATGCTAGGGTGTTCTCGAAGTGCTTGTGTAGTTTAGGCATTGTGACACCACCTCTCGGCAGCTTGTCCTATTGTTGACCAGGCGCTGTGTTGGCGGTAGCGACCAAAGATTGCTTCTATGACTTCTTGCCTGGAGCAACCACCTGCTAGCAATTGACCGCCTTTGATGCTTGCTCGCGGTGACACTACCAACTGAGCACCTAGCTCGAATACCTTCTTTCGTACACTCTGCACTACTGTGGTCCATGCATCATCTAGCGCGATGGAGCGTTCGAGGTCTTCGTCATAGGGCCATGTGACAGTCACAAAGCGATCTAGGAATGCGGCGTCGAGTCGTGCCCTGCCGACATAGTTAGCATCGCCGCCGAACCCGTATGTGTTAGCGGCACAGATAACATAGCAGTTTGGGTGGCGTTCGATGATGCCGTCAGGGAAGCTCGCCCACCCATTAGCAGTCGCGGCGTTGATTTCTAGTAGTGCGGCAGGACTACTAGCATCGCACTCGTCCAGTAGTATGATGCCACCATGCTGGTAGATGCGACGGAATGAGGTTTCACGGTAGCATCCGGTAGCATCCATGTAACCGCTTAGCTTGTATGGAGTGTCAATTGCGCCGTGGAATTCAAACGGTAGGTTAAGGACTTTTGCAACTTGGTGCGCTGCCGTGGTTTTGCCCGATCCTGCCGGCCCAGTCAACCAAACATTGCGTTCGCCCACATCGAGCGAAGCTGCTAGGCGCAGTAGCTGGGGTAGTTTGTAGTGGAATGTTCCTGTTATGGTCTTGCTAGTGTCTTGTTGCTTGATGATGATCTCGGCGACTTTTTGTGGTCTGTTCTCAAGGTCTGTTAGTTTGCGTGCTAGGTCTGCTAGCCTGGTTTGTAATTGCTGGTTCTCTATTTTGGTGTCTGCGGTTTGCGATGATAGGTGAGTGACACTGCGCGAGAATTGTTCCAGCATGGTGCTAACAGTTTGCAGTGTGGTGTTGATTGCATCTATGCTAGGTGTTTGATTTGTTGGAGTAGTAACAGGAGCATCGGTGCTGGGTTTGGTTGTGGTTAGTCCATTGTTGCTAGTGTTGCTAGTGTTGCTAGTGTGCTGGGTAGTAATAACATTGAACCTAGCATCGACTTTCCCGCTGTTGACCACTATGGCAGGGGCACATGACTCATGATACGGCATTCTCTGCTCTCTGTCATATTCGATCCATGTCTCTGCCGGAATGTGCCCACCACACGCGGTGCACCTAGAGGCAAACTTGTTTCGCATTTTCATTGTTTGTGTGCTCCTGTTTTGCTTGTTAGTGTCTAAAGTGTTGTAATTTTGACTTGCTTGAATTATAACAGAGCGGCAAACAACTGTCAACATATTTTACACTACATTTTGACGAATTTCTAAAACTCGTCAAGGTTGTTGTTGGTCCTCACATCACTACTTGACTTTTCAGTTTCTATGCTGTACAATGCTGGTGTGGAGTTATTGCTGTTGTCGGTGTTACGCTCCTGTTGCACTGCCTTTGCAATACTCCACAACTTTACAATACTTTACAATTCTACCTTACACGAGGTGCATTATCAACATTTGGTTTGACACTTTGCATGCTAGTGTGGTATGTGCCGATCCTATGTGCGGTGGTGACATCCACGCAGGGACATACGCTGCCTTTAGTCATAGTCATGGTGATGTTATCACTTGGCATATAGACTGTTTAGTGGCATACTCAAAACGCAGTTTGACACCTCCACAACACCAACAGTTAACCCGCGAGCAGCGCCAACGTAGAATCAAACTGTTGAGACAATACGGCGCCAATAAGCAACGGATAGAATCATACAAGCGTAGGCTGCCGAATGTGGTGTTAGAGTTGCGTATCGCGCGGTTGCGGCTATTGCAGCAATTGGTGAAGATTAGAATTGCTGAGGTTGGAGGCGTGCCTAAGCGGTGGGTGTTAGATGCTAGTGATTGTGGGGTTGATGATAATGTGTTAGCATCGTAACTTGCACTAGCTGTAACCACAAAAGAGCCCCCCGCATGCAACGGGGGGCTTTCTCATGGCTGCTAGCAATCAAGCGTCAATGTATATTTGCAGGTGTTTGCGGTAATCTTTAAGCTCCTGCAAGATGTATCGCCGTGCGTTGTCTGATGGTGCATCATGTGCAATAGCGCCATAGCATAGCATCACCTTGACCTGCATAGCATCGATTTTCAACGCATTGTGACATTGTTCTATCAGACCGACTTTTCTCAAGCGTGCTTCCATGATCCGCTTGCACACTGCCCGGTATTTGCTTTGGTAGTGCTCCGCTGTATCATCACATTTGATGCTAGACATACGCCTGTCACATTCCACACTATCCTCATACTGCTCCTGCTCAGACGTGTGAGCAGTGTACCAGGATAGAAGGGTCACGGTACGCTTAGCAACATAATTCAACTCGCCGCGTTTTGTCTGTGTCTCTGTCCACTCTGCCATGTCACGCTCCTGTTAGTTTATTCGTGCTTGCATTATAGCACGTTGGTTGCACGTTGTCAACATATTTTACACTTTTTGAGAGGCGAGCGAATTTCTCCGCTCACCTCTTTGCTTGCTAGATGCTAATCTAGCATTAGGTTTGCCAGCACCTTGCTTATCGCTCTCATAGCAGCTATTAGTGCTCTGCTCACAGGTTCCGTGTTGTCACGCTCGTAGTCTGCATATTCGTCCTCTTCGACGGCGGCAGCTACAGCCAACACAGTATGACACTCTGCGAGCATGTCTAGGTAGTCTTGTTGCTCCTGGCTCCGCATTCTGCTCATTCTGCTCATACCACGCTCCTGTTTTTCTCTGCGCTAAAACTCACCAGGCCAATTGTTGCGGGAATATTCCCATAACACTCTGCCTGCCAATTCACCTTCGCTGCAAATTGCATGCGCCAGATTAGTGATGTCCTCACCGTCAAGTTTCTCCAGCGCAGCGGCAATCAGTTGCAGAAAGTGATGTTTGCATGTGCCGTGTACTAGGCAGTCTTCATGTCCTCCATCATAGCAGTTTGTTAGCTGTCCTAGTGCCGATGTGTCTCTGGTCATGTTCATGCTCCTTTTGATCTGTCTCTTCAGCGCCAGGCGATCAACCCTAGCGGACTGCCTGTATTGCTACAGGCAGTTTCGACTTTTGCTAGCGACTGTTAGTAACCAGACACGCCGCGGGAATGCAGTCTAGCGATCTTGACATTCCACTCAATGGCGCACTTTGCCTTGGCCGCATCACCATGATACGTCCCGCGCTCTT
>JAEHJW020008880.1_pt1 | contig 44348 bp, 72 predicted proteins | sample 9271431 | NCBI WGS metagenome assembly JAEHJW02
TTCCGATCTAACTTGTTAAACGCCCATCCGTTGTTGTGACAAACATCGCATAGCACATTTAGGGCCTGTACCACCTCCGAGGGTTTGCCCGCTGAGATGGCCATTTCCAGTTTAGCGGCGGCCATGGCAATCCCCTTCCAAGCCTTCCCACCGAATCCGTGCCCATTCCACCTTGAAGGATCACCAAATAGACTGATTAGCTCGGCCCACTCCCGCCCACTGTGCGGCAGCAGGCCCTCTTCCCAACACTCGGACCGGGAGGGTTTGGATTCGCTCTCTTCATCCTCATCCCCACTGTCATAGGGATTCTTGGCGTATCGCGCCTCCGCCAAACAGGCGGCGAGTGCTGCACGCAACCCGGCCCCTACGGCGCACCCTAGAGCATAGTCCGCCCTTCCCGCCCAAACTCCCGCATTCCTCGCGCCGCACACCAAGGCTAGCGCCGCCCACTTTAGACGATCCTGAACCGTCCCCCTTTTCGGATTCCCTAGCTCAGCCCATGCATGAGCCACGCCTGCGCGAATCCGCTTAATCGAGGGATGCGGAACCTTCCCGCTCGCCTTGACGGTATCGCCCACCTTGACCGCGCGCGAGCATACGACGGGGATTCCTGCCGCTATGGCATGTACCGCATAATGGGACGCTAGGTCCGCTCCCGCGTGCGCCACCACCAACCCATCTTCCCCCGCGCATCCCTTGATTGTAGATTCCCACTCCAATAAATCCCCTTGCGCCTTCAGGACGCGCTTAACCTTGGTAGTACGGGGAACATAGTCGGGGGATTCGGGAAGCTGCACCCCATCCCGCAATTGCACCAATCGGGGCGAGCGATTATCCATCGCGTCGTACACCACCTCGATGTAGGCCGCATTGTGGATTTCCGCCGCTTCCAGCAATCCCGCGCTAAATATCGTTTCCTCTTTAGTCACGTAGGGCAGCATCAGGGAAGCGTGGCCCGCCGTTGCACCATCGTTCCCCGCGCCAATCGTCAATCTGCCGGGTGAGAGAATCGCACTAGAATGCGCGCTTATCGGGGTCATTAGGATGATCTCGCCCTGCGGATCGGCAGTCAAGGTTTCCTGCACTACTTGGTACAGTTCCTCGCCGCTGTGCACCACGCGGGATTCCACAAACCCGTGACGCGGGGCCGTGGGACATGGGCGGGCGAATAGACCATCCTCACGTAACATCTGCATTTCGCCCGCGATGGGCTGTCGCTTGCCGCCCTTCTCACAGGTGGCGCTGGCGGCTGGTCCCATCCAAATGGGTTCAGCGGCGCGCGAATCATATTGAACGAGAGCCTTCAAACCCTTGGCCTTCTGCGTCTGGTACTCGGCGGCCGGGGCAGCAGGCGAATCCATCGGCCATCGCTCGGGAGCACAACAATCATGCTCGAAAGCCCATACCAAGATTGCGTGGGCGTCAGCCCTCGACACTCCGGCGGTGTGGTAATGTATGTGGTTTTTCGCCTCGCGCCAAGCAGATGGAATATCTCTGCGAAGGGCCAAGTAGTCAATTGCCATTTGGATTTGGTATATATCGTCTTTGTTAAACACGTAGGCGGGTGGGGGCCAAGTAGAGGGTACCAACCCTCCGTGGGCGTCCATCCACTTAAATATATCCCCGATACTCACACGTTTATACACAGATGGAGTATGAGTTTCGATCAGCTCGTAAGGTCCCTTAAGCCCTGTACTATTCTTATACATCTTGTACGCTTGGGCAAGGACCTCTCTCTCCCCGCTAGTGAATGCGATGGGGTGGCCTTCCCCTTCGACGGGCGGCCATTCCGATGGTATTTCGCCATGATGCGCGGCCACCCATTCGAGTATGTCATTAGCCACTTTTTTGGTGAGAGCAGGTGGGTGCCCGTCCAAATAGTATACTCCGCTCTCATGGGAGTAGAGCCATTTACAATATGCATTTTTGATTCGTAACTGAGCGCCGATGGATAGCTTCATCACTCTCCCCTGTAATGGCCGTAGCGTTGCTCGAAACAGGTACTGAAACGTTTGGGCGGGATACGCTGCGCTCGCGCGTATTGGACTAGTGCGCAGATGGCGAATAGCGCGGGGATCACCCAGAACCAATTCAGGAAATTGCTCATGCTCGGAACCTCCGATTATTCCGCATATCCCTTCAGATGCGCGGGGATAGGGGAAAGATTCACCGTTCGACGATCCGCACCGAATCCGCGTTGACGTATACCAGCCCCTCGCCTCGGACCGGCTGTATCGCGTACCGCACTTGCCCGTACGCTTGCTTGGCGTCCATAATGACTACCTCAAACGCCAGTCCATTAATCCGATACATCCCATGCTTGCCGATTGCCTTGGCCAATTCTCCGATGGTTGCCATTTCCCGTTACTCCTTCTCCGCGAATCCGCGAACGGCGTGGTCAAACCGCGTGGCAGCGTCCACATCCTCTTCCGTCGCTTCGACTACAACGAACCACGCTTGGTCAGTAGGATATTCTTGGTCACCGAGCCTGCTTCCCCATTCCGGGTCATTCTTTCTTGCAGCTTGGTAGGCTGCTTCGCTGTAGTCCGCGTTGCGAATCAATTCTGACTGCGCTGCTCCGTTGCCCCATACCGCGAAAAGTTTCGTTGTGGTTGCCATTTTCGATCCCCTCCTTGCTCCCCGTTTCGGCCTACGCCCGACCGTCCGCGCCGCAGATAGCGCAATAGTCGCTCGCGTCCCACTGGTGCTGATGCTGCGACAAAGACTGCATGGCGCAACGCGCCTGCTTCAGCCGACCGATTGCCGCGTCAATCTGAGCGAGCGCGACACTATAGGGAGACTGACCATCGCAGTCCCCAAGACCGAAGTACTCTTGCTGCCGCCGAGTGCGCGATTCCTGTGCCTGTAACAGCGTTTCGACAACGTCCATTAACTGAAAATCAGGATTGACGACAAAAGCGTTGCGGGGAATCTCGACGGTGCGTAGGTTACTCATCGTGGTTACCTCCATGCCCCTCACACATGCAATCCTCATACCATTCCCCCTATAGTGATAACTATAGGCTTAGCTAATCCTGTATTGGGAATGGTTGAAAATTTTTCACCCATCGGGCAATTATTAACCTTGGGTGGCGCATTAGCAGATTATCTGATATGCTCCATATATGGCCACCTTCCCGCACACCTTAACCGCTGAAGACCGCAGCAAGGGCGGCCAGGTGACGGCAGAACGGCTGAGCAATCATGCGAAGAAAGCTCCCACTCCGCAAAGCATTGTTAATTCAGCACTTAGAACACTTTACCGGGCTCTGAATTATCCCTCCGCCAAGATCAGCGTCACACAGCTTAGGGCCGCTCAGATCGTGATGAGCACCCTAGTCAATCGAGTCCAATTGGACAATAAAGGGGATGGGAAGGGGGACCGATTGCTCAAAGCTATTGAGAAACTGGAGACTGGAGCGGTCCCCCCAGTGGAGAATGGCCCCGCAATTGCTCCCCCGGCAAGCGGAGGGCCATCCGAGGAGGTCCTGCAACCTATTGATTCCAAAGGGGATAGCTCTAGTCCTGGTACCGGAGCAGAAGAGTAATGGTACCTATCCAAGCAGCCGCGAAGCCGCCCGGCTCTTATATATATATACCCTTTCATCCACAATTTTCCTTGGGTGAGTGCGGAATATTCGAGGTATGCTGATGCGAACCTTGCAGTCCATCGTCGGGCGGGTGCGGCACAAGGTTCCCCTCCGGCGCTCCAAAACGAACCTGAACACCTACTGCCTCATCTGCGGGCATCTGGAATTCTATGTAGCCAGTACCGTGTGCGGGCATTGCGGGAACCGGGTCGTGCAGTGGTTCGATTATGATGACTTGCAGAAGCTGGAGCGGCACTATGGAGTGAGGGGATAATATGAATCAGGATGAATTTCGGGATGCCATCAAGGTGCTCAAATTGCGGAAAGGGGATGTGCTGGTTGTGGATGCCAGCCGAATTGATATAGGGGCGTTGACTAGGACAACGTTTCCCGAATTGGAATCAGACATTACAATTGTAAGAGTACACGGAACCTCCGGCAAACCTATATCGGATTATTTGGATGTGATCCGTAGAGGAGAGTGGTGGGAATGAGCGGCTCCATCCTGCCGGGTGAGATTGACCTCGCCTACGCTATCGAGCACATCCTGCCGAAGCAGCTGGAGTTCATCCGCGCCCCGGAGAAGAATGCGGTGTACATCGGGGGCATCGGGGCCGGAAAGTCCATTTCCCTCTCGGTAATGGCCATCCTCAACGCCCTGAAGGAGCCCAATGGATTCAGTCTCATCGGCAGGCTCAACATCCCCGCCCTCCGAGATTCGACGATGCGCACCTTTCTCGAACTGTGCCCGATTGACCAGCTGGCGGGGGGACTGGCCGGGTGGAAACCTTCCGAGGGTAGGGTCACGTTCGCAAACGGGCACGATGTAGTGTTCAAGCATCTAGACCTCTCCGACCCCAAGGTGAGTGGTCACCTGCGCTCGATGAACCTCTCCCACGCCTACGTGGATGAGATGACCGAGATTACCGAGGAAACATACTTCCTGCTTCAAGGACGGCTGCGGCGCAAGACGACCGAGCGCCACCTGCTCCGGGGAGCGTCCAACCCGAACGGTCAGGACTGGGTATGGCGGCACTTCTTCTCCCCGCACCGGAAGGCCGACCATCGGGGCATCCTCGCTCCCACCTACGAGAACGTCAACCTGCCCCAGGACTACCTCGACAACCTGGAGAATATCTACCCAGCGGACTGGAAGGAGCGGTTCCTACGGGGGTCGTTCGCCGAGTTCTCGGATATGGTATACAAGGATTTCTCCGACGCCACCCACTCGTGGAATCCCTCCGGATCGTGGGAGGTGTTCGCGGGCAGGGGGAATCCCCCCGACGATTGGCCGGTCATCGTGGGAATGGATATTGGAGGCGGGGACGAAGGGGACCCCTGGGCCATCCCCATCATCTCGGTCGCCCCGGACGGGAGCCTCTACCAGTTCGCCGAAGTCTATGGGACGGGTCTGAGGGTGGCACCCATCGCCCAGCAGCTCCATGCCTATCTGGAGGGGCGGTCGCTCTACGGACTCGCCTATGACTACGCTCAGCGGGCGGCGGCCATCGAGCTGGCCGAGTACGGGATTCCGGGCGTCCCAGCCATCAAAGAGGTGACGCCGGGGTTGATGAAAACGGCCCAGTACATGCACGTTGACGGACGCATCGAACATCCCTTCCTCGGCAGAATGGGAGCGCCACGGTACTTCGTATCCCTCGCCTGTCCCAACACCATCCGCGAACTTACATCGTATAAGTGGGGCAAGGATCGGCAGGGACGCCCCACGGGGGAGCCATCCCACGCCAACTCCCACTCGCCCGATGGAGTGCGGTATGCGATCCACACCTTCCGCCCCGAGGCTAGGGAGCTGCCCCTGCCGAAGAGGTGGGAGAAGGAAGGGCTCACCCCTGCTAGCCGGGAGTTCTGGCGCACCGAGGATAAGGAAGAGGAGAAGCTGGCGGCCAAGGGGAAAGGGAAGAAGATTGAGACGTGGGAAGAGTGGCGGAAGGAGAACTCTCCCGGTCAGCGAAGATTCCGGCGTCCACCTTTGGCTAGATTTACCCGGACGTTTCCGCTAAGGTGATAGATATGAGCTACCAGGACGAGCGGGAGCAGAAGAGGGCGCAGCGGGAGATGGAGAAGTTGCAGCGGGCGCTCGCCCAACCGATGCCCCGAGGGGAGATGGCCCTCCTGATGAACCAATTGCTCAACAACGTGATGAGCCTCGGCGTGACCCTCGACACCCTCGAACAATTGCTGGTGGCCAAGGGAGTGTTGGAGGAGGGCCAGTTGATGCGGGAGGCGCAGCGGACTTTGCAGGAGCGGATCGAGCAGGAACGGGCCAAGGAGAAGCGGGAAGAACCGCGAGTTCAGCTCGCCTAGGAGAGAGAATGGCTATCCATATCAAGCCCTCCCACGAGGGCCTGCTGCACAAGGACCTCGGGGTGCCCGAGGGGAAGAAAATCAAGTCGTCCCAGTTGGCAAAGGCCAAGAAGTCGGCCAAGAAACGCGGCGATACGAAGGAAGAGAAACGGATCGTGTTCGCCCAAAACGCCCGTCATTGGGGAAAGAAGTAGTGCGGGATCGGGAAAAGTATAATGCTTATCGTAGGGAATGGCGTAAGCGTAATCATGACAAGGTCAAGGCCCAGAAAGAGCGACAACACGCGGCTGCTTTACGCTGGAGGCAGCAAAACAAGGGACACCTTAGGGAGAGAATGTTGATATCTTTGTATGGTCTGTCTCAGGCAGCTTACAACAACATTCTAGTGCAGCAAAAGGGTGTCTGTGCAATTTGTCTCCAAGCTCCAAATGGAAAGGTATTGTGCGTAGATCATGACCACGAAACAGGAAACGTTAGAGGACTTCTCTGCGAAAACTGCAATAGAGCATTGGGCATGATGAAAGACGATTCAATGAGATTAAGGGCAGCAGCAGACTATCTGGAGAAGAAATGGCATCACTAGCCCATACCCTGCTCCCTCCGGATGTAGGGCCTGAATCGCTCGCCCAATGCGCTCGGTGCGGGAATGGGAAGATATTCCATCAGCCCACCTACCGGCGCATCATCCGGTTATCGAATGGGACGGTGATGGTGAACGATGCCAAGATTCCCCGCTGGCGCAAGAACAAGTGCGATGGATTCGTTCCGATAGGGGTGGTACGTGCCCTTTGAATCCAAATCCCAGGAGCCTCTTTGCAAGACGTGTGGAAATCCACGCGGAGACACTTATGGTGGCAGGACCACTGAATGTCGTAAGTGTCACAAAGAACGATCTGTCCGTAATCGGATCAAGCGTTATGGTTCCATCAGAAATTTCTGGCTTTTACATCGGTACGGATTGACGGAAACAGACGTGGAAAATATGATTAGAGCACAAGGGGGATGTGCGGTTTGTGGAAAACAGAATCCTACAGATGTAGATCATGACCACAAGACAGGAAAGGTTCGTGGCATACTTTGTGCTCGATGCAATCATATGGTGGGGATGCTGGAGCTAGAGGAACTGAGAATAAAGGCGGATGCGTACATTGCCCTTTCAAAGTCGTAGTCAAATGAAATGGATGTTCGCCAATCACCCGAAGATGGCGAAGCGGTGGGCCGAGCACACGCCCGATCAATCGGCGCTCCCCGATAAGAAGCGGAAAGCCAAGCGGGTTGGGAAAGCGAAGGCGAAATAGTGGCGTCTCCTTTCAGCGCGGGGGGCCTTCAGGTTCCGGCGGCCACCGCTCCTACCGCCGCCCGCTGGCTCAAGGACTGGATCAAACCGTCGAAGGCGGGAAGGGTGCCACCCAAGTCGAAGCACAAGAAAATGTCGCCGGGACTCAAGACGCAGAGCGATGCATCCTCGGGTGGAGGAATTCCGGCGTTGCAGGGCAGCTCGACCGGCATACCGTCGAAGGCGGGGCGCATCAAGAGGGCGAGAAGGAAATACTATGGCGAGACGGTTCCACGAATCGGCGAGAGCGGCTGGAGAGGGCCGGGTTAGGAATAGCCATGAGCGATAAACTCGACCTGCTTCGCTCGCTCCGTCGCCGCGCTGGGGCATCCGGGGAGCGGGTGCTCGCCTACGTCGCGCGGCACGGGCAGACCATTATGAACGTCGAAGGGGTGATTAAGGGGATGAGCGACGTGGCGCTAGATGAGAAGGGGCAGAGGCAGGCAGCCCAATTGGCGGCCCGGCTCCAGCGCATCCCTAATATTCGGGAGGTCTACACGAGCCCGATGGAACGGGCGTGGGAGACGGCAGCCGCCTACATGCATCTGGTGGGCCGCTCCACCGACAATCAGACCCTCATCCAGGATCGCAGGTTGCTGACCCTGAAGGCTGGGTGCTTCGAGGGGACCGTCAAAAATGCCGCGCGGGAGGGGATCAAATTGTTCCTCCAGAATCCCACCGTTCCTTTCCCCAATGGGGAATCCATCCGCCAATTGGAAGATAGGGTATGGGAGTTCTTCGAGCATGAGCTGAAGGAGGCTAAAGCGGAGGGTGGACCGTGTCTATCATTCACCCACAACTCGGTCATCACCTCCCTCGCTAACCGGATTCTGGGGTCGTCGGAGCATGAGGTCGAGCTCGGGGAAGTGGTCGGGCCGGGAGGTCTGATAGCCGTCTACGAGGAAAGGGGCGGGTATGGGATTGAAGTCCTTTTTGAACCGGAAATTGAATCCCCCTCCGAAAGCTGAACCCGCCGCCCCCTCCGAGCAACTGGTGGCGCAGGTGGAAGATGAGCGCAAGCGCATCCTAAATGCTCCCCGAGTGCCACCGGGCAAGCCTGCGGGCCGTTGCCATCTCTGCGGCAAGCCATCCACGGAACTCTATCCCCTCGAAACGCTGGGGGGATTCACCCGGTACGTGGGGAAATGTCATTACAGGGGGCAAAGTCATGTTCGTAGACCTTCCCGTTGAGTCGCGCGGAAAGTATGGAGACGCTTGGGAGGATGATGATGATGCAATACGCGCTGCCGTTCGTACTGGTACTGGCCCTAATCGTCCAGCAGGTGCTTCACGAACGCCAAACGTCGAGGTGGATGAGGATTTTATCGGAGTCGCACGGGATTCCGGGCGAAAATATGGAACCTAAGCTGCCCATCCGGGCTGGAGAGAAACCCCCCGCCGTCACCGCCGAGCCGCCACGCCGCATCTCGGTCCCTATTCCGATGGGGGCGTTCCAAGCGGGCCGGACCATGCGGCCCAAGACGCCGACAGGGCGATAAATGGCGCAGAAACTCAATCTTCCGAGCGCAATCAGCGGCCTCAAGGGGCGCATCGGGGACCTCTTCAAGGGTGGCAAGGATGATATCGTACAGACCAAGACTCCTATCCCATCTCCATCCGATATTCAGCCCAATTACCCCTTTGCCGATCCCATTGATCGCCGACTGACCGGCCTCGCCGACTGGTACTACCGGGAAGGTTCATTCGAGAAAATCCAGTTCGCCCGCAAGTGGATGCGGAACGCCCTTATGTTTCAGGGGTATCATGAGCTGGAATGGTCCGAAATCAACGTGGCATGGGACATCATCCTTCAGGATTCAGGGGACTATGCGTTCCCCAACAACTACTATCGTTCCCTCATTTACTACGGCGTGGCGATGTATTGTCAGAATGCCCCCATCATCGAGCCCGTTCCCGCGAACGACGGACCGGGGGCGGAGGCGGCCTCCAAGGCGGCCCGAGGAGCGCTCGAATACATCAAGGAAGTGGTCAAGTACGATTACCTGAGGGTTCTGGAGGCATTCAACCTCCGCCTCATGGGGAATTCGTTCCGGTTCAGTTACTTCTCGAAGGACCCCCGCTTCGGCACCGTCACCGCCCCCGTCTACAAAAATCAGGACGTGGTGCTCAATCAGGGGGGCTCGATGTGCCCTCAATGCGGTCCAATGGAGGGATCGTTCGGCCAGTGCCCCGCGTGCGGCTCGACTATCTCCGAGCAGATTCCTCCGGTCATCGCCAACCTCCCCATCCCCTCCGGCACCGTCGAATATCCCCGAGGCGAGATCGTGACCGAATGTGTCTCGCCCCTCGAAATCTACATCCGCAGCAGCAGCTACGATCTCTGGCACGCTCCCTTTCTCATCCGCAACCGCGTGGTGGACCGGCTGGCCCTCCAGTCGGCCTACCCCGAGGTCGAACTCATCCCCAAGGGAGATGAGGGCGGCGGAGAAGCCTACGCGACTGGAGGGGACCTCTCCCTCATCTACCTCCAGACGCTCGCCGATCTACCCGGCGATCCCACCCAATTCGCAGCCTGGTACGAACGCGCCACAGCAGCCGCCAAATCGCTGCTCGTCGAAGCGTGGCTGCGCCCCTCCCTCTACTTCTTCGACAAGGAGTTGATTAAAAAGTTCCCGCACGGGCTCTATATCGCCAAGACGGGGGACACGCTGCTAGAGGCGCGGGACGAGGAGATTGAGGACCATTGGACCCATTACGTGTACACTCCGGTTCCAGGGCGCATCTGGGGCGACGGGGACGACGACCTCATCCCCAAGCAATTACTCCTCGACGAGACGGACCGCTTAATCTACCGCAACCAGTCCTTCGCCTCCGCTCCCCTCATTCTGATTGACTCCCAGCGGATTGACAAGAACACCATCGTCAACGACCCCTCGACCATCATCCAGGTGCGTCCGGCGGGCAGGCCCATCTCCGAAGCGCACGATGAGATTGAATCCATGCCCCTCTCCGCCGAATCGTGGCAATGGCGCATGGCCTCCCTCTCCGATATGCAATTCCACGCGCGGGTGAGCCCCGTGGCAGTGGGGCAGCATCAGCCAGGGACCGATACCTATGGCGGTCAGGAGGCGATGGCCTCCCGCTCCGACCAAGCCCTTCTGCCGAATATGATGCTCTGGAAAACCGCCGACGAGATGTGGGCGCGGCAGGTGCTCAAGCTGGCGGCGGAGAACTGGCTCGATCCTCGGGTGCATCAGGTCATGGGGATTGACGGGAAGTGGGAGTTCCAGAAGCTCCAGAAGGCCGCCCTCGACATGGACAACGTGAAGATTATAACGCGGGCGATGCCGGTGGACCCGGTGAAGAAGCAGGCGTTCTCGGAAGCGGTCGCGGCCGGACTACTGAACCCGCAGGACCCGAGGGTGCTCCAGAAGGCGATTGAACTCTACGACCTCCCCACCGATGTCAACGCCACCTATCAGGACCAGAAGATGCAGTGGAAGGAAATCGAGAAGATGAAGGAGACGGGGCAGCAGATTCAGCCCGTTCTGCTCCGGGATAACGACCAGGTGCATATTGACATCTGTAGGTCCTACCTCAACTCGGATATAGCGGAAGAGAATCCCCAGCTATCCCAATTGGTGTGGCAGCACATGACCCTGCATGTGATGAACATGGCCAAGCAGCAGGAGATGGCGGCGATGGTGCAAGGGGCGGCCCAGGGACCCCAGCAGCCCCAGCAGCCCGGTCAGCCTGGACAAGGGGGACCGCGCCAGCCCGAGCGGCGGGGCGGACAGGTGCCCCATTCGGCGGTCACCCGAGAACAACGGGCGCGGAAGGCCGAGGCGGGGAAACCCTCCCAGCCCCAGCCTCCCTCAGGCAACCAATATCGTAGAAGGAGAATGACGTGAGGAAATTATTCTGGTTCGTATTGATGGCGATAGGAGTAACGATTGCTTGTAGCGGCGGTCAACCGCCGATCTACACACCACCTCTGGTGACAATCTCAATGCCCTCGGGCGGCTGCGCCACCACAGCTCCTCTTCAACAGGTTTACTCCTGTCAACTTACGGCTACGGGGGGCACCGCGCCGTATACTTATTCGCTGGCCGGTGGGACCGCTCTTGAACCGGGCATTGGCCTCAATGCCTCGACGGGACTCATCAGCGGCACGCCGACTACGCCCGGAACCTACGATATGCAGTTCCAGGCATGTGACGCGGAATCGAAGCCTGTGTGCTCCGCGCCGCTGACTGTGGACCCTTACACGGCACCGCACGCTCGTCATCGCCATTAATGAGCGCGCCCATGAACCCAGTTGCATTAACCCCCCTAGTTCCCCATACTCAATATATGAGTGTGGTCAAGGAGACTCAATGAGTACTGCTTCCGGCACTCTTACAGATGTAACCGCGCAGCCGAATCCTCCGGCCCCTGCCAAACCGGCGGAACCAGCCGCGCCCCTCGCACCCCCCGTCAACCCGGAGGCTGCGGAGGTTGGGAAAATCATTCTCGATTCGGGCTTCAGCAAGGAACAGGTCAATGACCTCCTTCAAGCCCCCGGAGCCCTCAACTCGCTCCGCTACATGATCGAGAACGACCCCAAACAGTTCGTCGCTATGGTCGAGCGGGCCAATCCCCAAGTGGGTGCCGCGTTTCTCGACAAGGTGACGGACATGTATCTCGAACGCTACGGCGAACGGGATGGGCAGACAGCCACCCCCGCTTCCGGCGCGAAGGGCTCCGGCCCCTCCGGGGAAGTGGTGGAGGAACTACGGTCCCTCCGCGACCAGCTCCATGAGGTCCAGTCGGAGCGGGAACGCGAGCGTGCGGCGGCCCAACAGGCCACCGTCATGTCCCGCTACAACTCCCGCGTTGACGACCTCCTCGGGCAGCTCCCCAAGGAACTCTCCCTCACCAAGGCCGAACAGAAGGCCCTCCGCTCCGAGTTGCTCACCGAAATCCAGAGCGACCCGAGCGCCGCGCAGCGGGCGAGTCAGGGGAACTTCGTGGACGTGCCGATGAAGTTCCAATCCATCGTTCAGGATTGGCTGAATGACCGAAAGCAAGTGGCCGAGCAGGCCAAGGCGGAACGCGAGAAGGTATCGAAAGGTGCCGTCTCTCCCTTCCTGGCAGGCCCCGCCCAAAACCTTCTGCCACAGCCAGAGATGGCTGACAGTTGGGACGCAACTACCGATGGACTGGCCGCCGCGCTCCAAAAAGCCGGTATGAGCTAGTCCTCCCAGAGGCATTAAATGGCTTCACAATTCGATCTGACGGCTGCCGAACCGTTGATGAAGATTTACTTCAATCCTCGGATCAGCAAACAGTTCAACACGGCTGCCGTCCTTTATAATCGTTTCTTCGATGGGAAGGGCATTCCCATTTCCAACCGAGGAATGGAAATCCCGACCCACCTCGGTCCGAACGCGGCTCAGGCGTGGTTCACCGACGGCGGCAACCTGCCGACCGGACAGGGCGAGCAGCTCGCCTCCGCCCTCGTTAGCTTCTTCTCGTGGGCGCAGTCAGTTCAGCTCACGGGTGCGGCGCTGGACGCGGCGGGTAACGATGCCGTCACCTACGCCCGCGCCCTCTCGTTCAACGTGAAGATGGCGACTATTGACTCCATCAAGGCGCTCAACCAGTATGCGTTCCTTGATGGGTCGGGCACCCTCGCGCAGGTGGGGGCGAACGTCACCCTCTCCACCTCCGTCAACACCACCGTCAACGTCTCCGGTTCGATTGAAGGGTCCCATTACCTCATCCCGAACCTCTCGATTGACTTCATCCAGTCGGGCGCGGTCGCCGCTACGGCCACCATCGTGAGCATCGCCGGAGCCATCGAGGATGCCACCGTCACCTCCATCACCGTGGGTCCGGCTACCGCCGCCGCGAACCTCGTCTCGGGCAACCAGATCGTCCGCTCCGGGTCGTGGCAGTCGGCGATGAGCGGCCTCGAACTTATCGTGGATAACGGTTCGGTCAGCTCCACCTTCCAGAACATCAACCGTTCCAGCTTCCCTCAGTACAACGCGGGTGTCATCAATGCCAGCTCCACTCCCCTCTCCCGCGACTACCTGCGCCGCCTCGTGGCGACCATCCAGATTTTGCAGGGCCGCGTTCCTTCGACCCTGGAATTCTGGAGCCACGTAAGCCAGCTCCATGCCTATATGGACATGGGCTGGTCCATGAAGCGGTTTAACGACGCCAACAAAAAGCTGGACCTCGGCTACACGGCGGTCGAGTGGGAAGGGTTCCCTTGGATCATTGACACCGATTGTCCCAAGGACCGCATCTTCCTGCTGGACCGGGACCTGATGTTCAAGGTCACCGCCCGAGAACTCAGCTTCGACGACCGCACCGGCTCGATCCTCCGTCAGGTTCCCAGTTCGACGGCGGGTCAGTATGTGGATGCGTTCGTCGCGTATCTGATCTTCCGTGGAAACATCGGGACCTATATCTCGAACGCCCACGCGCAACTCAAGGGACTGTCGGTCCCGGCGGGCTACTAAGGAGGATTAGATGCCAGCTCAAGTTAATGCAGTCAGCGTTGTAGCACTCAAGAACGCGGATGGGACGGTCCTGTTGACCTTCCAATCCCCCACCGGCCAGATTCGCTTCGCCGCAGTCATGGCGTCGGCGGATGTGACCGCCCTGAATACCAACGTGAATGGAGGCTTGACGGGCGCTACCGCGACCTACTCGTATGCCTCCAACGCGAACCGCCTCGACTACCCGCACGACGTAGCGTTCGAGGTCTAAGGAGGAACCATGGCCAAGGATCATCCCGAGACGCTCTACGGGTACGAACCGGGCAAGAAGGAAGCCGAGCAGAAGGGCGCTTCGGCTCTCTCCAAGAAAACTCCGACTCTCGATGTGCATGGGGAGAAGGATTCCCGGTTCACCAAGGGCAATTCAGAGAAGTAGGGGGATAAATGGCGCTTACGGCAACCATTCTCTCCAAGGACATTACGGCTGACGGGGAGTTCGAGGTTATCGCCCAGGTTACCGGGGATAGCTCCTACCCCACCGGGGGATACGCCCTAACTCCGGCCCTGTTCGGCCTGAATGCCTTCAAAACGGGATACGGTGGGACGGGAGTTCCTCCCACCGTTCCTTATCTGCTCTGCGGCGACAACGGACTCGCATCCGATTGGGGTCCGGTTGTTGACTTCACGAACGGCAACCTGGAACTGTATGTGGTCAGCACGCAGGTTCAGGTGGCCGCCGCAACGAATGTGAGCGCTTTCTCGGCGCTCGTTCGCGTCAAGGGCCACTAATGAGCAAGCGTGACGCGAATATCTACGGTTCCGACTCCCAGGCGCTTGCCCTTCGCATCGCCCAAAGTGGGCTAGTGGCAAAGGGTAAGGAGGACGTACATGGCGCTGTGGAGGACAAGCGCGGGGTCGGACGAGCCAACGTCAAGCAACCGGGGTCCGAAGTGAAGCAGACGTGCAATAAATCGGATTCCAGGTTCACCAAAGGGGCCTAGCCAATGGCCTTCACCGTAGTCAATCCATCCGGGCCAATCAAGATTACTCGCGGCAGGGCGTGGAATCTGTCCGCTGTGGCAGGTTCCGGGACCCTCACCGCTACCGGGCAGGCAGTGGAGTTCACTCCTGGTTATGTGGACCTGTTCAATCAACGCAAATTGGTGGTGCAGGCGGTTGGGACTATCACATCTCCCACCGGACTGCTCGAAGCATCGAATGACGGCGGGACGACGTGGTTCGTTGTGCCCGCTCTCACCTCCGATCTGACCGTGACGGGCGCGGCGGATACGGCCCCCGCGTTCGTTGCCAGGTATGAGATTAGCGGCATCAGCTCTGCCCTCTATCGGTTCGGATTCACCGCCGGGACCTTTACGGGCGGAACGAGCGTGTGGGTCGCGGTGGACTGATGGCCGAGCTGCCTGCCTCCTGGAACCTGACGACGCGCCCGAATGAAAAGGGCACCCTCGATGTCATCGGCAAGGATGACGCGGGGGCTGAGTATCGGGTCCGGCGCACCGACCACCCCGAGCTGACCGACCGGGACGTGAAAGAGATTCACGAGGCTGACCGGGAGTTCACCACCTCCGCTGAGTTTGTGAATCGGCTCACCGGGGAGGCGGCCCGGAGGCGCGAGGAGCAGGAACAGCAGTTCGAGGACGATTTGATGGAAGGGGCCGAGCCCGTGGTCAGGGCTGGTCTCGGGACGATTCGAGTAGGTTACTCCCGCGCCTACGCGCGAGGCTATGAGGAGGTATTTGGAAGATGAGCTACCACGTCTGGGCGGAGGAAGGGATTCCCAAGAGTAACCTCATCGGGAAGGTTGGCTACACTCCCGAGTACATCCAGTGGAACGGCGTGGTGCTGAGCATCCCGGAGAAGGAATGGTTCAAGATTCCCGAGGTGTTCCGCTACCGCAAGCACGAGCATTGGCGGGACCGGGTGGGAGTTGAAGTCATCGTGACCGCCTCGGAAATCGCCGATTACATCCTCCGCCACTACCACGCGCGGGGAGTCATCGTGCTCGACCATGAGCCGAGCGCCGACGAGAAAGAGGGCGTACCCCTGCTCGCCCACAAGCTCAACCTCGAATGGCGCAGGGATGTAATTCAACGATACGAGGATAACCTTAAGGAGAAGGAGGCTACGGGGATCGGTCGCGTCAAGCCCACTCCCTACGAGGATGAATGCTACGAGGCGCTCGGCTTCCCGAAACCCTACTCCACCGAAACCCTGCGCGACCAGCGCCGTCCGGGTGAAGCGAGCGCCGAACGGATCGCCCAAGCCATCGCCGAAGGGCTCAAGCAGGTTCTCGCCGAGCATCGCGCTCCGAAGGAATCGCCAATCGAAAAGGGGGAATAGCGGATGCCGGTACTCCCCCTCCCCACAGTTGACTCCCTTGGGTCGGTATCAAACGCATGGGCGCTCGTGCAGTACTGTATGCAGCGCGTCCCAGGGTTCGATCAGCGCGAGTATCTGAGGGAACTCAACGCCTCCTACGTTCATGTGTGGGAGGAGATTATCAAGCTCCGGGTCTACTACTTCGCCAACCGGAAGGTTATCAGCGTCGTCAATCCCCAGTACACCTACGATTTCATGTACAATTATGACAACGCCCTGAGCGCTCCGGTATCGCCCCGGATGTACCAAATCCTGCGCCTCCGCATCCAGCCCCCTGCGGGAGGGCTCTATCAGACCACCAAATCAATGGACTTCAACCGTCCCGACTTCAACGCGCTTGAAGCCAATCCCAACTCCACCCCTACGCAGACCGGACCCTATTACTGGGTACCTTCCGGCAGGGGTGAGGTGACGTGGGCTCTCCCCCTCGGTGCGGGGACCAACATCGAGGTCATCTATAATTTCTGGCTACTTCAGATGTCCTACCTCTCCACCGGGACCGTCAGCAGCGTTGGAACGGCGGTTACCGGAACGGGGACCGCCTTCACCACCCTCCTCCAACCGGACTTCCAGCAATTCCTCCCCACTTCGGGCGGAGGGCTACCGGAGGAGATTCAGGCTGAGCTGGTGGTGAATGGGCAGATATACCGGGTGGTCAAAATCACCGACGACACTCACCTGACCTTGGGCACCGCCCCGGCCACCCCTTTCTCCGCTAACGCCTATGCCCTCGCCATCGTCCCCGACATCCAGCGCGAGCACATCCGCGTCATCGCCTCCCGCGCCATTAAGAATCTCTACTCCCTGCTCGGGGATGACGATAGGGTGGAGGAATGGCAGGCCATCAGCGAGGAGAATATGCAGATGATGAAGGACACTTTGATGGAGCGCCAAGGGCAGGACCCGCCGCAGCGGCAGAGGTTCCCCTACGGAATTGGGAGAAGGAACCGTACCTTTATGAGATAAAAGGACTTAGCAGACTTGATTACAGATGGACTGCCGCTATTCTTTGGATGGCTGGCCACTTTGCGGTGATACTCATAAGGTAGAGCGGTGGGGTAAAAAATGTACGAGATCATGGTAGTTTTGCTCATTTATGCACTTCTGTCCCTTGCGGGCATGACCGTCGTGTGGACCGTGGCGGCCAATAAGGAGATCGTACGCCCTCCGAGTTTTTTCTTTTGGATGCGAACCCGTGGAATTCAACCGCAGGCCGACGCCCTGCTTTGCGATGAACGATCCAATACGTGTTCGCCAGCATTTGCGTGTAATATTGCCTTAGGAGCTGCTAAAGATAGTCCTGCAATCTTACGACGTGCTGCTGACTATCTAGAAAGAAATGGGCATTAAAGAATGGCCCAACAATCCACCCGCCGCGAACCGGCCCAGCCCACTCTTATCAATTCCTCGAACCTCGGGATCAACGTCTACACCGACCCGACGCTGACTAATCCGCGCCAGTGGTACAAGTCGTCGAACGTGTTCTCGGGGCCGTTCGGATTCCTCCAGCGGGCGCGGTTCGCCCATCTCGTCACCTCCTCCACCTCCGGCTACACTCCCCAGAATTCCCAGTTCCTCTCCCTCTTCAACTATTTCCCTCCGGGATTCAGCTACTACGTGCTCGGAGATATCAATGGGTTCCTCTATTCGTTCGATACGAATAACTCCTACGCCGCCACCCTCCGCATCAATCCCCTCATTTACCAAGCCTCATCGGGCTCGGCGCTGCTCGACGGTCCGTGGATGCGGCAGGTATTGCAGGACCTCCTCTACGAGATGAACGGTCAGGTGAAGCAAACCGGGCGTGGAGCCAATGCGGGGATCATCGAAGGATTCGGCATCGACGCTCCCGATGTGTCACCCCAGATCGTCGTAAGCGCTGGAGCATCTCAAACGATCAGCTCCATAACGCGCTCGAATGGCGTTACCACCGTCACTCTGGCGGCTGCACTCACCGTTCCCGGTGGGAATGACGTAGGGATGATTAACGTATCCGGCGTCGCCGATACCAGTTATAATGGAACCTTCGTAGTCATCAACGGTTCCGGTACCACTACCCTAACCTATAACAATGAAGGAAATAATGGGTCCAGTTCCGGGGGCACCGTTGACGTGAATATCACGAAAGCCGTCGGAAGGTCCTACGCCTTCGCATGGGAGAATGCCAACAAGCCTCACGTCGGACCTCCTTCCCCATCCAGCCAATATATCTTATATTCGGCTCAGAACGGTGCCATCACTCCCATAGAATATGGGACGGTGAGCGCCGCAGCCCATCAAGGGGCTACCAGTATCATCACCGGCACGGGCACCTATTTCACTTCCGCATGGATTGGGAAGCACGTATGGACCGTTGGCGGTGGGGATAGTGGATTAATCATTTCCGTCCAGGATAGCACTCACCTCACGGTAGGGAATGCTTTAGCGGTTGCCATCGCTAACGCGGAATTCGTCATCTTCGATCCTCAATGCACCCACATCCGCCTCTACATGACCGCCGATGGGGGCGCTACCTATTACCGGGTACAACGGAACCAGTTCAACTCCCCCGCCACCACCTTCACCACCGCCGGGCTCGAATTCTACGATTCGGCCAACGCGGAGCCACCCAACTTTCCCTTCACCACCGAGACGAGCCAGCTCTACAATCTCCCCCCACCCATCGGGAAATACCTGTTTCAATACATGGGTCAATTGTGCGTATTCGGCATCGAAGGAGCCGGGCAGACCTTCTTCTATTCCAACCAGGGCGTCACGACCATCGGGATGCCGCAGGAATCCTTCGCCCCGCTCAACCAGATCACCATACCCATCCAGGGGGCCAATATCAACGGAATGGCCGCCTTCCCCTCCTCCCTCGTCGTGTGGGACGACAAGGAGGATATGTTCCGCATCACCGGCCTCCTGTCTGACAATACGGACAGCGGGGTGACCGCCGCTGCCCAAGGCGCGACCATCCAGCAGCTTCCCTTCGCCCTCGGATGCGCTTCCCCATTCGCGGTGACGATGACCCCTCTCGGAGCCATCTGGCTCACCCCTCAAAACGAGATATGGCTCTACACCGACTACTACGCCCCCCGGAACGTTGGCCGCCCCATCCAAGGAATACTCAATACTATTCTAAGAGCTAATCTCGGCCTCGTGCGCTCCTCCTATTACCACACCGACACGCGGAACTGGGTTATCTTCTCCATTCCCTCGGGTAACACCAGCTCCAACAACAAGCTGCTTATCCTCGACCTTGACCTGCTGGACTCGAACGGTTCCCCTTCATTCTTCGTGTTCGACATGGCGACCAAGCATCCCTCGTGGTGGCAATTCGATCTCCCGGCCCCCGCCATCGCCACCATCTACGAGCAAGCGGGGAACGTGCGAGCCATCATCGGTGGGACCGACGACATCACCGACGTTGACTACCTGAGCGGCTTCGGCACCGAGTACCCTTCCGTCTCGGGCTACGTCACCCTCCACGCCTTCGGCAACCAGACCGCCTTCGCCATCATGCGGCCCTCCTTCTTCCGGTTCCTCACCAATCAGATGCCCATTTCCTACTCCGCTCAGGGGTGGAGCTTTTACGTCAACGCCATGGACGACGACGCCTACACCTTCGCCAATCCCCTCGTCCTCAATTTCATCCCCGGCACGAACGATGTCGCCACTCTGTCGGGATTCCTCCAAGGGGACCCGCTCTCCCTGGCCGAACCCTTCCGTTGGTCCCAAGCCCTCTTCCGTATCGGAGGGATATACTTCATCGCGGGGCGCAGGCTGCAAATTGGAGTCAACTTCCCCACCACTCCCGGAGTCCTGTGGCAGTACTACGGTTGCGAGATGGGATTCGCTTTCACCCCACCTCGATAGTGGAATTAACCGTGGGGATATTCGAGAATAGTAGAGAGGAATAGAGATGCTACCAGGAACAGGTCCGGTTCAACCCGCACCCCCGGTCAAGTGGAATCCCTTGATGGTGGGGCTCGGCGCGGGTGGGTCCGGCGCATGGACGACCGGCGCGAGCGCCGACCAAGGGGCGGGACCGTCGAGTGGACGAGGTGTGGGGACTCCATTTAATCCAGTGATGGGCCAGCCCAACTACAAGCAATCTATCTCCCGATCTTATACTCCCACACCTCCTTCGGGTTCAATGGTTGGATCGGGCCTCGTGCAGGCCACGGGGTCGGGACCCTACGATCCCGCTTACCGGCAGAACCTTGCCGCCTATGCGGGAGGGCAATTGTACAATCCGACCGGCGTGATGCAATTCAATCCTACTAATTTCTCAACCTATCCGGGGGGCATGACGGGTGGCGGCACCGCCCCCCTCCCTGGGATGCCCACCACCCTACTCCAGCAGGCGATGGGTGGACAGCCCTTCTCCTACGCTCCTCCTACCCAAGCGGCTAATACGCTCAACCAATGGAGTCCTTGGGCGCATATAGGGGGTGGGGGAGGGTGGCTCGAAAACTGGCTTCGCCAAGGTGGAGGTAATGGACTAATCGGGGGCGGTATGATGGGCCCCGGACAGCAGCCATCACTGTGATGGAATTTACAATTAGTAGGATAATATTTCTAAATAGGTGCATTTCGTAAAATATGAGCACTCCCTACAATCCGCTCTCCGGGCCCAACTCCGGGGTATCGAATCCCTTAGGGTGGCCCTCGGGGACCAATCCCTCTAACGTTCCCTCGGCAACCGGAGCGAATGGAATATTCCCCGGCATCGGTACTCCGACCTTCGGCACTCCTTCCATGATGCAAGGGGTTCCGACCGGCAATCCGGGCGGCCTCCCGAATCCGTGGTCGAACGCCAAGGACGCCATTCGCAACCTGATGGGGACGAACGTGGTACTTGGGCAGCAACGTTCTCAGCTGATTCCCCAGTTCGCCAACGCCATGTTCGGCGCGGCCGGACCTGCCTCCCAGTACTTCGGCACCTTGATGAACCTCGGCGCTCCGTACTACCAGCAGCAGCAGCGTGCCTCGTTTGAGAACGCGGTCAATCAGTACCAGAACGCGGCGGCTCAGGCGCGTCAGCAGGCCCTTGCCACCGGACAGGGTTACGGCCCGAGCGGCGCGAACGTGGGGATGATGGGGGGACTTGCGGCGGCGCAGGGGCAGAACCTCACCCAGCAATATCTCCAGAACCTCTTCCAGAACGAGGCGCTCCAGATGCAAGGGGCGCAGGGCCTCAGCGGAATGGCTTCGATGTTCAATCCAGCTCAGCTTATGGGACAGGTATCGGTCCCCGGTTCGGACCCGACCCAAGGACCGCAGTATGGGTCGCAGATACTCGGCGGCCTGCTGGGTGGCTTGGGATTCAGCTCGGGAGGATTCTCACTCTAAATGCCTGACCAAGCCAAGATTATGGCGACTCCCGATCCCGCGAAGGCTGCCAGCGCGAAAGTCAAGGCCGTTGGTCCGCCTCCTTCCACCACGGTTGGGACCGCCGACATCACCCAGAATCCGCTCTACCAAATCGCCTCCGCTGCCGCCCAGGATGCCATGCGGAACTTCGGCGGCACACTCCAACTCGCTCAGCAACAGGCCCCTCCACCCTCTCTGTTGCAGCAACTCTCTCAGACGGCAGGCGCTCCTCCTCAATTCGGCTGGACTCCCACCTTCGAGCATTCGGGTCACGTGGACGTACCGGGAGGGATGGGCGGCCTCGTGCCGGGGCAGCAGATTGAATCTCCCGTCTCTCCCGGTCACGCCCTGATGCACAATCTCATGGAAGGTGCCGTCGCCCTAGCCGCCTCGACGAACGCGGGGCGGGCGCTCCAGCAGCAGGAATATGGCCCCCGCGCGGCCCAGTGGGCGGCGAAGGTAGGGGCGCTCTCCAAGGCTGTAGGGGCGCGGTCGGGCGCTCAAGCCACCACTCAAGCTGCTCTCCCCTCCGAGGTTCAGGAGTTGACAGGTCCGGCTGGTGCCGTGGCGCAGACCGAAGGGGCGCAGGCCCAGATGCAGCAAGCCGAATCGGGTATGGTGCAGACCGCCGCTCAAGCCTTCAGCAACGAACTGGGCGCTCTGATGAAGGAACCCCAAGTGGATTTGGGCGAGTTCCAGGCAGCGGTCGGCAACCTCAACACCCAATTGACCAAGGCCGCCACCATCGCGGCTGCGGGCCTCACCGGACCCCAAGCTTCTGCGGTGCGCGGGCAATACCAGGAGGCCATGACCAACTTGAATGCTATGGTCAAATATGTAAGCCTCCATCCGAATATGTTCACCGTGTTCGCCCCAATGCTGCAAGAGTTCTCCCAAGCCCTGCCGAATCTGCTCTCCACGGGGCGCGTCCCCCAACTTCAGGTTCCGGGCGGAGCGGTGGGGGGAGCCCAGATTCCGGGTATGCCCCCCGGTGGACCGGGACAAGGTGAGACTGCTCCCACAGGCGCACCTCCTATAGGAACCATCCGAACCATCAATGGAGTCCGCGCGAGGTGGGACGGAAAAGGTTGGCTGGCGACGGGAGGTAAATAGTGCCTCCGCAGCCGCAACAGGCCAAGCAATACCTCTCCACCGACCCGAATGCCGGGGAACCTATTCGCATGGGGAAGGGCGCGTCGAAATATATCTCAACGGACCCCAATGCTGGGATGACTGTTCAGCCCCCTACCCCTCAACAGTATCCACCTTGGTATACATTTCCCCAGTCTCAAGGACTACTGCACAATATCGGTCAGGGTCTAGAAGGTGTGGGACAGGCGATTGGTGGGGCGATTGAATCGCTCCCTCAAATGGCCAAGGCAGGTGGCGAGGCGGCAGGCCAGATGGCGGGAATGTTCCCCGCCGGAGTCACCCCCTCGGAGATGGTCCAACCCTCCTCCGTTGCCACTTCAATGCCCACCACTCAAGTCGCCCCTACTGGCTACACAGGCAACACTCCCTACGGTCGCGCCCTCGCGCGAGGGGCATCCTATTTGCAGAGCGCCCTCTCCGGGGAACCAGGAGCCGAACGGGGAGTGGCGGGAGGAACAATCCAAGGGCTCCAAGATTGGCTCACCGGCCAGACTCTCCACTCCCTGACGCAGCACGTCGCGGCCCAGCAATACGATCCGGTGGGCCGCACGCTGACCAATGCCGCCCTCCTCGCCGCAGCTCCCGAAGCAGCTAAAGAAGTAGGAGCTGGAGCGGGGGATGTTCTGAAGGGTGTCGGTAGCGGCCTCGCAGGAGATGGTGTCGTGCCCACCCCCGAAGAGGCTATGACCAAGATTGCCCACGTCGCCAATCCCGTGGCGCAGCAGATGTCCGATTACCTCGAAATGGGCTATCACAAGGTCGGTCAAATGGTGGCTAATATCGCCGCCAAGGATAAGGAAGCCGAACTGGGCGGCAATCCCGCTCTCATCTCTACCACTGATGCCACCCAAGCGGGCCGAGATGCTCTGGAGACTACCCACCAAGCCGGTATCGGCAGCCCCTTCCTAAAATCATTCGACGACAAATGGGGTGAGAAGCTGCTGGACTGGGAATCGGCTAAGGAAGCCCGCACCGAACTGGGACGTGCTCTAGCCCGTGCCCGCAATCCCGCCGACCAATCCGCCCTCACCGGAGCCTACGACAACCTGACCTCCCAGCTCCGCGCCCGCGCCACCGAACTAGGCAGCGCCTCGGATTGGAGCAAATATCACGACGTAATGAAAGCCCTCAATCAAGCCGAGGGTGGAGCGTGGGGAGATGCAATCAACACTTGGAAAAGTGGTGGAGGCAGGGTATCGGACTTCATGAACTCCATCCATCAAGGCGACCAACTCGCCGCCGCCTCCAAGGCGCTCCGGGATGCCGGAGTGGATGTAGATGATAATTTGCTAACCAAGCGCATCCACGACCTCAATACCGAGTTCAGCCATTATAAGGGTTACTTAATGGGTGACCCAAATAAGTACATCACTGGATTCTTCCATAAGTTTCTGACGCGCCCCGGCCCCGCAGCCGTGTTCGGCATCCCCACCTACGCCGCGAGCCGTATGCTCCCCACTTGGCTCGGCGGAGATTGGCTCGGGAGGTCCCTGTTGACCGCCGGGGTGGTGAACGCTGGAACCGCGCTGCTCGACAAAATGGCCGCCCTCGGAATGGAACCAGAATCGTTCGGCGCTCCCGTGGAGGCGACCCGAGGAGCTACTCCCGAGGAGGTCCTCGATTATCAGGCCGCCAAGCTGCGCCGGTTGCAGCAGCTAAAAGGTGCGGAAGGGGGGACACCTGGAGAAACAGTCCAAGTGGAATATCCTCCCAAGGCTACTGAAGCACAAGCGGCTCAAGCGCAATCCAAAGGGCTCCCCACGCAGGAACCGGAATCCCTCACCCCCGAGGAACAGGAACTTCTCTCTGCCGGAGCCTTCAAGGGACTATCCAAGGAAGATCGCATCCGAATCTTGAAGAAATTGAGAGGTCGTGAGATCAAGTGACCACCATCCTCTTCACCCTCCCCGCTCCCACCGTCTTTGACGAATCCCCGCAGCGCATCGTCGGATGGCAGTCGGTCGGCATTCCCAAACTGGTCGCCCACGAGTTGACCACCCTCACCCCCCAACTCCGGGACCTCGACATCCATCTCATCCTCTCCTCGGACCTCGACGAACAATCGGCCCGCGTCCTTGCCCGCTCCCTCTACTGTCCCAACAAACTCTGGTGGCAACTGCGCCGCTTCAACTGGGGCAAATTGCACGGCCAGCGAGCCCGCAAAGCCATCAAGGTATGGTCCGACATGCAACAGAAATGGACCACCAACCCCGACGCCCCGGTGCCGGGGGGCGACTCGCTCACCAGCTACGAGAAGCGCATGAGCGCGGCCCGCGCCCGGCTATCCAAGCTCTCAGGACATGTGACGCTGGTAATCGCCCGCCCGCAGGAAATACGCGCCCTCACCCAACAACCGGGCCAATTTTCCCTCCACCACCTTTACCAATGGGAGGTCCCGGATGCTCCCCGGCCCGCTTAGGCCCTGGAACGCCCCCCCATCCAATCAGAATCTCGATGGGCAGACCCAATCGTTCCTCAACTGGGTCATGTCCACCGTGAACGCCCTCGTCAATCAGCAAATCCAGCAGGGCTCGGGGCTCAATCAGGTCCCCGGATCGGTGGACCCCACGACCAGCCGCATCACCTCCCTCGGATCGCGGATGCAGTCTATCACCACCCCCATCACCTACATCGCCGCCCCTACCTCCATCACCTTCTATTGGGACGGCACCAACGGGTCCACTCCCTTCCAGGTATACCGGGATGATGGGACAGTGACCCCCGCCATCAAAGGGTCCCTTTCAGTGACGGGCCTCACCGCCTCGACCACCTATTTCATCTATTTGTATTACGACGAGGCAGCCGCTACCATTAAGCCTGTAGTCCTCCCGAATGGCGTCGGCTCTCCTCCTTTGGCATTCACGTCCACCAACATTTCCGCGCTCCAGCAGTGTATCCTCCGGGGGCGCTTGCCCGTGGCGAACGGTTGGTCGGCCACCGGCATCACCACCCCCGCCACCGGCACCGCCAGCGGCTCGGGAGGCTACTCAGGCGGGGGAGGCGCAGGAGGTAGACCAGTACTATGAGAAAATTTCTAACATCCCTCACCCTTCTATTGCTCGGCGCTGTGGGGGCGAGCGCCCAGGGAATCTACTACACCAACAACCTCCTCTCCAATCAGGGCACGCCTCTGGTGGGGGCGAACGTTGCCGTATGCACCCCATCCTCGAACGTGACCGTATTCCCCTGCACCCCCCTTGCCTCCATCTACTCGAACGAGGCCCTCACCACCTCGGCCCCCAATCCCTTCTCGACCGACGTGAATGGGACCTATAGCTTCTGGGCCGCCCCCGGACACTACATCATCCAGATATATGGAGCCAATCTCCCCAACACAACCGTTGACGTGTTCCTCCCTTGCGACGCCTCCCTCTCCAGCGGGTCTCCTGGTGCCTGCGCCTCCAACATTACCATCCCCGTGACTGTGGCGAATGGCGGCACCGGAGCCACCACCGCATCGGGAGCCCGCACGGCTCTTGGCACCCCCGCCGCCCCTGCTACATCGAATGGGCAGCCTGCCGCCATCGAACCCTTGACTAGCGACGCAGTTCAGTACGTCTCGCCCAGCGGCAACGACTCTGCCGATGGGCTTTCGTGGGGGAGCGCCAAATTGACAATCTCTGCCGGACTAGCGGCGCTCACTAACGGCGGGGTACTGCACGTTGCAAAGGGCACGCTCTCCTTTGGGACCACCGTTTCTCCGGCCGCGAACACCGTCATAGAGGGAAGCGGTCCCGGCACGATTTTGTCATTCACTGGCACATCGGGAAACGCCATCGGCGTTCCCAATGCGAACGACACGTTCGAGAATTTTACGATTGCATGTACCGACCAAACCGGCTCGGAGGAAGCTTTCGGCGGGAACGGAGCGGCGAGCAACAACACAACGATACGCGACGTTGTGATTTCGCAATGCCCGACTCCTGTCAATGGCGGAGGAGCGGCGGGCGCGGCGCAAGGAACGTGGAACATCATCAATGTGACGGCAACCGGAACGGGGACAACGGCCAATACTGCCGATGGCTTCTACACGGGAGACGCTGGCGTTTTTGTTATCATCGGCGGTTCCATATCCAATTTCTATCATCCGGGCGGATGCGTTGACCTGAACACAAGCAATAATTTCATTTTTGGTTTGAAGGTATCGAATTGCAATGAGTCAGGCACCACGGGAGACGGAAACGGCAACGACGTAGATATCCAGTCAATCACCAACAGCTCTGCCAGCAACAACATGCTGATCGGAATAACGGTGACCGAGCCAAACCCTACGCAGAGTTCAGGCATCCGCATCGCCGCAGTCAGCGGAGCGCCAGCAAGCTACAATATGATCTTGGGAGGCACGTTCACCAACGTTGGAATTAATTTCGCTGGAGCCAGCGGAGAATCCTACGCGGCTAACGCGATACAGAACGCTCAATTCATCAATAATGGGACGGCGGGGAGCACCATTGGAATTTACGTGTACACAAACTCAGCTATCGTTACGAACACAGTAATCACCGGCAACACGCTGAACGGATGGGGAACGGGAATTGTTGTCGCCTCTGGGGCGACGGGTTCAACCGTAGCGAACAACTCGTTCAGCGGCAATGCCACCAATCTCAACGACGCTGGCACCGATTCCACTTCGCTGGGGAATCAGGCTTACGTCGGAGTCCTGAATTTAACGGGGTATGGCTCAAACGTTCCGGAAGTCTGTATCGAGCACAACGGCGTATGCGGCCACGCGATATTTGATGATTCAGACTCTCTCGCAATCCAACCAGACGGCGGGGCAAAGTGGGACTTCTCCGGTTATTCAGGAGGCTCTGAGACGGTGCCGGGCGTTTTCATACACGGCGGAAATACCTATACGTTTCCAAGCGCAGGCGGAACGTTCGGCCTCATCATCAGCGCAACCACCACCAGCTTGACGTGGAGCGCGCTCTCCGCCAACTCCTGCGCCAATCAGAGCGTTACGGTGAGTGGTGCAACCACTTCGATGGTTGCCGACGCGGACCCATCCGCCCAACTCAGCACTGGCGGCAACCTCGATTGGTCCTCGCGCGTCAGCGCCGCCAATACCATCGAGATCAAAATATGCAACGTCTCAACAAGTTCGGTGACGCCGAACTCGGTGGCATGGAACGTCCGGGTAATCCAATGATCCATCGCCTGAAGGAAAGTGGAATCCTCCCCTGGATCGCGGCCCTGCTCACCTTGGGCTCCATGTTCGGGGGGATTATGTGGCAATTACACTATCTGGAAACCGAGGTGCCCATTATTGACGGGCGGCTCTCCACCATCGAAACCTACCTGATACATACCTCCAAGGGTCAGTTCATTCCCGGTCCTGTCGATCCTCAGATTGCCGATCCTCCTCCACTAGCAACCGATCCGCCACCCGCCACACCATATAAGTAAGGGCTCCCACCGTCCCGAAGAACAGCAGGAGCCCTCCCGCGACCACGCGAATCAGCAGGGACATTGGTTACAATCTGTGAATTACCTTTTCGGGTTGCGCTTTGAGTGCATTGAGAGCCGCATTGACTTGAGCAAGCTGGTCCTCTAGAAATTTTTTCTGAGAGGTCAACTTCTCCGTGTAAGTTTCTGAGTATTGTGCTTCCATATTTCTCTTCCCCCTCCCTCCTAGAAAATCCTGGACAGGTTCAGTTCGAGGCCGGTCCCGATGGTCCACCAGTTCGACGTTTGGGTTGCGCCATCGGCCACCGCCCCGTGGAAATACTGCGCGGTGATGATGGTGATACTCAGCTTCGGTTCCCCGGATGGGCTGAACGAGAGAGTCCCTCCCACGTTGGCGGCGAAGTGCATGGGTGCTGGGCTGCTGACCATCCCGACTCCCGCATTCAAGTTGTAGCTGAACTCACTCTTCGGAATAGTAGCCGAATATTCCGCTCCCGCCGTGTTGAGCCCGATACCCGGACCCGGCAGCACCACGTTATCGGAGCGCACCGACCAGTGCGGCGATAGGGTGAGGGTCCCGATGGCATCGGTTCCCGCCTCATACTTGCCCCCGATTCCCGCCATGACCGCCTGCGAAGTCACCTGGAAAGTGAGATTGCTCGCCGCAGCAGCAGTAGTAGTTGTCGATGTGGTCTGCGCCATCCCAGTCGCCGCCATGCCGAGAGCCATTACGATCCCCATGATTACCTTTCGCACATTTCCTCCTCTTTCTCCTTTTCGGAGCGATTCCTTCATCCTCCACGTCCCACAATGCTTGCCAGCCGCCCTCATCGGGCACGCGATTAGTTCCCCTTCTTCACCGGAACGTGCAGCAGCGCCGCCAGAGTCGTGATGACCCATACCACATCCGACAAGTGCGGGTATTGGCGGACGAGTGCGAGCCCTGCCGGAGTGTACAGGAACGTCGCCACAGCTCCCAGTACCAGTACCGCAATCTTGGTTAACGTCTTATACTTCGTCATCTGTTTCACCTCTCCTTCGAGATAGTTACGGACGAATATCTTCTGAATCCAGTTCATTCTCCCTCCCCCAGAATGGTCAGGTCCAGCACTGGGTGGACCTCATTGCCCCCTCCTTGCCACCTGAGCCCTTTCCAGATGCGGTCCAGCAGGGGGATATGGTGGGGCGGGTCCCATACCTCGTGCCCAATGACCACTACCCTCAGTCCCTTCTTGACCCTCTGCACCATCTCCCGCAGTTTCGGAGGCTGGCAGGAGGTCGTCTCGCAATGCCACCTGAGCCCCGTGTGCTGCTCGATCATGTCGAAGCACTCATCCCCGTCCACCGCGTCGTGGATGCAATCCACCGTCTCCCCCACCACGCTGATGATTCCCTGCTTGCGCCGGAATTGCTGCCCGTAGTAGAACATCATCCCGCAAGCGCGGGTCCGCTTGAACCAATCGAGCGCGTTGTAGAGAGGACAATTCATTGGGATACCATCATTATATCAAACCCACTTCCCTGTTTCCATCTGCTGCGCGAGCCGCTCGTAGCGGGCGGGTAACTGCTTATAAGCCAATATATTATCCCGCATATCCTGAGCCGCCGCCGCGTACTTCTCCTGATTAACCAGAGTGAGGAAGGTCCGGCACCCGAGCAGTCCGGGGACGCCCATATTGTAGGCCATGTTGACGAGCACCCCAAGCCGCGCCGGGTCGAGTTCCTTCGTCCAACTGGGGAGAGCCTTCTGAATCTCCCGTATATTGTCTTGGAGCCACACTTGGGCCACCATGAAGGGGAGCCCATCCGCCGAGATGTTGAATCCATACCCGATGGTGACATTCCCACCGCTCGCCAATTTCACTGGCTCCCCCGTCTTGTCGTCGTAGGGGAACGTCCTCCATCCCTCGTCCCGCATCAATTGGCTAAAGATATCATACACAGGCTTAATAAATCTCATTGAGCGCCTCCTGTAATTTGACCCGGCACCCGTGGCAGAGGGGCAGGCATTCCAGGTACACCTTCCCATGCTGCGGAGCCCAGAACGGCTCCCGACACACGAAGCACATGTGAAGGTGCTTATCTCGCTCCTCGGTGAATACTAATGCATCTCCCATTCCTTCTCCTTTTCTTCGCCTCTCTCCTCATCTGCTGCGCCTTCAGATACACAAGGGCATCGAGCAATTCCATGTACATCTCCTCCTCCCAATCCCGCGCGTCCGTGTACAATAGTTCCTTATGATAGGTTAGATGCCCGAGGCGGTCCCGACGCTTCAAATCCTCCAGAAGCGCCCCGAATACCCTCTTACCGGCCATTATATCTCCTATATTCGGGATGCAATTTGTAATAAGCCTGCTCCAAGGTCCTCACGTCCTGCTTGCAGTACTGGGCCATCTTCCCGTAAACCTTCCAAGCCTTATCGTCCCGGAACCGGATAATCTGCATCCAAGGCAGCGGGAAATTGCTCTCTCCCTTCTCCTCAGTCAGGTGCAGAACGCGAGCGATATGGCCCAGCCGGTTTTTATGGAACTTATGGTCTTTCCACAGGGTCTTGATGGTATCGTCCACTTGTAGAATATGGGAAGGGAGAGGATCGAGTCCCAGCATCAAGCGGCGCGTGTTGATGAATTTAATGTCGAAATACTGCCCATAGTGCGCCACGCGGATCGCCGATCTCACCAGCAAGTCGGATATTTCCTTCACGATCCGAGTATCATCCAAGGTGCTGAACTCCTCCCGCGTCATGGTCAAAATGTGCGTCTGCTTTTCACCAGCCCACTTATAGGCACACATCAGCATGATTCCCGTGTCGCCGTAGAAGGCGTTCACTCCGATGGACTCCACGTCGAAGAATAGAATAGGCGGGGAGTGTTGAGCGTAAGAAATATGGAACTTCTCGTGCTTCACAGGAGGAATAGAAATCTTCACAGGATTCCCGCTTTCCGCAATTTGTCAATCTTGAGCGCCACCGTCAGGCTCAAGGACAACGTGCGCAGTTTGTCCATGCCGTTCGTAGCCTGCCCGAGCGCCTCGTTGGTGGCATCGAGAGCCACTTTGGTCACCGACTCAGGTTGTTCTGATACTGCTGCTTTAGCGATTCCCGTAACTGCCTTGTTTCCTCGTTTATTTTTATCCATTGTTCGATCCTTTCTGGAGTTGGCTCCAGGTGATGAGACCTAAGATATATCCGAGCGTGCCGCTCTAAACGTCTATGAGGACGCTGATTGTATTCTCTAACGCACATACAGCAGTGGCGGGACTTATTATTCCTCTCCACTCCATGCTTTGAGCAAATAGGCATCTTACGCATCATCCCGCCCCCCGAATCGCCCTCACCCACTCCCTCGATGTCACCAAATCCCCCTTGGGAATCACCTTTAGCCTCTGCGCCGCCCTCTCCTGGCGCGCCATCATCTCCAGCGCCCCCTCGGGATACACGGCGCAGGCCCCGCCGCACCGGGGACACACCCTCAATTCCTGATCGTAGTGGAACTCAGCGCACAAGAGACATTGGCTGGTCATCGGACCACCTCCATCTCTCCCCAGCTTCGGCCCACCTTCATCTCCGTCCCCACCGCCAACCCTGACGTGGGATTGGGAGCCTCCATAACTTCCCGGATATGCACCTTGGCCTCCTCCAGCAGCTCCAGCGGACACTCAAACTTGAGTGAATCATGCTCAGGTGTCATGAACCTGGCCCGCTCAAGCCATCCCTCATCCTCCAGTTGCAGCATCACATCCTTAAGATGGCAGTGGGCATGGTTCTGCTGGATGAAGCTGATAGCCGCCTCGGCGTCCACCCCATGCGACCACTTCCCACCCTGATACTTATATACCTCCCAGAAGAACCTGACGCACCCGAACCGCGACTGGATGAACCCTTTCTCATGCGCCTCCTGCCTCATCCGCGCCCGGAACCGCGCGGCCTCTGGGAACAGCGAATCGAGCAGCCCCATGATGCGCTTCGCCTCTTCCATTTTATCGAAGAACTCCCGGTATTGATTGAACAATTTCCGCCATCCCATCCCGTTGTTGTAGCCGAGCAGGGCATGTTTGACCTTGGCGTTTCGCACCGCCTTGTAATCCCTCTTGATGGTGGCTAGCCACGCCCGCAGCTTTTCATCATCCCACCCGAGAGCCCGGTCGGCGTCCGGCAATCGGAGGAAGTGGGCGGTGAGGTAGGAGTGTATATCCATCCGGGTGAGCCGCTCCATCGCCTTGTCCCCGCTCTCCCACGCGAGGTAGAGCGCATGGAATCCCGAATAGTCCAATTCCAGGATGGTGTGTCCAGGGGAGGCCACGACGATCCCCCTGAACCCTTTCTGGCTCTCTTTATGATTCGGAGCGTTCATCACATTCGGCCTGCGCGCCTCCATCTGCCCGGTGGCCGTGTTGTAGAATATCGGATGCACCCTACCGTCCGCCTTAGGAGTCCAGTTCTTCAGATGGTTCTTGAGCATCGTCTGGGCGTCCCGATAGTCATGGACGAGCTGGTAGAGGTCATCCTTGGTCGAGCGGGCGAGCCTCAACAGTTCCTTCTCCCGCGTGGTCACCTTGTCGCTCTTCCAGTCCTTCGGGACCGGGTGTCCCTTGAAGCGCATATAGCGGACCAGTTGCTGCTGGGAGGGGGTGAAGGAGAGAACCCGTGGAACCTTATGCTTCGATAGCGAGCGAGCATCGGTGGGGACCAGCTGCTGCATCCCCTCGTATATCCGGTCCATTCGCCGCTTCATCTCCATCGAGAGCTCGTGGTGCCGCTCCCGGTCAATCGGCATCCCCCGCACCGACGCCGCCTTGAGGATAGGCTCCATCCGCAACACATATCGCTCGTAGCTCCGGTACATCCCATGCTCGTCGAGGTCAGCTAGCAAGCCCATCGCGCTCCCCCATCACCCTCTGTAACGCATCCACGTCCCTTATCCCGTACATTCTCGGATTCGACTGACTGGTGTGCTTCCATATCCCTAATTCGGGAGCGTAGTAGGAGGTGATGAATTGGAGTCCCCCTGAGAGGTCGGGCTGGAAATGTTTCCAGGCCCACCGGAGATCGTGCTGGGGTCCTTGAATATCAACATCGTGTGCGCGGAGCCTTGGGTCATCAAAGCGCCAGCAGTTCGCCCCCACCTTTGGATTTCCCGTACGTAGCACACGACGAGCAATCTCGATGAAAGGATCGCGCCAAGGGAAATAAATGCCTGATTCAGGTGCCAGAGAAAATTGAATGCTAACGATCTCACTCTCGTCCAAATCATCCGAGTTCTCCTCATCTATCGAATGTGATCGGGGAGTTTCGATGTCGTAGGCCACCAAAATATCCTTCTGGCGCTCGACCCGCTCCAGAAACTCCCATCCATCATCCTCCGATGGATATTCGATGTATCCCAAGGGGGAAAGGTCGCTGAGCCCTCCCTCCAGATAGAAGGGGCCGTAATGGACGGGGCGGCGCAGCACGGGACTGTGGAACTCCACCCGCTCCGAGTGCCTCGCCAACTCCACAGCGAACCGCAAATCATGGATGAGCACCCCCAGGTAGCTCATCGCCCCCCGGCGCAGGAAGGAGGGGTGGAGGGTGCCGATGACCGGGACTCCTACACTGTGGGACCATATTGGATAGCCCCGGTTCTTCATAATCTCTCGGTGCCCGGTGAGCTGACCTAGAGGCACATCTCCGAGGGCGAGGATGGCTCGGACGTGGAATCTCTCCACGAGGTCTCGTACGAAGGGGAGGCCCCAGCGGATCGCCTCCTCCTCATACTCCGCGCCGACCAGATAGTTCTTGGGGGGATGGGTAGGGACCGCGTTCCATAGCAGAAATTGATCCCGGTGGAACCCGGCTCGGGTGATGGCGCGTTCGAGGACGCTCCCCGCCTCGGCCCACGGGCGGAACGGTAGCCCTTCCCGCGCCTCCGCTTCCCCCATCGCCTCGCCGAGCAGCATCACTCCATTATCACATCGTCCCTCGGGCCGCAGGTGGCCCGTGGCGTGGGGAATGGGGCAGGTCATCGCTTGGGCTCCGGCGCTCCACGCACTATGAACACGACCGGCGAGCCGCACTTCTGACAGAGCACCGTTCGCTCGTTGTCCTGGAACCATACCTCCTCGCGCTGGGCATCGCGGTAGGCGTTGAATCCGCGAATCCACGCCTGTTCTTGCTGCTTTGTATTCCGCTCTCTAACTCCAAGCGCGGAAACCGCCTGCCTGACCGCGCGATCCGTCGGGATGCCGCCTTCCGTTTCGCAGCCTAGCTTTCCCGCTCGGAGTAGCGCAAGAACCCATTCAGAGTCTCGTTGCATCGCCACGTTGAAACGTTGATGTTTCGCTGCTGCTTTCTTTTTTCCGTTGCCCTTTGCCATTACGATCCTCCTTCACTCCTGGACTATCTTGCCTCGCGCTGGCTTCTCCAACGGTTCCAGCGGGTCACTTGGCATCCGATCCCTCCGCTTCGAGCTTGGCGATCTCGGCGTCGAGTTCCTGGATGCGCCGGTCAATCCTATTCGGCGCATACGGATTATTCCATAGCGCTAACTCGCTGCGTACTGCCCGCAGTTCCCGTACCCTCAGGAGGCGCGAGGCGTCGGGCTGCAATTCGCGGATGGCATCTATTATCAGAGACGAATCTACTAAGTCTGGACCATACAACGCTGCGCCCGTGCTGCCCGCGTGGAAGCCTGCTCTGATACGCGAGACGATAGATTCCACAATTGCCGCCTCCCGCTCCCGGTCACGCGCGGCGAGCCACTCAGGAAGCACTCGTCGTGCGGCGTTCTCGAATACTTCTGTATTCCACGCACGGCGATTGATGTACTCTCGCAAGTTGTTCCACTCGTTCATCGCTCCTCCAGATACCCGGTGCCCTCCCACCGGGCGCGAATTTCGTCTCGCATGATGAGGCAATCTGGCGTCGCATCCCTCATGCAGGCGAGCGCCAGCCGCAAATCCCGCGCCAGTGCCTCGATGGTGGCGGCTGCTCGGTCTACCCACATGCAAGCGTCAATGCCACGCGAGTCCGCGCCCTTGGCTCCCGGAAGGAACACCGCTACTTGTTTTCTCGTCAGTAGTTTTTCATTTTGCCGCACGGTAGAACTCCTTTGCATCCTGATAGCCTTTCTTCCATCCCTTCTTATATGAATCGCTGATAGCCCGATTGCAATTTCTCCGGCAAGCGCACTTCCACTCGGCCTCGCAGGCTTTGTATCCCTTCCGGTGCGCGTCGCGGAGGGCGCGGGCAATCGCCCGCTCCTGAGACCGCTGTAGCAGGATCGCCGACAGGTAGGCGGCTTTGTCGCTTGCCCAGTCCTGCTTAGCTTTTGCCATCGCGGCCCTCCTTCTCCAGCTTGCCGTGTTTGCGGAGAATTTCCTTCGCTTGAGGCTCGGCAACTTTCCAGGCTCTCAAGCAAATATCCTCATCCTCGCCCGGTTCGCTGACGCACCCCCACAAAGCCTTCAAGGCGTTCAGCGCCTCTTCCAGCTCACCTCTGAGTTCGTTCTTTTTACGAACCACACTATTCCATATCGCTTCGGCCTGCTCGACCGTTTCACACGGCTCTTCATAGTCGGAGAATAATGCGAGTACGCGGTCCAGCTCACCCTTGAGCCGGTCGCGCTCCCCGAGGCTGGCCGACACAGCTTCCTCTATGGCCTTTTTCTCGTCCTCGCTGCACTCCCTGCAATCGTAGTGATATTCGCAGGCCATCTTCCCTCCTCGCGTGCTGCAAACTGAATGGGTCAAGTCCGACTCGCGCCGGGGCTGCGTTGAACCACGTTCACTTCGCTCAGGCCGTGTCACGGGCCTTTCTAAGTACGTAGCAGCGACGGTCCTACCTGTACTCTGTACAGCTCCTTGACCCAAATCAATAGGAGCCACGCGGGGCACGCTAGACGAGGCGACAGTTCGCGTTTGGTCTGTCGTGTTCTCCTTGGCCCGCTACGCTCTCACGAACTAGGCCCCTAAGCCAAGGGCAGCGTCAAGGTTCGCCGTCCGGATGCCTCCGTAACGGTAAGAACGCCTTCCGGCACGCTGCCCAACTTGAGGGCCAAGGTCGGACTCGCGGCGGAGTAGCACATTATCCGCAGCCATCACGAGCCTACCGCTCTGTGCTGGCGGCTCCTTGGCCCAACTCGTTCCGTGGCGACCACGCGATCTCCGCTATCGGGCGAACGAATCGCGGTTAAGAGCAGCCTCGAACGTCGCCTCACGTTGTATCTGCCACCATAGGCGCTGCGCTCGCTCTCGCAAACTAGGCCGCCACGGAAACTCGTTCCTGCTCAAATTCGAGCGGTCGGCCCCACGGCATTAGGATGGTAATTAAGCAGCGACTGATTGCGCACGCCGCACCGACCGCTTTCATCCGCCCCCGCAGGCCGCTACCCACAGGGCGGAATCCCCTTACTTCCCAATCCTCAGCCTCACCACTTCCAGCCGCCCGTACTTCTCCTGCCCGGACTGCGGATCGGTCACCGAGGCTGCATAGCCCCCATTCCCATTCCGGGGCCACGGCATACTCGTATAGCCATCTTCTTTCTTCGGAGCAATCACCTTGGTCAGTCCCGTCCGGTAGATCACCTTGCTATCCTTGAACGCCGCCGACCAGCCGAAGTCCGCCGTCCCCAGCTTACGCCCGCTCGCCTCGGCCAGCACGAGCTTGACTGCCTCAATCGGGCTCCCGGTCTGCTGTACCGCCGCCTGATACTCCTCCCGCAGCTTCAGGGACCGGATGAGGTCCGCCAGCCGGGAGTTGCGCATCTTCTCCGTCTTGAACGCCGAGGCACGCTGGAAGGGAATCTTCACCTCTTTCCCGTCCACCTCAACCGTGGCGATGTAGTTGACCTGAAGCCACTGTTTCCCTTGAATCTCAACCACCTCAAACGGCTGAACCTGTTCCGAGGGTTCGACCAGCGTGAACAGGAAATCCCGCGTGGATGGCTCGAACGCCGGGGGGAATGACCCCGGCTCGGGCGCGTCGAAATCCACATCAAACGGGACCTGCTCCTCCACGAGGCCCGTCGTGCCGTAGTTCAGTTCATCAGTCATGTTCTTCGTTCTCCTTGTTTTTCAGTCGGATTATGACTTCTACTTCGTCGGAAAGCAATAGAGGGAGATGGTAGAACTCCACATGCGACCAGATGTGCTTATTGGCCTCGTTGGTGCAAATGTGGAGCGTGCATCCCCCGTGGGAGTGAGTCGAAACCACCTCTGCCGAGAATTTGTACTCTTTCATCTCCGTATCCTCCCTCACATCTTGGATGCGGAATGAAGTGCGGAAGATTCACCTGTCCGAGCCGCCTCCTTCGCTACCTCCTCGACGAGGTGAAGAAATTTCCCAAGGTCCGGTTCCATTACCGCTGGCATCCTCTCCCACAGACGCTTATCCACCCTCGCCTTGGCCATGTATGGCACCTTATAAGGGTCGTCCGGGTCCAGATGGTTCCGCGTGAACAGATAGGGCTGCGCTTGAATCACCCTGAACGCTTGCCCTCCCACTTTCTCATCCTTCTGCACGGGCACCAGGGACAGGTGGAGAAGGTGTCCGAACAGAGGGCCGCACTTGCCGGTAAACGCCTGCCCGATGAAATCCGGCCCGTAGATGGGCTTCTTAGAGGTATCATCGGTCCCCTTGGTATCGAGCGCGGAGGACCACACTGGCACCCCCAGCATCCCATAATTGCGGATGAACTCAGCTATGCGCCCCTGCACCGCCCCGTAATCGGATCGCCCGGTGAACCGTCTCACGTAATCCCCCGACCGCACGTAGGAATCCTTGGGCATCTCGGGGGCTCGGACGGTGGTGGAATTGATAGTCCCGGTCTGCGCGTTATAGGTCACGCTTGACTCGTGGTAGGTCATCATCATCGCGCACTGAGTGGTGAGGCCGTCCACGATGTAGGCACTCACCTCCTCTAGCTGTGGGGGCTCCAGTTTCCCGGCTGCGTTGGGCCACCAACCCCGCGACAATTTATCCAAGGTTTCGATCAGCCTCTCCCCCTCCCTGCCCGTTACGATGTAGGGCTCGATCACCCCTCCCTCCACCAGCGAGCGGATGGACTCGAATCCACCCGTGTCGGTGAACACTCCCCGCACCTTCTTCCCGCCCGAGCGTTCGTAATAGTACTCCGCCGCGTCCCCTAACCTGGATGTCTTGGTCGAGCCCGTCGCGCCATAGATCATGTGGATGTCTAGTTGCATTATTTCCCCCTCTTCATCTGCTTGAGTGACAACATTTCCACCTTCAGATACGTATTAGATTCAAGGATTCGGCGCACGGATTCAGCACTTAGGAACCTTTCAGGGGCGCTCGCCTCGTCCTCCACCCTCAACACTACCCTCCACTCCTTCTTGAACTTCGCCATCTTCCACCTCGCTTTCCCAGAATCTCACATAATACGCGCCCCTGTTATTTATCTCGAACTGTGGATAACCGTCGCGGCGCAATGTCTCATCAAGCAGCTCACCAGGCAGCGGCTTATATGGCTTCGGAAATCCATATCTCCATCCAGCAGGGGGATCGTAGAACATTTGCTTAGCCACCCCACTTTCCTCCCAAAATAAATCTGGGAATGCTTCTCCACTCTATTATAAATTCTTGTGGTTCAAATGGCATGGCTATAAAGAATGCAAGAGCCATGAATAGTAATATCAGAATCCCCAGAAGCCGTAGGGGAATACCCACTATAGCGACCCCCCACTTTACCCACTCAAATACCTTCATTCTCCACCTCCGTCCGATGATTGGGAACCCGAATTGTATACAATTCCCCCTCGGGATCGGCCCCTTCCCAGCACAGGGGCAAATAGGAGCACCGGGAAGGCCGGATGCAGTTCCCGTGGCCGGTGTGCATATAGAAATCTTCGGGGCGCGAGTAGTAACAATCCGCTTCTTTTATACGTGTCTCCCTCTTCCACCTCTCCACTTCCTCTTCCCGATCCGCCCTTAGAATGGGATCGAGCACGATGAACTGTTCTCGGAGGGCGGAGGGGTCCCGCGCGAGCAAATAGGCAATCCAAGCTCGGGTGCCGCCCGGATAAGCTCTCCATACCGGGACCTTCCTCCACCCCTTCCCCAGTCTATGCTGGCCGTCCAAATCGGTCCACTCGTACCGGGCGCTCCACTCCCCCAGCGGATGATCCTTCCCGCTTTCGTTGTGCCACGCCCACACCAGAGGGGAGTTATAGTACCATTCCCCCGAGCCCTTGGGGTATTCCAGCTCCATCCCCTTTAGCATCCCCTCGATGAGCACCCCTCCACACTTCTCCCCATACCGCTTCTCCACCGGCAGCACCTCCGATAGGGTCTGCTGGTCGTATTTCCATTGCTCGATCCATCTCGAATCGGCCACCTTGGTCGTCTTGGCGTTCCAAACGAACAGCATTCCATCGTCCTTGCGCCTCAGAACCGCATCCGTGCGGACCATGATGCTCACCCCTGCTCCGATGTCGTAAGGTTCCTCCTCCCGCTCCACGTCGAGCACCTGATACTGGTCGAGCAGCACGGGCAGCCGGACCAAGCGCCACGCCTCCAGAATCCCCTCCACCAGCGCCATCAGTTCCTCTCGTCGAGTGTGCTGATAAGGGGTGGCATCTGGAGCGAGTGGAGGGAGCGTGCCGGAATCCAATTGGTAGCTTCCTCCCATCCACATCTGCTTCAGCCCTCCATGCACCAGCGAGCCAATCATCAGGGCGGTGGACATCCCTCCGGCGGCCACAATCCCCCTCCCCTTGTATTCATATTCCCAATACCTGTGGCGGGGACAGTGCTGATAGGCTTCGATTCGGGAACGATCAGTTAGGATGGTCATTGCACCCTCACCCTCTCTTTAATAAGCATCCCCACCCATATCCCAATCCAAGTGGCGACGAACAGCATATCCGACAAGCTCCCCTGTTGCCTCATCAGCTCATTGTAGAAATGCTGAAACACTTGTGGGTCCAATCCCGCCTGCTGCGCCGCGCCTTCCAGATTATCCACCGGGAGCGCATCGAGGGTAGCCTTGTAAATGTGGGACATCTCCCACGCCTTGTGGTGCTCATCCATGTTGTGCATCACAGTCCTCCCGCCGCAACCGGCCTGCGTCCCCTCTTGCCACCGTACATTTTATAACGTCCCGCGCGCCGCTTCCGCAACCGTTCTTCCACCAGATGCCTCAGACAATATCTCTTGGACTGCGGACACCGTTCTTCGGTGCATCTCGCACATGGGCCTCGGTATGCCATCTCAGCCTCCTACCCATTGGATGCAGAAGATTCGGGAAAGTTGCGGAATTCTACATGTCCGATGAAATGTCCCCCAAGAATCGCGCCACATCCGCTTGTAATCGTGCTACATAATCGGCTTGTAATGGCGCGATTGTCCCCTAAAATGTCGGGAATTATATAGTTCACTCCCTTACGAAGCGTTTCTTCACCCATGTTGCTATGCCTGCACCGAATCCGCAGCCGATTACTAGGCACACCGCAGGTCCAACACCGTGAACAGCTTGCAGAATCCCAGCAACTTCAAAAGCTGCAATCAATGCTGTCACGCCCGATACTTTCCAGACGCGACTGCGTTCGGCGTAGTGCGCCCAAAAGATATACCCAGCGTCGTAACCGACTCCACCGCAAAAAGCTACGACGCATTGAATCGAGGGAGTCATCTATATAATTCCCAAAATGTCCGCTAAGGTGTCAGAACGAAATGCCCCGTCTCAAGGGTGGCGTTATATTCCATATCCTTCTCATTCCGGGGGAACACTGAAATTTTGCGCTCTGGCCCCTCGCACTCATCATTCGCAAAGTCCACCAGTATAATGGTCGAGACCGAATGCCCCCACGCCGCCGGTCCCGAGATGCGCTGCCGAGGATTCGCATACCTGTCCTTGGGCTTCATCTTGGGCTGCTCCAGCACGCCGATGATGGTCAGGGGGCGTTCTCTTAGCTGCCCGGAGGCGTTCTTCCTGAGCCGTTCTGTAATCATGGAGAGCCATCTGCGGACGGTGGCGCTCCCGGCCCCATCCCCCACATACGCCCCGAACCCTTCCCACACCACCACCTCAGCTCCGGTGCGTTCTATGTGCTCGAACACCTCTCCCACGCGCAACAGGGGAGCGAACGCAGGCAGGAGAGGAATCCGTTCTCTCGATATGCCGAGGGAGTCAATGGTTTGCCACATCTCATCCTCCTGCCGATCAGCCGTCACATAAAGCCACGGATAGCGGTGAGACGGGTACCCAAATATGGGCTCAAACTGCTCCGTTCTTAGCATAGTTTCGAGTATCCACCGGGACTTCCCCGCCCCGGATGGGCCCGCCACCACATGTATGGAGCCGAGCGGGAGAATCCGTTCTATCAAATATTCAGTCTGTTTTGAAGGCATATTCCCACTTTACACTCCTTCCTTGCGCGTTGCAAATGCTCCCAACCGTCTCTGAAGTTTCGCTTTTTCTTCCCCACCCCCAAAAGTCCGAATGCGGAATGAAATCGCGTAACTCCTTTAGAATCAATCGAATATTCCGCATGAACTTCCTTTAGAATCAATAACTTAGAGGACCGGGGTGTGCCTGAGAGTGAGAAAGGGGGAGAACTTGACAGGGCGGGAGAAAGCTCTTAAGATATAAATAGAGAGGGGTGTATTCAGATGTCCCTCCCCCCTACAATCTACCCCATCAACATATAAAATTCCCTCAGGATTCTGACGATCCGTTCTTGTCCTTTTCCTGTGGGGGGCGTTCTTATTGGCCGAATCATTCCGCATTCTATCTCGTTCTAGGAAGCGAATCGTTCTTGAATTGGGAAGATGGGCGTTCTTGATCACATAGGCCGGTATCGGTAAGTGTATGATTCTAAAGGGGAGGGATGCGGAATATTCCACACATTCTAAAGGGGTTAGGGGAAATCATTCCGCATTCCGCCCAACCCCTTCCGAAGCCGAGATGCTGCGGGGAGCAGGGCGGGACTATTCCGCACCACCTCCTAGCAGCATATGCCACAGCAGCACAAACCACGCGAATAGGATCGCCCCTCCTACCCCTGAGACGGGGGGAGGGTTCCACAGCTGCCTAGCTTCCGCTACCATCACTAGATTGATCATCGCTCCTTCCCCTTTCACAGAATCTTGTACATCAGCACGATCCCCACCAGCACGATAATGGCCACGCAGAGAGCGAGTAGGATGGGCATGAAGGCCAGACAAATGATGGCTGCCAGCACTCCGCAGGCTCGTAAGGTTCGCGTTCCCCAGTGCTCTGCCCGCACTACCCACGGCCCCTTGTCGCTAATCGCGCCTATCAGGGACGTGAATAGCAGCACTACCACTATCAGCGTCGCTCCCGCCGTCCAACCCATCGGCCCTCCTCTCCCCCAATCGCGCGAGCTTCTCCAAGATTCGATCCGCGAGGGCCGGGTCAGCGTCGAATCGCTCTACTAGTTCCGCCTCTGACAGGAGGGGAATCATGCCACATTCCCCTTCCGGTTTAGATTCTGCCGCACCAGTTCCATCAGCGGGGGGAGGGGTTTAATCGAACCTTCCACCACCTGAGCGACCAGGAACCTTCCCCCTTGAGTTTGGAGGATAACGGTCCCCTCCCCTACCCATTGTCCTAGGAACGTCTCGCCTTGCTTGAATTGCGACATTGTGCACCTCCAAGGGGCGTAATCCCCTCCGCTCGCTCCCCGCCGTAGCAGGGAGCGAAGCGCAAGGGACTAGGGACTAGCTAGGCTGCCCACCTCCCGCCGACACTACCTTGAACTGGCCGTCGATCAGGGATTGGGCGTCCAGGGGAAGGTATAGCTTGTCCGAATCGGGGACATAGGACGGTTGCCACCCCTCTGCATTCAATTCCTCGGGAGCGGCGCGGAGAATAATGTCAAATTCCCCCTTCTCCCCCTTCTCATTTTCCGCTTGGATTCGGATTGCCGTCCCTACGATCCTTCCTTGAACGTTTTTTGCGTTTGCCTCTCTCAGTACCTCTTGCAACTGTTCGAGTGTCATCTTTCGATTCTCCCTTTAGTAGATTTTCCAGATACTTCTCTTGCTCTTCCGACTCTACCATCTTCTGACAAACCCTCTCCCGCAGGTAGGCGATTGCCTCTTTCGCCGTAGGAAATACCCCCACCGCCATCAGGAGCGCAGCGGCCCCCGTTCCGCTTCGCCCATGCCCGCCCATGCAGCACACCAGCACACGAAAAGAGGGTAACCCCTCCGCATGGGCGAGGATGCCATTCCACAATTCCCGCCACCACTCCACCGTGAGCGGAGGAGGATCGAAATCCCGCCACCCGATTTCCAGCACTTCGGGTGGCACGCGCGAATCCAAAGCGGCGAGGGATTCCCACCCGTCCGGGTATCCGTTCCCTGTACTAATCTCATAGTCGGAGCAATTGACTACCAAATCCCATTTCCCCGATACCGCCTCACTCTTCGGCCCCACGGCCACTTGTACGCGGGAATCTTCGGAGCGCATAAAAACCTTGGGAGCATGGGAGCAGGATACAAAGACGGTCCCTCCTGTGCTATAGGAGCTTCCCTCTGCGTTAAATTCCTTAGTACGTTTCTGAAAACAAGGCGTACATGTGTCAAATGCCTTGTCCTGCTCGGGCATCAGTTTGCCACAAGCGCGGCATACCACATGGCCGTTATCCTTTTGGGCTTGCCAGCACACATGACACAGAACCATATCCTTCCCTGTAGCAGCATGACACTCCCGGCACTCTCCCGTCTTAGGGGGAGAGGGTTGCACCAGATTCATACTCGTGACTCCCACGTTTCCTCCGATCCACTTAGAGAATAACTTCGACATATTTTTGGTCCGTCTCGGCCATACTAGGGCAAACCGCTTCACCCTTCGGGCATTCCCCTTGGCCGTCCCATTCGTACCAATTCTCTGCGTTGAACCGCACTTGGAGCCTAACCGTGCCCGCATGAGGCCCATGCGAGCGCACTTGAACCTTTACTACCTTATCCTTAATCGTGGCTAGATAGGCGAGGGCATCCGGCAGGGAGCTTATCTCCCCCAGGTCCGCCTTGGCCTTCTCCGCGATAGGCTTATTCTTCGCCCATTCGACAGCCTTGGCGTGGGCCGCCGCTTGGGCGGCTGCTATCTGCTCGGCCAATTCGCCATTCGCCTTGAATCGCCGCGTCTCCCCGCGCACCGCGTACCATTCCCAAAACGCGGGAGCAGCCATTAAGACCAGTTCCTCGGGTGTCCACGACAGCCAAGCCGTATCCCCAAACTTGTTAAACGCCCATCCGTTGTTGTGACAAACATCGCATAGCACATTTAGGGCCTGTACCACCTCCGAGGGTTTGCCCGCTGAGATGGCCATTTCCAGTTTAGCGGCGGCCATGGCAATCCCC
>JAEHJW020002094.1_pt1 | contig 44337 bp, 50 predicted proteins | sample 9271431 | NCBI WGS metagenome assembly JAEHJW02
CACACCGGCCTCGATCGGGCAGACTTTCGAATTTCACGTTTGGACCTCGTTAATCCGTAGTTTGCCCTTTCTTATTATTATATTGATATTAGTCATTATTATTCGACAACTCAACTCGCTCCCCGGATAGATTTCATTGCTTGGATTGATTGTAAATTGGGAAGAAAACAGGCGGCGGGGGGTATAACGGCCTTACCCGGAATAATGCTCCAACTTCAGCGCCAAGCATCCCAACGGCATTCGCAGGTCTTTGCCAGAAAAAACTGCGATCGTACGGCTGAGGCGCAAAAAGCATAGGATCACCAGTTGAAATATGCAAGTTATACATCTATGGAGTATGCGTCCATGGGACCGGCTTATGCGTTTTCAGGGTGAACCTTCATGCCCGGAGTCCGCAGCTCGCAACCCGCCTGCGCGAGTTGAGGTTGTGCGGGAGAGAAACTTTTTACATCTCTCCTGAAATTTGACCATATTTGACCATAGAGGATAGAATCCTTTACTTTTCTACGTCCGTCGCAAATGATGCTTTCATTTTCTCGATGACCTTGGCCGGGTCTCCTGCCTCGTAGGTCCTGCAGATTTTAAAGTGGTTGGCCGGTTGGAAGAACCGTGTTTTCAGATGATCTGATTCTCATGCCAAACCTCCGAATCGCGGTGCTGGAGCTTATTCAAGACTAAAAAATACTGAGCGGCCGGGGAAGCAGCGAATTATAATATTTCGTCCAGAAAATCTCCGATTGAATCCCTGCAAACATTAAAATCCGTCCAAGTCACTCCTGAAGAGGAACATAAATAAGACATCGAGCTATTGAAGAAGCTTCCAAAGGGGTTCGGTGATGTGCCGCTTTTCCGGCATGATTCGGCCTACAACAGCGACCTGAAGCAGGGGCAACCGCTCGGGCCGAAAATCCTGTATCGATTTTGGAAAAAGGGCCTGCGCGAATTCGGGAATTGATGGCGTCGATCCATGTGGAGGGACACGTCATTCGGCAATGCGCTAGTACCGGGAACACATGTCAACCGAAGATGTGCTGAGGCTTTCCTTCCATACCGTTTGGAAAACCGGTCTACATTGCGTGAACATCAGCCAGAGTGAACTGCTCAGAGGGATACTCGATCCGGGGTGGAACACATGCGGGGCACGCCAAGAGAAAGCCTCTAATGCAAGAGGACGATTTCACTTAACTTTTGATCGGGACGACTGGATTTGAACCAGTCGTCCTTCCATTAAGCTATTGATTTTATTATATAGCACTGACCCCTGACCCCTACTTGACCCCCACACGCATTCACCCCTAATATCGTGAGTCTAAACTCGTCAGCGCACGATGATAAGCTGCTGCGACCTCGGCGACCTCGGACGATACGTTGCTGATGGACTTCAAGGCATCGACCAATTCCTCAATACCTACGGTGCGGCATCTACCTTGACTTTGCTCCGAGATATCAGATGAAGACCACGCGGCCGCCGCTTTAGTGAACAGGACATAGACCCCCCTAGCGTCCTGCTCCTTTAAAAAATCAACTTGGCGAACAAGCTGATTTTCCGAGAGGATAGCCCACACCTTCACTTCACAGTAGAAGGGAACATTGTCCACAATGAATTTAAGGTCGAACAAACCCTGTTCTGGCTTTAGAATTACGGACACGTTATGAGGTAAATAGGTTAAGCTGAGCAATGTTTGAGCAAAATTTGGAGACCGCTCGGCAAGGAGTTGAAGAAGGGCGTAGTGGATATTCTCGTCATCGTATACAAACTTTTCCCAGCCGTAAGGATGCTGCTCCGGTCCATAAATTCGATTGTTCAAAAAGAGTTCGATTCCGGTCACAATCGTCCCACGTCCTTTCCGCTTTTCGAATAGATACTTTATTTTAATGCTGCCCATGCCCTCCACTTATTGCAGGTTCCCTGAGCCTGTCGGTCCTGACCTTTCCATGTTCCGCCCTGAAGCAGACATTTACCCTTGGCGCTGGGAGAGTCCACGGTTGAGTGTAGACCAAAAGTATCAACCTTGCGGCTTCCCCCCCAGTAATCGCAAACCGCGCAATTTTTAAAATTCTTTGGATAGCTTTGAGTCATTGGCATCTCCTTTCGGGTGATTCCTTCCGCTAGAGCTTATGGCCCTAACTGTTGTGATTGTATTTTATTAATTAAATAACAAAAATGTGACCGAGAGCGAAGCTATCGCTCCACTTGTCAAGTTCCTCGAAGCTGAACAGATAACACGGTATATAATCGCCCATTCAGTATATCATCGGATGGGGATTTGCACTAGCCATATCAGCAACATTTTTAATGGCTCAGAAGGATAATTTAAAAAGGGATGGTCAGGTCAGGTGCGAAGAGCAGCAGATATGCTCTGCCGCTCTCAGGCCGAGTTGCGGCCTCAATGGCGTGGTATTGGCCCTTGGGGCCGACACCACATCCCGGTGAAGTTACACCGCTATGCCTTTATTTTGGTGCCTGAGCTTCCGAAGAAGCCGCTTATTGTAGTAAACCAGACTCCATGAGTCTGGACGGTCTAGCGACATGTGGCCTTGTACGTACCGTGCAACCGCTTCTCTTTCTCGAATCAATTCGACCGACGATATTCCGTGATTCCACCGGTCCTGCCAGTGCGTCCCGGCGCATTCTATGACCTCGTTACCATCAGCGGCCACGGGGATCATCAACAGATGGCAATGTGTCTGAGTGTTGGTGCTATGGATTACGCCCATCACCCCAACCCGGATTCTATCTATCTTGTAGATTGACCTAATCCATTCCACGACTTCCCGTTCTGCATACTCGTGGTTGTGCTTACCCCTGAATGTCAACGTCGCAAATAAGTCCTAATCCCAGTCAGTTAAAAAGTTTATCTCTCTGTATGTCATATTTTATCTCCTATACCTTCCATGAAGGTCAAATCATTAAATATATAAACACGATATCATATCATATCTTATAATTCATTATCATCATCTTTTTATTGATATATTTCTGACCAGACATCGTATTATTGTAACTATTTAGATAACGTGGCAGGTGCGGTGGACACACGTCTAAGAGTGACCTGCGACACCCTCGCGTATGCGTCCTATGTGATATGGCAGCCTTTATGAGGCTATATGGTTCTATCACTCTATTTTATACCTTTCGTATACATCCTACTCGAAGTTGGGGTCAGCATTAGGATTATATCGGAATGAAAGCGTAGAGCGAAAGTTACAGTATTGGCACTCTGCCAGGTAATATAAAGTCTTATTATTATTGTTGTCATCTTCAACACTTGATATCGACAACTTATTGCCACATATTTTACACTCTCGCCACCCGATCAGTCGGTCTTTCATTTTATCTCCTTTCCGTCTATGCCTCGCACAGATGTGCGATTGCGTTTTCTACATGTGCTGGCATGGCGTCCACGCCGCACATCTATCTAGACAGTTTACCTTCAGACGCAATAATATCATGCTCTGACTCCAGCAGGCGTTTCATCCGCCATATGGTAAGTCCTGCCTGTTTTCTACGTTCGTTTAAGTAGTGCTCACTGATATTATCAGCTACCATTAATTCCCCCTTATTGGTTGTTTTTCTAATCATCATCATCTATCTAATATATTAATTACAAGTGAACATCTTTTCGCTGACCTAAATTAGGAGGAAATGGAATGGAACAGAAAAAAAGATTGCGACCGATAAGCAGCGATTCTCAACGGAAGATTCCCAATGTAAACAGGATTGAAATCGAGAAAACAATGAGCCAACTGATTGCACAAGTGGTGTCCCTATGGACCAAGAACTCAGGATTGCAGTTCGATGAGCGCCGGGAATTGACGGTTAAAATCTGCCGTCTACTCCTTGGTATGCTTACCGGCTGATCAGCCGGGGACGGCTCGGCGAAAACAATACCGCTCGACGATATCGAGATTAGTTCGGCCCCACCTGCCCCGGCGCGAGGATTTGGCGATTTATTCATGCGCATTATGGTAGTTTTGCCTTTAGTATTCATATGTTATATATCAAACAATGTATTTTTCTTCAGAATTAGACAATAATCTTCTTGACAAACAGCGATTCTGACTGTAGAAAGAAGTCAAGAATGCGAACTGGAGGCAAGAGAAATGGAAAAGACCAAGGCATATGGCTACATCAGGGTCAGCGGCAAGTCCCAATTGGCCGGGAATGGGTTTGACCGTCAAGAGGACACAATCAATGCCTATGCTGAGAAGGCAAGATATGAGGTCGTAAAAATATTTAAGGAAGAGGCGGTTTCAGGTACTAAGGGCGAGGCCGACCGTCCGGCCTTTCAGGAAATGATGACGGAAATCCTGCGGAATGGGGTCAGGACCGTAATCATCGAGGGGCTGGACAGGTTGGCGAGGGAATACAGAATTCAGGAAACATTGCTCATTTACATGGCATCGAAAGGGGTCACCCTGCTATCGGCGCGAACGGAGGAAGATGTCACCGAAGCTATTCAGTCTGACCCCATGCGCAAAGCTCTTGTCCAAATCCAAGGTATTTTCGCCGAACTGGAAAAGAATCTTCTCGTGAAAAAATTGCGAAGGGCGCGAGAACAGGTCCGCAGCGAGAGGGGCAAGTGTGAGGGGCGCAAAGGCTACGCTGAATCTGAGCAGCATCAACAGCTTCTAAAAAGGATCAAGGAGCTACGCCGCAAGAAACCCAAACAGAAAAGGATGACCCACCAGCAGGTAGCGGACCAGCTCAACGAAGAAGGATTTGAAACGGCATCGGGGAAGCCATTTTCTGCAATGATCGTGGCCAATTTACTTCGATAATGGGAAAAAATGGCTCGAAGTTAAAAAAATTGCAGCCTCAAACCGATTTTGACCGTTTCGTAAAATATACATGCCTTGTGGAAGCGATAACCGTTAACTCTCCACAAGGAGTGATTGAAGATGCAAAGTTTGAGCCAGCGCCAACCTTTTAATTTGCCTCCTCAGCAACGCAGGGGAAAGGAAAGATGTATGCTTGGTCGTATCAAAACGGATCAGAAATGCCCATTGTGTGGTAGCATGTTTCGAGACAACCACGTGGACGGCCTCACATGCCCGAACCATCCCCATCAATATGCAAGTCGTTTTAAATTGAAATTCAAGAAGGACGGAGATGAAATATGCAGGAGATATAGGTCATACGCGGATGCAACGAATGATCTTACCGGATTCCGATTCAAGGTCAATGAGAACACCTTCGACGTTCGAGACTACCAGACATCTAACCCGCTTTCATTTTCACATCTGGCTGACAAGTACCTTGAGAAGAACCCGAACAAGGTTGGCTATAAGCAACTGAAAAATATCAAGAATTTCTTGGACAGGGCTAGAGCCGAGTGGCATGATCGGAATATCAAGACCATCAAATATGCCGATATCGAGGATTTTCTCGACAAGCAAAAAAAATTTTGCGACAGGGGTAAGGCCTTCGAGGATCAAAGAAATATATCGGACAAGACCCGCCATGAAATCAATTCGTGTCTCCATTGTTTCTGGACATGGCTTGTGAAGCGGGAAGAAATCAAGGCAAGCGAAATGCCCACCTTTCCGTCCGTGGCCTTCGAACTCGGATGGCGAAATATCGTTGACAAGGATACACAGGAAGCCATCCTCGATGAGGTATACAGAATCTCGTACCATATCAACCCCAAAATCTACATCGGGATAAGGTGGCTGGCGACCTACATAGCAATTCGACCAACCGAATTGCTATCCATCAAGGAAAAAAACATCATCGTCGCCGGTGGCTACATAACGGTCAGAGACTCCAAGGCAATGAGAAGGGAAGGGAAACCAAAGCCGATTCCGATGACCGATGAGGATTTGGAAATGCTCAGGTCATCTTCGGTGCGGGGCCTCCCTGACCTGCCATTCTTCAGGCACAACGCAGCTTCGGCCAAACGCGGTGGCGGCAGGAATGCAAAGGCAGGTGACGTGTTCGGGAAAAAATATCTTTACCGCTGGTGGAAGCAGGCATGCAAAAACTTGGGCGTAGAGGAAGTTGACCTGTACGGAGGGACAAAACACTCTTCGGCTACGGCCTTGGCGGACGATTTTTCACCCGAAGAAATCATCAAGGGAACGATGCACGATACCAATAAAGCTTTTTTGAGGTATTGCCAGACTCGACCTGAGCACGTCAAAAAGCTTTATGAGAGTACCAGAAAGAGAAAGGGCCAACCAGCCCAGAGTATGATCCCTGACCCCTGATTGACCCCCAAAACGAACTTACCTCTAACGACTTAACTTGCCGAATTCGTTCGGTAAGTTGAGTCGGGACGACTGGATTTGAACCAGCGACTTCTGCGTCCCGAACGTGAAAGAGGCTTGCAATCTATCGATTTACTTGGATTTTTTGTTGCGATGCCCCGACGTGGTGACCAAGGCGGGTGACCAGGTCAAACCCGGTATTTTTGCGACCGCCTCGCGGTGCTGATCGGTTGATACATGCTGATATACGAGGAGCGTGGTGTCGGGTCTTGAATGGCCGAGGACCTCCGAGACGGCCTTCAGATTCGCGCCGTTTTTTAGCGCCAGCGTCGCCATGGCGTGGCGCAGATCGTAGAGCCGAAGACGGCGGGAGATCCCCGCCTTTTTTTTCGCCCTGTCCCATGCGCCTCTAAGACATACCACCGGCCTCAGCCGGTAGTGGACTACGGGCAGCTTTTCAAGGGCGGCGGCCGGCGCGCCTTCGAGCTGCGCCCGGTCCAGCTGCCTCCATGCGGTCAGGAGATCGCGCAGGTCCTGGTGGATCGGCACATACCTCACCGCAGGCCCTCCCTTGCGAGCCCCGACGATCCGGATTTCGTGAGATTCAAAATTTACGTCCTGCCAGCGGATTCCGTTACACTCCGCCCCGGGCCTCATCCCGCAGTGCCATCCGAGCAGGATAGCGCGGGCCAGGTGAGGGGGCGCATGCGCCAGGATCGCGGCGACCTCTTCGCTCGTCGGGGGCGCGGGCGCGATGGAATCCGCCATTGCGCCCTTGATCCGGAATTTCGACAACGGATTCTTCACGACGAGCGGCGGCTCCTGATCGTGCGCCCAGTTGAAAGCCGACCTCAGGACGTCGATTTCGCGGTCGATAGTCCGGAGCTTGACGCCGCTCGCAACGCGCTCGCGCACATATTTGTTGAGGATCTCGTTGGTCAGCCGGTCGGTCGGAAGATGGCCGAGGGATGGTCCGAGGAGGCGGTCTATCCGGTAGAAATCGGATGTGAATGTGCTCTTGCGCGTCGCGTGCTGCTGGTGGTAGTGGCTCAGGAGGTGGCCCACTGTAAGCGCCGAAGTGGCGTAGGGACCGCGGCCGCGCTCCTCCCGGATCTCGTCGTCTTTGCGCCGGGCTTTCGACTCTGCGATGTCTCCGCGACCGAAGTACTCGCGTTTTTCCTTGCCGTCTGTGCGGTATTTGACGAACCATCGGCCGTCAGGTTTCTGATGGACGCTCATGGGGTATCCTTTATGCACATCCTCGTAGCGTTTGACGGGCCAGCGCTCAATGTTTATAGACATCTCCTCTTGGGCCGATGTCATGGATTCGCACCTCTCGCGATTCTTCGTAAACTTCATAAAGGATGCGCCAGCCGCCAACCTGATAGCGATATGAGCGAGCCTCCCCCTTCAAGGCTCTGGCATTGGGATTTCGGAGGGGATTGGCCTTGAGCAATTCAATCGCCCTGTCAACGCCGTTTCGAAGCTTCGGCGCGAGCTTGTCGTAAGTCTTCCGGGCGCTTTTGCTGAGAAGAACCCGATAGCTCATCTTCCCCTTATGTCCTCCCAGTCCGAGAATTCCCCCCTCTCAAATTCTTGTCTTCCTCGGGCCAGGGCCTTCAACTCTTCTTCTGTGGGCTCAACCTCGGGGACGCCAGAAACGAACCGGATATACTCCAGGACGCCCTCCAACGCGTCATCCGGCAGGCCGTCCAGAGCTTTGTCAACCTCTTCCCGGATATTCATTTTTATCCTCCTGGATAGCGTAATATCGTTCGGACTAATGTAACACCAGGACAGCCAGAGGGGCAAGGTGGAGGCCGAGACAGCCCTCAGGCCCCTGGCGCACCCTCACCGGTCCCTCCAAGCGGAGACGACCGCAACCGCTGCCACGATCAGGCAGCAGGCAAAGAGCAGAATAAACCACGCGGGAAATTGCATCAAACCGACCGTGAGAGCGATAGAGGTGGCCGTCGCGCTCGCGAGAAAGGATAGAGAAGCGATGCCGGCGAGCGAATGCAGGGCCCACTCCCTGAGATCGGGACGGATCTTTCCGATTCCTCTGAAGAGCCAATAGAGGAAGGCGAGGACGGACGTCCAGGCGAGCATTCCCGCACGGGAGCGAAAGCCGCCTTCGGGGAGCTGTACGAGGGGAATCGCGCCAGCCAGGACGGACACGAGCATGACAGCGGCGGCAGGACGCTGACTTCTCTCGAGGCGGCCGCGAAGAGCTTTCCATTCCCATCCGGTGACACCTTCGGAATTTTGCATTTACCTCTCCCTTTCGGTCAAAATCTCGTAAAGCCGCGTAGTCCTGCGGGAGGCCCGGGCAGGAAGCGCCAGGCTATCGCGCCCATCTCCAACGCTAGTATGGCCATAAACAGAAGAATGCCCAATCTGAACCACTCGCGGGCAACAAATCCCGAAATGTTGCTAGTGTCGAGCCAGTTTTTGAAGCGCGTAACCGGTTGCATCGATGCCCTCCTGTTGATATTTGTGCCAACCATCACCGCCCGAAGCTCCCGAAAATCAGGCTTCCCCTTCTGTACCAGTATTTTGCCTCGGAGGCCCCGCGCTTACCTTCTGCTCAAGATCCTCAATTCTCGCCTGGAGAGCCTTGGCGTTGAGCTCCGCGCGCTTCCGGTCCTCCTGTGCTTGGCTCTGATTCCTCACCGCTTGATGGAACGCGAGGATGTTTGATTGAAGGGCGCTTGCCATGACTGGGTCCCCACACAGCAGTACTTCCCTGGTTTTTTCCAGTAAATCCCAAATCTGAGGGTTGTCAATTTCAATCTGGCGCGGGGCGCCTCCCGCGTCCTCCGTTTGGCTTCTCGAGGCCAAAAACTGGTCGTACTCATATCCAAGGGCCGCGGCTATTTTACGCCGCTGTTCTTCTGTTCCCGCCCTTTTGCCGCTTAAGATTTCATTAATGATGACAGGAGATATACCGGTGGCGCGGGACAGTCTGGCCTGGGCGCCCCTTTTTTGGCTGCCGATCCACTCCGCCAGGACGGCTCTGAATCTCTCTGGAACGTCCTCTGCTCTCACGAGACAAAAATACACTATTGGTGAAGAAAATATATTCACGTTATATGAATTTTTTCATTGTGTTAATTCATTTTTTGTGAATAATTAACACCAGTGCCGATTGCAGGAGGACGAAATGAAACATGGAGAACAGGCCAAACTCGCATCGCGGATCAGCAAGTCTTCCGCGTACGTCTCCGAGGTCCTGCGCGGGAAAAGACGCCCGTCGCCCGACGCTGCTGTGGCCCTCGAGAAGGCAACAGGGATAAGCCGCAGCGCGTGGCTCTGGCCCGAGGAATATCCAAACCCGCTGATCCACACGGAGCCCGAAGATGCAGACAGAGAGCCTCTATGAACCCCTCAACTGAAAGGTGGAAAACGGCATGAGCGAACAATTAACAAACGATCAGAAAATAGAAATCATGAAAATCGCCGTCGCGGCCAACCTCCACTGCGACCCATGGGATGTCTATGAACAAATGGTAAAGGCGATTATTTCGCCTGCGCCGGAGGAGCCTCCTCGATCGTCCGAAGGATAGCGTTGTAGGCCTGCGCTACCTTGACGGGGTCGAGATGCCCCGACGGAGAATCCCCCTTGCTTGCGACGTTTGGGGCGCTGGAAGCAAGGTGTGGATTCGTACTGGCCTTATCGTCAAGTATTTTTAGCAGTAGCTCCAATGCAATTTCACTCTTTTCCATATTTTGTCCTTTCCCGCTCATGCCGTTTGACGGGGAAGGATAGCACAGGTGAGGACGCCCCCATGGAAAACTCGCTCTATCAAGCCGACAGTCTGTATGAACCGTGTCCCCTCTGCGACGGGTACCCCGTTGAGGGCGGCTACATGGTCGAGGGCTTTTTCGTTTCCGACGAAGAGGCCGTGTTTTGCCCGGAACATGAATCCAGCATGTATATCTGCGGGAGGTAAACCCACGTGGAAATCGACGAGGCGGTGCTCGAGGAGCTGCTGGCCGAATCGGTGGAGCGCGAGAAGGAGTTTGTCGCGCAGGAAAAGCTGATCCGGCGAAAGCTCCTGATAGCGCTTGGCCGTGTCAAGGTGGCCGAGCCGGTCCGCGAGCTGCATTCGCCGACGGGACGAAAGTCGAAGTGGGGCGAGCTGGCCCGAAAGATGGCCATCCGCCCGGATCACACGTAGGGGATCGGCCGCCCGAGGGGGGAAACTCGAGCGGCCGATATTGAAACACCGCCGGGCGCCGACGCGGGGACGTCGAAACGGCGCCGGCGGCATGGGGGGACGGGGCGAATGGCAAAGATCGACAGGCCAATCAATTTCCGCAGCTCCTCGTCTTTTGAGGAGGTGCTTTCGAAAGCAATCCTACATCTCGATAAAGATAAATCCAGTGTCTTAAGAACATGCGTACTCGTCGGACTGCCACTTATCCTGGCTCATCCGGAGCTCGTGGACATGCTAGGGGACGGGGAATCCGATGTCAGTAATATTCTCGTATTACTGCGGTAATATTTTTTCGGCGATCTGTCTTACATCGGTATTACAGGTCATTCCGGTAACTTACCTTTGGTAATGAGGGAGGATTAAAATGGCAGTAGATTTTAGCGGGGAGCATCGGCTGAAGATTTTAAAGCTGGCGGCGGAAATCTGCGGCGAACGGGGATTTGGCGAGGACGGCGCAAAGAACGTTATAGCCGTCTATAGGCAGCTGTGTGAGGCGCTGACAGCCTACCCCGTTTTGCCCACCGTGGATACGGCGTGGGTCGAAAAACTCGAAACGATCGAGGCGCACTTCGGCGGCGTAACGAAGGCTGCGGACAAGATCGGGTGCGCCAGAAGCATTTTTTACCGCATGAAACGAATGAGCGAGCCGAGTGCCACCTATGCGAGTCAGGTCGACCGGATTTATGCACAGATCGCCGGCCAGGTGAATTAGAAGGTGGCGAATTCGGAGGATTGGCAATGGCTGAGATCGATTTTGTGAGGCTTGCCTCGCCTTTCGATGCGGCGGACATCGCATGGCGGGTCCAGAGCTGCGGCGTAAAAGAGGGTCGCGTGTGGGCGCGGATCGTGCCGTATGTGACGTGCCGCGCGATCATGGACCGGCTCGATGCGGTGTGCGGGCCGGGAAATTGGAAAAACCGATTCGAGAGGAGCGCGGACGGCGGCGTCCTGTGCGGGATCGAGATCCGGATCAACGGAGAGTGGGTCGGCAAATGGGACGGAGCGTCGGGAGAGGAGGCAAAGGACGGGATCGACGCGGTGAAGGCGTCTCTTTCCTCGGCGATGAAGCGGGCCGGGGTGCAGTGGGGCATCGGGCGCTACCTCTACCGGATGGAGGCGGCGTTTGCGCAGGTGCACGAGGGCGGAAGGCACGCTGGCCATACGAAGGACGGTACGTCTTTTCGGTGGGATCCGCCGGCGACGGTGGGTGCGAACGGCAATTCGAAGGCCGCGGCCAATCGCGGCGTAAAGGAGCTTTCGCTCGACGAGGTGAAAAGGCAGATGGACGCGGCTGAAAGACCGCAGGCCCTTTTGGACTGGCTTTCGGAGAACAGGGAAAGAATCGGGGGCTGCAGGAAGGCAGCGATGGAATATTTCAATGCTCGGCTGCGGGCTCTCAAGGAGCTCTAAGGGGGGACTAAAAGTGAATCAGGAGCTTGCCGTTAAAAAATGGAACGAGATGTTTCGGCCCGGGACGGCGGTCGAGGTGAAGGAAAAGGGATTTCGGGGCAAAACGATCACGCCGGCGTGCATCCGGGACGAAGAGGCGAAGGTGTACGTGGACGGCCTGGTGGGCCCGGTGCCCCTGCGGATGGTGACGCCGGTGCCGCGGGCGATGGCCGAGGAGGAAAGCGATGATACCGTGCGAGTCGGAGAGAGCTATCGAGGGTCGGCACAGGTTCGAGTTCTGCGGATATGCGACAGACCGTTGCAGTCTGTGCCTCAAGAGCCGGCGTGAGCTGGAGGGCGGCCGGTGCGCGGCGTCCAGGCGCTGCCCCGGCGCGTGGCATGGACGGCATGTCTTTATCGACGGCGAGTGCATCAACTGTGGGAAAGCGCAATAGGAGGGCTGCGAAATGAAAAAGGACATGATGGAGCCGGGGGGAGCCGCTCCCGCAGTGGCGCCGCGCAGGCGCAGGAAGAGCGCGGCCACGGCGCCCGGACCGAAGAGGGAGGACCAGTTTGGCTATCCCAGCGGCGTTGCGGAGGACGAATCTCTTACGGCGCCCGCGAATGACGGGCAGGTCCACGAAATCCCGCTCAACCAAATCCGCCCGGCGCCGTGGAATCCGCCGGCGCGGATGGAGTTGGCAGCTGTCGAAGAATTGGCAGCCAACATCGCCCGGCACGGCCAGCAGGTCCCGGCCCTGGTGAGGCCGGTTGAGGCGGAAGCGCCGATCGTCTTCGAGCTCGTTTTCGGGCACAGGCGGTACGCGGCTATCTCGAGGCTCGCTCCCCCGGAAGGCGAAGGAACGATCAAGACATTCGTTCGGCCGCTTTCCGAAGAGGACGCGATGATCCTGAGCGGCATCGAGAATCTGCAGCGCAAGGGATTTTCGGACATCGAGGAGGCCGAGTTTTTCCGGACGTGCGGCGAGCGATACGGGGACCACGCGGTCAAGATGCTTGCCGAGAAGCTGAGCGTTTCGGCCACGTACGTGCGGAAGCGCATAAAGATCCTCGAGCTGCCGGAGCGGGCGCTAAATCTTTGGCGCAATGGCACCTGGCACGTCGGGCATATGGAACAGCTTCTCCGTATCGGGGATCGATCGGAGGTCGAAGAATGGCTGAAGCAGCGAGCCGACATATGGACCGGGGACCGACTCGAAAATCTGCAAGTCTTCGTACTCAAATCGTGCATCGACCAAAGAGCCATCCTTCTTTCCCACGCTAAATTCAATAAGTCGGATTGCAAGATTTGCCGCAAAAATACGGCTGTTCAAAAAACGCTCTTCGGTGCTGAAGGCGATAAAACCTGCTGCCTCGATCAGAAGTGTTTTTGCCAAAAACAGCAGGCTTGGCTTGATTTGCACTGGGCTGACGGGAGCTGTAAGGCGAACAAGGAATGCACGAAAATGGGCGTTATCGGCGATTTCGCTACGCCCAAAACTGCAGGATTCGGTTGGCAGGATCGAGGTGCCCCCGTGAATCCCGGTCAACGATGCAGCGGTTGTCAACGGTACGGGACAATTTTGAACTATAAGATAGAGCCGCTCATAGAAAGAGTCTGCTTCGGCGACAAGGCGTGCTTTGATGGATTGAAGAGGGGCTATCGGACCGACGATGCAACTGAGGCTAAAGGTTTGACCCGGGAGGGCGGTGCGGACGGCGTCCGGGTCAAATGGCACGGAGAGCATTTTCGGCAGGAATTTTATAAGCAGGAGATCCCCGGACTGTTGGAGGCCGCGTGCGGCCTCAATGATAAGCCTATCCACGTAGCTCTCGCGGCATGCCTGTATGAGCACTGGAGGCTGCTTTTCGAGATCGACGCATCCGCGTGGGATTTCCTTGCCAATACCGCAAATAATCCCACTTTGAAAAAGCTTCTGAAGTGGTCCTGCAGGTTCGATAGGCGGCACGCCGGGGCGCTCCTGGCGAAAGCCGTGATCTCTGTGGCGTTTCGCCGGCACCGTTACGCGGATGAGTTTAATGATGATGACCGCGCGGCGATCGCGGAATTCCTGGGGGTCGACTTCGGCAAGTGGGCGCCAACCGATGAGTGGTTCGAGAAGAAGACCAAGGGGGAACTGGTATCTTATATCGCGCGTGAGTCCGGCTTGGCGCAGGATGCGAAATTCCAGGATTACTTGGCCAGGTATCACCTGACCTTGGAAAAACTCGCGGGGCTGAAGAAGGGGGTGATCGTGCAGATTCTGCATGACTGCGGCTGCGATTTGCGCGGTCGGCTGCCAGATGAGATCCGCAGCGGCCTGCGTGGATAGGGGGAGCTGAAGGTGGCAAAACGGAATTCGAAATCTTTGTTCTATCGCACGTGGACGGATGGCTTCTTTGCCGGCGTGATCACGTGCGTGTTCGGGGGCGTTTTCGGGCTGACTGTGTATCTGGCGTGGAGGGCCATTTTCGGGGGCTAGACTCGGGGGCGTTTGCAGTTGGGGCTATAGGGGGCGCTGTCTAGCGGGAGTCTTGGGGCTGGGCGGCGCGGGAAAAAGGGGGAAGTGTGCACGCGAAGAGGGGGCGTAGTGCATAAGGGGGATTTGTCTGCCAAAATACTGGAACGGCTCAGATCAAGCGAGCTGTGGGGCCAAAGGACGCGGGAGAGCGGAAAGACGATATCGGGGCTGAAGTGTCCCGAGTGCGGCCGAAGCGACGCCTGGACATACAAAGACCAGCCGGCCCCGATCATCTGCAACCACAAAAATACGTGCGGTGCGAGAACCAGCACCCGCGATATCTTTCCGGAAATAATCCAAAATTTAGAAAAAGAATTCGCGCCCACGAAGGAAGACCCGAGCCGGCCGGCTCGTGAATATCTTTTCGCGAGGGGAATCAGCTCCAAGACCCTCGAGGGCGTTCGGTATGTCTACCGGCCGAACATCCGCAAGAGCGGCTCGGGGGGCGTGCTGTTCCACGTAGGGACCGATTCGGACGGAAAAGAGGTGTGGAACGGCAGGATTTTTTCCCCGGCGCCGGGCGTGGACAAAAGCCACAACGAGGGGCGTACGGCCGGGCAGCTTTGGAGGCATCCGAAGCTTGAATACGAGCCGGATAAGCCCACCTTTGTGGTGGAGGGCATCATCGAGGCCCTTTCGCTGATCGAGATGGGTCTCCAGGCCGTGACACCTCTTTCGAGCGGGGCCGATCCGGAAAAGATGGATCTGAAGGGGCTCGAAGGGCGGCTGGTGATCGCGCTCAATCCGGACGCTGCCGGCGGGGAAGGGCTCGAGAAGTGGAAAAGAAAATATCCGAAGGCCGAGGCGGCCGTACCGGTCAAAGGCGACTGGAACGACTTTTTAAATCAGGCGCCGCGCGGAAAGGCGCGGGAGGCGTTTGAGGCGGCGCTTCCTGAAATGATGTGCCGCGCGGCGCTTCTTCTGTCGAAAAGTGCCGAGGAGTACGCGCAGACGTGGCTCGATTTCTACCGCTTTCCGCCGGGTCTTTTTGCATGGAGGAAAAAATACTATTGGGGGGCGTTCGGGAAAAAGGACCTCGAAGTTCGAAACGTATCCAATTTTACGTGCCATACCGACCACTACCAGCTCGAATCGAGCGACGGGAATCCCATATACCGTTATTATCTAAAGGTCTATCCGGCGAGCGGCCGTCCTGTTGAATGTTCGGTGTCCGGCCGCGATCTTTCCACTCCCAGCGCGCTTCGTGCGGCGCTCCTCGAAAATGCCAGAGTGATGTGGAAGGGAAACGAGGCGCCCACATTCGCCCTGGCCTCTCTTATCGCCGAGTCGCCCGCGCCCGTGGTGCGCCAGGTGCATCTGCTGGGCTACGATCGGGAAAGCGGAGCGTGTGTGTTCCGGGACTATATGATCGACTGCGAGGGGCGCTACGAAGAGCCCAACAAGCAGGGTTTTTTCAAGGTGTCCCGGCGCGAGGTGATCCGCGCGCCGGAAGCCAGGGGGCAGCGCGATCTGTGCGTAAAGCCCAAGCGCGGGGTCGGCCCGAAGCGCATCTATGAGCTTATAAACGCGGCGTGGCCCGGTAACGGGCCGCTCGCCCTGGCCTTTACCGTGGCCAGTTGGTTCGTATGGTCGGTAAAGTCCGAGCTCGGCTTTTTCCCTTTCTTAAGCTTGCACGGGGATACGCAGACCGGCAAAAGCCAACTCGTGCGGCGACTGAACGCGATGCAGGGTCTCGACGGCGAGGGTCTCCCGATGACGAAGCTCAATACGGGAAAGGGCGAAATCAGGGACCTCGCAAAAAAATCCGGCCTCATGACGGCGCTTCTCGAGGGAAACGAAGTCGAGCGCATGCGCTTCGATATCGAAAGCCTGCTCACCTTGTACAACGCCGGCAACCCGCTGCAGGTGCGCGCGGTAAAAAGCAACGACCTGGCGACGCGGGTGGTCGAGTTTCCGGGGACCCTGGTCTTCGTGCAAAACAAGGAGCCCTTCCGGACAAAAGCCCAGATGGAGCGCGTCATATCGTCCCGACCGTTTAAGTCCGATGACATTACCGCTGAAACTTCTTTTGCTTTTAAAGAGCTTTTAAAGATTCCCGTGCGCGAAATGGCGTGGTGCTACGTGTACGTCATGGAGGACCGGAAGAGGATCGAAAAGGCCTGGTACGGCGAATACATGCGTGCGCGAGATGAGATCATGGAGGCGGTCTCCGATAATCGGATCGCCGAAAATCACGGGCTGGCGCTGGGTTTTCATCGCATCGCCGAAAATATTTTCGGCGCGAAAAATGATCTCACGGGTTTCGTAACAGCCCTCGCGAAGCGGAAACAGCGGCAGTGTAATCACCGGCAGGCCGACGAGGCGGATGAATTTTTCGATGCTCTAAATGATTTGAGCGTCGAGAAGCAGCTTCAGGTCGCCGACGTTAGTGAGGGAAAACTCTACGTCAGGCTTTCGGAGGCGCGGAAGGTCCTGGACGGAAACGGGTACAAGTTCTACGGGCCGCAGCTGCGCCAGGCGCTTCGGGACCATCCGGCGTATCTCGTTTCAAATATCAATCACAGGGCCTCCTGGGGCGCGGCGGTGGGTTTGGCGAGCTCGGTGGAGCGAACGTGGATGTTTGATACGACTAAGCTCGGAGTGGACGTCCGGTGAGTTTCTGTTACTTCTTTTTAGAAAAGTAACAGAGAAGTAACAGAGAAGTAACGGGAAATTTAAGAGTAATATTAATGAATTATATAATTTTGTTACTTTGTTACTTTTTTAATGCGCATGTTCCTCGCGCGCGAACGAAGGTGAACGATGGGCATATTTGATCAAATAAGAAATATGCATAAAACAGAAGTAACAAAGGTAACAGAAGTTACAGCTCCGGAATCATTAGAAAAAAGCTGTAACTTTCCGCCGGAGAGAAAAGTAACAAAAGTAACAGAAGATGCGGGGAGCGAAGAGCCGGACCGTTGCAAAAACTGTGGTGCGGCAGGGATTTGCAGGAAATTGGAGAACGCGTGCCGGGCTTGTGAAGAATCAAAACAGGAACCTAATTGGGTACAACTTTTTGGGTCGGATTTGGATGATTTCGGGGTGATTTGCGTTGAGGCTGCGATATTCCTTTTTGCGGTGAGATCGGTGCAAACGTGCGCCCAGTACGACTTTGAGGCGATGTGCCGAAGATATGTGCCCGGATGGCGGAAGAACATGGCGCCGGAGGCGTGGAAGGTAGTAGCGGGGGAAATAAGAAAGAGGCTGCCGAAGCAATGATAGGGAGGGGGAAGTGGGGAAGCTGCTCGTTACGTGGGGAGAGATTGCGCGGTATTGCGGGCTGTCGGTGAGGACGGTCAGGCGTATGCGGGACGAGATGGTCGAGCAACGTATTGTATTCCGGCGCCGGCAGCGCCTTGGAAAGCGTGTTTATTGCGCGTGGGCGGCCGACCTGGAAAGATTTTTTAAAAAGTAAAAATTTCTGCTTTTGGCCACTACTGGTGGCCGCTTCTCGTGGCCACTTCTCGTGGCCACTTCTGGTGGCCGTTTGCATTTTCTGATCAGCCTGAAAAATAATCTGCGCCACAGCAAATCGAAATCGTGAATGAGGTGAGCGGTGGGCGCAGCGGACCAAATCCCGAAACAAATCCCGATTCTCGGCGGCCAGTGGACGATCATGCGGCTGCGCCCGAGGCAGAGGCGATTTGTCGAGGAGTATCTGGTCGATCTCAACGGTACGCAGGCCGCGATCCGCGCGGGCTATTCGGAAAAAACGGCTGCCGTAATCGCCCGGGAAAACCTCAGAAAACCTCTCATTGAAATGGCGATCCACGAAGAGCTGGACAGACGCACGAAGGAAAGCTGGATGTCGAGAGACCGGCTGCTTTTGGAAGTGGCGCGGCTTGCCTATGCAGACGTGCGCCAGTTGTATGACGAAAACGGCAGACTCAGACCTGTTGCCGAACTCGAAGACGACATAGCCGCGGCAGTCGCTGCCATCGACGTATCGGTGGGACCGAGCTTCGATGTTACGAAGAAGGTGAGACTGTGCGACAAGGGCGCAGCGCAGGAAAGGCTTGCCAGGCTGCTCGGATTTATCATCGAGCGCAAGGAGTTAAGCGGGCCGGGAGGCAAGCCGCTCCAGGTGGAGAATTTGAGCGAAGAGGACCTGGACGCGCGGATCGCGGCGGTTGAAGAAGAAATCCGGGGGATGAGAAGCGATGGCAAGACTTCAGAACCTGTCTAAAAACGTGAACGCTTTTCTCGACATGATCGGCTACTCGGAGGGTACGGTCCAGATACCGGGTGGTGATGACGGGTACCTGGTGATCGTCGGCTCGACGGTCGGGCATCCGATTTTGATGGATGGCTACACTCATCATCCTGACCGGCTGGTTCACCTGGGCGCGCATCTCGAGAGTACGGCCGCGGGCAGGTACCAGATGATTTTCCGGACTTGGGAGTGGTTGCAGGCGCGTTTGAGGCTGCCCGATTTTTCGCCGGAGAGCCAGGACCGCGCCGCTATCCGGCTCATTGAGGACGCGGGTGCGCTCTCAAACATCGAGGGCGGCGAGATAACTGCGGCGATCGTCAAATGCCGCAAGATTTGGGCATCGTTTCCCGGGGCCGGTTACGGGCAGCGAGAAAATAGCCTGTACGGCCTCATCGAGTATTACCGGGCGATGGGAGGGCATCTCGCATGAGCGGCGCTGTCTCGGGGGTTTGTCAGGAGCACTCGGGACATTGCGCGAGGCTCGATGCTCTTGAGAGCCAGGTCGGCGCGCTTTTCAAAAAGCTTGACCGTTTGTTTTACACGGCCGTGGGCCTATTGGGGGCCGTTCTGGTCGATGTGGTGCTGCGGATAGTTATTCTGGCGGGAGGAAGGTGAAGCTATGGGTGCATTGGCGATAGCGGAGTTGATAGCCTCGGTTTTGCCCTATGTGGGCAATATCGTTAAGGATGTGGAGGGCCTTTTTGGCCCGCGGAACGGTCAGCAGAAGCAGGCCCTTGCGGTGAGCGCGCTCTCGAGCGCCATTCAGGGTTCCCTGGTCGGCGCGCAGGCGGCCGGCGCAGCGGACGTGACAAAGACCATTCAAAGCGTGGTCCCTGTCCTCGCAAATACCGTCAATGCGACGGTTGCCGCGATGAACGCGAGCGGGACTCTTCCGAAGCCAACCACGACCTCGGCGGCTACGCCCGAAGCGACAGCAGAACCGGCGGCAACGGACGCGTCCGCGGCTATTGGCGCAGGTGTTTAACTGACTTACGCCCCGGCGATGAGCCGGGGCTTTGGAGAACGCTATGCATTTTGATCCTCATTTCATCGCAGCTCTGATCGGGCTCATCGTGTCCGAAGCGATCCCTGTGGTCACGAAGAGCCGGTTCGGGGGCATCGTGCACGCGGTTGCGGCGCTTCTCGGCAGGATGTACGAAAATCCTTCCGATACTGCGGCGCTGACGGCTCAGATCACCGAACTGCAGGCCGAGGTGGCAAAGCTGAGAGAATCTCGCGGCGCGGGAGGCGTGTAGATGAAAATAACGCAGGAAAATTATGTGTCGGCGCGGGATGCATTGATACCGGACGCGGTAAGAGCGGCCATCGCCGAGACGGGCAGACGGCCGGCGTCGGCGGATGCCAGTGCTCCGGACGACGAGTGGGGCCGGGCGTTTTTCAGGCATATGGACCGGCTGTGTGTGGAACACGGTGTGGTAGTGCGCGACGGTGTCCGATGAGTCATGAGACGATTTCGCAAAAAAGGGCCGAGGTTTCCTCACACCGTCTGGTGGCGTATGTGAGGAAGCAAGGTCCGGTTGGACGCGGGACTTGCGAACAGTTTCATTCGGAGACGCCAGGCGGAGGCGTCCTGTGTTGAGCGCTTGCGCAAATACCGCTGCGACATCTGTGGCGAGTACCACATCACCAGCGCGCCCGAGGCTGATTGAGGTGAAGCGCGAGTATCTTCGGCTGCTTCGGCGCAAGGCCGAAATGGTCGCCCGGAAGCGGGAGCGGGACCGCTATGCATTCGATCCTTTGGCCTTTGTGCTTGAAAACTTCGAATGGGCGGAAGGGGAAGGTCCGGACGATTGGCAAGCCGAGCAGCTTCGGTCGATCGGCGATCAACTTAAGGCGGGAGGGGACGCCGGGGCGGTCATTCGCCAAGCCATCGCTTCCGGGCATGGCATTGGCAAGTCCGCCCTGGTGGCCTGGTTGATTCTCTGGGCGATCTGCACGTTCGAGGATACCCGCGGCGCCGTTACCGCCAATACGGAAAAGCAACTCAAAACAAAGACTTGGCCGGAGCTATCGAATTGGTTCAGAAGATGTCCGGCGGCCAAGGCGGCATTCGTGCTTACCGCTACGGCTATTTTCTCGAAGGACGAAACGCGAGTTCAGAACTGGCGCATCGACCAGGTGCCCTGGAACGAGCGCAACACGGAGGCGTTCGCCGGACTGCACAACAAGGGCAAACGGATACTGCTCGTGTTCGATGAGGCGAGCGCGATCCCGGACATTATCTGGGAGGTGTCCGAAGGTTCGCTCACCGATGCCGATACGCAGATTATATGGTGCGTATTCGGAAACCCGACAAGAAATACCGGGCGTTTCAAAGGCTGCTTCGTCGGGAAGACGGCGCACAGGTGGAACAGCCGGCAGATCGACTCCAGGAGCTGCAAGTTTTCCAACAAGGCCCAGATCCAGGAGTGGGTGGACGACTACGGTGAGGATTCGGATTTTGTAAAAGTCCGGGTGCGCGGCATGTTTCCGACGCAATCGGCAAAACAGTTTATCTCCGTCGCGGATGTCGACGCTGCGTACGGAAGGATTCTGCGTATCGATCAGTACGGATTTGCGCCGAAGATCATCGCGGTCGATCCGGCGTGGGAAGGCGATGACGAGCTGGTGATCGGCCTCCGTCAGGGGCTCGCTTTCAAGATCCTTCGGACCATCCGGAAAAACGATGATGACATGCAGGTGGCCGCGATCGTCGCTCAGTATGAAGATGACGAAAAAGCCGACGCGGTCTTTATCGACGGCGGCTACGGGACCGGCATTCTTTCGGCGGGGAAGGCTCTTGGCAGGAAATGGCGGTTGGTTTGGTTTTCGGGTGAGTCGGCCGATCCCGGGTGTTTCAATAAACGCGCCGAGATGTGGAACGCCGTCAAGAAATGGCTCAAGGAAGGCGGCGCGATCCCGGAAGACTCGGTTCTCTATAACGATTTGATCGGACCGGAGACTATCTTTCGCGCTGACGGCAAAATCCAGCTCGAAAGCAAGAAAGCCATGAAGGCGCGGGGATTGGCGTCGCCTGGCCGCGCGGACTGCCTGGCGATCACGTTCGCCTTTCCGGTCAGGGCGAAAAGCGCGTTTGACAAGGTGAAAGAGGCTTCTCCGCGAAAATCTTACGATCCTTTGAGGCATGGATTCTGATATGGCAATTCCTAAGCTCACCGAAAAACAGATGGTACAACGGCTGATTCAGCGGAACAGCACGGCCAAGAGTATCCGGCGCGAACGCTGGGAGCCGCTTTGGGACGAAGTCATGCAATACCTCTGGCCTCAAATGGGATCGATGATCGACCAGACAGCGTTCATGCCCGGGGAAAAGCGCGGACACCGCGCTTATGACGGAACGCCCGAAAGCGCCCTCGACATAATGGTGGCGGGTCTTCAGACCGGCACAATTCCGGAAAACTATCCATGGTTCGACTGGGAGATGGTGCCGCCGCCGCTAAACCAGATCAAGGCCGTAAAAGTGTGGCTGCAGGCGTGCCGGGACATCGCGCTCGAATTCCTGGCGGCCTCGAATTTCGGGATGGCGACAAATTTAACCTACCGATGGCTCACAGCCTTCGGAACGGCCTGTAAATTCCGCGCGAAGCTCGACGATCCGGGTAAGCCCTTCGGCTTTCACGTGCTAAGACTTACCGATTGCGTCTTTTTCGAAAACGACAAGGGGCTTGTCGATACGCTTTTCTGGGAGTTCAAGACTTCGGCGCGAAATGCCCTCAAGCGCTGGGGCGATCAGGCGCCGGGGGCGTGCAAGCGAGCGGTGGAATCGGGCGAGATGGATCAGGAATTCAATTTCCTGCAGTCTATTTTCCCGCGCGAGGACTATGACGGCTACCGCTTCGACAACAAGAACATGCCGTGGGCCTCATGGATCATCAACCCGGCGAAAGTCGAGCTGGTTTCGGAATCGGGATTCAGGACCTTCCCGGCCGACGTTCCCCGCTGGGAAAAATTGGACGACCAGGCTTTTGCCTACGGTGCGCAACTCGGCGGTTCCGTCTACGGCCGCGGGCCGGGCATAAAATGTTTGCAGGACATGGCCGTTTTGAATCAGCAGATGCGGTCGAATACCATCGCCGGCCAGAAGATGGTCGAGCCTGCGTGGGACATTCCGGATGATTGGTATGAGCGGTATATCGATTTCGCGCCGAACGCCCAGAACCGAAGCAGCCGGCGCGATTCAAGCGGCCCGAAAATCGAGCCGTTGGGAGTTCCGCCGCAAGCACCGTTCGCGCTGCAGGTCCAGCAGGCGCAACGGCAGATGATCCAGCAGGCCTTCCACGTAGATGTTTTTCTGACGCTAAACAACGTACCTGCGGGCATGACGGCGACCGAGGCAATGATCCGGCGGCAAGAGGCCCTGACGATCCTCGAGCCGATGATTTCGCGGCAAAAGGTCGAACACCTCGAACGGGATCTCGATTGGATTTTTGCCGTTCTGGACGAAGCGGGCTATCTGCCGCCCCCTCCCGACGAGGTTTTTATGTACGGGCGCGGCATCCGGAATGTCTTCCGGTCGCCGCTTTTCATGGCGCAGGAAGCTCTCAAGGCAACGAAGGTCCTGCAGACGTACCAGAAGGCCGCAGCCATCGTCCAGGCGCGGGGCGGCAATCAGAACGTCCTCGATAACCTGGACGATGACGAGGCCCTCCGGATCATCGTGGAAGCTGACGGTGTACCGGCTGATCTCCTTCTGGACCCGGCGAAGCGCGACCAGGTGAGACAGGCTCGGCTGCAGCAACAGCAGCAAATGATGCAGGAGCAGCAGGCGCTGATTGCGGCGCGGGTGGCTTCGGCCATGGGTAAGGTAAAGACTGGCGAAGGGGGTGGTCGAAACCTGGCAGCCGATACGATGAAGCAGCTTAGCGGGGAGAATCCGGAGGAATCGCAAAATGCCGCTTGAGCACGAGGTTGAAAAGGAACGCGCGCAGGAAGCCGCTAAAAAGCTGAAACGCGCCTATGAGTGTCTGTTTACCGGCAATCACGACGCGCCGATTGTGCTTCGGGACCTGTGTCTCTTCGCGAAAGTGTTCGAACCGTCATTTCGCGGCGAGACAATGGAAGTGACCATGCGAAATGACGGGATGAGGGAAATTGTGCTGAGGATTTTGCACCTGTCGGGTATCGACAGGAGGATGATAGACCAACTGGGGGTGATCGGATGATGGATTACAATCCTCCTCATTTAGCAGGACTGACGCGTGGAAAAGGGGCCGTCCAGGAAAACCGATCTGAGCGAGCCCGCGAACAGCCTCCGTGGTTCGCTCAGATGTCCGGCGAAATCGGGGAAGAAAAGGCGCGCCTTCACGTAAGGAAATTTCTCAAAAAGGGTGGTTTTAACCACTGCAAATAAGAGGCGATTATGGATCTGGCAAACGAAACCTACGGGCAGTACTTCACACAGGAGATGCAGGCTGACGAAACCTTCAAGCCCTACGGGGAAATGAAGGGCATCGATCTTATCAATTCTCACCGGGAGCTTTCGGCGAAGGCCTCAAGCTGGGACACGGAAAAACAGGGCTACGAGGAACGTCTTGGAAACGCCCTTTCGATCCCGGAGGATGCTACTCCGGAGCAACGCGAGTCCTATTACGATATCATCCGGTCGTTTGTGAGCGAGGCGCCGGAAAAAGCCGAGGATTATCAGCTCGAGCTGCCGGAGGGTGTAGCGGCGGACGATCCGCTGCTCGGAGCGTACATGCAGGAGGCCTTCGGGTCGGGTATGAGCTCAGCGCAGGTAAATGCCGGTATTCGGGCGTTCGCGAGCTATGCCGCGCAGGCCGAAGCTGCAGCCCGGGAAGCCTCCGACACCGCCCTCAAGCTCAAATGGGGAAACGACTTCGAGACGAACGCGAAAAAAGCGTTTCTAACGCTCGAAGCCGCGGCAAAAGAAGTGGGGCTGCCGGTTGAATCGGTCCAGGGGTTGAGCTTTCTGCGCAATAATCCGGCTTTCGTGCAGATCATGTTCAATATGGCGCGCCATTATTCGGAAGACAGCCTGGCCGGTGCGGGCGGAAGCGCGCAGGACCCGCAGGACGCATTCATAAGGGCCGTTTCCGGGGGCAAATAACACCTTTTGGGGAGAGTGGAGGACATTTTCGATGGCTGAACCGCACATCAAGGAATCACACAAGGGGCTTTTTACTGCAAAGGCAAAAAAAGCCGGCATGAGCGTCGCTGAATTTGCAAAACACGTGATCGCGCACAAGGGCGATTTCGATGAAGCGACCTTCAAGCAGGCGGAGTTTGCGCGCAGGGCGGAAACGCATTTTCGAAAAGGCGCGAAGTAACACTTAAGAGCTGTTTTTTTTAAATCAGGGGTTCGGTCCCGAGCTTTGGCCGGCGGAGGATCGACGCAAGAAATGAAGAGGGCGGCTGATGGGGGCCCATCCTTCCAGCAGTCCGCCCTTTTTGTTTGCCCCGAGGAAGATGGGTCCTCGGTGAACACACTTCAAAAGGAGAACGGCCGATGGCCACCTCACTTCCGAACTACTATCTGACCCTTGCGGACCTGGTCAAAAGGGTCAATCCGGACGGAGCGCTCCCGAGGATCGTGGAGCTTTTGAACCAAACAAACGAGATCCTGCAGGATATGCCGTTTGTGGCAGGAAATCTCAGCACGGGCCACAGGTCCACGGTGCGAACCGGGCTTCCCTCCGTTGTGTGGACGAAGCTCTATAAAGGCGTGGCGTCCAGTAAGTCCGCGACCATGCAGGTAGATGACACCTGCGGGCGCGCGGAAGCCAGATCGGAGATCGATGTGCGGCTGGTCGAGCTTACCGAAGCGCAGAGTGGCTTTATCGCCAATGAGCAAATCCCCTTTTTCGAGGCGTTCAACCAGACCATGGCCGGCGGCTTTTTTTACTTTGACACCGCCCTCGATCCCACGCGCTTTTTAGGGCTCGCGGCGCGCTATCCCACGAGCGCTACCGCTAACGTACTGAGCGCGGGCGGAACGGGCTCGCAACTCACTTCCGTGTGGCTCATCGGCTGGGGTCCCAATACTGTCCATGGTATTACGCCCAAGAACGTCCCCGGAGGCCTGCGCCACGAGTACCGCGGAATCGAAAAGTGCTTCGACGCGAGCGGCGCCCCCTATTACGCGCACGTCAATACCTACGAGTGGAATATCGGAGTGTGTGTGAGGGACTGGAGATATATCGTGCGGTTGGCTAACGTCAACATGGCTGCGAATCCCGCGAACGGCGTCTTCGCGCTCAATATGCTCGTGGAAATGCTCGGGACGCTCCCGAGCTGGCGCCTCACCGAAGGGAAACTCGCGTTCTACATGCACAAGAACCTCTGGACGCAGCTCATGATTCTCGCCATAAACAAGTCGAACGCGGCGCTCGGCTGGGAGGACGTCATGGGACAGAAGGTCCTGTCCTTCTGGGGTATCCCGATCCGGCAGGTCGACCAACTGCTGCTGACCGAAACTGCGATTTAAACCGCGGAGGGCCACCGCCGGCCCTCCCGATTTCACAAGGAGTAATTCCGATGATTCTCGATTCCTTAGCGGAGCTTGGCTATCAGCAGGACATCCATGCGGGATCGTGTGCCTCGACGAACAGCTATAACTTCGGGCTGAGACACAACTACGATGATGCATGGAATCCGCACTCCGGGCCTCCTAATCCGGGCCAGGGCAACCCCATGAGGGTGCTGTTTACGGTGACCACCGCATTCGCCGGAGGGACGAGCCTGCAGGTGAACCTCCAGGACTCGGCAGATGACACCACTTTCGCCGACATGATAGCTGGCGCGACAGAGGCGATTCCACTCGCGGACCTCGTAGAGGGATTCCAGTTCGAGCTTTTCGTGCCCGATAGCTGCCGCCAGTACATGCAGGCCTATTACACCCTCGTCGGGGCATTCACCGCCGGGGCGATCTCGGCTGATATCGTGCTCGATGTCCAGACGGCTCGGACCTGGTAAGGACATGGGGCGGCTTAGCCGTCGCCCCTTTTTAAGGAGACGTTTCGATGGCAAAACAGCTGTATGTGTGCGTGAGAAAATGCTACTGGGGACCTCCCTTCGAACACGGGCAGATGGTGCATCCCCGGAAAGTCTATGAGATCGGCGATCGGGAGATGTTTGATCCCAAAGATCCGTGGGTGATCCAGTCCGATGTGCTCATTCACTTTAAGCCGGTCGGAAAAGAGCCGGAGGAAATGGTTGAAAATCCCGAGCAGTACGCGGCGAAGATCGCGCAAGGGCTCAAAGCCCCGGTGATAAGCGACGAGATGAGCTCGCCGGGGAGTTTCCCGCACGTGAGCGAGCTCGATGCGCTGAAAGCGGCGCAGACGCCTGTGGATGCGACAAAAATGGCGCAGATCGCTGCCGAAGAAGCCGGAAAGGCAACCAAGCAGTAACTTCAGAGCGGGACGGCCGATAAGTCTCTGCGGCGCTTCACGCAAACTATAGAGCACGCCGCTCCCGCACCAAACAAGGCTAGGCCATGATCGCTTTAAGGCAATCGTTCGACTCGCAGGAAAACGTTCTGCCCATGGCGCTCCCGCAATCGGACACCATAGACGCCCTTTACTTCGCCGCCGCCGGCGCACAGAGCGACAATGTTCCGGCCGGTGCGCGGTTTGTCGCCGTTTCACTTTCCGCACCCGTCGCGGCTTTTCTCAAAATGGACGGCGCCGCGGCAGTCCCGGCTGCAAACATTACAGACGGATCCGCGTCCGAAGCCATCCCGGTGGGAAATGCTCAGCCCCTGGTGAGGGAACTGAATGGAGCGACTACGGTGGGCATTGCGGTGGGCGCGGCGTGCACCGCTACCCTCGCGTACTACGGATAGGAGGTTTCCATGGGCGGAGCACCGTCAATTCCGGCGCCTACACCGCAATACCAACCGGCAAGCGCCGATCTGCAGGCGCAAAACGCGGCGCTTTTCGAGCGTATACAGCGCTCGCGGGCCTACGGCGTCAGCCAGACGCGGTTGGTAAAATCGACGCTGGGAGGGTCGTCAAAAGGGACACCCGCTCTGCAGGCGCCCCACAATACCCCGCCCATCCAGGCGGTCCCACAATTCCCGGCTATCCAGCAATCCGCAGGAGGGGGCGCAGGGTCCGGGGGCAGCATAATCGACCGCGTGACCCGGATATTTCGAGGGGGGATTTAGATGGCCGGTCTTTCGTCGACCCAAATCGCCTCCGCGGCCCTGGTCTTGCTGGGACAGAATCCGATCGCGGATATAACCGATACATCGGTTCCAAACGCAGTCAAGGCCAACGCGCAGTATGATCTGCAGCGCCAGGCGCTTTTGCGCGAATACGACTGGAATTTCGCGCGAGGGCGTGAGCAGCTTCAGCCCTCGGCGACAAATCCCGCTTTCGGATGGCAATTTGCCTTCCCGGTCCCTGCAGATTTCCTGCGAGCGCTCGTCGTCAATAAAAATCTGTGGCCGTGGAAGCTCGAGGGAAACACAATACTGACAAACGGGTGCGGAGGCGGTACAAATCCGCCTTCCGGCCCAGACTTTCAGACTGAGACGGTCACCGTTGTTTGTAATCTCGTGTACGTACGCGATATCACCCAGACGGGCCTTTTTGATCCCATCTTCACAAATCTTCTGAGCATACGCCTGGCGGCCGTCCTCGCCTACCCGATCCTCAAAGACGCCTCCAAGTCGAAGCTGATGTGGTCGCTCTATGACGATGCAAAAGGCGATGCCAAGCGCGTGAGCGCCTCGGAGGAGACCATCAAGCACATTGAGCCGGGGCACAACGCGACCTGGGACCGAATACGCGGCCAGGGCGATTGGCGCGGACGCGATTGGGGATGGTGATCTGATGCCGCAGGCATATCTCATCCAGGAGGCATTTAACGGGGGGGAGCTTTCGCCGAAGATGGCCGGACAGGTCAGCTTCGAAAAATACCGTTTCGGATGCAGCACTCTTGAGAATTTTATCGCGCTGCCTCAAGGACCCGCGCAGTCGAGGCCCGGATTCAGGTATGGGGCAACGGCTGCGGCCTACAATCTGGCTGCGCAGTTGGCAGTCACCACAGGCGGCCAGAACTACGTTACGGCCACGAACGTCCCGACGTCGGGAGGGTCCGGATCGGGCCTCACCGTCGATATAACCGCCTCTGCGGGCGTGATCACCGAAGTAGCCGTGCGAAATCCCGGCTCGGGTTACCAGCCGCAAGATGTCGTAACTGTGGAGCAAACAGCCGGGAGCGGGGGCACGCTTACAGTAATCGCGGCCGCGGCGATCTCGGCGCCGGGTTCGAATTACCTCACGGCCACCGGGCTGGCGGTCACGGGCGGCTCCGGGGCGGGAATGCTGGTCGATATCACCGCCTCGAACGGCGCGATAACGGCCGTTTCGATCAGCACGCAAGGAAGCGGCTATCAAAGCGGGGATGCGCTCACGGTGGTGCAGGCAGTCGGAGCGAACGGCACAAGCGCAGGGAGCGGCGGCACGTTAAGCGTCAGCTTGGCTCTCGCGGTCGCGGCCGGCGGCCAGAACTATTTGAGCGCGACAGGCCTTCCGGTTTCCGGAGGCTCCGGGACTGGATTGACTGTGGATACAACGGCCTCCGGAGGCGCAATCACAGCGGCGACGATCGACGCGCCCGGCCAAGCGTATAAAACCGGGGACGCGCTCACCGTAATTCAGGCGGCAGGATCGAACGGCACTCTCACTGTCCAGTCCTTTAGCCAGGGCACCCCCATCGTCAGGCGCTTTATCGCTTCGGATTCGCAAGCCTATGTTCTCGAATTCGGGCAGTCGTACATACGCTTCTATCAAAACCAGGCCCCGGTGATGTCGGGTGCGTCGCCCTATGAAGTCTCTACTCCGTATCTACAGCAGGATCTCCAGGGGCTGAAGTTCAGCCAGCTAAACGATGTCATGTACATCTGGCATCCGGCCTACCCTCCCATGAAGCTCATATGGAGCGGCAGCAATAATTGGAGCCTTGTGGCCGTAGAGTGGAACGACGGGCCGTATCTGGATGAAACGACCGTTTCGGGGATTACTCTCGCCGGATCGGCTGTAACAGGCTCCGGAATAGGCCTCACTGCGTCATCTGCGCTGTTCCAATCGGGCCACGCAGGAGCGCTTTTCAGGCTGCAGCATAACGGCAATAGCGATTCGGAAGCCTTTACGGCCGCAAAGGTCGGAAACACGGTTTCCATCCTGGGCGAATTCATCGTCAATATTTCGTGTACGACGGGGTGGGTGGGCACAATAAATCTGGAAATATCGTTCGACCAGGTCAACTGGTTCATCGCCGCGACCTTCACCACGTCCACCATGCAAGATTTCTACGAGGGACGAACCGGCATCTTCTACCGGCTCAACTGCGTGTCGGGATCGGGGGGAACAGCCAACGCCAATCTTTACGAGACAGTGCGATGGGGCGTTGTGCAGATAACGGCCGTCCAGTCCTCGACCCAGGCGACGGCAAACGTCCTTTCGCCTCTGGGTTCGACATCTCCTACGCCTTTCTGGCTCGAGGGCGCGTGGTCCGCATACCGCGGATACCCGGCTTGCGGGTGCTTTCGGGACGGCCGCCTCTATGCGGCCGGATCTCCCTGGCAGCCGACCACGGTATGGGGCTCGTGGGTCGCCGATTTTGAGAATATGTCGCCGGGCGATACTGCCGACGCGCCTGTGACCTTCGAAATCGCGGATTTTGAAAACCCGATCCTTTGGCTCGAGTCTTATTCGGATTTTCTGTGCGGCACGATGGGTGAAGAGGTCGAGCTCGCCCCCCGGCAGGCCAACGCGATATCACAGACGAACCCGATTGCGGTAAATGTCGGGTCCACCTATGGGACCGCCGTCAATACGCTGCCGATCCGCACAAACGACGGGATAATTTTTGCGCAGCGCGGAGGCCTCCGCGTTCGTTTGATGGCCTTCAACTTTTTCTCGAACAAGTACGGCTCGCAGGATCTCACCGAATACGCCGACCATATCCCGAAGCCGGGCATAATCGATATGGCGTGGCAGCAAGAGCCCTATTATTGCCTGTGGTGCGTACGATCGGACGGCGTGCTGGTGGGACTAACGTATTATCCGAGCCAGAAGGTCATCGCGTGGCATCGGCACGTAACCGAAGGACAGGTCCTTTCTGTTACGACCATCCCATCGACCTACGGAGATACCGCCGGCCGCGATGAGCTATGGGCGACTGTAAACCGCACTCTCAACGGCAAAAACATTGTGACCGTGGAGCTCCTCGGCGATTTCGAAGGAGTCCAGAATCAATCTGATTACGTCTGTCTGGATTGCGCGATCATTCAGACGTTCAGTTCGCCCCAGTCGGTCATTACGGGACTCGATTTCTTCGACGGGGCGACCGTTTCGGTCCAGGCGGACGGCGCACCCGATACGCAGTACACGGTCGCAAACGGCCAGATCACTCTCGATCGGCCCTCGAGTAAAGTAATCGTGGGATTCCCGTACACATGCACGCTTATGACCATGGACATGGAAGGCGGCGCGATGAACGGGACCTCCCAGGGGCGCGTCCGCGAGGTAGAGCAGGTGACCGCGAGGCTTATCAATTCGTGGCCGTGCAAAATCGGGCCGGACCCCACCAACCTCCAGCAGCTACCAAAATGGGAGGCCGATATGGTCGAACTGGATTCGGCGCCCCCCGTGTTTACCGGTGATTTCTGTACGGACGGATGGCCCGGAAATGCCGAGAAAAGCCTTTTTGTAGCAATCGTACAGGATCAGCCGGCGCCGACTTGCGTTGCTGCGCTTGTGCCCCCTGTGAATGTGAACGAGTGACCCATGTTTCAGATTCTGCCTTTCCAGCCGCACCACATTAAATGGATCGGGCCGGCGGCCCACGACCGGGAGACGGTTGGAGCGCTCGTGGAAAACCCCAACTATGGCAAGATGCTGGCGGCCATGGGACCTGGTTTTACTGCCTTCCAAAACGGCAAAGCGATCGGGGCCGCCGGGCTTTTGTTCATCTGGGAGGGCCTTGCACAGGCGTGGGCATATCTCGGGACACGGGGCATAGGACACCAGGAATTTCGCGCCATGCGGGACGGGCTCAAACTCTTGATGGAAGAGCACCGGCTCCGGAGGGTCCAAACGGAGGTCCTCACCGAGCACGCAGCTGCGCACCGGATGATTCAGCGGTTGGGGTTTGTCGCGGAGGGTGAAATGGCGGCATTTGGAGTCAAGGGCGAGACCTACACTCGCTACGCTTTGATCAGGAGGTTGTAAATATGGCCTTTCTCGCTCCCATAGCAGCATTTGCGGCCGCCCATGCGGCTGCCATCGGGGTGGCAGGAAGCCTCGCGTCTCTGGCGGGGACCGGCGTTGCTGCCTTTTCATCCATCCAGCAGGGGCAATACGCGGAAAAAGCGGCCGAATATAACGCCGAAATGGCAAATCAGCAGGCGCAAGAAGCCTCAACGCAATCGAAATACCGGGCCTTCGATCTATCCGAGCAGCGGCGGCAGATGATCGGGCGCCAAATTGCGGGTTACGGGAGTGCAGGCGTCAACCCGGACTCGGGATCGCCGCTCGATGTTATGGCTAATACCGCTTCGGAGTATGAAAACGACATCTACATGGCCGGTCTTTCAGCAGATCAGGCGACTTCGGCCGGGACCGATCAGGCGACCCTTGACCAGATGTCCGGGAGGCAAGCGGCGATGGCCGGGTGGATGGGCGGTGGGGCATCCATGCTGTCCGGCGCCGGAAGGACCATGCTGATGACTACGCGTCTAGGAGGGTAGCGTGCCTCAGATCCCGACTTATACACGCAGGCTCTTGCCACCCGTTGCAAGACTGCCCCGTGCACCCATGAGAAATCCTGCACTGGGCGCTCTCCGCGGAATGGGTTCCGTAGCGGCTCAAATCGGGAACGCTTTTTCGGCCCAAGAGCTGCAGCTGCGGCGCACGGCCGAGTTTACGGACCTTACCACCAAGGCCGCGGGCGATATTTTCAATCTGCGGCTGCAGGCCCTCCAATCTCCCGAGTTTTTCTCGAATCCTACGAAGGCCGGCAACGATTTCGCGGCCGCGCTAAAGAGCCTGGGCGAGAAGTACACGGCCGGTATCAAAGATCCGTATGTTCTGGGAATGTTCAAACGGTACTGGGCTCAGAAGGCGCTCCGCAGCATCGAGCAGATGACCGGCGAGACTGTGGCGCAGGATCACAATCTCACTGCCGGCAAGATGCAGGAAGCGATAATGCACTGGTCGGCGATGGCGGAACGTGCGCCCGATGAGAAGGAGGGCCTCGAGGACCTCGGGCACGCTCTGGGAATTTACGGCCTGATGCAGCGAAACGGGCTCATAAAGCCTGAAAAGGCGATGGAAGAAGCGGAGAAGCTCAAATCCAATTTCGCCGAGAGCCGGATGAGGGCGCTTGTTTTTGATAATCCCCAGGGCGCCGTTCAGGAACTTCAGGAAAAAAAGGGTATCGCGGCCCTTCTTCGTCCGGATCGCGCCGCGCAGCTCGAAGAGATGGCGTCGAGGCAGATCTACCGCAACCAGGTCGAGGCGCACGCGAATGCGGAGCGCGCCAATAAAGAATTGGCAACAGCCCAGAATAACCGGGTCTATGACGGGATCGTCCGTGATTTCCATCTGAGCGATCCGAAAGCGGCGAAATGGGACGCGGCTATCGAATACGCGCAGTCCAAGCCGCCGTCTTTGACCGTCGATCCGATGGGCCAGAGCGAGCATCTCGCAAAGCAGCTCATGGCCGACCGAGATCGGATGCTAAAGATCGAGGCTGACAAGCAAAAGGCCGTGACGAGCAGCTTTTCGGACTGGCTGGCGGGCCAGGAAGCCAAGGGCGATCCACCCTCCAGAGACGCTATAAATTCGTGGCGAGATCCGAAAACCGGCGAGCCAGCTTCTCCGGAGGTGCGCGAAAAGGCGCTCCAGCGCCTCGGCAAGCCCCACTATACGGACCGCCAGGTCGAAGACCGTCTCGACACTACGATCGAGCAGGAACCCTTTAATAAGGACCTCGAAAATTCGATTCATCTGGCCTATCTGAACGGCAAGATAAGCGAGACCGATAAAAACCGGCTTCTTTCCAAGCTGAAGTTGTGGCGAAATCCTGTCAGATCGCCGGCTCTTCAGGGCGCACGGAACGCCTTTTGGGCAAAGTATGGAAATGCGCAGGTCACGAGCCTCACCGGCCAGAACAACTATCTGGCCGCAAGCGCCGCTTATCGCCAATTCATCGGGGAATTCGAGAGCCTGGTCGCCCAGCAGGATCTCAAACCGTCCCAGTACCAGGAGCAAGCCGATAAGATGCTCGCCGATGTCGATAAGCGGGTGATCGCCCACTGGTGGTTCCCGTTCTATACGCGGCCTGAGAGCGCGCAAGAATATTACGATGAGACCGGGAGCTGGCCCGAGCCGCGGATCATCCCACATGATAGACATCCCTTACCAGTGGAGGGGGAAGATGAATAGCGGCCCGCAGCCCACAGGCCCTCAGACATTTGCAAGCGAGCAGTTCGGCCCTTCGCAGCCCTGGCAAGAACATTTCGATCTTGCAACCGCGCCGCATCTTCAGACGGGCCAAGAAGCGATCTCGGCGCCTAGCGGCACGCTTTCGAGCGCTCCGGATTTTTCCGAGCGTTACCACGAGGCGGTTAAGAGCGCCTCAGGCCCGTGGGACTACCTCGATAAAGTCATGGGCTTCGGGTGGGGCGAAGCCATGCGGCGTGTCGAATCATGGGGACTCGAACCGGGTCCCAAGGGCGCGGCGAAGGCGCAGGACATCCTCGCGCTATCGCATATGACCGGCGCCAATCCCGTTTTCGTTGCGGATAATTACGAAGCCATCACCCAAAAAATGGGGCTGCAGGAATTTCCGCCGGCGCACGAACTGATCCCGGAAGCCCTGAAGCTCGGGGCTGGTGTCATAGGCTTGGAAACGGTGCCGCTCTGGAAACTCGCTCTGGGCGTCGCGGGATATACGGCGGAGCAGGAGGCGAACCGCTTCGTCCGATCGAGGATCGAGGGCACACCATTTTCCCGGACGCGGCCCTATAGTCTTTTGGATCTTGCGCCATACGACGCTTCGGAGCTTACCAAGACGACCCTCGCCGTCATGGATTTGATCGGCAAAGGAGCGCTTCTCGACGCCGGCTTCAAGGGTCTTAAATGGGGGTGGCGCGGTCTTACGATCCAAACGATCATCGACCACGGGCTGCCGAGGAAATTCTACGTCGATCCGGACACGGCCCTGAATGTCATGCGCGGTCATTCCGGAACGCCCGAGATGGAATTTCGCGCCCTGGGAATTACCGCGGACGAACTGCGCCAGGCGCGGGGCCAGGGTTTTCAGCTCGAGATCCCCGCTGATAAGTTGATCACGGTCCAGGATCGGCCGTGGTACGGGGCACTGAAACGGTATCTTTCCATTTCGCCCTATTCCGAAACGCGCGTCGAGCCCGGTGGCCCTCGAAAGGTGACGCCGGTAGGTGGCCTTTTCGAAGCGCCAAAAGCGAGTGCAGAAAAGGCCACGGAGGCGCCAGACGAGAGTTTGAAGCCCGAGACGGGTGAAACTGCGACCGAAATCCCGAAAGCCTTTTCGGGGGCATTTGACGCGGCCGTCGAGCGCTATCCGGTCCCTCGCGATATCTTCGCCCGGCTCATTGCCGAGGAATCCGGATGGGATGAAACGGCGGAATCGCCCAAAGGAGCGCGCGGCCTGGCGCAGCTCATGCCGGAAACGGCGGCGGAATTGGGCGTCGAGCCGGATGATCCCGAACAGAATCTCATGGGCGGCGCGAAGTACTTCCATGATCAACTTGCCCGGTTCGGCGGCGATGTGGTGCGGGCTCTTGTCGCATACAACTGGGGCCCCGAACACGCCGCGATGTGGAACGGCGAGATGTCGTCTTTACCGGAGGAGACGCGTGATTATGTCGAGCGGATTCTCGGGAAGGAAAATATTCCGGAGGGAGCGGTCAGAAGCGTGGTTCATTCGGCGATACTCGAAAACCGGAATATACCGGACCCTCAGAAATACATCATGCTCGGAGAAATGGAGGCCAGGGCGATGCGGTGGAGTGCTCGCACGGGGAAGCCTCCGGAAGAATGGTATTCGCGCTATTTGGCGGACATGGATGTTCCGCAGGTGGGCGGTGAGACGGGCCGGAAGCTCGCGGATATCATCGCCGCTCAAGGGCGGACGGTGGCCGCCAGTGACCACACCCTCGAGCTGCCGCCCTCCGGTGACTTCGGGCCGGAATACACACAGTTTTCAGGAAAGCCCGACGAGGCGATAGACCATCTGATAGCCCAAAAGCAAGGAGAAGTTCCTGCCGCAATCGATAAGGAGGGTCTGGGCCCTATCGATCTGGTGTGGGGCAAAGGGGGTGCCAAGGGATACGGCCTCGCGCATGTTATCGAGAAGCACGGCGAAGAGGTCGCAAAGCAAATTCCACAGATCATAAGAGACGGCGAGGTGCTCCCTCACCCTGCAACCTCGGACAGAGCAATCATAGAAACACGGGATCATCAGGCGATCATAAGGCTTGATTGGAACGGGAGGGCCAAGAGATGGCTCGTTACCGCATACGAAAAAAGTCCCCGTTCCGGCCGGACGTCTGACTTCGACCGGACTTACGGCGCCGATAAGCCTCCATCGGCACGCGGGGACTTTGGAGAAAATATAACGCTCAAAGCCGATCAAGTCAATCGCGGCAAGGATTTGGAGGAATCGGGAGACCTTACCCAAAAGCAGCTGAGGACCGCGGGCACGAGGAGCGATCTTAACAGGATCATAAGACGCCTGCGGGGCAAAACCCTTACGAGAAAAGATGTCTCGGCCCGCAGGCTCTATAGAAATAAGCTGAGCGCCGGGCAACGTGAGGCGTACTACCGCGCGATTGCCATCTGGCATGAGCACGACGGCGATATGGAGGCGATCTCCAAGGCCCTCGATGAGACGGAGGGCAAAGAAAAAGCTTGGAAATCCCTCCTTGATATCTTGAGATCCGAGCGCGGAGCTATAGGCGAAGGCAAGAAGCGATTATTCCAGAAGAAAATGGAGGCCATCAAGAACGCGCCGGCAGCCAAGGCGAGTACGATGATCGAGAACCTGGTCGCCGAGGCCGGGAGGCGCTCCGGAAACGCCCTTTATGAAATGAACAGGGAACTTGACCGGGCGCTTTTTGATGAAAGCGAAGAAAACGACGCATATTCGCGCGTGCAGGCAGAAGCCGCCGCTCGCGCCGCCGGGTTGGTAAAAAACACCTACGAGGAGCGACTGACGGAGCTTGAAAAGCACCTGGCGGCAGAATCCGAGCATCTCTACCGCGACGATCCGCGCACGCGGATGATTAGAGAACTGCAAAAAGGCGCCGGCATATCGCGCAGGTCGCTTAACGACTGGGATAAGGACCGGGTGACGGATATCGTCCGTAAGTTTCCTGCCATCGTAAAGAGCAAGGGTGGCTTCGGGCTCGATGAGGTAGCGATGGAGTATGGCTATCCCGATGGCGATACCCTTTTTCGCGCCCTCTACGATTATCCGACCATGGAACAGTTCCGCGATCGGCACGTAAACGAAGGGCTTGCGGCGCAGGCGCCCGATCTGCTCGATATGTCCGAGGCCGAAAGAAACCAGATTTTGCTGGCTCAAGAAATTTATGTCTTGAATGAAAAGGCCAGGGACCTGGGCGCATCCTTTTCCTCGACGCAGAAGTCGCCCGCGATACCGAATCTGCGAAAAGTTGTGGACGCACAGACGGGCGTTACGGTAGCGGACCTGCAGGCCAAGACGGACTATGACAATCTCAAAGCGGCCATGATCCAGGCGGAGCGCGCAGCGCGAAGCGCCTACAACGAGGGGATGAGGACGGGCGCCGCGATCGAGAAGGCGCGCGGAAGCGAAAAGGTGGAGCGGACCGCTCGCGACTGGATGTGGCGAGCGCTCAAGGAAAAGCTTCGCCAAAAGCAGCTCCTCGATAACTTTCAAGGGAGGGTCAAAGCGCGGGAGGAAACACGCGAGCTGGTCGCCAAAATCAGGAAAATCCGCGACGCAACAAATCTCCCGCTCGACTACCGCGAGCAAATCGGAGGCATTCTTTCGAGCGTTGGCGCGGCCCAGATAAAGACGCCAGAGCCGGTTGAACGCATGTCCTTGACGAAATGGATGGAGAAGAAAGAAGAGGAGGGCGAGCCCCCCTTTGGCTTTGATCCTGAAGCTCTAGGCGCCCTGCGAGGTAAGACCATCAGGGACATGACCCTCTCGGGGCTTCATGCGCTCTACGAAGCCCTGAACGAAATCTACACCAGGGGAAGAAACGAGGGGAAGGCACTTGCATCCGCCGAGAAAGCCTCCCTCGATGAGCGCGCCTCGGAAGCTTCGGCCCGCATCATCGAGAAACACTCCGCCAAGGGCCTCGCCGGACGGTCGGTTAAATATGGCGGCCGGATCTTCCCTCTTGAGGTCGTTCCCGGTATGGATGAAACCACCCGGCAGACAGTCCTGGGGTTAAGGAACATCGTCGAGTATGGCGGGAAGGCCGACGCGATAAAAGGCCTTCAAGAACTTATAGACGATCCGGAGACTCCCGACGATATGAAGGACGACCTGGAAGTTCAGACACGGGCAGTCCGGTCTATTGATGAGACGAAAATAAAAATGCCGGAACCTTCTCTACGGCCCTGGGACGCAAAGGAGGGTCTCATTAAAAGGGTTCTTTCCTCGGACGGCCGGATCTTATCCCATCTGGTAAGGATGGAAAATGCTTTCAGATATATGGATGGGTTTACGGAGGCTCCCGGCCCTAACTGGAAGTATCTCTATAAACCCCTAAACGGCGCATCTGACGGAAGGCTTGTAAGCGGAGGCTATAACGGTCTCTACCTCATGAATAACGAGGACCTCCCGGCGTTAAACGAAATTCTGGCTCCCTTCAAAACAAAGGGGAGGGGGCTTGGCCCGTGGCTAAATGAAAAGTATATCTTCAAATGGGGAAAGGTGGGGATGCCCATAGACAAAATGGAGATGATGAGCTGGGCCCTCAATTGCGGAAACGAGGGCAACTACAGCGCCCTAAAGCGCAGCTTCAGACCCGGGGGGAGGAACCTCACCGACGAGATGATCCAGGAGGTGACCTGGAAACTCAGCAGGGATGAGTGGGACACCGTGGAGCGGCTATGGAACCTCGTGGATTCTCCGGCGCGACTCGACGCAACGGCCCAAGTTTATCTCATTATCACCGGCAACAGGCTCCCCAAGGTGCAAGGATCGACGGTGAAGACGCCGTACGGGGATCTCGCGGGCCACTATTATCCGCTTGTGGACGACCCGGGGGCGTCCTATAGGCTGGAGAAGCGCTTCGCTCAAAACGAAATGCGAAACCTCTTCGCATTTCATTACGGCAACGCGACCACACGGCGAGGCTTTACGATCTCACGCGTGTCCGGCGCGGAGCATGTTGTCGAGAAGAACTTCCCGATGGTCGTCACTCGTTTTATCCAGGACCGGAACCGGTATATCGCTCTCACCCTTCCTGTGCGAGACGTGCAGAAGCTCGCCAATAGGGTCGGCTATCAGACGACCGTCGAACATTTTATAGGGAAGCCATATCATCGCCAGATCGTACCCTGGCTGCAGGACGTTGCGCGCCCGAGCGTGAAAGATGCCGGGCTCGTAGCGGGCATAGCGTCCTTTCTGAGGAGCGCCGGAACGATGGTTCATATCGGTTTCAAGCTCGTTACGGCGGCCAAGCACGAAACGATGCTGGCGACGACTTTCGATAGAATAAAGAACCCCGCCATAATGCAGAAGGCCATTTGCGCCTATCTGAAACATCCTCTGGAAATACGGGAGTTCGCTCACGCGAGATCCCCCTATATGAGAAACATCGCGCAGAGGTGGCAACGAGATCTGGCCGAGAAATTCAGAAACTTCGATCCCGCGAAGTCGGATTTCCGGGATTTTATAGCCAAAATGTCCTTTCTTCCCATCGACATCGTGATCGAACACGTTGCGGATGTCTCCTGGACCGCTGGATACATCAAGGCGATGGAAAAGTACGGATGGGATGAATCGAAGGCCATCGACTATGCCGACCAGGTAGTAAGAGACACCGTTGGAAGCTCGGAGGCAAAAGATCTCCCGGCTCTGATGCGGGGCGGCGAGCTGCAAAAGCTTTTCACGATGTTTTGTGCTTACGGCATTACACTTTTTCAAAGAGGATTCGAAAGAACGAAGCAAATCGGGATTAAGGGGACGACCGGGGAAGAAAAAGACCGCCCCGTGATGTGGAAAAGATGGTTCGCGCTCATCGGGACGGTGATCGGACTATGCGTCGTGAGCGGCATAATTGAAAATATCATGAGCAACCGGCGGATGCCAACAGAGGCCGATTTGCTGAAGGCGCCACTTGACGCCGCGGCCTCGGCGATTCCGCGGGGGGACGTGATTGAAGGTTTCTTTGGCGTGAGCTCTTGGAGGCCCGAGCCCGTCCCGGCATTCGATGTGCTTACACGGGGATGGGAGTTTTTTCACCCCCTGGTTTCGGGCAAGTTCAAGTGGGATCAGTATCAGTACGAAAATCTCATGACAGTCGGGGGGTACGCGATGCGGGCGCCCACCGACTTTTTGGCCACTTTTAGCGAGGGCATCTACGATTGGAACGAGCCCGACTATCACCCGTGGAACCTGTTTATCAAGCCGCCGTACCATCCACATGCGCGGCACATCGAGGGGCTGGAGGGTTTTACCAGATGAGAAGAAACGCCATCTACCATTACGACAAGTTCATCTGCAGCGGCTGTGGGCTGCAGGTCACGCCGAAGCCTATTCCCTGCCCGGCATGTGGCGACAGATGCCCGCACCCGCCCGAATACGACTACACGTGCCCCGACTGCGGGAGTCCGCTTGCCGGCCATCATTTCAATACGTGGGAGAGAACGGCTCATGCGACAAAGCTACAAGGATAAAACCTTCTGTCAAATCGATCTCGGGCTTTTTCCGGAAATGGCCAGGACCCTGGCTCTCGGCGGGGTGGGCACAATGCTTTACTGGTCGCCCTGGGAAGACGGCTTTCCATCGCTCTACAAGATGAAGATCGGCGACGGCTTCGAGGGCGTCACAAGGATCGAGGACCCCTTCAGCGTCTTTGACGATGTGGACCTTTTCATCTTTTCGGACAACGCCTTCGGCGGTATGCAGGATCATTTCGAGCGGTTGGGCAAGCGCGTTTGGGGCCCCCGGTTCGGGGGCGCTATCGAGGACGATAAAGAAGGGTTCGAGGAGACCTGCAAAGAGATCGGCGTTCCGGTCTGCCACCGCGAAATGGCGACCGGCATAACCGACCTGCGCAAGAAGCTCAAGAACAAAAAAGACGTCTGGATCAAGGTCAGTTTGATCCGGGGAAATTTCGAAACCTTCCACGTCGACGAGCTGCGCTTCGCGGAGAGCAATCTCGAAAAGATCGCGCACGACCTGGGGCCGTGGAAGGAAAAACAGAAGTTTATAATCGAGGATACCTTCCCGGATTCGGTCGAGATCGCCTACGATCTGTGGCAGGTGAGGGGCAAATTCCCGAAGAAAGCGCTCTTCGGGCTCGAGAAAAAGGGCGATCTCTACTGCTGTCATACGATGGACTATGCGGAACTGCCAGCGCAAATCCAGGACCTCAACTCGAGGTTTGCGTCCGTCTTGGAAGAGTACGGGGCAATAAGCAACTTCCCCGTCGAAATCCGGGTAAACAAAAAGGGCGAATACGTCGCACTCGATCCCTGCATGAGGGAGGGCCACCCGGTTTTATCGACAAAGCTTCTCATGATCAGAAATCTTCCCGACGTCTTCTGGTTCGGCGCCGAGGGCGAATGCCTCGACCCGGAATTCGAGATCGATAGCGCCTGGGGCGCAGAACTTGTCATATCAAGCGCCTGGGTCGAAACCGACCCGAAGGCGGTTTTCGTACCAAGGGATCTCCGAAATCAGGTGAAGCTCCGCTATGCGGCCGAAGTGGACGGCGTTCCGTGGGTGCTTCCGCAAACAAACGCCGGCGGAACGCTCGGCTCGATTGTCGCGACCAACAAGAGCTTCGAGAAATGCAAGGCAGAGATCGAGGACATCGAGGGGAAGATTAGGGGCGGCAGCGTTGATACATTTCCTGACGCCTTCCATAAATTCACCAAGAATTGGGAAAAGCTGCAAGAGTTCGGAATCAAAAACCTGCCGAAGATCAATTAGCAAAAGGGGCTAAGCCATGGGAAAGATTTTACGATCGGCGCTTCTTGGAATATTTTTAGGAATATTTTTGACCGCTTTTGCATGTGCTACGGTTACCACCACCAGCACGAAGGTCACCTACGCAGGCAGCGGATCGACCGGCCCCTTCGCCTTCAGCTTTCCGGTCTTCTCGGCATCCGATCTCCAGGTCATCGAGTACGACTCGAGCGGCAACCCGACTACACTGACGCTGAATACCGACTATACGGTCTCGGGTTTGCCTGCCTCGGGCGCGGGCACGGGCTCCGTAACGCTGACAAACGCTCTTGCCACCGGCTACACCCTTGTGATCATGCGGGCGATGCAGGACCTCCAGACGCAAAACTGGAGCCCGGGGATACTGACAAGCACGAGCCTGAACAATTCGGCCGATTCCTTGGAGATGCAGATTCAGCAGGCGCAGGAGGAGATCAATCGCAGCATTCTCTTGTCGCCGCTGGACACTGGGCCGTTCGTACTGCCGCCGGCGGCAGAGCGGGCAAACAGAGCGCTGATGTTCGATTCGAGCGGCAATCCGACTGTCGGGGAACTGCTTTCGACCGCGCTGCCGGCGACCGTGCTGAGCGCGCTTGCAGGGGGTGGGTTTCAGACACCAGGGCCAGTAAAGATAGGGGAGCCACAACCCATCACGAACAATAACCCCCAATACTATGATCCTGCATGCGGCACTTGGGGTCACGACTGCACGAGCGCCTGGATCAGCGCCGTGGCGGCAACGCCTGTGGGTGGAACCATGCAACTCCCTGCGGGTTATCTTTATTTTACAGGGGCAATTCCCGCCGTGAACAAGGCTATAAACATTCACGGCTCCGGCTATACGGGGCCGTGGAACGATTCCCTTAACGGGTCGTCCTGGAGCTATAGCAATTTTGGAGGTACCGTATTATGCCCGCAAAATGCGACGGGGCGATCATTCCTTTATCAAACGGGGAATAGTGGCGACCAATCGGGCACCGTTGTGTCCGATTTATGTCTACTTGGCCCAGGTTGGACAGCAAACCCTATCTCTATTGCTACCTGTTCGCAGTCTGCGCCTCAATTCCCAACGTGGACGGCAAACACTCTAGTGAGTGTTGGCACAGCCGTAATACCACCAACACCAAATGGTTATGTGTATGTGGCTTATAGTTCGACTACTGGCACCAATACTGGCACAACAGGCAATGCACCCCCTAGCACATGGCCAACATCTGGAACATTCGTAGATGGGCAATTAGTACGTCAAGCTATACAAATTAGCACCAGTGGTTTTAGCACCTGCTCTTGTGCTTCGACATCTGGACTTAATCCTAATGATGAAATATGGATAACAAATAATTTGGAAAGTTTTTCCATACCCTCATCTGGTGTTGGTTGGACTAATCCTAATAAAAGTTCTTTATGGTTATCATTAAGTAATACAACAGGAGTTACATCTATTACAACAGCCAGAAATGGTGTTACAGAAACGATACCATCATCATCATATTCACTCTTCCCGGTACCGTCCACCGCGGTTCTAACAATCAACTACACGAGTGCTCCAACTGCTGTGGCCTATTCAGGATTCAACGGCCCAGCAACCATTCTTAATATGACATCTACATCATTCACATTCCTGCAGCATAACACTTATGGCAGCTATCCTGATGGTACAGGTGGAACTGTTTCCGATCTTAATACAGGGCTATCAATGGGATCAGCTTTAGGTTGTTATTCAACACATGAAAACGTCAATAATGTTGGGATATTCAATTTCGGAGTAGGTTTTTCTTCGATGTCACAATATTCACATTATGATAATATAGATATAGATGGAACATACATCGGATTGAAAGGTGATTCTAATGGCCCTAGTTTTACCTTACAGAATCTATACTCTAATGTGATAATTGGCGCACAAGAGATAGATGTAGATCTGTCTGAAGTAGAACATTGCATGTTTAACTCGTGTGTATTGAATAAAATATACAATAATAGCGATCCTTTTGCACATTTACTATGGAGTGCTAATTCTGCTAGAGACCTGTATAATAATTTGACCGCAGTTGCTAGTAATTCAATAGGTGGTGACATACTGCTTGAATCAGGACCAAATGAAGGAAGTACATTCAATCAATTATCAACTGGAGCCACTGTTAGAATATCTGGTGATAGTGGATGTACCTTCATCGGCGGAAATGCTACTTTTATTATAGATGTAGGATCCGCTTACACTGGATTTGTAAACATGCTTGCTCCAACTAACGACTTTGGGATTTATACCAAAGGTATTGATGTCTTTGGAAATCAATACCATTTAATAAATGCTTGCAGTGGTTCACAGTCATTATCGAGTGGAACGGCTACTGTTACGAACTCTTGTATTACAGGGTCAAGACCAATAGTTTGTCAAGATCAGTCTAATCTGCTCCCCATAAAATGTAGTTGGTCAGCCGGATCTTTAACAATGTCCGGGCCGTTGGCTACTGCCTGCACTGCCGCAGGGGTACCTTATCCGTGCTGTACAGGAAGCGGAACGGGGTGTAGCAATGACGATACTATTGTTTGGTCCCAGCAATAA
>JAEHJW020006759.1_pt1 | contig 44262 bp, 62 predicted proteins | sample 9271431 | NCBI WGS metagenome assembly JAEHJW02
GGCGGACAGGGTATTTCCTATTCTTTACGCCACCCAGAAAAAACGGCAAATGCCACGCCACTGGCCAGCGAGCGTGCCGTGGGCGCTAGTCGAGCGTTGTCGAGAGCGTGCTTGGAATAATCATTCGCAGACTATCGAACGCCTAGCTGAACGTGGTGGGCTATGTCCCCAGGAAATGTGTGCTGTTTTGGCGGATAGACCTTGGCACGTCAAATCGTCTATGAACACAGTGGCGGCGGTCGAGGAGATTTTGGCAGCCATCCAGAACTATGAGGAGGCGTACCGTGCAGAAGAGCGGTAACGATTTGCAGACGGAGCGGCGAATACTGATAGTCTTGTTTTGTGTCGTCGGGGCAGTGATGTTTTACGGCGCGAACTGGGCCCTCCTGCAGGCGCTGTCGTGGTGGGCGGGCGTCCCACTATTAGCGTTGCTTGGGATTTGCGGCGCGGTGTTCCTTGGCCTGGGTGGGTTGCTTTGTATGTGGATAGCCCTTGGCCTTGCTTTGGAGGCGTTGAGTGGTCGCTGAAGTGGGCGCCGTCGTGGACGGCTCCGTAGCACTCAATCAAAAGCCACAGTTCCACGTCCTGCGGCGGGCGGCGGAACTGGACCCTCTAGTGTGGGCCGTGCAGTATCGGCGCATCCAGGACGGGCCGTTTCTGCCTATGGCCCCGCTGATAGAACCCTATCGCGATATGCACTCCGATGTCGTCATAGCCAAGGCCGCGCAGGTCATGGTGAGCGAGTTCTGCATCAACCTGGCCCTCTGGTGTGCGGACACGCGGCAGGGACGGCGGGGGAACGTGCTCTATGTTTTCCCCTCCAAAGAGCACATCGGGGACTTCACGCGGGCGCGCATTGACAAGGCCATCGAGGACAGCCCGTACCTGCAACGGCGTGTCCGACCGACGCGGGGCCTGGTCCGCGCGGGGAAGCCTGCCGATAACGTCGGCCTCAAGCGTCTAGGGGACGCCTATCTGTACTTCCGTGGCTCGAATGCCGAGGCTGGGCTTCTCAGCGTCGACGCTGACCTGGTGATCTACGACGAGGTGGACCGCCTGAAGCCCGGCACCCTTGCCTTGGGTGCCAAACGCCTCGGCTCCTCTCTTCTGGGTTGGCAGCGCTACGCCTCGACGCCGAAGTATCCCGAGGTGGGCATCGACGCACTCTGGTTGCAGTCGGATCGACGGCGCTACCACGTGCGCTGCGAGCACTGCGGGGAACGGCAGCCGCTGGCGTATCCCGAGAACGTGCGCGAGGACGGGGTGACGATCTGCCGCGCCTGTCACGGCACCCTGAACCGCCTCGCCTTGGGCGAGTGGGTGCCCGAAAACCCAGGGGCGCCGTTGCGCGGCTACCACGTGACGAAACTGATTAGTCCACGGGCCGACATCAAGCGCCTAGCAGAGATCGGCTACAAGATCAAAGCGCGGGACATCACCGACCCGTCAGCTATTCAGGAGTTCTACAATCAGGACCTGGGCCTGGCGCACGCGCCCGAGGGCGGGCAGTTGAGTCGCGCGGAGATCGAGGCGTGTCGCGAGGACTATTCTCTGGACGAGTGGGCGCCGACGGGGTGCGTGATGGGCGTCGACGTGGGGGCAAAGTTGCACGTGCGCATCAACGCGCCGTCGCCATCGGGCAACGGCAAGATGCGGGCAGCGTTCATCGGCACGGTGCAAGCGTTCGAGGACCTAGACGGACTGATGCGGCGCTTCGACGTCTCAACGTGCGTGGTGGATGCGGCGCCCGAGGGCCACGAGGCACGCAAGTTCGCTACGCGCTGGGGTGGTCGCGTTTGGCTTTGCATCTACCCGAACACCGCGGCGTGGAAGCACAAGCTCCCCGTGGTCTGGAAGCCCGATGAAAAGGATATGCCGCAGGCGTTCATGATTCAAGCGAACCGCACTCTGACACTCGACCAGACACTAGCCAGGATACGCGAGCGGCGCGTAGAATATCCGCGGGAGGTGTTTGCCATTCCCGAGTTCGCGGAACAGTTAATGGCCCCAGTACGTGTCATCGAAATGGACGGGCAGGGCAATATGGTGGCGAGATACATCGAGGGCGGGAAGGCCGACCACTACGCGCACGCGGAGAACTACGCCGAGATCGCGCTACGGCAAGGACTGGCCGATGGTAGTAACGTCCTCGACTACTACCGCGCCAGGAACGCAGCAAAAGGAGCCGACAGTGAGCAAGCACAGACGCAAGAAGCGCAATAGGTTCATAGGCAAGGCCGCGCCCGACTTTCAAATAGGGCCAGGCGACGGTAGCGTTTCGCAGGCACAGTACGAACGCCAGATGCGCGACTTCGGCACGATTGGCAACGAGGCTGTTACCCTGGGACCATCGGTGCCTCCCATAGCGCAGCCGCTAGACCAATCGGGCCAGCCGCGCACGTTCCAGTATCGCACGGGCTGGAACATTCCGAGCCTGCCCGGCGAAGGACGTCCCGTCGACCTCCAAACGCTGCGGCAACTGGCCAATACATACGATATGTTGCGCAAGGCCATCGAGATTCGCAAGGACGAGCTCTGTGCCTGTCGTTTCGACATCATCGCGAGGGAGCCCGACCGACGGCGTGCGAAGGACGTCATCAAAGCGCAGCAGGGCAAGATTCAGGAGATAAAGGCCTTCTTCGCCCGTCCCGATCGCAAGAACACCTGGCAGTCCTGGATGCGGATGCTGCTCGAGGAGTACTTCGTGCCCGATGCGGTTAGCGTCTACAAATGGCGCACGCTCGGCGGCAAACTCTACGGCCTGCGCTTGTTGGATGGGTCCACGATCAAGCCACTGTTGACAATCCAGGGCGACACTCCCGCACCGCCTGACTGGGCGTACCAGCAATACCTGTTCGGGCGTCCCGTGTGGTCGTTCACTACGGACGAGTTCATCTACGCGCCCAAGAACAAGCGCATCAATACGCCTTACGGCTTTTGCTACGACGACGAAACGGAAATCCTGACCTCCAAGGGATGGAAACGGTTTGCCGACGTAAGCGGGGACGAAGAAGTGGCGACCCGTTCCGCAGATGGGCGTTTTGAATGGCAGCGTCCCACCGCCTATATAAACCAGTACTACAACGGGCCGATGTGTCATCTTCACTCGAAGTCGGTTGACCTGATGGTGACACCAGAGCATCGCGTGCTCTTGGACTCGTTGCCGAGAGGGTGCAACGGCGGCAAGAAACGCAGTATAAAGGGCGGCGAAGTCGTGGTCAGGGCTGGTGATCTGCTGACCGGGCACACACCGATGAACAAAATCCCGATGGTGTCTGAATGGACGGGCGTTGAAATTGGTTCGGTAATGCTGCACGCACCTCTGGCAGAGGCCAAACAGGTAGCACGTCGTCGGGCGGATGGCACTGTGGCAACGTACACGCGCTCTGGATTTAGGACAGAGGGCAAGTCGTTCGAGTTGAGCGGGGATGACTACTGCGCCTTGGTTGGAGCTTACTTGGCAGAGGGGAACATTCGAGCCCAAGGAGGCATCGAGATCAATCAAAGGCAGCAATCTAAAGGACACGGTGCCTTTGCACAACTATGTGAGCGCATTATGCCAGGAGCGAAGCACCACAATGGCAAGGCCTTCATCTTGGGCCGGGTGGCTCTTTCTGCACACTTCTGTCAGTTTGGACACGCCTCCGAGAAGTTCGTTCCCGAAAACATTATGAATGCGTCCAAGCGGCAGTTGCGGATATTTTGGGACCACTACGTTCTAGGCGACGGACACTTTGAAAAGCGCGTCAACAAGTCGGGGCGTGGCAGGCCGCTGAGTGAGAAGGCAGTACGCTTGACCACTACGAGCCAACGACTGGCTGACCAGTTGGTGGAGATCGCCCAAAAACTCGGGTGGTCTGCCTCAATGCGTTGTTGTCACACGGCGGGGCCATCAGTAGTCGCGGGCCGCCCGTGCAAGATTCACGATAGTTACGTGGTGAGCGTTCGCTACGCAAAGGCGATGGGCTTCAAAGTAAAGCAGCTAGTCTATAGCGGCTTAATCTACTGCGTTTCCGTCCCTAACGGTATAGTGTACGTTCGCCGCAACGGCAAGCCTGCATGGTGTGGTAATTCGCCCGTCGAGCAATTCCTCTGGCACGTGACGCAGTGCCTCAAGTTCAACAGGTTCAACCTCGACTATTTTACCGACGGGACGATTCCCGAGGGCGTGGCCGAGGCGCCGTCGACGTGGACGAAAGAGCAGATAGCGGAGTTCAATCTGTACTGGGATGAGTTGCTATCGGGCGACACGCGGGCGCTGAAGAAGCTCCAGTTCGTCCCCGCTGGCTTCGTCTGGCACCAGTTCAAGCCGTTCGAATTCAACCTCGAGTTCGCGCGCTGGCTCGTCGGTCTCACTGCTGCGGCTATGGACCTGACCCCCCAGGAGTTGGGGTTCGAACCGCAACACGTCGGTCTAGGGGGAAAGGGCTATGCGGAGGAGCAATCGCGGGTTTTGAAGCGCAAGTCGACGGGGCCGATCATCCGCTGGCTGTGCGACGAAATCCTGAACCCGATTATCTGGGACGAGTTCGGGGCCACGGACTTGCAGGCGGTGTTGCACACGGCGCTCGAGGACGACGAGCAGCTGACACGGATGCAGGCGCGAGACCTGGCCATTAGGAACGCCACGGTGTCCATCGACCAGGCCGTCGAAGAGGAAGGCGAGGAGCCGCCGGGTATCGGTAGAATCTTCGTTTTCGGCAATCAGATACTCTTCGAGCCCGACCTGATACTCGGCACGAAAGAGGGGGCGGCGGCCGTTGCGGCGGCCAAGGCCACCCCGAAGGTTGGCCCAGGACAGACGGAGAATGCGGGGACACGGGAGATCGAGCGTCAGGAAAACGAGAGCCGCAACAGTGCGAGCGAGGAAACTGGCACGGACCAGGTGGCCGAAAACGCTGACGAGGAGCCCGCGGACTCAGAGGCGAATAAGTCGGCCATCGTTCGGGACGAAGTGCAGCGCTTCCTGCGCTTCGCGGACAAACGGCGTGAGGCGGGCAAGTGGCGAGACTACACGAGCGATGTCATTTCGGAGGCAACGCTGGCGGCGCTCAACAAGGCCGCCAAGGCGGGGGCGTCCCGCGAGGAATTGGCAGGTATCGCGGGCCTCGAGGAGCAACCCGAGCACTTCAGGCGCTCTGTGAAAGAGGCCGAAAAGGCGTACCTCGGCATCGGCAAACAACTGGCTACGATGGTGGCCGCGAGGATAGAACGGCAGTCGGTGTAACGGGTTGCGTGCGCGAATAGCGATCGACACTCGCGGCGCGAGGGAATCGACAGAAACGCGAATAACGGATGAGGCGGGGAGTTGGGCGGAGTAATTGCACTAGACTTCGACGGCGTGCTAGCTGAATACGCCGGATGGAAGGGCGAGGACGTGACGGGGTCGCCGATACAGGGCGCGCGTGAGTTCGTCCTTTCTCTGTTGGGTAAAGGCTATGGCGCGGTGATGTACACGTGCCGACGGGCGGACGTGGTCGAGCGCTGGTTGCGTGACAATGGCTTTCCTCTGTTGGCTGTCTCGGACACGAAACCCCAGGCGTTGCTCTACGTTGATGACAGGGGCTTTCGCTTCACGGGCGACTGGGCGGACGTGATGACGGCCGTGGAACACGCGGCAGCCAACGACGTCGACAAGGCCATCCTCGTGAAGGCGGCGTCCGTGGAAGGGGCGTATCCGCCGGCCGACTCCGTGCAGCCGTTGCTGGTGACGACGTTCGTGGACATCTCCCGACTGCCGCTAGAGCCAGGGGCACCGACGACGGCGGAACAGGCGCTGGCGAAGATCGTCGAGGAGGAGATGACCGATGCCTATGGTGCGCAGATCGACGCGCACCTGGAGCGTTTTCCCGATGCCGTGAACCCGTTCGGACTCGAGCGGCAAACGCAAATTACGGACCTGGCGCGTCAGGTGGCCGCCAATCGCCTAGACAAATATGAGCAACGCCTTCACGTGTTTCTAGCGACCAATCCCACTGAGGACAAACTCGTGGAGTGGCTGGCAAATCGTGCTGTCAACGACGCGGCCACGTGGGCACGACTAGACGCGACCTACGCACGACGCGAGGCGAACAAGGACTTCTTCCAGCGCAACCGTGAACTACGCGAGGGCAAGTTCAGGATCTACCCCGATAGCGCAGCGGAGCCCAAATGTCTAGGCGTCATCGGCGTCGAGTACGATTCTTACGACGAGGCGGAGCGGGCGCTGGGTAGCGTCTGGCACCATAACTGCGTTCACTTCGTTGATAGAGCGTGAGGAAGTATGGGCGGGGGGATTGGGGAGCAAACGCAGAGGGGCGCAAAAGAGCGCACGCTATTGCTAGCCTTTAGGCAGGCGATTATAATGATTCTAGGTGCACTAGAGGATTACCTGGAGTTGCCCAGGAGCATCGTTCCCAAGCACCAGCGTTAACAGCTAAATACTAGCCACCGGGAAACCAGCGGCCATTCTCCGAAAGAGCGGGCGACCACCCTTTCGAGGATGGCCGCTTTTTTATTTGCCGACGGGACACGGGCGCCGCAACGGGCGCGAAAGGAGAGGCTGATGCAAGACGACATCATCTATCTATACGGCGAGATCACCAAAAAGGACAAGAAACAGCGCACGGTCGAGGGCATCGTGAACTCGGGGCAGCCCGACCTGGACGGCCAGATCGTCGATTTGCCCTGGCTCAAAAGCAAGTTGCCTCCGTGGCTGACTGAGTGGGGCAACGTCCGCGAAATGCACCAGCCGTCGGCCGTCGGCGTGGGCAAAGAGTTAGACCTGGATGCGACGCCAGGGCCGAAGCTCACCTCGAAGATCATCGACGACAACGCATGGGCCAAGGTGGAGGCGGGGGTCTACAAGGGCTATTCAGTCGGCATCAAAAGCGCCGTCATCGTGCGGGACAGTCAGGCGCCACGTGGTCGCATCGTTGGTGGGGAGTTAGTCGAGATTTCCCTCGTTGACCGACCGTGCGATTCCCTCGCCAAGTTCACGTTGGTGAAGGCGGCGGGGGCGAACGAATGGAAGGACGAACAGACGGGAGCCATCATCGCTCTGGATGGACGGGGGGAACAGGCCGTAATGGCCGATGTGGAGAAGCGCGAGTTCTCCTCGAAGGAACGCGAGGATCTGGCCGACAGCGGCGCCGCTCTCCCTGACGGTTCGTTCCCCATCGCCAACGAACAGGACCTCAAGAACGCGATTCAGGCTATTGGGCGGGCCAAGGACCCCGCGAAGGCCAAGAGCCACATCATACGACGGGCCAAGGCACTCGGCAAAACGAACCTGCTGCCTGAGGACTGGCCTGGCAGCACGAAAGGAAAGGAGAAAGGGGCTATGCCAGACGAGGAGAAGGCGGGTGAAGTGGTAGCCAAGCCCGTCGAAGGCGAGGGGAACAAGGCCGCCGACGGGTCCGAGGCCACGATATCGCATCCCGCGACGGGGGTACACAACCACAGCCACATACACAAGATGTACGGCGAGGCCACCGAGCATACCCACGGGCACCAGCACGACGAGGACGACGTACACGACCATATGCACTGCATGAAGTGCGCCAAGGACGCGCGCGTGTGCAAGTGCGAGGGGGCCAAGGTTCTTTCGGGTCCTGCCGAGCCCACAACCTCAGAGGGCGCCACGAAGGCCGCGGGCGATGTCAACGCCACAAATGCCAGCACGGCGCCACGCAGGCCGATCACGATAGGCGACGTGCAGACAACCATAAAGGACGCGCTGCAGCGGTTGGAAGCGCTGGCAAATCAGACCGATCCCGACCGCGACGGTGATGTCGAGTTCCCCAACGAAAACGAGGCGAAGGAATCCAAGACCGAGAGCGCGGATTTCAAGGCTACCGAGGCGCCGAACGGCACGCCGACGATCACGCCATCGCCTCTTGCGCTGACCTTTTCCTCTATGCCTGACCTGGTGAAGGCGTTGTTGGAGGACAAGGCATTCGTTTCTGGCCTGATGTCGAACGACGTGTTTATGAGCGCCGTTCGCTCGGAAATACAAAAGGGCACTACGGACCAATTTCTGACCAAGGCCGCAGCCGCGGACACGCTGAGCACAATGGCCGACGTCTCAACCCTGTTGGGCGATGTTGCAAAGGCTTCGACGCTGTTAGCGAAACGAGCAGAGGCAAACGCCGAAGAGATGAAGACGCTAAGGGCCGATGTGGAAAAACAGGCGGCGGAGATCGACCAGGTCAAGGAAATGGCCGCGCCACCCAAGGGCAATATGGTCGCAGTAAACAAGGGGATGCTGCTCGAGTCCGACACATTCGTGGACGCGATGAAGGGCGGCACTCCCGATCAATTGGTCAACCTGGCCGAGCAACTGAGCAAAATGCCCGAGCACGAGAGAATGGCATTTGCCGCGAAGTTCCTAAAGGCCAGCACGCGCCAGAGTTAGACGATCACGCGTTTAGTCGAAACGCGGAAAGGAAAGTAACGTGACAACGGCACAGCAAGAAATCCTCAAAACGCTCGAAGCGTACAAGGCGGGCGGAGCACCACAGATCGGGCTCCTCTCTCCTGACATAATCAAGGACTGGAACATCGCCACGGGATTTCAGGCGTACAACCTGCAGCCCGTCGCCCTTTTGATGTTCCCGCAACTGACCCCAATTCGCAACATGACCGCACGCGTCCAGGGCAAAGGCAAAAAGGCGGAATATAAGGGCGTGACGGCGTTGAACAACACCAACCTGCAGGGGTTCGTGGCCGAGGGTTCGGCGGCTAGCCTCGTGCAGACGACCACGGTCGACATCACCGCGACCTATAAGAGCTTCGCTCTCGGGGACAAGGTGACCTTTGAATCGCAGTGGTCGGGCGTCGGCTTCACCGACGTGAAGGCCCTGGCGGTGACCAACCTCCTGCGCGCCGCGATGATCGCCGAGGAGAACGCGATCATCTTCGGCCAATCCAACGGCGCGGCTAACGCGACGGAACAGGCGCCAGGTGCAGCGGGCCAGTCGCCGCAACCGACACTGGCGGCCACTGGGGCCGATGGCTCGATTTCGTTCGGCACGTACTACATCAAACAAACCGTCGTAACGGGCATGGGCGAATCCACGCCGTCCACGGCCGTGTCGCAGTCCGTGGGCACGAGTCAGCATCTGACGATTACGCCCGTCTTCCCGACCACCCAACCCGTGATCGGCTTCAAGTTCTACTGGTCGTCCTCGTCGGGCGGCACGTACTCGGAGATCAAAGCGGCGGATATCTCAGGCGGCGCGAAATCCAACGGCACGCTGCCAGGGGGAAGCCTCGCGTGGTACACCAATGGCGATGCGATCAACGTCCTCACGTTGACGGGCGGCAACGCCGCACCGCCAGTGTCCGACGGCTCCGCATCGGCCAACGCCTTCAACGGCATCTATCCGCAGATGTGGGGTGGCTCGGGCGCGACGCTGACAAACGCGGCGGGTGCGCTCACGACCACGCTAATCAATAACATGTTCAAATCGTTGTGGAACAACGCCAAGGCCGATCCTGATGCGGTATGGTGCAACGCGCAGGAATCGATCAAACTCAACGGCATCACGCTGGGCAACGGCACCCCGTACTACCTCGTCGTGGATAACACAGCGGGTGCCACGGCTAACTTCCGTGTCGCACGTCTCACGAACCCCGTCACGGGCTCCGAGGTGCCCGTGCGCGTGCATCCGACGAGCCCGCAGGGCACGATGCTGTTCCTGTCCTCGAAACTGCCCGGCTGGTACGTCCCGACCGACGTGCCGTCCGTGTGGGAGATGGACCTGCCACAGGATTACGTCGAGATCGACTACCCACCCAACCAGTCCAACCCGTTCTGGCAGGTCGAGGTCAGGTTCTACGGGGCGTTGAAGCTGTATATCCCTGGCCTCCAGGGAGCTCTGTACGGCATCAACAACAGTTAGTAGCTAGTCTCGCTGCCTGTGTCCACCAGGGCGGCGTGCTAGGTTTTTCGCCCGTGCGGCCGTTGTGCCTCCCAGCGGCCGGCGGGCTCCTAAGGGGAGGATGGGGTAGTTATGAGGAATTGGGAAGGTATTTGCAGATTCATCCACCAGTGCCACGTCTCTTTTTGCCTCGGCGCGGGGCAACCATATAAGGCGGAGCCAACCGAGGAGGAACTGCGCAGCATTCGCGTTGGCGTCGAGTTCCTGATCGCCAAACCCGAGGCGCCGTTGCGAGCGCAACACGATCTCTGGATGGAGACGCGCAAGGCGGATGGGTGGGTTTACGGGCCAGTGAAGGATGCGGAGACAAAGACGCATCCCGACTTGGTGGACTACGAGGAACTGCCCGCGGTGGAACGGGCCAAGGACCTCAACTTCCAGATGTCCGCGCGGGCGGCGCTGGCGGTGTTCCCGGAGGACGTTTGATGAAGATCGCCGCAGCGGACAAGAACGGGGGGCTGGAAACACCCGACGGGCGGTTCAGGGCCAAGCCAAATGAGCACGGTATCATCGATTGGCCCGATAGCCTGGGGAACTACGCGGAACAGGCGCAGAAAACTGACCTGTTCGTAATCAAAGGCCGCACGTTCCACGGGTGCGGCGAGGGCCACTGGCGCAAGAACTGGGTGAGCGAGAGCGAGGATGACGATGCCACTAGCCAGTCAGCTTGAACTATCGGGCTCGCCCTTCGAGCAGACCTCGAAGGCGACCATAACATACACGTGGGACCCCACGAGCACGGGGACGGGCGACCTGGCATCTGGGGAAACGCCGAGCTCGCCACAGGCGCAGGTGCTGCAGTTGGACTCGACGATGGGCGGTGCGAACGCGAACACGGCCGATGCCAAGGACGTCACGTCGACCGTAGTTGTAAACGGCGATCCGCGGCTAAGCGGGAACAACGTGCTCATAGCGCTGAAATCGCTCACGCCTGGCTACGTCTACCGCGTGATTTTGTGGTTCACGGGCAGCGGGACAAATCACGTGCCGAGCAGGTTCTTCCACGTGATTTGTAAGGTGTGACGATGGTAGTCAGGGGACGGCGGACGATGGGACGCAATGCGACGGCGGCGACACGGGCGAAGATCAGCGCTCGACTGAGGGGACGCAAGGAGACGGCGGCCACGAGGGCCAAGATCGGCGTTGCGCATCGAGGACGAAAGCTGAGTGCAGCCACGAGAGCCAAGATTTCGGCGGCGCTTAGGGGGCGACGCCATCCAATGAGTGCGGCGACCAGGGCCAAAATCAGCGCAGCGCTCAAAGGCAAATCGCACCCGATCAGCGCGGCCACGAGGGCCAAGATGGCGGCAGCCCGCAGGGGCAAGCCGCTCAGCGCCGAAACCAGGGCCAAGATCAGTGTAGCCCTTCGGGGTCGTAAGAGGGGAGGGAAATAGGTGGCACTCCTAAGCCAGTATCTCACAGTAGCGGAACTGCTAAACGCGCCCACTGGTCTGGACTTGAAGAATATCCCCGCACCTGGCAGCACGGGGCCATCGGGCGTGAAGGGCATCGATAACTACGCCGAGCTCACGAACATCATCCAGCGGGCGTCGTCGATGATGGATACGTTCTGCCGTCAGATACTAGGCGCGACGACGGACTCAGAGGAGGCGTGGACGCAGAGCCGCAAGTGCGGCATCAACAAAGAGGGCCATCTGTGGTTCCACACGGGCAATAACCCCGTCATCAGCGTTTCGTCGTTTCGCTATGGCTACCCTGCGGTGGGGGGCACGTCCTGGACGAGCGCGACCGTCAGCGACATCCTCATCACGGGGGAGCGTAACAACCACCTGATCTACCCCGCCTTCTTCGAGCGCTTCAACGTGCCGAAACTCCGCATCCAGGTCACCTATGTCAACGGCTACCCAAACACGATGATGAGTGGCAGCGCGAAGGTGGCCGCGGGCGCGACTAGCCTTCCCCTGAAGGACCTCACGGGCATCGTCGCAGGCCAGAAGCTCTACGTCTACGACCAGGGCAACACCGAACTTGTGACGGTGGCTAGCAACTGGACACAGACCACGGGGGCGGGCAGTGTGACGCTAGCGGCGGGTACGGCGTTCGATCACACGCCGACGCAGAAAGCGGACGTAGTGGCGGGCGGCCAGGCCTACGACATCGCCGTGAGCGCGCTCCCTCCCGACATAAAACAGGCCTGCATAATGATCGTCAAACTCCTCGTGGAGAAGCGCGGCAGCAATGCTCTGGTCATGGGCAAGGCGGGGGGCATTTCGGGGAGCACGGCGGAGCACAAGAGCGGCGACGAGGAGATTCCCGTCGAAGCACAGGAGATTCTGCTCGCATATCGGGCGGTGCTCTGATGGCTATAACGGTACAAGACCAGGGGGGGCGTCCCGCAACTAAATTGAGCTTTAGGGTGGATTTCCGTTCGATAGAGCGCGCGGGCTCTGCCTTGCGCCAGGTGAGCAGGGACTTTATCGCACCCGAACTCATCGCCAGGGCGGGCGGGGTGATTTTGCTAAGGTCGCTGAAGGAACACGCGCCCGTCGGCAAGGGCCCTGGCGCGGGGGCAGGGCGCGATTCGATCAAGGCCCGTGGCGGCACGAACAAGTTGGAGTTCTGGGGCCGCTACTATCTGCACTTCGTCGATAGCGGCACTAAGCCTCACATCATAATGCCGACCATTAGCAGGGCGACAAATAACTTGCTCGGGGGTTGGTTGGTGTTTGATGTCGACGGCAGGAGGGTATTCGCAAAGTTGGTGCACCATCCCGGCACCAAACCGACGCGGTGGATCAGCAAGGCCGTAAGCGACGCCAAGCCCGCTCTGCGTGTGCTGATGCTGGAAAACGGGCGGCGGATGGTCAAAGTCGTCAAGGAGAAGGCGTCGTGAGCAGGCTAGCCGTCAAAGCGTTCTGCGAAAAGCAACTGGCTACTCTTGCCGAGCCGATGGCGTGCAACGTCCTGAAGTATCGCCCTAAGCAGGTTACGTTCGGGGAGGACGTGGCCCTGGTCCTCGTTGACGATCCCGAGACCGAAGAGACGCCGCTAGTCATCGTCCTCGGGCCAATAGGCCAGCAGGTCGAGCACAGGGTACGACTGGAGATTTACTGGGCGTCCGCGGACGAGGAAAAGGGCGCTACTCTGTTCGACGCGCTGCTGGAGCGGATCGACCAGTTGTTCCGCAAGGCGCTCAAGAGCGCGGGCGGTGGCACTAACCCGATGGCGGTTGTATGTCCTGAGACGGGCGCGCAATCGACTATCACCGAGATCGGAAAGCGAATTACGACGCACCAGGACTCGGCCGTTCTCGACGAGGAGCCGCAGGGGCTGGTGGCCTTCACGGCGGAGAAAACCCTAGTCGTCAAGGAGTTCTTGCAGAGTTAGAGGCAACGGCGCCAGAGGCGCCACGCGGAAAGGAGATGTCAAATGACCGTATTGAATGCTTACCCTAACCTCGCTGGTTTCATCGGCGTGGGCGTCGAGGCCACCAAAGGCACGGGCGTTGCCGCTACCGAATACCTGCCGTTGCTCGACGAAAGCCTCGCGGTTGACCCTGGCATCCTACTGGTTGAGACGTTCGGCGGCGCACGCGATCCCATCCATACCTCGGTCGTCGGCGAGCAGAAAGTGACGGGGAAAGTCGACGTGCCCCTCTACGTCGATCAGGGAATGGCGCTCCTGGGTGCGGCTATCGGCGATGACGTCTATCAGTTCAGCTCGGCGGCGGGCACGGGGCAGGTCATCGGCGGCACTGGCGTTGCCGCAGGGGCGACCGTTGTCGTTATAGCCACCCAAACCTCACCTGTTATCGCCGCGAACGACTTCATCGAACTGCACCAACTCGGCGTGGGCGTGGCCGTAGGTGTCACGAACCTAAGCGAAGTCCACAAGGTGCAAAGCGTGTCGGGCGCGGGTCCGTACACGGTCACTCTCGTCTCGGGCGAGACCGTCGCCAACGCTTACGCATCAACTGGATCCGCCTATCGCATACCCTCGACGACCACGGCGTTCAGTCACGTGCTACAACCCGACCAGCCGACGGCGGCGACGTACCGCACGCTCACGATTGAGAAGAACCGCGGCGGCCTGGATTCGCGGCAGTACGCGGGCGTGACGGTGAAGAAGGCGTCGCTAAAGATGGCGACGAAGGACTTCGCCAAGATGTCCTACGACCTGACGGCGCTGACGGACATCAACCTGGCACCTACCACGCCGACATTTGGCACAAGCGCACCCCTGGCCCTGGCGAACTTCGCCATCAGTCTTTTTGGCACCTCGGATACGTCGGTGGTGAGTTTCGACTTCGACGTCGACAACGGCGTGAAGGAATACCACACCTTCGCCTCGCAGAACCTGCCGTCGCTGGCGGTCCCGCTCAAGCGACTCTTGAAAGGGAAGTGGGTGAACATCGCCCAATCGGCGACGTACTACGCGAATGCGCTGGCGGGCACGACGGGGGCCGTGACGCTGACGCTTACGCAGGGCGCGAATAGCATCACGATCGCGTTGCCCAAGTTCGTCATCACCAAGGTGGGGCAGCCGCTGAAGATTGGCGAACTGTTTATGTTCGACGCGGACTTCGCCGCATACCAGGACGACTCGTCGGGCTACGACGTCAGAGTAACCGTTGTCAACAGCAAATGGTTGCCGTTCGTATAGGTATAGCGAGTCAAAACATCTAGTAGGAGGCACTCTATGGGTTACAGGACCAGGGCATTCGGCACACGGCGCGTCGAGCTCGACGAGCACTACTATGTCGAGATCGCGCCGCTCACAAAGGGCGAGGACGACGAGGCCAAGCGGGCGCTGCTCGGCGGTGCTGCCATCGAGGGCACAATCAAGGAAGCGCAGTCGCAGCAGATCAAGACGCGGTTCTTCCAGAAGGAGTACACGGACCAGGTGTTACTCTGCGCCATCAAGGCGTGGAACTTGGACGACGACGAGGGCGCGATCCTGCCGATCACTCTCGAAAACATTCAGGCGTTAAGGGACGACCACTCCGACAAGATCATGGCCGTCACACGGGGCATCAGCGCTCCGCTGGAGGATACGGGCAAACTCCAGGACTGATGATGGCCGCTGCCCTTTTCTTTCGCGGCACGGGCAGCGGCGAAGAGTTGCCGTACATCAAAGAGTTCCTGTGGTGTTATGAGACGGGTTGGACGTGGGATGATCTGCAGGGCACTCCCAAGCCCGTGATGGATTACTTCCAGGTCTACCGAGGCCAATACGTGGCCGAGATGAATCGAAGGACGGAGCAATCCTAATGGCGATGGAATCTGAGTCGCTGAAACTGCTGTTGGCGCTAGAGGTGCAGAGCATCGGCCAGAAGGTGCTAGGCGAGATAGCCGGCGACCTGGAGCACCTGGCCGGGTCCAGCAAAGGGTTGGACGGAATGAGCGGCACGTTGCACGGCGTCGGCGCGGGGATGACCACGGCGGGCATCGGCCTCATGGGCGTTTCGGCTGGCATCGCCGCTGGCATCGGCGGCCTGGTGAAAGAGGGCGCCGATTTCCAGAAACTGATGACCGAGATCCGCAACAACACGACGATGACTGAAGCCGATGTGCAGCAAATGCACGACGCCGTGTTGAAGATTGGAGAGGATACGGGCTCTTCTTTCGATGCGCTCGGCAAGGGCTTTATGCACATCGTCAACCTCACGAGCGACGCGGCACACGCGACGGATATACTCAGCGTCGCCAACGAGTCGGCGGTGTCGACGGGGGGCGACGTCGAGAAAACGGCTAACATCCTCGCAAACCTGATGCACGAGTACGGTGCGGACGTGGCGTATGGGGCGACGGAGACCGAGCGACACGCCAACATGCTGGAGAAGGCCAGCCACTTTATGGGCGTGATGCACCTGGCCGCCGCCGAGGCGAATATGACCCTCGAGCAGTTCAACGAAAACGGCGGGACCGTGTTCGCGTGGGCTGCCAACCTGGGCATCCCCTTTGAACAGGCCAGCGCGGCATTCGCCACGCTGACCAAGCACGGCTTCAACGCCGCCGAGGCCTCCACCCAGGTTTACAACATGATGGAGCACCTGATTAAGGTGACGCCGAAATCCCGCGACGAGTTGGAGGCGCTATCCCAGAAAACGGGCATTGACCTGGTGGGCGACTTCACGGCGGCGGGGGTTTCCACGAAGGGACTGACGGGCATCATCACGGATCTGCACGAGGCATTCGCTAAACTGGGGATGTCAGAGGCCGACCAAACAGCAGAGGTGATGAAGTTGATCCCGAACATCCGCGGCGGCGCCGCAATGTTCACGCTTTTGGGCACGGGCGCCAAGGACTACGCGGACATCCTGGGCGACCTCACGGACAAGCAGAAAACGGACGCGATCACTAACGAGAGCTTTCAGAACACTCAGAAGACGCTGGCATTCCAGACGAAGCAACTCGGCCAGGAGTTGCACGTGATGGCCATTGAGTTGGGCGAGTCGTTGATGCCCGTGGTAATGGATCTGGTGCGCGAGGTCAAGCCCATCATCAAGGATTTCGCCGACTGGACTAAGGAACATAAGGACCTCATCGCCCAGGTGCTGCCACTCGTGGCAGCCATCGCCGCGGCTGTGGGGATATTCCTGACCATCGGCGGCGTCGTGGCGATGGTCGTGGCCGTGATGAACCCCGTGAGCCTGATCGTAATGGGCATCATCGCCGCCATCGCCGCGGGCTTTTACATCTGGACCCATTGGGACGAGATTATGACGAACGCGGGAGAGACGCTGCAGAGCGTGCGCGACTGGTTAAACAACCTGCACGACCGCGTCGGGCCGTTGATGGACATCATCCTTGCTCTGCTCGGGCCTATCGGCTGGGCCATCGAGGCGCTGATGCATTGGGACGATGTGACGAAGGGAATCACCCAGTCAGTCAGAACGCTAGGGGACGTCCTGGGCGGCATTGGCGGTGCAATCGGTGACGCGCTCGGAGGGGCAGGTCAGCTACTGGGCGGCACAGGCCAGCCACCCAACGTCCCTGGGATGGCCGAGGGCGGCATAGCCTACCATCCGACCCTGGCCCTGATCGGCGAGGGCCACGAGCCCGAGGTAGTGGCGCCCTTGTCCCGTTTGCGTGGCCTAGTTGGAGCGGGGGACGGGGGCGGCAGGAGCCAGCATATCGTCGTGCAATTTATGGCACCCGTCTATGGTATGAGCAACTTCCAGGATGCCGTCGTGGCGGCCATCGAAGAGGGCAAACGGCGGGGGAGGATTTAGGCGATGTCGAACGAGTTCAAGCACTCGTCGGTAGGCACGCAACTAAGCCAGGCCGAGTGGGAGGACGTTGCTGCCCACACGGTCAATAATGCTGTCCAGGGTCGTATCCTGAAAGTGTCCTCCACAGGGTCTATAGTTCAGGACGTGGGCAGTCTAACCAACCTCCTCACCAACCCTGGCTTCGAGATCTGGCAGCGGGGGGCGGGGCCGTTCACGGCAGACGGTGCATTGACGGCTGATAGATGGTTCATAAGTCTCGTAGCGCCATCTACGGTTTCCATCTCACGTATTGCCTCCACTATCGGCACCCAGAACTATTCAGCACAGATCGCATACACCCATGCAGCAGGTGGTGCAATCTCTTACCAGGACCGCATTGAAAACTATACCGCTTTTCGCGGTAAGACAGTCACATTTGCGGTGAAGGTCAAGTCCAATGTCGCAGGGACGGTCTATGTGCGACTAAGCGATGGCGTAACTGCTACTGACAGCGCCAACAACGTCGGCACGGGCGTGGAGACGCTGACCGTGACTAAGCTGCTGGATTCTAATGCCACGATATTGTATGCCGTCATTCGCGCTGATGTTGCTTCCTGCACATTTGAAGTAGATGACGCTGTCCTCGTTGTCGGCTCAATCGCACCCGAGTACGTGCCGCTGCATCCTGCGGAGGAGATGGAGAGGTGCCAACGGTACTACGAACTAATTGGCGGAGGAAACGATGGCGGAGTAATGTTTGGTGGGTATTGTGCTGCGTCAGGGACATTTGAACAAGTTGTTCAATTCAGGACAACTAAAGCCGTTATACCAACAACTACAATTAATGGTACGTGGTCGTTAACTAACACGACGTTGCAACCAACGCTACCTGTTGGTTCATCAGTCTTTAACACGACTGTTCGTGTTACAAACTCAAGCGGGAGTGCCCAATATTGCGCGGCGCGGAACGTCGGTTCCTATACCAACATTACCGTGGAGGCAAACCCATAATGGCTCAGTTCCTAGATCACCGACCTGATGGCACGTTCATGGTTTACCACACCGTGCCTGCCCTGGAGGGCACGCCAGAGTTCGAGCACAAGTCGTACATTGACGTGCGGAAGCTGAAGCACGCTAAGAAACACGATGGCAGCGACGATCCCGAGGTACTGGAAGTCCCCTGTCCCGTGCCTGGGTGCGGAACGATGTGTTACGTCAATCTGTGCGGGGACGCCGAGGCGCAGAGGACGCACGCGCACTACCGCGAGCACAAGGAAAAGCGCCCTGACGCTGTGCAGTCTGTTATTGACGACGTGATTGCCAGGGGCCACGAGCCGAGGTTGCATCAGGACCAGGGGGGATAGATGCCATTTCCCTATACGTTCCCTTTCACATTCGAAGATTACAAGCTAATCGCCCAGTGCGACTGGAACAACGACGGCAACTGGGCGGAGGACGGCGACTACCTGTCGGACCGAGGCTATTCCCGCACGCCGATTTCCGTGCATCGCGGTCGCGATCAAATCCGCCAACTGGCTCCGCCGATGGTCGGGAGCGCCAGTTTCGACCTCAATAACCTGTCCCAGGATTACTCAGTCGAAAACGCCAATAGCCCTCTGAGCGGCAAACTGCTGCCCGGGCGTCCCGTCAGGATCCGTCGCACGCAGGGCGCGAACGTCGTGGACCTGTTTAACGGCTACCTGGACGATATCCCGCAACACGCCGAGCGCGAGACGAGAACCGTCTCGATGCCGTGTCTCGGCGCGCTGAGCTGCCTAAAGGGGCAGGCGACCGGGCAGAACATCAGCACAGCGCTCTATCAGTCGATCACGACCGACGTCGCCCTCGGCTACATCCTCGACGCCGTGGGCTTTCCATCGTCGAAGCGCATTTTGGACACGGGACAAACCACCATCGATTGGTGGTGGTTGGACAACGAGGACGCCTTCAGCGCCGCCGTCACGCTGCTAAACTGCGAAGGGCCAGGGGCAGCGCTCTACGAGGATGCGTCGGGCAACGTCGTCTTTGAGAGCCGCAAGTACCGAATGGTCACTGCGCGCTGCGTCAGTTCGCAGGCGACGTTCCGCGATTCGGGGACCGAGCCCGTGTTTTCGCCGCCGTTCAGCTACGATCCCCGACTAAAGGACGTCATCAACGTGTGCACGGTGACGCAGAAGACGCGGGCCATCGCGGCCTCGCTCACCGCAGTATGGTCCCTGGGCTCGACGGTTACGCTGGCGCCTAATCAGGTGGGCACCTACGTCGCCAAGGGCAGCGACATCTTCACTCAGGCCGTCGCACCCGTCGGAGGCACGGACTACACGGTCACCTCTGGCTCGGTATCCAGCGCCACCCTAGACCGCACCAGCGGCGCGTCCTGCACGATCACGATCACGGCGGGGGCGAACGGGGCGACGTTGACGGGCCTGCAACTGCGGGCCAAGTTAGTATCCATTACCAACACGACGAACGTCACGAACACCGTCGACACCACCTCTAGCCAGTCGATCTATGGGAAAAGGGTATATCCATTGGCGACGCGGGCCGAGATCGCAGTCGGTGCCCTCCAGGACTTCTGCAATGCCGTGGTGGGGATGTACCAGAACCCGCGACCTATAGCGGAGGTGACTCTATACGGTACGGACGCGACGCAGTGGAACCAGGTGCTCAATCGGCAAATCAGCGACCGCGTCACGGTAGTCGAGGCGCAGACGGGCGTCAATGCGGATTTCTTCATCGAGCAGGTCAGCCACGAACTCACATACGGCGGCAAACTGCACGCGGCCAAGTTCGGGATGGAAAAGGCCGCCGCAGGCACGTATCTGGTTTGGGGAACGGGAGTTTGGGGAACGGGATTGTGGGGGTACTGAGATGGAAGTAGTAGACGGCCGACGGCACTTTCAGGCGACTATGGCCACCGTCGCCACGTTCGGACACATCGGCATCATGGCTCAACGCGTAGGCTTGCGTCTTCCTCCGACGAGCGAGGTCTCACCCACGCCGTCGCTCAAGGCGCGCCTATACCGTAATCAGTGGATCGTCGACTGTCCCGACTGTGGTAACGCCGAGTTTGCGTTCGTCGACGAGCCCGTGTTTATGTGCTCCAATTGCTTCAACGGTGCCGTGGCGGGTCGTCAGTGGCGGAGGGTGGAGTTTCCCGCGGACAGGGAGGAAATCGAGGTCATCATCAGGGCGCGGCCATTACCGCACAACCGAAACTGGGCGCCAGGGGAGACCGTGCACGACCTGCGACGTGAGAACCATGAGCACGGCCTGCCGTCTGCAAAGGGGGTGAGGTAATTGGCCTGGAATACTCCTGCAACGGCTGTCACGGGCAACATCGCGAGGGCGGCGGATTTCAACACGCACAGGGATGACCTGAACTACCTCAAAGGTAGCGTCGGACCGGTGACCATCGACAACGTACTGCAGTCGTTGCTGAATCGGCAGGGAGGCATCGCGTCGGGAGGAAACTGGTTCTACGGTGGCACTACTAACTACCAGGAAACAAGCACCTTCCCACAAGTGGGATGTACAAGAGTTGTATTCAGTAACCAAAACGTCGTGACGGTCAACGTCACCCTGCCCACTGCGTTGCAAACATCGCAGAGCGGCCTAGTATTTTTCAACGCGCCTGCCGTAGATAGTGGTACCAACGTGATGGCCTGGACAGTTTACGTTGCCTCAACGACGCAACTGACTATTCTCGGCAAAACCATTAGCGGTGCCAACACAACATTCACCGCTGATGTTGGTTGGATTGTGATTGGTAGATAGCAGTCGCCGGGTGTGTGCTCTGTAAATAGTAGGCGAACGCCGAACTAGTGCAACATTATAACTTCGGGGGTTGGGAGATGGACAACGAACACACCGCTCCGTGCGCGGCGCTACTAGTGGCGGAAAACAAGATCAGCAACCTGGAGGCGTGGCAGGCCAAACAGAATGGCACGCTGGGACACGTGGCCGAAAAGCAGGACACTATCAACAGCAACATCGATGGGTTGCGCACCCTCGTGGAAGGGCACATTGCCTTTCACAAGGGAACGGAGGCGGCGGAATCCAACATCAAACAGGTTGGCCGAGACGACCGCACTGCAGCGCAACTCGCAGTCTACAAGGCCAGCGTCATCGTCGGCGTCGTGGTTTCCGTGGCTAACATCGTGGTGAACCATTTCTGGCACTAGGAGGTGCTATGGACTGGCTAATTCTCTTGGTCGTGTTTGCCGTCAACGCAATGAAGGACGCGTGCTACGCCACAGAGACGGCATTCATCGCCCACGATAGGCCGTGGCTGGCCTCGGCGGCGGACCTGCTGGCGATGCTTATATCTGGCGCAACGGGCCTCGTCGTTGCGGCACTATACGTGAGCCAGGGTACCTCCGTGGCGGGCTACGCCATCGTCGCGGGCGCGCTGGGCGGGGCCTGTGGAACGCGCTTCGGCTCCTACGTCTCGAAATACATCGAGTGTCGCTTTCGTTTGCCCGTGCCTCACCCGCACAGGCCCGAATCTTGGATGATGCGTTTGTTGGGGAGGCGTGGCTAAATGGACACAGCAGCACACGGGCCGATTACCAGGTTGGCGCTGGCGGCGATGCCAGAGGACTTCAGGGTGTTCGTCAATTTCGCGCACGACGAGGTCGACTCGCTAGCGGCCAAGCCTGATGCGGTTTGGCACGACAACATCTTCCACACGGGCGGGGTGTCCTCCTCGGCCGGGTGGTTCCACAGCCACAAGTTGACTAGGGACGCCAAGGGGAAACTCCGCCACGTCTCGGGCGCCGTTCGCACGCCGATAGCCGCGGGCCTCTGGCTCTGCCACGGGGCGCTCGCCGACGGCGATCACGACGCGGTACGGCGCTGGTTGGTAGAACTCTCGCACTACACGGTCGACGCGACGACCTTGCCGCACGTCACGCGGGAACTGACGAACGACGAGCACAGGCGGTTCGAGCAGATCGTCAGGGACAGGCTGCCCGACCTAGCTCCGTCAATCGAGGCGGAGGTGTTGCTTCTGCCGCACAGCCGCGATGTTGGGGGGAGCGTGCCCGATGTGTGCAGAGAGACGTACCTCAACCAGTACCCGCGCGTGCGGGTAGCGCTGGACGCGAACAACCTCGCCAACCAGGATGCGTTGCTAGCCGATATCGTGATCCGCTGCGTCGGGTTTACGATGGCGTTCTGGTTGGACTTGTGGCAGGGCATCAAGATGCCCCCGCGCAAAGAGGACCTCGTGGCCGTGCGAGCGCGAACGCCGATCGACAGTCGCGCCTGAGTCGAGAGAAACGCGAGAAAACGGGGTTGACGTTAGATTTGCGCAGTTCGATGCGGTAGCATCTCAATGTGAGGGGCGGCCACGGGCCGCGAAAACGATTCTGAAGGGGAGGTGGCTTCAGTGAATCCAGCGGACGCAACGGAGATTCTGAAAAACCTGGCGGGGTTCAGTGGCGTGCAGATCGTGCAGGCAGCAGTGGAAATGACCAAGGGTATGCTGGGGGACAAGCTTCCAGGGCGCTTCGTGCCAGGCGTGGCGATCTTGTGGGCCGTCATTTGGAACGTGGTGCTGGCATTCGTGCTCGGCAACGATTGGCGCGTGGCGCCGGCCGTCGGCTTCGTGATTGGTCTCACGGCAGCGGGTCTGTACCAATACGGCAAAACGCAGGAGTTAACGGTGCCCAAGTAGGCTAATGTTGTGGAGGCGCTCGGGATTGCGCGGTATTTCGCAAGAGAGCGCCGTCGTGGATAGGTGGGGACTGGCCTAAGCGAATATTGGCAGGGACGAGAGGGTGCGCTTTCCGTGGTTGCAAGGCCAGCCTCACCTTGGATGAAAGGTGGGGCGTTTTGTTTGTCGCCATACACGGGCCAAACTACGATCCGCTGACGGCGGAGGACATAGAGTTGCTGAAGAAGATGGCGGGCGGCGTTCACGGCGTGAAACTGATGAGTTACGCCACCCTGGAAACGTGGCGTGCCGTGGACGAGGCGCTTCATCCTAAACTATGGATTGTGCGACTGGTCGACCTGGCCCACATCGCGAACCTCAAGGCTATCTATGCGGCGGGCTACCGTAACGTGATCGTTGAATTCTATAACGAGCCCAACAACAAAGTCGAGGGCTTCACGTTCGACGGCAAACCCAACATCGGGGTGTTCGTGGCAATGTACGAGGTGGCCGAATCGACGATCGTCGCGGCGTGTCCTGAGTGGCAGATCGGCTTTACTGGCCTCTCGCCGCAACTGGCGCCTTATATCTGGTGGACGGACCCACGAGTTAAACCACTGCTAGCGCGGGCGCACGTGGTGTGTGGACACGCCTATTATCTCAACTCGCCAAACGAGGCCGAGATCGACTTGCAGGACGTGCTGGCCTATTGTCCCGACAAGACTATCGTGCTAAGCGAGGTAGCCTGCACGGCGGGGGAAAACGGGCCGCCTCCAGATCGGGCTACGCTGGCGACCGATTACGTCCAGTTGGCCAAGCGTTTTGCGGAATACCCGCGCGTCATGGCCGTCGTGTTTTGGATCGTTGATGGGACGCACGAATGGAGGGATGCGGGGGAGACGTTCGACGAGCAGATGGCGAGCGCCCTGGGCGCACTACGAATACCAATCGAGGAGGTTATTGAAGTGGTAGATCATTTGGCGGACTTTATGAGGAATGCCTGGGAGCGGCTAGGGGTACGGGTAAACCCCGACGACTCGTTCTTCAAAGAAGGGGTGAAACAGGCGCGTGAGAATGGCGTCTACATATTCCCTACGCCGTCGCCTGACGGCAACTACTACGTCGAGATCGAGGGCTACTATGTCTCACAGACGATGCCACCGATGCATTGCCCCGTGGACAATCCCGCGGACGTGAAGATGGGTTTGCCCAGCCCTTTTCTGGTGGCCCAGGCGGGGGCCAACGGCTAATCAGCGCGATAGACGTCTCGTCTGCACAGCCGCGAGACCTGACGAAACTGATCGCGACGTTCAACCCCGACCTGGTGATCGTGAAACTCTACCTCTCCTGTGAGATCGTGGGCAAGGAGAACTCGCGGGCGCAGTTGGCCAGCGCCAAGGCCAATGGGAAGCTGTCGGCGGGGTATGTATGGGGCTACCGTTCGTTCGACCCGCGCCGTACGGTGCAGGAGTCGGTAGAACTGGCGACGGAGTGCGGCGTCGACTCTCCGCTGCTTTTCCTTGATTGCGAGACCTATAACCCTACCGGCAAAAAGGTCGAGGATCCGGGGCCAGACGTGGCCTGGCTGGAGGCGGCGTTCGACGAGTACGCCAAGTTGGGTAAGCGGCCAGCGATGTACAGCGGGCTATGGTGGCTCACGGGTTACCTGCGCGATCTGGCGGTGACGCGCGGCGTGCTAAAATGGTTGGAACAATACAACGGCATTCCCGACCTGGCCTCTGTCGATTTGGTGGATGGCATCGACCGTGCCGAGGTCTGCGGTCACCAGTTCCTGGACAAGCCCATCGACCAGAGCATTTTCGACGGGCGAGTACTGCGCCTGGGCTAAGGCGTGCTTTTACCCTCCCCTGGTATCTGCCCTCCGCATTGGGGAGGGGAGAGGAACGGGAAGTGCACCCAGGTCTATGGCGATGTGCCCGACGTGGGGAACGTCGCGGAGGGCTAGGGAGCGGAGTTCCTCGGCCACGGGCGCGTCGGGCGCAACGGGCCAAACTATACACCATCGCCCAACAAGGGCCGCTGATTTGCAAAAGTCGGCGGCCTTTCGGCTTATTGCGCCAGAATCCCTCACGAATGCCCAAAAAGCGCGGAATATTTGCATTGTGTTAGTGGTGACATGTCGTTAAGAGAGGTTGATTTCCCTAAAGCATCGGCAAGAATGGCCGCAAAGCCCGAGCGCAATCCCTAGAAGGCACGGAGAAGCCGCGCTTATGCGGGGCCGATTCCCTAGCGTGTAGGACGGCGCAAGACGGGGGGGATAGGGAGGGTGTGCTATATGGCGTTGTCACGGCCTGCTTGCGGCCGTCCTTGTGGCGTTCAGCGGGGCATCATTTTTGGCCCATTCCGTCGGCTTTCCCCCTCGGTCTCGGCATGCGCGCGCCCGACGTCGAGCTCGCGTCGCGGGGATGCGCCCTAAGCGCTGGCTCCTTTGCGAAAAAGGGGAGGGTATCCGTTCGGCCTCGTTGATGACGGGTAATCAGTCCCTACGGTGTAGCCGTGGCTGTCGGCGTCTCGGTCGACGTGATAGTTGGAGTGGGTGTTAGCGTCGGGGTCTCGGTCGATGTGATCGTCGCGGAGGGTGTCAATGTCGGCGTGGCCGTCGGGCTCGGCGTGGGCGTTTCGGTGGCCGTTGGGCTGGCCGTCGGCGTCGGGGCCAAGATGGAGTAGAAAAACGGGTTGCTGACTTCGTTGTTCGCTATCACCTGCACGGGCCAACGACCAGGGGAAGATTCGAATGGCACCATCGCGATTATTTCGGAATCGTTCCATGCGGCGACGCTCGGGATGGCTCCCTCGATGAGCACCACGCCGTTGACGGCGTATTGCGCAACGCCGAAGTTAAATCCGCTAATCGTGACGTACTGGCCGGGCATCACCCCGTCCAAGGGCGTAACCGAGAATATAGCGGGCGACGTGCCGGGGAATCCGTTCTGGACGGATGGGAGATAGACGTAGTACACCGCAGGCGGGTCGCCCACGGTGGCCTGCCCTTGAACGGAGCCGACGGCTATGAACGTGAACGCAGACACGAGAACAATCAGCAACAAACTCACTGTACGCACGGCAGGCCTCCTCCTCGTTTTGGACAGTTTAGCACTAATAGGCCGAATTGCAAGCAGTACGTTCGGGCATTCGGGGAAAAAGAATCTTTCTGACTTTCAGCGAATAATCCCCTGAAAGGGCTTGACACCATAGCGCTATAGCGCTAAGCTGACGATGCCAAAAGGGGAACGGCAAATAAATGGCGGGAGGGCACGAAATGGACGGGGAGATAAAGATAACGAAAAAGATAACCACTCGCAAACTTGAGGAAACAAGCTGGCTGGCACAGGGGTTGGCGGATAGGATGGACATTGAAGTCAAGGAAAATGGCGAATCCGGTGAATGGAATGCGTTGCGAACCTTCAAGTTTGCGGTGAACTGTGCTGATACCTGTGAGTGGGGAATGTATTACGATAATGACACGAGAACCAATAACCGGCTGATAATTGTCCCCAATATCCCCTACGGCATGCAGTCCAATTTTCTCGGGCTGGCGGAGCGGTGCAAAGACGCAGAGGGACACTACACTGTACACGTCTTGGTAACTCATGACTTGAATTCCGCAGTAATCAACGTATCGCGCTTGATGGACGCCATAAGAGGGGTAGGATAAGACAATGCAAGGGGGCCGTGCCTGGGGCCAAGATAGTCAGCGCCACCGACGCTTGGGCCGAGTGGCCGAAGACGAGTTACTTCATAGTTCGCTTCACGGTGTAGCTAGGAAGCGGGAGGGAACGATGGACGAAACGGTAAAACGGACAGAGACGAGCGCGTGTCCTCAATGTGGCAAGCAAATGGACGAAGCCCACGCCAAAGGCTGGGGGATTTGCGGGAAGTGCCTGAGGTCTAACCATCGGAAGGCGAACGACTTCATAAGCCAAAAGATCAGGCTGGCGAATAGCAAAAACTAGTCCTGGCCGAGAGCCAGGGGAAGGAGTGAGGGATGGGCCTATTCGGATGGAGCCTGCCCGCTGGTTGTGGCCGCCTGCCAGGGGAGGAAGACTATGATTTAGGACAGCCCCGCTGTCGTAAATGCGGCGCCTGGCTAAGTCCGAACCGAACACGCACCGAGTCTTGGGAGGTGCGAGACAAGGACACGGGCGAACTAATTGACTGCGGCAATGCGGCAATTCACACCTGCAGAAAATGCGGTAATGACAACAGGTTCGATTGATGGGGCCAGGGGTAGCACTAGAAAAACAGGAGGCGGACATGGAACACGTGAGGCTAGTTCACAAGAAACGGGAGCCATTGTACCACTGGCTCGTCGACGACGACCAGGACGATGATCGGGACATGACGCTTTGCGGGGACACGGCGCAGGACGAGAAATGGCTCGATAGCACCTTTGTGATCCACGAGCCCAAGTTAAGCGAACTATGCTCGGAATGCATGGCCCAAATGGCGAGGTTGACGGAACAGCACTAGGGGGTTGCGATGAATGGGATGAGTATCACCAGGGGCGACGTGAAGGAATACCGACGGGAGCTACAGCTAATCAATCACCTCACGGTAGCCGAGGCTTGGGCTATTGGTAACGACTACTACACGCGGCTATGGGGTGAAATGACGCGCGGGCCGTTCTTCGCCACCACTCACGGTGCTGCGTGTGTGCGCGTGGACGACTACATCAGGGCGCAAAGGGGGAAGGCGGGAAGTATCGGCCTGCCGTTGGTGGAGTACAAGAAAATCTAGGGGGCACCTCAAGGAGGCAATGCACAATGAGCGATTTTGGGGACCTGGGATGGTCGAGGTACATCAGCAGTCAGGAGGATAGTGCTTACCTTACGTGTGAGGAACATCGGGCCAAGTTTGGGCTTCCTCCCGACAGTGAGTACGAGTGTGAGTGTGAAATCGAATGTCCAGGACACGATACGTGTCCGCTTGGGGGGGGCAATAAGTGAACGCTGACGGCAAGGTTAAGGTCGCTATCGTCAATGACTACTATGGCTCGACGGACGAAACGGACGAGGAGGAGCGCGCCTGGTACATCAAGGCGCTGAATGGCGCGGGTATTCCCGCAGTCTTGGTGTTCGGTGCCAACGTGCCCTACGAGTTGAAAAACGCGCCCGACTTCGACCTTCTGATTGTGGACTACGGCGGAATGGCGGCGCGCAACTTCGAGTTAGGACTGGACCAAGTGCGCGTGGTGCGTCGCTGGGCGGAGGAGCATCCAGGACATCTGGTGGTGATGTGGACCTACTTTACAGTGAAACTCTACAAGGAACTGGTGGCCGAGGTCGGAGACCTGGACAACATCATAGTGCGTTCAGAAGATCCCGAGGAATGGGATGCTTTCCACAACACGCTTCGTGAGTGGCTTGGTCTGCCGAAGAAGGAAAACAGCGCCCTGGCCGCGCGTCACCGACTGAAAAGATTCCTTTCAATTTCAGCAAATAATCCCCTGTAACCCCTTGACACTATAGCGCTATAGCACTAAGCTGCAAGTGTCCCAAGGGGGACAAAAAAGAGAGTGGAGGCAACTGGACAATGGCACACAACCTTTTCGGCAATCGTTTCGTTTCGAATCGCGTGCCCGCGTGGCACAACCTGGGCTATGTGACAGAGGAGCCGATCACCGCCGTGGCCGCCTTCCAGAAGTTCGGACCCTACCAGGTGCGGATGGAGGACGTGACGGCGGGCGGCGTGCCCATCCCCTACAAGGCGATTATGCGGAGCCCAACGCCCGATGACCAAGCGGAGCGCTGCTTCGGCGTCGTCTCCCCACAGTACACGCTGATAACCCCGCTGGAGATGTGCGAGATATGGGACGAGGTCGTCAACAAGCCCATCGAAACGCTAGGGGCGCTGTACAAGGGCGAGACCATGTTTGTGACGACCAAGCTCCCCTCCTACGACGTGAAGGGGGACGAGATCGAGGACTACCTCCTGGTCAAGAGCCCGATGAACGGCTGGGGCGCCATCGAGGTAATGGACACGCCGATTCGCACCGTCTGCCACAACACGCTAATCCTGGCTCGCTCGATGGCTACCGAAGTGCTGAAGATCGTCCACGACGCGACGGCACGACAGCGGGCGGAGATGTGGCTCAAGGAACTGTACGCACGCGCCGAGCAGCGTTCAGTCGTCGTGAAGGAAGCCTTCGAAGTGCTAGCGGCTGCACGGCTCACGGATGCACAGGCGGCGGACGTGTTCAAGGCGGCATATTCCGACCCGAAGGTACCCGTGCGGAACGTGCCCGACGACGTCTTCGCCAGACGGCAGAGCGAGTTCGACATCCACCTGCGACGGGCGGGCGAGAGGCGAGCGGCGGCGTTGGAGCTCTTCCAGGGCAAGGGGCGCGGGATGGACACGCCAGCGGCTGCGGGCACGGCCTGGGGCGCCTATAACGCCGTCGTCGAGCTCGAGGACTTTCGTCCTGCCAAGACGGACGCGACGGGCTCCATCGAGGCGCTGTTCGGTAGCCGTGCCGAGGCCAAGGAGAGGGCGTTCTCGGCGGCGTTGGCTATCAGCCGCAACTAGGACACGAGGGGGTGGAGGGCGGCGGCAACGTCGCCCTTCGATAGACTTCGGAGGTGTAACGTGGCAAGTCAGATGGAAATGTGGCCGTGCCAACATCCCGATTGCTGGGATGGAAAGATTATGAAACCCTGCTCGCACTGCGACGGTCAGGGGTATGGCATCGATGAAGGCGAGTCCTGGACGTGCAGCGAGTGTGACGGCGCGGGGCAGGTAAGCGTGGGATCGTGCTCGATGTGCGGGGGAACGGGCCAGATCACGATGGCCTTGGTTAGGCTCTATGAGGCCCAAAGACGCGTGTGGGCGCAACATCCCGAGTGGGCGGGCGACGACAAGGAACGACCAGGTTGCACGGACTTCAGTATGGCGAAGTACTACCGTTTGCGAGACGGCCTACATCACGGCGTCGTGGGCGTTGAGGGAAAGCCGGCGGGCGAAACGGGCGCAGCAGAGGTAACGCTCCTCATCAGGATAGGGCCAATGCGCGGGCTCAAAACCGTCACGTTTCACGGCTTCGCCTGGGGGTACGGCGGCGAAGGGCCAAGGGGTCTCGCGTGCGTGCTGGCCGATGCGATGCCACAACGCTTCGAGAGCGTGGACGCTGCTCGGCGGTTCCTGGCGGGTCTCGATATAGGCCAACCGTGGAAATTGGGAAGGGAGGTGCTTTCGTGACAATCGTTGATGTGGTAATCGTCGTCAAGGATGGCCGCGTGCAGTCGCTCTACACGCAAGATAGCGATGATGTCCGTGTAGAGGCAACGGTGATCGACGTGGACGGTTCGGACAATAAGGACGCCCGCATACTATGGGAACTGCTTAGCGGTGGCTGTAAGGAGGTGTCGTTCTGATGAAAGCCAAGTGCCAGCGTTGCGGATGCGTCGAGGATCTGGCGTGTTGGAACAAGGACGGGAAGGAACACCACGTCTGCGCGGATTGCTACGGGGACCTAGATGCCTCGGAGGAGCGCGCGCGGGCCGTTGGTTGGAGGCGTAGGGAAGATGCAAAACAGAATAGCAACGCTTAACCGCATCATCCACGTGCTACGGCAGGCGGGACACAAGCCGAGCGAATACGTCCGAGGCGAATGGCAGATGAGCATGCGGACGGGCCACTTCAAGCGGACGTGCGGGTCACACACGGCGGGCTTTTGGTACAACAAGATGCCGAACGGCGAGATCAGGCTTCACTACCGCGAGGACAAGACGGACCCGTACCCACAGGCGCGGCCAGGCGAGATAATCAGTTCGTACGAGCGACTGCTCTCTGACGCAGGATTCGACGTGGAACGGGTGCAGGGGAGTGGCGCACCATACCTGGCTATCAAGAGAGGTGGCTAGTTCATATGTTTGAGGGGAAGACCATGAAGAAAACGCGGGCGCAATTCAAGAGTAGCGGGCCAGTGATGAAGGTCGTTACGCTCGACCGCGACACGGGGGACTTTCTCGTGATGTTCCCCTACGATTCCGTTCTGGTGGATGCTGTTAAGGCGCTGCCGTCGCGCAAGTACGAAGATAACCCGACGAAACGGTGGCGTGTGTTCGCGCGATGGGAAAACATCGAGCTGCTGATGGAACTCATCGCCGTCTACGGTTTCCGCACGACGGCGGATGTCATAGAAAGGGCGGAACGCCTCCAGCAGGAGTACGAGGCAAACCTGGCCGAGCGACGTGCGGCGGATTATACGCAGATATGGGGGTGAAAGGAGGCCAAGCGAGTGAAACGGCAGTATTGGAACAGGCGGAGGCAGGAGGTGGAGCACTACTACTGTACGATGTGCCAGATCGTCGTCAGCGAGCGGGAATTCCTGAACGGCAAGTGCGAGCGTTGCGGTAACGAGGTCAGGCCGACCAAGGCACGCGACATACCAGGGCGGCCTATCGGCAGGAGGCGGTAGCGTGGAATGCTCCATTTGTGGGGACGGGTTGGACCCCGAGGGAGGGCCGCACTTGCGGACGTTCGACAAGGAGAGTGGCACCGAGGGCATCTATTGCGACCATTGCGCGGACCTGTACTTTGGCGTGAAGTTCTACCGAGAGGACTACGAGTTACCACTTGACGACTTCTAGGGCAGGGCGGCCGATGCGCGCCTGCGAATCTCGATCGACATTCGCGGCGCGAGAGAATCGAGAGAAACGCGAATAACGAAGGGAGGCATAGGGTGTACTACCACACGAAACCAACGGGGACGCTAGTCAAGATCGAGGACGGGGTAGACATCTACGTCACGTCATCTGGGTCGTTCTACGCCGACCTACCTGGCCGTGGACGCGTCACGCGGGGACGACTACGGGACCTGATGCGGGAAATCCGCAAGGCGAAAATGGGCGTCCCGTGCATCCTCATCGGCGGCTATCGTGATTTGGAACAAGGGCCAGAGATCGTCGAGATCGTCGAGTTTGCCGACGGCAAATGGCGGACGGCCACTGGTGGCCGCCATTCGGAGTACTCCTCCCTCTACGCCTTCGACCAGGCGGTGTACGACGAACTCAAGTCGTTGAAGGACCAATACGTGGAGTTGCATCGAAGGTGGCAGGATGCGCTGGAAAAGGGGCGTCGGCTACACACTGGCACGTTTGCGGCCTATCGGGATGGGGTGCTGGCCGCGAAGGCGAAAGAGGAGACGACCACCGCCGCAGAGGGGGATTGACACACTGGCGCCATGATGCTATAAAGCGGAGGGATTATGCCACGAGGTATAAAACAGGAAACCGTCAGCGTTCGGGGACGGCACGAGGACGAATTGTCAGACGACAAGAAATACAACCGCATACCCGTTTATCTTGCGGACGACGAGGACCTGGCCGTTCGTCACGCCGTCGTGGACGCGAGGACGCGCCAATCTGATTTTCTCGCGCGAGCTGCCCTGGATTGGGTGCTGCGCATTCGCCAAGGGGATAGCCTGCCGACGCGCGAGGAGCTACGCGAGCGTCTATTCGGGCCACCCTCAAGCGATAGCGAGAAACCGTAGCACCTTGGCACGGAAGGCGCCATCCTGTACCATTGTGTTCCCCTGGGGGTACCTAAAGTCGCCAAAGTCGCGCGAACAATCCTTTAGAAACTGTAGAAACCAACGGCGAGGCTGTAACTTGGTTATGGTCTCGCCGTTCGTTTCTATGCGTTCGATGATTTGGTAGAGCATCGATTTCAGCAACGGGCGCGGCGTGGCCGGGTCGTTAATCAGAGCCCCGAGCGCGCGCCAGGCGTCGGCTATATCCCGTGCGTTGTAGGGGGGTGCCACTGGCGGACGTAGTTTCCTGATGCCCTCGTCGAGGTCGGTTAGCTCGTTAAGGAGCCATGCCTCGTCCCGCAAGCCTAGCTCGAATGACCTTTTGGCACGCTCCTTGCGCGCTTGCAGCTTTTCGATCTTCTTGCGGTCGTCGTCCGAAATGGCCGCGGACGCCGCCTCCGCCTTGATCTCTTTCTCGATCAAGTACTCCACGTCAGGCGGCAAATCCAGGCCCTCGAAGTGTTCGATCACCATTCGTTCCAACGGCTCGGCATCAACGATGCTGTACGAGCAGGAGTCGGTCCAGTGCTGGTAGTGGGGGAGGTTGTGGCTCATCTTACCCCGCATATGTGCGCCGCATTGGCAATAGAGCATCGGCGTTAGCAGGTACTCGAATCGGGGTTCGATACGATTTGAGAAGCGGCTGTCCTGCCGCTGCAGGCGCACTGTACGCACGGCCTCTGCTAACTCTTCCGAAATGATAGCGGGATGCTTGCCTCGGAATCGTTGCTGCCCCCCGCGTTTCCTATGCCGCGTCACCCAACCGCAGTAGAACTCCCAATCCTCGAACATTATCTGGACGTGTTTCCTCGTCCACGGGCCGCCTCGCTGCGTGGGCAACTGCAGCACGTCGTTTATCCATTGCGTGAGGCTACGGAACGAATGGCGCCCATTCGCGTATTCCTCCCAGATGCGAACTACCTTAGGCGCGTTGGCGTCGGGCATCGGGATGCGTTCGCCGTTCACCATTTGGCGCGAATATCCTACAGGGCAGTTGCCGAAGAAGAGGCCAGATTCCTGGCGGAAGGCGATATCGGCCACGACGCGCTCCGAATCCATATTGGCCTCGAGCTCTGACCAAATACTGATCATCGACATAAAGGCGCGACCGACCGCGGAAGTCGTATCTAAATATGGTTGGGTGACGGAGACGAAATCCGCCTTTTTCTCCTGCAACAAGTGCAGGAAGTTCAAGAAGTCCCGGGTGCTGCGCGAACTGCGGTCCAGGGAATACACGACCACGGCGGCCACGTCGCCGGGAGACGATGCCTGTAGGCGTGCCTTGAGTTTCATCCACTCGGGGCGCCCTTTTTCCGAGCGTCCCGAACGGTGCCCCTCGGCATCGGCGAATATCTCGTTCGCCCATCCCTTTTCCTCGCAGAAGGCTACGCAGCTTTCCTGTTGCCGCTGCGGGGAGAGCGTCGGCTTATTGGCCCGAACGACTGACTTGCGGACATAGACGAGGGCTACTGGCATACTCTAGTCCAACTTGAATTTGATCGGATCGTAGCCGCCGAGAATGACCAGGGGCTTGTATGTCATAACGAGCCCGTTAGCCTTGGCTGGCACCTCGAAAGAAACAATGCCCCTGACTTTCTCTCCCTTAGCTAACTCGCCCGACTTAAGGCCGTTGTCTCCCACCATCAAGGAAGCGTTGTACTCGAAACCGTCGCTGTCCTTCACGCTGAAGTAGAGGGGGTTGTAGGGCGTCGTGTCCCTGTCCACGTTCTCGATCAACACTTCGGCCAGGACGTATTCGTTCCCCTGTTTGGGTTTGATGAACTGGTTGCCCGAATCGGATGTCCGTTTGACGCCGGCAAGGGAGAGCGCTACTCCAGCGCTGGTGACTTTCTGGCCCACGGTGCCATAACTGGGCTGCATAGGTGCTACAGTTGGCTTGGGAGCCTCCGTGGTGCTGGCTGCGACTACCTTAGCTGCTGCTGTGGGCTGTGCCTGCGGCGACGGCGTGGACGACACTGCCGCCTGTTCGATCTTTGGCCCTGGCTTGCTCCCCAAGGAACCGATGACGGCCACGACGGCGCATAGGAAAAACACGATGACTAGCCCGACCAGAATCTTTTTCACAATACACCTCCCCTTTTGAGAACCATCACAATAGGCTTTCGGTCTTGATGCGGTGGACGACGACGCCGAGGACCCTGACTTCCTGCTCTTTGACGACGATTTCCTTGTGCGCCTTGTTTGCGGGGACGAGCCTGACCTTGCCGTTCAGCCTTTCGATGCGCTTTACGGTCGTCTCGTTTTCCACCATCGCCACGACGATACTGCCGTTCTTCCACGCTCGGTCGGGGTCCACAACTATCATATCGCCAGGCTCCAAATCGTTCGCCATGCTGTCCCCAGTGACGATCAGAAGATAGGGCCGTTTGGCGCCCTGCACCCACTCTGTCGGCAGGGGGACGTGGCCCAGTGGAGTTTCCTCCTCAGGGAACAGTCCGCCAGCGGGCACGTGTCCCAGGATAGGCAGACGCACTACATCGGGCACGATGGCCTCGGATATCTGGTCTATCTCAGCGCGCATATCCTCTAGCCTTCGCCTAAGCCTTGCCACGGCCGGCGTCTCGCGCCTGGGTACTTTTCGTTCGAGGGCTGGCGGCGCTGGTTTTCTATGAACTACGAGTTCATCCGCAGGCACGCTTAGAGCCCTTGCCAACTTATAGATGGTAGAGATCTTGACGTTCTTGCGGGCGCCGCTCTCGTATTGGGATATCTTAGGTTGTGGTACGCCTGACTTGATGGCCAGGAATCCCTGGGTCCACTCCTCCCCCTTCCCCTCCCGAAGCGCCTTCAGTTTGGCCCCGTCTAGCCAAACCTCCTCCTCTGCCACGTCTACGCCTCCAACCGATTATTACGTTGCTAGTTTATACCACAAGGTATAAATTGCAAGGCTTTTTGCCAAAAAAGGGCTTGACAAGCCATACCGAGAGGTATACTATACCAACAGGTATAAACGATGGAGGCCGTCGAACGTGAGCATAGTGGACGCGCTAAGACAGGCGATGGGCGAGAAGACCGAGGAGGAATTCGCCGCCGAGTTGGGGATTCCGCAGCCGACCCTGAATCGGATTCTGAATAGGAAGCGTAACATCGGGTTCGACGTGGCTCGCAAGATGCGCGCTAGCATCAAGGGGCGGTATCCCGAGATTGACAGGGAACTGGCGGGTTTTTTGTTGGGCGGTGATATACCTTTGGGGATGGTCGATACCGTAAAGGTATCGGAGCCGACGTGCTGGCGTGAAGGGGGGAAACGTGGACGACGAAGGGCGTAAGCAGGCATTCGTGGACGCCAGCTTGGAGTCGGCGAGGATCGTGGCGCGGGCGCGGCGTGAAAACCTCGTCGGCAACACGAAGGCGGGCCAGTACGGGTGCATCAAGTGCGGACACATCGCCAAGGCGGACGAGTTTCGCCACGGGGCGGGGCGAGAGTACGGGCAACACCCGTCGCACAGATATTGCCCAGCCTGCGGCGTGTCAATCGACTGGTTCGGGTACGTGGACGGTGATCGCGTGGCGCGGCAGCGCGGGGCACGTGTGGCGTGAGTGAAAAGGAGGTGCGCATCGGTGAAGTGGTAGACAAAGCAAAACCGCGTCGTGAGAGTGGGGCCTGACGACGCGGCGGAAGCCCCTGGACTGAGGCTATTTCTATTGTAACTAAGGTCATGCGAGAAGTCAACCAAATCTGACGGAGGATTTACGGGAATGAGCAAGGCACTGGACGAATACACGGCGGCGGCTGCCGCAGCGGCGATATACAGGCAGTTGAACCGATTGGTACTCGACGAGATGGCGCGATTAGACAAGGCGGAGAAGGCGGCGAAGGAAGCCCTGACGCTATACGCCAGGGACAATGGGCCAGAGGAAAACGCCTACTTCTCGGTCCGCTGTGACGACGTGCACTCGTACGTCTACGACGCAGAGGAACTCATCAAGCGTGAGTCGTGGATCGCGGATGTGCCCGGAATGGTGCAAATAACGGTGGACACGAAGTTGGTCGACGCATACGCGAAGTCAGGCAAGATTGCGGAGACGAGCATCGCTGCGGCGAAACTGAAGTCGGCCAAGACCACGCGTGTCACCATCAAGGAAAAGAAGGTATCGGCGTTCGTCGCGCCCGTGGCGGAGGCGGCAAGTGCCTAACGTGCTACTAGCGCAGCTGCAGTCGTCGCCAATGGATTGCGCGATCACGGCGGCAATATGGCTCCTGGCGCTATTGGCGGTGGTGTACTACATCATCCGCTCCGAACGCGAATACAAGCAAGATCAGTGGCGTCAGTCCACCTCGTGGCAGTCAGACGTAGTAGGGAATAGTAAACCTTGGAGTGAGTAGGGCTACGTGCCCGGGAGGGTTCATATGACGGTACAGAAAGAGTTTCTCGTGGAGCGGCAGGGGAAGAAGTTTGTGCTGTACGCCGGACTGTTGGACGAAGCGCATCAGCAGGGGTTGAAATTGATCACCACGGACCTCGTACAGAAACCGACCGAGGAAAACGGCCACGTCGCCATCTGCCGCGCCGTGGTCGAGACGTCCAAGGGTTGTTTCTCGGGCATTGGCGATGCCGACCCGAAGAACGTCAACCCTCAGATGCGCTCGTGCCTGATTCGGATGGCGGAGACCAGGGCCAAGGCCCGTGCCCTGCGCGATGCCGTCAACGTCGCCGTCGCCGCATTGGAGGAGTTGGGCGACGTGGACGAAGAGGACCTACCCCGCTATCAAGCCAAGGCAGAGTCGGCGTCCAGGCAACGGACGAACGGCAAGCCCGCAGCGCAGACGAACGCTAGAACGACGGCACAGGGGAACGCGCAACCGTCGGCCAAGGCACAAGAGGGCACTGACGGCAACGTGGTCAACTTCCCTGCGGGCTCTGCCGAGGCAGCGGCGGCCAACGGCAACGCTACGAACAGGGCGACGCGGCCTCCGACGCACGGAGAACTCTACCAAGCCTACTGCCAGCGATACGACAAGTTGGCGGCGCTCGGAATCACGGGCGTGGAAAAACTAGAGTCTACGGCGTCTAATGCGGAGATCATCGAGGCGGGCAAGAACCTGAAAACGATCATCGAGATCCGCGAAAAGGAACTGCAGTCCAAGTACGAACAGAAGAAGGTCACTGGCTAGACTAACGGCGCGTTTGGTGCAACGCACGCATCAGGCGCGCCTGTTGTTGCTCCACAGGGGCGGGGACGGGCGGGGCTCCACACTCTCCCTCGTTGCTGGGCGGGATGGGCGGGGAACACCAAACACCCACAGGTACTCTCTAACTGAATGATTTCGCGGAAATGGGGTTTTGAGAGATGCCCAAGTACGAGCGCATCTTCGTGTTGAACAACCCGATCGCTCCGCGGCTATGCCCAGAGTTGGCCGTGGAAATAGGGCTAAACGAGAGCATCCTTCTCTTGCAACTGGAGTTTTGGATCAGCATCGGCAACAAAAAGAAGAAGGAACGGGACGGGCGCATATGGACCTATCAGAGCCTGGCAGAAATCCAGCAGACGTTCTGCTTTTGGAGCCTGAGCACCATCAATCGGGCTATCAGGAACCTCGAGGAGCGCAAGTTGATTTTCGTGGCGAACTACAACGCAACATCCTACGACCGCACGCGGTGGTTTGCCTTGAACGCGGAGGAGATCAACAAGTTGAAGAGCATCAAGATGGCTGAGGCTGCCATTTGTCAAAATGACAAATCGAATGTGTCAAATTGGCAAATCGAAGATAGCAATTTGGCAAATCGAAGTAGTCAAACTGACACGACTATACCAGAGACTACTACAGAGACTACTACAGAGACTACGCAGAATTCGAGGGGCGGCAGGGCGCCTCATCTTCTTCCACGCACCGAACCCCAACGACTCTACTGCCTTGCCTTTAGGCGAAAGCGCTTCAACACGGAAGCTCAGATGGCCCTGTTGGACGAGATCGTAGCCAAACACGGCATGGATATTTTCCGCGCCTCGTTGAAGTGGGCGGCGGAGTCGGGGATTACCAACATCAGATCGATGGCCTCCACGGCCAAACGAATGGCCGAGGAGGGTGTGAGCGAATACAAACCCAGGGGAAAGGAGGCGGCGAACGGTGAGACGGCTAGCAGACGTACTAAAAGCACCAAGTATTCCGACGCCAAGCGTGGTGCCTACTAGCGATGCGCCAGTTACCTCCTCGACGTGCCCAAAGTGCGGCGGATTCGGCGGCGACCGCACCGAGCTAGACGAGTACGCTATCCCGCGGATGCACCAGTTCTGCGATTGCCAGCGGGGCCAGGACGCCGCGGCCTACTACGCCGTCCAACACGGCGTCCGCAACATCGAGGAGAAAAGCAGGCGAATAGCGAGGGCGTTCGGCTCTATTCCCGAGCGCTACCTCGGTGCCAAGATAGAGGACTTCACGGAGGCGGCGCAACGGGCGACGGCGGAGACCGCACGGGCGGCTGCCGACGAGGGTAAGAGCGTCTTAATCTATGGCACGGTCGGCAACGGGAAAACGCACCTGGCGGTAGCGCTGCTGTATCGCGCCCTGGACCGTGGCGTGCCTGGCCTGTTCGTCACGTCGCCCGACCTACTGGAGGCTATCCGCTCGAGTTTCGACGGGTCGGCGGAGACCGAAAACGTGAACGAGCTAGCACGTACCATCCCCTTCCTGCTACTCGACGACGTGGGGACGGAAAAGGTGACGGGCTGGGTGCAGGAGCGGCTGTATATGATCGTGAACCATCGCTATAACAACAAACTGCAGACCGTCGTCACGACGAACAAGACGGAGGACGAGCTCTCCGACCATATCGGGGACCCCATCGTCTCGAGGCTGGTCGGGATGGCGGAGCCCGAGCCGTTGGAGTTCGTCGGCAAGGACCGGCGGCTGAGGTACTCGAAAGGGACTAACGTCAATGCTTGATTACCAGACCTTCATTCAGTCAAAAAAGATGTCAATTGTGCCAGGTGGTTTCAACGTGGGCGCAGAGGACGTCAGTCCAGTCTTGTTCGAATGGCAGCGTGAGGTAGTCCGTTGGGCATTGCACCTGGGCAAGGCGGCGCTGTTCGAGGAATGCGGGTTGGGGAAGACCTTTCAACAAATCGAATGGGCGCGGCACATCGCAGGGCGCACGGGCGGTAAGGTGCTCATACTGGCGCCACTGGCCGTGGCCCACCAAACGGTAGCGGAAGGGGCCAAGCTCGGGGTGGCCGTCAGGTACTGTCGGGAACAGCGCGAGTCAGATGCGGCAACGGAGCAAATCATAGTCACAAACTACGATATGCTAGGTGCCTTCGACGCATCCCGCTTCGTTGGAGTGGTACTCGACGAATCCAGCATTCTCAAATCGTTCACGGGTGCCACGAAACGAAAGATCATCGGGGCGTTCGCTCGCACCCCCTATAAGCTGGCGTGCACGGCCACGCCGGCGCCGAACGATCACATCGAGCTCGGCAACCACGCGCAGTTCCTGGACGTGATGGCCTCAAACGAGATGCTCTCCCGTTGGTTCATCAACAATTCGATGAAGGCGGGGAACTACCGCCTGAAGAAGCACGCAGAGAAAGACTTCTGGCGTTGGGTGACGTCCTGGGCGGTGTGCATTTCCAACGCTAGCGACCTGGGCTATTCCGACGAAGGGTTTGATTTACCACCGCTGAATGTGATAGGCGATGTGGTGGAGGTAGACCACACGCGCGCCTTCGAGCACGGGCAGTTGTTCGTTGATGGGAACCTTAGCGCGACGGCGATGTGGCGCGAAAAGGCGGCGACGGCAGGCGACAGGTGCGAGCGGGCATATGAGATTTGGAGAACGAAATGTGGAAACCAGAGTACGCCGAACGACGAAGAGCTAAATACCAGTCCGATCTCACCGAACGCGAGCGACGCAAATCTCAAGGACGAAAAGCCGAGAAGAACCACAAATACATGCGAGCCTACTACGAGGCCAACAAGGAGCGCTGGGGAGAGTACCGAGACGCGCATAGAGAAGAACGGAATAGAAGGCGACGTGAGCGATATGCTCAAGACGCTGAACATCGAGCAAAATGCAAGCAGTCAGCCAATAATTACGCCAAACGAAACCCTCGGACGCGGTGGAATCAAAAACTTCGACAGTTTGGAATCGGGGTTGATGATTACGAGCGAATGTATGCAGAGCAGCAAGGACGCTGCGCTATCTGTGGTGTGGAACTTGGCGACAGAGCCGGAAGGCGGCTCTTCATCGATCATTGCCATAGAACAGGAAAGGTTAGAGGACTCCTCTGCTCTAACTGCAACCTTGGACTCGGCAAGTTCAAGGATAATCCAGGGCTACTCACCCGAGCCATCGAGTACCTTTCCCGATAACTACTTCTGGATAGTGTGGTGCGACACGAATCAAGAACAGGATATCCTAGAACAGAAATTCGGGGGTGTTGCCTTCTCCATTCGTGGCTCCGACCCAGTTAGAAAAAAAGAAGACCTGCACGCACGCTGGCTTCGGGGCGAGCGTCCTGTTCTGATCAGCAAGAGCGATATCTTTGGATGGGGAATGAACTGGCAACACTGTCATAACCAGGTGTTCGTCGGCGTGACGTACTCCTTCGAGAAAACATACCAGGCGCTCCGACGTTCCTGGCGATTTGGCCAGACGCAACCCGTCAACGCCTACATGATCTACGCCGAGTCGGAGGGCAACATAATCAAGACGCTGAGCGAAAAACAGGAGGCACACAGGGCGATGCAATCGGCAATGAACGAGGCGATGCGGGAAAACGGCATGGCCAGGAACGCGGACCGCAGAGAGTTGACCGAGGTCAAACAGGACGTGGCATGCGGGGACGGATGGGAACTGTACCTCGGGGATTGCGTTGAGGAAACGGCGAAACTCGCGGACGCATCGATCGATTTCTCCGTGTTCTCTCCCCCGTTCAGCACGTTATACATCTACTCGGACTCCATCGCCGACATGGGCAATAACGAAAACGACGCTCAGTTCTTCGAGCACTTCAGCTATCTGATTCCCGAACTGTTGCGGGCCACGGTCCCCGGCCGACTGTGCGCCGTCCATTGCAAGGACCTACCGCTCTATATGAATCGCGATGGCGCCGCGGGGTTGCGCGACTTCCCAGGCCGCATCATTCAAGCCTTCGAAAACGGGCACCTAGACGGTAACGGAGAGCCGCGGGCTGAGTTGGGCGGGCGTTGGGTTTACCATTCCCGCGTGACGATCTGGAAAGACCCCGTGACGGAGATGGAGCGCACCAAAAACCACGGACTGCTGTATATGAACTTCCGCGTTCGTGGTGAGGTCTGCCGCCAGGGGATGGCCGATTACGTCATCGTCTTTCGGAAGTGGACGGAGGAAAGGGAGTCGGCAAAGCCAGTACTCCACGCCGAGGGGGAATTCCCGCTGGAGATTTGGCAGCGCTACGCCTCGCCCGTGTGGTTCGACATCGATCAAAAGAAGGTGCTGAACTACCAGATCGCCAGGGACGATCAGGACGAAAAGCACATCTGCCCGCTGCAACTGGACGTCATCGAGCGCTGCATCGACATCTGGACCAACCCTGGGGACAGGGTGTTCTCTCCCTTCGCGGGCGTGGGAAGCGAGGGCTATATGGCGGTCAAGGCGCGGCGCCGTTTCACGGGCATCGAGCTCAAGGAGTCGTACTGGCGCACGGCGACGAAGAACCTGCAAGAGGCGGCACTCTTGGCTAAGAACGTGGACCTGTTCACGTTCGCGGAGGAGTGTGTCAACGAGTGATAGCACGGAAAGGGGGTGCAGCGTGAAGCCGTTGGAACAATGCAAGACGTGCAAGTTCCGTCGCTGCGAGGAAAAAACCTCGACTACCATTTTTACCACATCCACACGGACCGTCATCGGCTGTCGTTTCGGGGATGGCTTTCAGGACGTGCTTGCTAAACGGGGCGGCGCGTGCTTCGTGAAAATAGAGGGGGAACCGTTATGAACATAACTATCATCTGCAAGGAATGCGGCGGGGAGATGGTCGAGCGCGAGAACTCGTACACGGGGGAGCACTTCCTGGGTTGTGCCAACTTTCCCGAGTGCAGGAACACGGAACCGCTACCCGAGTACATCAAGATGGTAAAGGCGGGGGCATCGATGCTCCCCGGATTCGGAGACTAACAGTGCCAGCGATGATGGTGGGCGAGCGACGCACGGGACGGGGGCGGAAGGCATTCCAGGATCCGATCGGGGTAGCCACGGAGGCGCGGGACAAGTACGACCAGTGGGGTGTACGCTGCGCGGGGCTTCGCGAGTTTACGTCCTGGTACGCCGCGGCCGTCGAGGCGTCGCAGTTGGGCCAGAACGGCTACCCGAATCAGCAGATGTGGTGTGATGATGCCGATGCGACATACTGCAACGGCGAGCGAGAGGAAGGGCGGTGCCCCTATGCGTGCCAGCCTCGGCGGGTCCGCGCGCCGCTACGGTTCAACGTCGGCGGGACAGTCTATCAGCAAAGGCGGTTTTGTTAGCTACGCGGAGGGGATCCGATTTATGAGAAAACCTAGTTGGGTACGCAAGTCAGGCCCGTTCGAATGCATAAGCTACGTCAACGGCTACATCATGGTGAAGCCCTCCTGGCCGCAGTACGGCGCGGTGTGGGAGATGGATAAGGGCGGTGGACCTGGGATATTCGGCAGGATGGGACTAGCTGCCAACCTGGAGAAATGGCTCAACTCGTGTTACTCGGATGCGGAGATAGCGGAGGCGCACGAACGCATCAAACAGCACGATGCCAACCTGGAAGCGATGGCCAAAGCGATCAAAAAGAGGCGGAGAAAAAGGCGAAGGCAGGAGGTGACGGCGTGAACAAAACGAACATTCCCTGGGTGGCGAGCAACGACGGGCGCAAGGGCTATTCGTGGAATGTGGGCACGGGCTGTATGCACGGTTGCGCCTACTGCTATGCCAAGGAGCTATATCGCCGTTACGGCTGGTCGTTCGTGCCCACGTTCCACCGAGATCGGCTCGTTGAGCCTCGGAAGCTGAAAGAGCCAAGCCGTATCTTTGCGGGCTCGGTGTGCGACTACGGCGGCTCCTGGTTGTGGCAGGTCAAAGGCTCGGATCGTCGCATCCCGCGCAGCGTCGTGTTGGACTTAGTCCTTGGTGTCGTCAAGCAGTGTCCGCAACATACGTTCATCTTTTTGACTAAGAACGTGCCAGGCTTTTGCGACGTGAAATGGCCGTCTAACACCATCGTCGGGGCGTCGGCGGACAATCACGACGACGCGGCGCGCCGTTCGGCGGAGTTGGGGACGATAGCCGCTCCAATCAAGTGTCTGTCCCTTGAGCCATTGTTGGAGGACGTGGCCGAATGGGTCTACTGGCCGAACGTCAACTGGCTGATTATCGGGGGCTGCACGGGACGGATGAAGTTCCAACCTGCTGCAGAATGGATCGACAAACTGGTCGAGCGCGCGGGCTGGTTTGGCGTGCCCGTATTCATCAAACCTAACGCGCGCTATTTGACAGAGCGGCGGGAATGGCCCATAGAAAGGGCGCTAGTCTGATGGTGACTTACCCGCAAGCCAGGGAAGCGAAGCTATTCCAAAGGGGCGAAGAGCCAGGCGGCGTCAACTACTACTGCCGCAAGTGTGGTACTGAGGCGGAGTGGGTGGATTGTTGGAACGGATGCGATGAGGGGTTCTTCGACGGCTACGACGAGGACCCGCTATGGTACAACCCTGGCGACCTCGTGCGTTGCGACGTGTGCGGTGGACGCGGGGGCTGGCTTGTGTGTCCGACGTGCTGCCCCGTGCGTGATTAGGAGGGAGTAACAGCCGTGGTGACGATATACGTGGACTACCCGAAGGACTGGAAGGCTGAGGATGGCCGCATAAACACCTGGTGCCATCTGTATACCGACCCGACCGATCCCAAGAACATCTACGCGCTTCATCGCTTCGCGCGCAAGATCGGGCTTCGTAGTAGGTGGTATCAGAAACACCACCCGCTGCCACACT